>Ga0105249_10002948_pt1 | contig 14678 bp, 10 predicted proteins | sample KBSS44metaG_FD_81522 | JGI IMG/M metagenome (GOLD analysis project Ga0105249, IMG submission 81522) | Switchgrass rhizosphere microbial communities from Kellogg Biological Station, Michigan, USA - KBS S4-4 metaG | ecosystem: Host-associated > Plants > Roots > Rhizosphere > Soil | place... | reverse complement strand
GCGCAACTGGTGGTCCTGGGGCGAGGTGCTCAAGCCCGAAACCATCAACTACCGCTCCTTCAAGCCCGAGAAGGACGGTCTGTTCTGCGAGCGCATCTTCGGTCCGGTGAAGGACTGGGAGTGCCATTGCGGGAAGTACAAGCGCATCCGCTATCGCGGCGTCATCTGCGATCGCTGCGGCGTCGAGGTCACGCTCTCCAAGGTCCGCCGCGACCGGATGGGGCACATCGATCTCGCCGTCCCGGTGGCGCACATCTGGTTCTTCAAGACGCTGCCGAGCCCGATGGGGAATCTTCTCGACCTCACGCTCCGTGATCTCGAGAAGGTCATCTACTACTCGAACTACGTCATCATCGACCCGGGCCAGCAGGATGTCCGCCCGAACCAGCTGCTCGACGAGGACGAGTATCTCAACCTCCGCCAGAAGTCGCGCGAAGAGGGGGATGCCGCGTTCCTCGCCGACATCGGCGCGCCGGCGGTGCGTGAGCTGCTCCGTCGCATCGACGTCGACAAGCTGGCCGAGGAGCTCCGGGTCGGCGTGATCGACGAGTCGTCGCAGCATCGCAAGAAGCAGATGCTCAAGCGGCTCAAGATCGTCGATGCGTTCCGCACGTCCGGGGATTCCGGCGACACGCGCAACCGACCCGAGTGGATGATCCTGGACGTGGTACCCGTGATTCCGCCGGACCTCCGTCCGCTCGTTCCGCTCGACGGCGGCCGCTTCGCCACGTCCGACCTGAACGACCTCTATCGTCGCGTCATCAACCGTAACAACCGACTCCAGAAGCTCATCGTGCATCGCGCCCCGGAGGTCATTCTCCGGAACGAGAAGCGCATGCTTCAGGAGGCGGTGGACGCGCTGTTCGACAACGGGCGTCGCTCGAAGGCGATTCGTGGCCGTGGGAAGCGTCCGCTCAAGTCGCTGTCGGACATGCTCAAGGGCAAGCAGGGTCGCTTCCGCCAGAACCTGTTAGGCAAGCGCGTAGACTACTCGGGCCGGTCGGTCATCGTCGTCGGGCCCGAGCTGCAGCTGCACCAGTGCGGTCTGCCGAAGGCCATGGCGCTCGAGCTGTTCAAGCCGTTCATCATTCACAAGCTCGTCGAGAAGGGCATCGCCGAGACGGTGAAGCGCGCCAAGAAGATCGTGGAGCGTGAGAGCCCCGAGGTGTACGAGATCCTCGAGGAGATCATCCGCGATCATCCCGTGCTGCTGAACCGCGCGCCGACGCTCCACCGTCTGGGCATCCAGGCGTTCGAGCCGGTGCTCGTCGAGGGCAAGGCCATCCGCATTCACCCGCTCGTTTGCGCGGCGTTCAACGCCGACTTCGACGGCGACCAGATGGCGGTGCACGTCCCGCTCTCGTTCGAGGCGCAGCTCGAGAGTCGACTGCTCATGCTGTCGAGCAACAACATTCTCAAGCCGTCGGACGGACGTCCCGTCGCGGAGCCCAGCCAGGACATCGTGCTCGGCTGCTACGTCGCGACGAAGGCGCCGGCCGAGTTTGCGAAGTACGAGCGTGACGAGAAGGCGGCCAACGGACTGCGCAGCTTCGCGACGATCTCGGAGATCGAGATGGCGCTCGCGCACGGCGTCGTCCAGCGTCAGTCGCCCGTTCGCTACCTCATCGATGACGATGGCCGGAAGCGCTGGGCGGTGACGACCGTCGGACGCGCGCTCTTCAACGCGATCGTGCCGAAGGGTATTCCGTTCCAGAACCGCGACATGAAGAAGAAGGCGTTAGGCGAGCTCGTGTTCGAGAGCTACCGCCACGCCGGGCTCGCGGCGACGGTCGAGTTCCTCGATCGCCTCAAGGAGTTCGGCTTCTTCAACGCGACGCGTGGTGGCGTCTCGATCGGTATCGAGGACCTCCACATTCCGTCCGAGAAGGAGACGCTGCTCGGCGAAGCGACCGAGCGCGTCGAGCGCTTCCAGCGCGCCTACCAGACGGGCAACATCACGAACGGTGAGCGCTACAACAAAGTCATCGACACGTGGACGCACGCGAACTCCGACATTGCCGACGCGATGGTCAAGGCCATGCGCGAGGACAAGGCCGGGTTCAACCCCGTGTTCATGATGTTCGACTCCGGCTCGCGTGGAAGCCGCGACCAGATTCGCCAGCTCGCGGGTATGCGCGGCCTCATGGCGAAGCCGCAGAAGAAGCTCACGGGTGGCATCGGCGAAATCATCGAGAGCCCGATCAAGTCGAACTTCCGTGAAGGCTTGTCCGTGCTCGAGTACTTCATCTCCACGCACGGCGCTCGTAAGGGTCTGGCGGACACGGCGCTCAAGACGGCCGACGCCGGATACCTGACGCGGCGTCTCGTCGACGTGGCGCAGGACGTGACGGTCAGCGAGGAGGATTGCGGCACGATCCTCGGCCTCGAGATCGGCGCGCTGAAGGAAGGCGAGGACATCATCGAGCCGCTCTCGGAGCGCATCGTCGGCAACGTGGCGGCGGAGGATGTCGAGGACCCGCACGAGATGGACGAGTCGGGTCGCCGCACGCTGCTCGTCGAGGCGGGTCAACTGATCGATGAGGACACGGCACGCGCGATCGAGGAGGCGGGTATCGAGACGATCAAGATTCGCTCGGTGCTCACCTGCGAAGCCAAGCGTGGGCTGTGCCGCATGTGCTATGGCCGCAACCTGGCCACGATGGACATGGTGGACCTCGGCGAGGCGGTCGGTATCATCGCCGCGCAGTCGATCGGCGAGCCGGGCACGCAGCTGACGCTTCGCACGTTCCACATCGGAGGAACGGCGGCACGTATCGCGGAGCAGACGGCGAGAAAGTCGAAGGTCGCCGGAACGATCGAGTTCGGCGACCGCCTCGTCGCGGTCACGAACCCGGACGGACAGCGCATCGTCACGTCGTACGAGGGTGAGGTCTACATCCGCACCTCGGGCGACAAGGGCGCGTCCGGCGGCGTCGGCGCGCGGCTGCAGGTGCCGCTCGGTGCGATCCTCATGGTGGAGGACGGCATCGACGTGCGGAAGGAGCAGGTGATCTTCACCTGGGATCCGTACACCAACCCGATCATCGCCGACACGGAAGGCACGATTCGCTTCGTCGACCTCGTCGAGGATGAGTCGGTGTCCGAGGAGCTCGACGAGCTCACCGGTCTCCGTCAGCGCGTTGTCATCGAGGATCGCGAGAAGAAGCTCCACCCGCACATCGAGATCATCCAGACGAAGGGCGGGAAGGAGAAGAAGGTCCGAGACTTCGTTGTCCCGGTGGGCGCTCAGCTCATCGTCGATGACGGTCAGGAGATCTTCGCCGGCCAGACGATCGCAAAGATCAGCCGCGAGGCGTACAAGACGCGCGACATCACGGGCGGTCTGCCGCGAGTCGCCGAGCTGTTCGAGGCGCGTCGCCCGAAGGACCCGGCGACGATCTCGGAGATCGACGGCATCGTGAAGTTCGGAGACATCAAGCGTGGCAAGCGCGAGATCTACGTTCAGCCCGCGAAGACCATGGACAGCACGGTCGTCGTGGACGAGACGCAGGAGGCGCAGCTGTACGAAGTCGCCGCCGGCAAGCACCTGCGCGTGCACGAGGGCGACCGCGTGCGCGCCGGCGACCGCCTGTCCGAAGGCCCGGTGAACCCGCACGACATTCTGCGGATCAAGGGCCCGCGTGCGGTGCAGGAGTACCTCCTGAACGAAGTGCAGGAGGTCTACCGGCTCCAGGGCGTGAAGATCAACGACAAGCACATTGGCGTCATCGTCCGCCAGATGCTCCAGAAGGTCCGCGTCATGGACCCGGGCAACACGGAGTTCCTCGAGGGCGAGCATGTCGACAAGCAGAGCTTCCGCGACGAGAACGAACGGACGAAGAAGCGGAAGGCAACGCCGGCGACATCCGAGCCGTTGCTGCTCGGCATCACGAAGGCGAGCCTGACGACGCAGTCGTTCATCTCGGCGGCCTCGTTCCAGGAGACGACGCGTGTCTTGACGGACGCGGCGATTCGTGGGGCGAAGGACGATCTGCTCGGGCTCAAGGAGAACATCATCATCGGTCACCTCATCCCCGCCGGCACCGGCATGTATCGGTACCAGGAGGTGGACGTAGAGGCCGAGGCTCCGCCACTGCCCGAAGGGCTTCCGTCGGAGAGCTCTCTGCCGAGCTACTTCAGCTCGAGCCTCGCCGAAACGGGCTTCTCTGCCGGAGGACTCGGAGAAGACTGATCGAGCGGGAAACTGCGAGCGGGAACCAGAACCCCTCGGGAGGCATGGCGCCTCCCGAGGGGTTTCTACATGCGCCCCGCGTGCGTTGCGTGTGGCTGCCTAACGGCCCGTACGCGTCCAGATCAGCATGACGCCGCAGCCGCCGGACGTCTTGTTGTACTGCGCGGGAACCTGCGCGGCGCTGCTGTAGACCTCGACCGCCTCGATCTCACTCGCGCTGATGGAGTTCAGATTGAACAGCGGCGTTTTCCTCGCGGTCGCGTCGTAGACGAGCGCCCCGTCGAGGTAGACGTCCATGTAGCAGGCGAGCGGAGCACCGGCGGCAATGTCCATGTCATCGAGCATCTCGCGCTTCGACACGCGGCAGAACGCGCACTTCGCGCTGCTCGGGTTGCGACCGCTTGCGGCCCACGACTTCGACCCGCCGCCGCGATAGATGGAGACGCCTGGCACGTTCGACGCGAGAATCTCGCTCACGTGCCGGTTCTCGTCTTTGGCGAACAGCTCGCGGTCCAGGAACCGGCCGATGCCAGCCGCCTTCCGGTCTTCGTAGGCGGCCATCTTGCCGCGGCTCACGGGACTCGCGACCTCACGAACGGCCACCGTTGGAAGTGCGGTCATCGGCGACAGCAGGATGACGTCACTGATCAGCGTCTCTTCGCCGTCGAAGGTCGTCAAGGCGGAATCAGGCCGATACCCGACGGCACGCGTCACGACGAGGTGCGCACCCGGCGGAACGTTCGACAAGCGATAGCGGCCTAACGAGTCAGTGACGGTCCGAGCTCGAGTCGCGGCACGGCAACCTCGGCGTTCGCGACGGGCCGACGGCTGCCGTCTGCGAGCACGCGTCCCTGAAGCTCGGACTGTCCGATGGCCTCGGTCGCCGTGAGAACCAGCAGCAGCGTAACGGACACCACGGTATGCCATCCGTACGACACACACGACGCCGAACGTGAATCGCGTTCGGCTCGAATAAGTCCACCCATCGAATCTCCGCGAGATAGCCAGGCAGCCGCCACCACGTGCAGAACATGTGTGCCGCCCGTCCCGCGTCAACTGCAGCTTGACCAGCGCTCTCGGCGCAGGGACGTTTTGCCCGTGCTCCCGTCGACCCTGGTGCTGCTCGTAGTGGTGCTCATGGCGCTCGGTGCGCTCTGGCTGGTGCGCCGCTGGGCCGATCGCGCCGCCGTCCGTGTAGTCCACCGATTCGGCGCACGGGTCAATCGGTTCAAGCTCACGCGGAAGGGCTACATCCGCGACACGCTGATGGCCAATACCAGGATCGCTGCTGCAGCAGAACAGCACGCGCGGGACCACGGCTTGGCTGAGAAGGAGGCGTGGCGGCGCGTGGAGCGCTACGTCGACGAGATCGTCCCGTTCTTCAACATCCTCGCCTACTACAAATTCGGATACGCGGCCAGCCGTGCGACGCTCAACCTGCTCTACAAGGTGAGCGTGGATTACGAGAGCCTGGGAGAGCTGGACGCATTGCCGCGCGATTCCGTGGTCGTGTACCTCGCGAATCACCGCTCGAATGCAGACTACGTTCTGCTCGCGTACGTGCTCGCGGGAGACGTCTCGATCTCGTACGCGGTGGGTGAATGGGCGCGTGCGTTCCCGCTCGAGTACGTGTTCAAGAGCTTCGGATCGTATTTCATTCGACGCGGGTACCGAGAGCCTTTGTACCACGCGGTGCTCGAAGAGTACGTGCAGCTCATCGCACGGAACGGCGTCACTCAGGGGATCTTTCCCGAGGGTGGGCTGACGCGTGACGGGCGCCTGCGACCGGGCAAGGTCGGCTTGATCGACTATACACTCGGCGTCGCGCGCGATCCCGACTTCGCTCGTCGGCTCGTGATCGTTCCCGTAGCCATCAACTACGATCGTGTGCTCGAAGATCGATCGCTCCTTCGCGAGCTCGCCCAGCGAGAAACCGGCGCTCACGCGTCGTCGCGATTCGCGCAGCTCACCGAGGTCCTGCGATACATAGGCTGGAACCTGGCTCGACTCGCCACCGGCCGGTGGAAGCGATACGGCCGTGCGGCGGTCACCATCGGGAGACCGATTCGCGGGGACGCGTGGCTTGCCGGCGTGCGCGAAGGCGGGAGGGATCTGTTCGAGCTGGAGCGAACCGCACGGCTCACCCGTGTGCAGACGCTCGTGGACACAGTCCTGGCGCGCATCTCCGAGCTCATTCCGGTCACGCCCGTTCCACTCGCCTGCGCTGCAATTCAGAGCTTCGATTCGGACTTCATCCCTCGAGAGCGGCTGATGCACCGTATGGGCGAGATGCGTGATGTTCTCGTCGAGCTGAACGCGCGCGTGCTGCGTTCCGATCGATCCATCGAGGAGACGTTCGATCGCGCCTATCGAATGCTGGCGATGCGCCGCGTGCTCGTGTCGGAGGGGATGGGGTACGTCGTAATGGAGCGCGGCCGGCCGCTGATCAGCTACTATGCGAACAGCATCGCCCATCTGCTGGGTGATTTCGAGGCAGGTGTTCGCGCGCGCGACGCGCTTCCGTCGTCGGCAGCGTCCGGCGCGTTGGCACGGTCGCTCTGAGCGCGAAACGAGCCGTGTTGCTCGCCAGGCGAGGGTGCCGCACGGTGGGGCAACGCCTTGACGCTGGCTGACTTCGCCGGTATTATGCGAGTCTGTCTCGCCCGGGTCCGGGCGGGGGCATCTGCGAGACCTCGAGGGTATGCCGACTATCAACCAGCTGGTCCGGCGGGCACGCCGGGATGTCATCAAGAAGGAAAAGGCGCCAGCGCTCCAGGCGAATCCATTTCGTCGTGGCGTCTGCACTCGCGTCTATACCACCACCCCGAAAAAGCCGAACTCGGCGCTTCGTAAGGTCGCGCGTGTCCGCCTCACGAACCAGATCGAGGTCACAGCGTACATCCCCGGTGAGGGCCACAACCTCCAGGAGCACTCCATCGTGCTCGTTCGCGGCGGTCGTGTGAAGGATCTCCCGGGTGTCCGCTATCATATCGTTCGCGGTACGCTCGACGCCTCGGGCGTGAACGGCCGCAATCAGAGCCGCTCCAAGTACGGCACGAAGCGACCCAAGGCCGGCGCCGCCGGAGGTAAGAAGTGAGCCGCCGCAAGAAATCCGTAAAGCGTCCGGTGCTCCCCGACGCCCGCTATGACAGCCAGACGGTCTCGAAGTTCATCAACGCCCTGATGCTTCAGGGCAAGAAGTCGACTGCAGAGCGCGTGTTCTACGGTGCGATGGACATGGTCGAGTCGCGCACCAGCCAGCCTGGCGTGAACGTGTTCAAGCAGGCGTTGGCCAACCTGAAGCCCGTGGTCGAGGTCAAGAGCCGCCGAGTCGGCGGCGCCACGTATCAGGTTCCGGTCGAAGTTCGTCCGGAGCGCCGCACCGCGCTCGCGATGCGTTGGCTCATCGGCTATTCGCGCGATCGCAACGAGAAGTCGATGGCGGAAAAGCTCGCCGCCGAGGTGATCGCGGCGTCGAAGGGTGAGGGCAATGCGGTGAAGAAGAAGGAAGACACGCACCGCATGGCCGAAGCGAACAAGGCGTTCGCCCACTATCGCTGGTAATCAGGACGGCCGCAGGCCCCCCGCGTTCGTCCAGCGACGCCCCCCTCGCGCGAGGGGGGCGTCGCCACATCCACACGGTGAATCGACCGTGCAGGGGTGTGAATCGTGCACCGGCTGATGCGCCGATTCCAGTGGCGATTCCATTCGCGACAATCGCCGTGCATTCATCCAGAGCCGTAGCAATCACTTGCCAGCCCAACGGGTGAACCGCATCCGTGCGGGTTGGCGACGGTAATCGTTGCGCCGAAACATCACCCATGACGCCCGTGACCGAATCCGCTGCCCTCAGTGCCGACTTCCCGCTGCCCCACCCCAGCCCCGCTGCAATCTTCAAGGAGCTCGACGAGGGCGGCGTTCTGCTGTCGACGACCGACGAGGTCTACTTCGGAGTCAACCCGGTCGGCGCGAAGATCTGGTCACTGCTCCCGCCGGCGACGCACACGTTCGGTGAGTTGTGCGCGATGCTCGAGCAGCAGTATCCTGACGCAGGCGCGGATGTCATTCGCGCGGATGCGCAGGAGTTCCTGGAAGCGCTCATGGCGAGCGGACTGGTGACGAAGTCGGAGAGCTGATCGACCCGTGGACCGCATGCTTGCACGCATCCCCGGAAAGCTGTCGAGACTTTCGCTGCGGGACTGGCGGGAGCTGTTCGAGGCTCAGTGGGCGTTGCTCGTTGCGCAGTCCATGCTCCGATCGCGGCCCATGGGCAGCCTCGCGACGCCGGTCGCCTCGGTAGGCGCAGTCGATCTCGATCGCATGCCCGAGGCGAGACGATTGGCGTTGGCGATGGTCCGCGCCGCTCGGTTCGGAGTCTTCCGGCCTCAGTGCCTGGCCAGGTCCCTCGCGCTCTCGCGCATGCTGACGGCGCACGGCATCACCGGTGGGATCGTCCGCGTTGGCGTTCGCCGCGACGGCGGCGAGTTCCTGGCCCACGCCTGGGTCGAGCTGGCGGGCGAGACGCTCGGTGATGCGGACGAGCACGTTGGGTCGTTCGTGCCACTCACCAACCTCGACGTCACGCGCCCGAGCTGAGCTTCGAGGCGACCAGTCCCGCGACTGCGGTCCTAGGTTTTTCGCGTCGGCCCAAAGGTCAATTGCGCCCGCTGGGTTGACGTAGCGGCCCTGGCGTAGCAAGGTATCTCTCGTCGAATAGCGGTAGAGTCTGGTCTGTGGATTGCCAGACTCTTCCGTGAAACCGCCGGAGCCGCCTTTGTACGAGAAGCCAACGCTCGAGCGATTTGGAACCCTACGCCAACTTACCATGGCGTCGTTAGGGGTGGGGACGCCCATGTCGCTGGCCGGCGGTCCGCTGTCCCTCGGAACCGGCGGCTGCAATCCGAATGTTCCGATCGGCGACCCGTCGGCCTGCGGCCGGTCATAACCAATGATCCGCCTTGCGGTTGCGGACGTTCGCGCAAGTCGGCATTCGTCTCAGCCCTCTCGCTTTCGGCCGGGTTGCGGCCGGGCGCGACGCACCGGTCGTCCTGCGGTCCCCGAGTTCCAGCGTCGCGTTCGCGCGCGGATTGCGCCGGAAGTTGGCTGAGTTCAGCTGCAATCGACCGTGGTCCTGACCGTCGGCCCAACGCCGCAGATGTGGCTTCGGCGCAGCGCAACGCCCGCTCCGTCGCGTATCCCCCCGTCGCATACGTCGGGCGACTGCGACGATTCGACCGGATGATCAGCTACGCTGCATTCGGATTCCGCCTGGACAGCGATTTCGAAATGCCGGAGCTGAGTGTAGCGCGACCCGGCACCGATCCAGTCTGGCGCATTGTCGTCGGGTTGCCGGACCGGTCGATCGGCGACGAGAGACTGCTCGGAACGGATTCGGTGTACGGGACTATCCAGGTCCGCGCCTATGCGTCTCCGAGCGCAATCCGACTCGTCTACGACGACACGGGTACGTTCGAGATCCGCCCGGGTGACCGTACCATTGCGTGGCACCGGGGTGCAGTCGCGACGGACGAGGCCATGCGTGCCGACCTCCTGGGCCGTGTGATTGCGTTCGCGGCGCATAGTGACGGCGCTCTCGGGCTGCACGCGAGCGCCGTATGCGTCGACGGCCGTGCGATTGCATTGGTGGGTCCGAAGGGCGTCGGTAAATCGACGCTCGCGTTCGCCCTTGTCAGGCAGGGCGCGCGGCTGATCACGGACGACACGTTGATCGTGCGGTTCGATGCGACTGGTGCGTCCTGGGCTGTTCCAGGGTTGCAGCGATTACGCCTCTGGGAAGACTCTGCTCGGGCGCTCGGTGCGACGGTGACGGCCGACCGTGGCACCAAGCCGGCGCTGGACGTGCCGCCAGCGGACCGACGGCAGGACACCAGCGTACCGCTCGACGCGTGTTACGTCCTGCAGCCGATTGATCCGGTGGGCCCGGCCGCGCGCGAGCGACTCTCCGAGGTGTGTGCGGCAGTCGCGTGTGTGAGCTTCTCGAAGCTCGGAAGTCTGGCCGGCGGCGAGGAAGCCATCGCGACGCTCGATCGGTGCGCCCGCGTTGCTCGCGCGGTCCCCGTGTACACAATGGATGTCCCGCGCGATCTCCGCCGACTCGACGAGATTACCGCAGACGTGTTCGAGTGGCACCGGCAGATGCCGCCTAACGCCATGACTGGCGGATGAGTCTCGTGGTCGCCGAGGGTATGGGAGCTCCTGCATCGCCACCCAGCCCGGATCCGCCGCTCGTTCGCGTCAGAGACCTGTGGAAGCAGTTTTCCATTGTTCGGTCGCTCGCCGATGTGCTGCGCCGTCCCACGGGCACGCCACCGTCTCCGGCGATCGCCGACGTCTCACTCGACGTTCACGCGGGTGAGTTCGTCGGGCTGCTCGGACCGAACGGTGCGGGGAAGACGACGCTGCTCAAGATCCTTGCAACGCTGATCATTCCGGACCGAGGGACGGCCACCGTCGTCGGACACGACGTCGTGCAGGACGCGGCGAGTGTTCGCCGCGTCATTGCTCCGCTGCTCGCCAATGAGCGAAGCCTGTACTGGCGGCTGTCGGCTCGGGAGAATCTCGAGCTGTTCGCATCGCTGCTTCGGTTGGCTCCGCGCGATACGGCGTCCCGGATCGCGGAGGCGCTCGACGTCGTTGGAATCTCTGACACGGGCCCGAAGATGGTCGGGCAGTTTTCCGCCGGCATGATGCAGCGCCTGCTGGTCGCGCGCGCCTTGCTGGGGCAGCCGCGGGTGCTGCTGCTCGACGAACCCACGCGAAGTCTCGATCCGAGCGGGGCTCATTCGTTCCGCGCGTTTCTCCGGGAAGAGCTGGCCGGGCGGCGCCGGTGCGCGGTACTCGTCGCAACGCATCGGACGGAGGAGGCGTTCGAGCTGTGCGACCGCGTCGTCGTCATGCACCGCGGTCGGGTCGCCGCGACCGGCCGGGCATCGTCGCTCGGCGAATTGCTGATGGGCTCGCGCTACTCGGCGTGGACGCTCGAACCGAATCACCCTGCATTGGAGGCTCGAGTTGCCGCCGGCGGAGTGAAGCGGGTCGCCGCACGGTCGGAAGCCGATGGGCGGTGGTGGCGAGTGGAGATCGAGATCGAGGGAGGCGACGATGCAGCGCGGGAGCTCCTCGCCTCGCTCATCGGCTCGGGCATGCCGATCGCCCGCTTCGAGCGGGTTGCTGCACCGTTAGGCGAGTTGATCGACCGGGCCATCGGCCGGAGCACTCGGCGATGAGCTCGAGGGCTGCGCTGGAGTTGACGCGCGCGTCGTGGCGAACGGCGAAGAGCTACCGTGTGTCGTTCGTGGTGTCGTTCATCTCGCTCCTCGTCACGATCATCCCGGTCTATTTCGTTGCGAGCGCGCTGCAGCCGTTCATGGCGTCGATCATCGCCGAAGAAGCGCGGGAATACTTCGGGTTCGTGCTGCTCGGAACGGTGCTGCTGACTGTGGTCTCAACGGCGTTGACGTCGTTCGCGGCGTCGGTGAGCGGTGGTTTGTCCAGCGGGTTCTTCGAGGCGCTGCTGGCCACGCCGACGCCGCTGCCCGCGCTCCTCATCGGACAGACGGGCTACGCCTTCGCATGGGCCTTGGGGCGGATGATTCTGTTGATGACTGCCGGGCTGCTGCTCGGCGTCGAGGTTCAGTGGGCGCGGTTGCCCGAGGCGTTGCTGCTGTTCGGTCTCGTGGTGGCGGCCTATGTCGGCATCGGCCTGCTCGCGGCGGGCTTCGTGGTGTCGTTTCGCACGAACGCCATGGTCCCGCAGGCGGTGCTCGTCCTCTCGACCGTCCTCGGCGGCGTCTATTTCCCGACCTCTGTTCTGCCGCCTGCGGTTGCTCCGTTGGCGGAGTGGATCCCGTTGACGCCCGGCCTCCGAGCGTTGCGGCAGACCTTGCTTCTTGGATACCCGCTGAGTGCTACGGGAGGCGACCTCTTCCGGCTCGTGGTGGCCGCGGCGGTGTGTATGCTGGCCGGTGTCGTGGTGCTGCGCTGGTCCTTCGGCTATGCGCGCCGGGCGGGGTCACTCGCCCAGTACTAAGCGTGATCGGGTGCGACCCCTGATCGCCCAACAACGATCGGCTCGAACGCGACCGCGTACGCCATTCTAGACACAGGGCATCGGCATTGACTTCCCCCTTATGGGGACTACATTTACACGGCTCTGGACCCCTAGCCGACGTGTCATTCGACGCGTGAGCGTGGACCGGAGTGGTGAAAGCCGGCGAGCTGCGCGCCGGCGACCTTAAGGGCTCGCGAGAGGCCGTGCCGGCCCCTGCGAGGGCGTGGTACCGACCGACTGGTTTCGCACGAAGCGAAGCGGTTCCCGATAAGCGACGCAGAACAATCTGACGTTCGTCACGCCTGCACGAATGCTTCGCTCCGGCGAAGGCTCGGACAGGATCTCTCGACCAGAGATACGACGGACGCGCCTTGGGTCCCCACTCGAGCCGCAATGGCGAGTGTACCCGGCGGCGGCGGATGGATACCGGTCCCTGTTCAAGGGGCGCCTGGTCCACCCGCGTTTTTGTTGACCGAAGTTCCACTCGTCGCACATGCGACGAGGTACACGACGAAGCGACGACGAGACAGTCTGCAGAATATGCCAAGGACGACTCCGCTCGAGCACTACCGGAACATCGGCATCATGGCGCACATCGATGCCGGGAAAACCACTACGACCGAGCGCATCCTTTTTTATACCGGTAAGAGCCACAAGATCGGCGAGGTCCATGATGGCGCGGCCACCATGGACTGGATGGAGCAGGAGCAGGAGCGAGGCATCACGATCACCTCGGCTGCGACGACCTGTTTCTGGCGCCGCCACGGTGAGCGTCATGCGACGGGAAGCGCGACGGGCCCCGAGTATCGGATCAACATCATCGATACGCCGGGTCACGTGGACTTCACGGTCGAAGTGGAGCGTTCGCTGCGTGTGCTCGACGGCGCCGTGACGCTGCTCGACTCGGTGGCCGGTGTCGAGCCGCAGACGGAGACGGTGTGGCGTCAGGCGGATCGCTACGGCGTCCCGCGCCTCATCTTCGCGAACAAGATGGACCGTGTCGGTGCCGACTTCGATCGGTGCCTGATGATGATCCGCGACCGCCTGACGAAGAACGCGTACCCGATTCAGCTGCCGGTCGGGTCGGGCGAGCTGTTCACGGGCCACATCGACGTCATCGCACGCAAGCAGTACATCTTCGACGAGGAAACGCTCGGCAAGACGTTCACCGTCGTCGATGTCCCCGAGGACATGCGCGACGCGATGGAGATGGCGCGGCACGAGCTCATCGAGGCGGCCGTCACACACGACGACCAGCTCATCGAGAAGTACCTGGGCGGCGAGCAGCTCACCGATGATGAGATTCGTCACGCCATTCGTGCGGCGACGATCGGCGGGTTCATCACGCCCGTGCTGTGCGGGGCCTCGTTCAAGAACAAGGGCGTGCAGGCACTGCTCGACTCGGTGATCGACTTCCTGCCGGCCCCCGTGGACGTCAAGGCGATCAAGGGTCATCTGCCGCATCACGACGAGACATTCGACGAGCGGCCGCCCTCGGATGAGGCGCCGTTCGCCGCGCTCGCGTTCAAGATCGCGACCGACCCGTTCGTCGGAAAGCTGACGTTCTTCCGCGTGTATTCGGGCGTGCTGGAGTCGGGCTCGTACGTCTACAACTCGACGAAGGACAAGCGTGAGCGCGTCGGCCGCCTCCTGCAGATGCACGCGAACAAACGCGAGGAGATTGGCGAAGTGCGCGCGGGCGATATTGCCGCGGCGATCGGACTGCGCGACACGCGCACGGGCGACACGCTGTGCGATGACGACAAGCCGATCATTCTCGAGGCGATGAAGTTCCCGGCCCCCGTCATCGACGTCGCGATCGAGCCGAAGACGAAGGCGGACCAGGACAAGCTCGGCATTGCGCTGGCGAAGCTGGCTGAGGAGGATCCGACGTTCCGCGTGCACACGGATGCGGAGACGTCGCAGACGATCATCTCGGGCATGGGCGAGCTGCACCTCGAGATCATCGTCGACCGCATGATGCGCGAGTTCAAGGTCGACGCGAACGTGGGCCGGCCGCAGGTCGCCTACCGTGAGACCATCAAGCGCCGCGTCGACAAGGTCGAGGGCAAGTTCATTCGTCAGTCGGGCGGCAAGGGGCAGTACGGACACGTTGTGATCAACATGTACCCGGCAGAGCCGGGACAGGGATTCGTGTTCGAGGACAAGATCGTCGGCGGCGTGATCCCGCGAGAGTACATCGCTCCCGTGGAGCAGGGGATCAAGGAAGCGCTGGAGAACGGCGTGCTCGCCGGCTATCCGATGGTCGACGTGATGGTCGAGCTGGTATACGGTTCGTATCACGACGTCGACTCGAGCGAAATGGCGTTCAAGATCGCGGGCTCCATGGCCTACAAGGAGGCCGCGAAGAAGGCGAACCCCGTTCTGCTCGAGCCCATGATGAACGTCGAGGTT
>Ga0105249_10002947_pt1 | contig 14684 bp, 17 predicted proteins | sample KBSS44metaG_FD_81522 | JGI IMG/M metagenome (GOLD analysis project Ga0105249, IMG submission 81522) | Switchgrass rhizosphere microbial communities from Kellogg Biological Station, Michigan, USA - KBS S4-4 metaG | ecosystem: Host-associated > Plants > Roots > Rhizosphere > Soil | place... | reverse complement strand
TAGTTGAGGCATATGCAGAGGTTCTGGAGAGCTTCAAGATAAGCAATAAAGTTACCGAACCCAGGCCAGCGTATTACACTAATGATGAGTTTAGCGGCTTAGCAGAAGTGGGAGTCTTAATTCTAAACAAAGCCTGTTATTTCGTTTCGACATCCTTTAATGAACGTCGGTGGTTAAACACGAGTCGCAATGTATGAAATGCGCGGCCAGATATCATAGGTACGCTGACCCAGTCGTTACTTCCTTAGTTCCCAATCTTGCAAATCCTGAAGCCCTGTAATTTCATCTGTCCACAGCGACAGACCGCAGGAGGTTTCGACTATGAAGTCTTCGTACATACTCCTCAAGTTGTTCTTAAGCCTTGAATGTCTTCTCCTGTGCAGTGCCGGGGTTTTCGCTCAAGACCCGGAGTTGGTGCGGCGCTTTGATTACGACGCGAACGCGCCGCTGGACCTGAAGATCATTAGTTCGCAAAAGCGCGGTGATTTGACTGTTTACGATATAACCTACGCCAGTCCGAAAGGTGGCGTCGTGCCTGCGTACCTCATTGTGCCGGCGACAGGTAAAGGGCCCTTTGGGGCCGTGGTGTGGGGCCACTGGTACTGGACCAACTCGGAAATGAGAAACCGGAAGCAGTTTCTCGATGAAGCTGTAGCGCTCGCGTCTGCGGGAGTTGTTTCACTTTTGACGGACGGGCCGATTGCGCGACCGGGATATGTTGCTGACCAGAATCCTTTGTCCGAAAAACGGGCCGCTGAGAAGGTGCAGCAAGTGATTGATATGCGACGGGGAGTTGATTTGCTATTGACTCGCAAAGATGTCGACCCTAAACGACTCGCCTTCGTCGGTCACAGTTACAACGCCTCCGTTGGGGCGACGCTGAGCGGCGTGGACCACAGATTCAAAGCATTTGTTTTGATGGCGGGATCCATCTCGGACGAGGTGATTTGGAAGACTGGCGGCTTCGAGCAATTCCGCAAGCAAGTGGGACCGGAAACGTTCGACGCTTACATGGCGAGTCACGGTTATCTCGATGAAGGAAAGTTTGTTTCGCACGCCGCACCGGCGACTGTTTTTCTGCAATACGCAACGCAAGAGCCTTTCCTGACTCCTGGTGTCGCGCGTGAGTTCGAAAAGGTCGTGAGCGAGCCCAAGCGCTTCAAACTGTATGACGCCCCCCACGCATTGAACGCCGAAGCTCGTCGGGACCGCATCGCCTTTTTGACGGAGCAGTTGAAATTGAAACCGCTGCGGGCGCAGGTGATCGACGCGATTCCGGATTTATTTCAACCACCACAACCCAACTGAGTTGCCAAAAGAATCGCCGCCTCGGTCCTGCCGGCGGGTCTTATAAGGCGTAGTCCATCCACAGAAGGCTGGAGAGTCGTTCGACCCGCTTGAATACCTGGCGCAGTTTCTTTCAACACAATGAGATCAACAGCAGTCTCTACAGTAGGCACGCGCCGACAACTTACGAATTCATCGCTTTTTGATCGCGACCCGATTGGTATAATCCCGTTCTCGATTCGACTCGCGGAAAATTGAAATGCGCTCGGTAAACAATTTACTGCTCATCATAGGTGTATCACTCGCAGCGGCTTGTTCGCGGACGCCTTCAGCAAACGTGACACAACCTTCGATGGTGAAACAGGAGTCAACTGCCTCAATTGTTCCTCTTTCGGATATTAATTTGGCCGCCATTGGCACTATCGCGCCTAAAGGAAGAGTGCAGGACCATGACTATAATGATTTGGCTGTTATTACGAGCCTCCTTCAACACGGCAAGGAAGCGATTCCCTACCTCATCGGCAATTTGGATAACGCGACTAAGATTGAGGGACACGTAATAGACTACTGGTCGGAAGTGTGCGTGGCTGATGTGGCGCTAATCATCCTGACAAACTTTTTCACTGATAGAAGTTCGCAACGTACAACGCTTCCTGGGGTTGGTTGGGATGAGTTCTTAGAACGTGGGAGTAATAACGACCTCACGGGCGAGCAGGTTTTGCGGAATTACGTTTCAAAACACGGCAGGAAAGTAATTAAAGAACGATGGCAAACACTTTGGCGTGAATACCGCGACAGATTGTTTTGGGATCAGAACGAAAGGTGCTTTAGGGTAACACCATAAGAGTGGCAGTAACGGAATATTCGCAAACACTAAGAATTATTGCTTCGGTCCTTGTTGGCTATATTAGTGGCGTCCCAAAGCATTCTGACTTGGAACCGGATCATCTCCTGGCTAAAAACGATGGAAACCATGTGTCAGAATGCGCCCTGAATGATCGAGGATTGGAACCCCGGAATTGCTTCACACCACCGACGGGTGACACGGTGGCGGTACTCGAAGACTTTTTCCAGGCGCGGCACGATGATGAAAGAGTCGGCTAATTGCCCGATGAAACCGAGTGGCGGTTCCTATTCGATCTCATCGCGCAAGACTGCGCCTGCCGGATGCGGTTTAATGATGTGCAGATGACGCCAACGGCGAAAAGGTCCTTCAACCTGCACGTCTTCGAACATATGCGGCGGATCATACGCCGTATGTTCGGCCACCCATCGCGCCGGAAACAGACCAAAGATGCGCGTCTGTATGATCGCCCGTGAGCCGACCTTGATATCAGGCGCGGCTTGGACAACATGTGCAGACTCCCATGGCGGCGTCAACCGCCGAAGCGCGTCGGGTAATTCGTGAAACGTGAAAACACGCTCCGGTGACGCGTGTATGACGCTCTCTTTGATAAAACTCCGTGCGCTCATACCTTAACGATCAGGTTGCCCGACGAACCGCCAGGCAGCATGACCCTCTTAAAGACTCATTTTTCAGTTTCCAATCGCCAACTCCTTCAGAAAAAGTTGCGAGTGGCGCCGAGCCGTGCTCGACGAAAAGAGATTTACCATGAACCGAGTTTCGAATATAGTACAGCGCCCTATCTAAGAGTTGTGATCATTGTCGTGAAGAAAATGAGCGAAAAGGTTTGAGAGTATAAGAGCACGCGAAATTGATGGCGTATATATTTGGTTTTTCGGGAGCGAAGCATGAGAACACGCCAAACTCAAAGCCCGCCACATAAGGTTTTCATTTCGTCCACCTTTAAGAGGATCTTTCCACAGTTGAGGAAGTTGTTTCCGCGCACGTACTCATTCCTTTTAGATCCCGCAACTGAATAAATTTAGATCTGCGGAGGTGTCGGTTAGATCGTGCTGTGGCGATGCTGTGTGATGAGGTGCTATTGACAGTGCTGGAACCGGAGCCAGCAATTGCGTATCGGTCACGAAACGTTTTTTAGGATTAACTCATAAACAATGGCGAGTTGCAGAAACAAGCACGTTGAGACGACGGATACCTTGAGTCGTTTGCAAGGCCGATTTATCAGGACCGGGTTAAGACAGTGAACTATGATCCAAGACGCCCACAAGTGCCATTAACAAATAGATTGCCGCAATGGAACCGCACTTAAATGCGTAAGGGAGACCAAGACCACACATAGCGAGCCGAAGGGTGGTTAGATTTTCGCGGTATTAGTGACACAAAAGGCATGTCACACGGTGCAGGAGCTTCATGATGGCAGACGAAGCAAAGAAAAATCCTAACTGGCTGGTTATCTTTACCGCCATCTTATCGCTAGGCTCAGCACTTGGTGTGGGCTATCTGAGCTATCAAACTAAGAATATAGAGACCACAGCGAAGCGGGAAGAGATTGCCTTTGAGCAAGCCAAATTCGATGTTGAGCAAAAGAATCGTGACAATGAAAACTTGAAGATCATTATCCCAAAACTCGTGAGCAAGGATGAACAAGAAGTTAAAGTTGGAATGACCACTCTTTTCGTGCTCTTCCAATCAAGCGCCAAGGACATACTAGAGTCGATTAATTCTGCATTGACTGAGCAGCAGCGCGCCGCTTTAAAAGATCAACTCCAGCCGGCGTTGCAGCGCGCGGAAAAGCTGGGAGCGCAAAGTGACGCATGGATCATCGTCGTTGGAGGAGATAAGTCCATCGATGACGCGAAGGACGAAGTTAGACGGGCAACAGATGCTGGATACTCTCCGGCCTTGTACCTAAAGCAGGGTTGGTACAGAACGACCATTGGCCCATTCCCGACGCAGACCGATGCAGAGCGAACCAATATCGCAGTTCGCGCCACAGTCCGAGGCGCGTCATATGTCGTCAATTTGAAAAGCTGGTGCGAAAAACAGTCGGCTAAGAATGGTTATACTGAGTGTGCTGAATAGTGCGGCAGCATCACAAGTCGCGAGGCTTTAGAAAAGCTCGTATCCTTCTCGCCACGTCAACGTGACGCCAAAAAGGCGAAAATAGTAAAACGGCAGGGTGCGCGCCCTGCCGTAAATGCTTGATTCTACTGGTGGAGCAGAGGGGGATCGAACCCCTGACCTCCGCATTGCGAATTAGACGACCGGCAATTCGTTAAGTATTTGCCCTTTCGAAAGTTGCAGCCACCGAGGAAAATCAAGGATTTTGCAGTTCTTTCCCATTCGCTACCAGCGCCTCACCGTGCTGTGCTGAGAATTCTGTCCACAAATTGGCCACAAGTTTTTGGGGGAACCCCTTCGTTGAGACAGTTTCAATAGCCACACTTCTGGTTGTAAATTTGTCTTCTCACGCTCGCACTTCTGGTTCAGAATCCCCATTGGCGAAGCGGTGGCGAGCCCTGCTGGAGAGAAACTCGCCAAGGAATAACCAGCCGGAGAATCATCGAAACCGATGGTCGTAGGAGCGGTCTGCGGGTCGCTCCTCGTCCTTAAAAGAATACCAAAGAGTCGATAGCCCTCCTCATTCCCCGAAAAGACTCATCGTCGCAGGGCGAAGTTGTCGCGGGCATTAGTTGCTGCTCGAACCCCTTCGGCGGTTGATAGCCGAGCGCGAAGACTCCACTCCCGTAGTGGTTAGGACCAGGATCCATTGTAACGAGTTGCCTTTTATAAGTTTCGCCTGTACTAATTGTGGTGCTCGTCCTCATACAACCTCAAAGAGGTGTTCAATTTTGTAATGGCAACTAAAGACAAAGCCGCACTTCTGATTGAAAGAGTAAACCTGCGCTCACTTGCGATATCATTGCTGATCGTAGCTGTCGGTTTTTTATTAATATACTGCTCTGAAGATGGCGAATGGTGGAAAGACCATGATGTAATTCAGGGCACCCTACGTGAGGTCGGGAAGCTACTGCTCGCAACGGGAATTCTGGTGACCGCTTGGGATCTATATGGAAAAAGAGCATTTCTCGATGAGATTCTAGCCAAAGCGCAAATAGCTTCTGAGATTAGGAATGCCGGCTTACTTAAGATAACGGATACGTTTCATTCGGATATCGATTGGGGCTCATATTTTCAAACCGTTAGGCATCTTGATATTTTCTTGGCTTACGGAAGAACGTGGCGGAATACGCACATACAGCAACTGCAAAGCGTCGCTGCCAGAAGAGGTTCAAGAATCAGAATTGTGCTTCCTGATCCAAATGACGGGGAGACGGTGGCAGAACTAAGTCGCAGATTTAATAAGACGCCAGCTTACATTAACGACGCTATAAGAGAGACGGAACAGTTCTTTAAGGATCTACGAAGGAATGCCCATACTAACGATCCCCAAGCCGCTGAAATCGAAATTTGGTTCTTGTCTGCAGGACCTCAGTACAGTTCCTATCGTTTCGATGACTTGGCCATCTTAGCGCTCTATAATCACAGCAAAGACAGAGATCCTGTTCCAACCTTTATTTGTGCTCGAGGCGGAACGCTTTACGATTTCGTCCGGCGGGAATTTAGATCGATGACAGAAGGCGGCCTTGCCAAGGCCGTTTCAATAGACCAAAATCATATCAATGGTGAGCAATAGCCCTGTAACATCAGTCCACACTTCCTCTGACCAATCAATGAGGGTAACGGAGTGTGAGAGTGATATTCCAGATCAGTATTTCGACCTGGTTCAGCACACAAGCTACGTTTCGTGTGATATAGAAACGTCAGGACTTAATTGGCGCACAGACATAATAGGGACCTGCCAGATCTACATTCCAAATACAACTATTCTCGTAATAAAAATCAGTGGGACTCCGCCGAAATTGATATCGATGTTGCAAGATAGTTCGATCTGTAAAATCTTCCATCACGCTATGTTTGATCTACGTTTCATGTCGTATCAGTGGCAAGTTACAGCGCAGAACATCGCTTGCACTAAGATTGCTTCTAAGCTTTTGGATGTAAACAGAGAGAATGGTCATACACTGCAATCGCTTCTGAAAGAACATTTGAACGTAACGCTACAGAAGAGTAGGGAGTTGCAGAGATCGAACTGGGTGTCTGAGAATCTTAGTCAAAGACAAGTTTTTTATGCTGCGGCTGATGTTGTCTACCTAGCGGCTTTATTAGATGTGCTACATCAGAAGCTTGCGACTAAGAGTCTCTTACCACTTGCCTACAGTTGCTACCAACATATTCCAACCCAAGTTCTTTTAGACGTTTTTGGTTATAGCGGGATTTATGACTATTAATATTTGCACACCACCGTAAGCTCGTAACCGACGTTGACCATTGCAACTCTGCTATCCGACTGCCGTTAAAAGAGCAGATACTCAAAGAACCTATCACTCCACTGTCCACGCCGGGCGAATACGAATCGCAGGAGTTCTGAAACAAGCGCGTCGGAATTTGCCTTCATCTCAGAAAACTCCGAGAGGGTATAGCGCTCGTCGTAATCCACATTCAAATTTTTCCGCCATTGTTTATCCGACAATCGTGAGAGAAACACGTTATAAAGGCCAATCAAGCGGAAAAAGCTATGGTCATTGTTCTGTTGATACACAAGTCCGAGACGCTCTAGCGGGGTGAGTTTCAGATGATCCCTAACAAACGATATCTTGTCCTGTTCATGATACTTGCTTGCTTCACCGATTAAGAAAAGAAGTCCTGCGTACATAATCACACGACTGTGTCGTAGCTTGAGGTTTCTTATGACCCATTTCTCGTTCTCCCGCCAAAATGACGCTTGATAATTCACACAGATAAAACGGAAGTATCGAATCAAATCATTTAGCAGAAAAACGTATTCCTTACCGGAGTCGCTTTTTAAGTATTCAGCGTATTTCGAAAACACCTTCTTCATTAGTTCCGCATAAGCGCGATCATGGTACGCAGCGCGTGATTCCAACAATAACAGCATTCGTTTACCCAGTAGATCATAGCTCTCGTTAGCGCGCCCTGCTGATTCCAACAGTTGTTGAACCGTACGTGCGTGAGAGAAGACACCACGCTTATTCGGTGGCGAAACTCCATCGTATCTTTTTATTACGGCATTTATGAGGTCCTTATCGGGGCGCACCTTTGCGAGCTTCGTATCCTTAACTATGAGAATGTAATCAGCGTCGGAAGTTGCGGAACCTTCTAATCGACCGAAGGAGCCAGCAATTGCTACCGTTACAACGTTGCTGCTCAGCTTTTCGGCCAATTGAGTACGGAGATAAAGCATGAATTTGTGAGAGTAAATCCAACTTGTTTCTAAAGCCTTATATCTGTGGAAATTATGTATAAACTGTGGTTGCGATATCCGTTCCGTGCCAGGTATGGTTGTGGGGGACTTCGTCACTAATAACCTCCTTTTCGTTGAGGAACCTTGGCCAGTTGAGTGTTTGCAATTCAAAGTGATATGGTCGGGCATGCGGAAAGCTAAGACGAAGAACGTCGGCCGGTTCGGTCATCCCATTCAGAATTCCTGCGATGATTCGCATAGGTCCAACATGAGTCGCAACCAGAATAGACGCTTCGCCCTGTATTGTTTCGCGCAGATCAACGAGAAATGACAAGACGCGCTGCGTCAACTCCAGGTAACTCTCGCCGCCCGGCGGTGCGTATCTCAGATCGCCCTGAGCGTATGCAGGTATGAATCGACTCTGTTGACGTTCGAGTTCTCCCAAACATCGCTCGTCCAATCTCGCATCCCTGCAAATTGGTCTCGATGAAATTCGCCGAATCCACGCTGCGTATCGCAGGGTTGCAGTAGTTCGCGAGAGTGAAGATGACCAAACAAACTCGTAAGGAGCATTCCTTAAAGCGAAGCCCAAGCGCCACGCTTGTAGTCGCCCGAGTACGGACAGGTCAGCATCCCACCTGCCAGCAACCAAGCCACGAGAATTGGCTACGCTCTGAGCGTGTCGAATGAAATCAATGTGCAACGCATGTCCGGTGACGCCCGCTCTGAGCCGGGCGTATAAATCAGGCCAAGTGTAAGTCTTAGCGGAACACTCCACAACGCCGCTTTCCCCGTCACCGTGAGTTGAGTTCGGAAAAGACATCAACTTCTCCTTTCCAGAATTAGTTGCACTGACGAATCCTCCGCAATTCGCGTCTGAAGCCATTTTGCGAACTGATAGGTCGCCTCTTGTGTAAGAGGGCTGACCGGCGCAGGAGGCCAGTTACGTCCCCAACGCCGATCATGAAACTCGTATGAACACCAGGATCGCAAACTCCTATATCTAGGAATTGCATGCACATGCAATTGTTCGTAGATGTTTCCGAGTTGGCAGTAATTATATCGATCTGGTGAAAAGAGGCGAGATAAGAATGTCTCATAGGCACGCAGGTGTGTTTGTAATGAATCCCACTCTTCTCTCGTACAAGTTGCAAGTGAATGCGTCGTCTCACGTCGGAGGCGCAAAATCATGCGTCCGAGATATGATTGGTTTTCGTGAAGCTGCCAGATCCAATCGTCTCCAGCAAGAAGCTCCAACTGATCAAAGCGCCATTTTTGTGAGGTCAATTTACCCTCTACTTTCGAGTCCGTTCCGAAACTATTTGCAAAATAGCGACACCACACCAATGGCGAGGCGAATCGATAAGTATCGCTAATTCAGAAGATCCTCGTCCGTGTTCGAAGACTCTGATGTCAATTCGGACGATACAGCTTTTGGGCGTTTGTTGATTTCGTGCTCATCTATGATTCGAGTTCGGTACGGAACTCGTGCTGATGGAACGAGTCTAGAAGCAGGTTCAACATGCGAATCCTGATCATCGAAGAACATGTGAGCGCCAAATGCGCGCAATACCTGCGCCTTCGGTATTCCACCTAGGAAGTGCGCTTCGTCGACTCGAACTCTCCAAGCACGCAGGGTTCGTATCGCCCTTTCATGCGCCGGTGCGTTACGAGCGGTTACCAAGGCGACTCGAATCGGTGGCTTCGAGGGATCCGTTTCATTCTGAATTACGGACAATGTGCGCAGTAACTTCGCGAAAGGTCCATCTGGTAGGGGTTTGAGAGCATTCTCAGTTTCATGCCTCAAGAACGCCTCCAGTCCCTCCTCCTGATATATTCGTTCGGATTCTTCGGAGAACAGTACCGCATCTCCATCAAAGGCTATATGTATCGCATCAAGAGCTGATGAGTAATCGGTAGGTGGCGGATAAATCAGTGCAGCGGCGAAACCTGCGTCAACTGCAGACTGAACGTCTGTTTCATCGCACGAAAGAAAAAGGTCCACCTCATATGCCTGAAGATACCCTGCGAGCGGAGCACCGCCTGCGAGTGCTGCGCGGGTGATGTCTAGGCCATGATGTTTCAACGAGTTGAATACCCGGAGACTAGTATCGCCGCTATTGCGGGACATTATAATCACCTCCGCTTTCCGCTTCTCAGGGACTAGACTGTTGAGACGAAGGATCGCTCCAATCAACGGAAAGGCTGCACCGGGACCCAGGACTTCATTCTCATGTTCGATCTGATATTGGATGTATGCCTGCAGGCCTTCGCGCCTAAACAGTTGATCTTCTAAATCCAAATCGAATAGCGCTCTAGCAGACACACCAATCACTAACAGCTGCGACAAATCAAACGGCATAAGCAAAACTCCAATTTTAATGGCCATTTACGGCGCTCGCTTACTCTAAAAATAAAATGTGGTACTTCCCACAGTCAACGTCAATCGAGAATCTATCTCAAACGCTGATGAGCACGTCAGCGTACGCAGGTTCGGTCTCCATTCGCGAGGGTGCTATCCTTCAAATCGAATCGCAAGATTATCCTGAGTTTGGCGATACATGGAAGGATTGAGCCCCGATCCTTGTCTGATTTTTGCCAAGATGAGGAGAACAACACTGCGAGTGAGATTAGAGGATGCTGTTCGCTCATCTTACACTCTAAGAGCTAACTGGATTAGGTTATACGGGAAAGTGCGTAAGAACTAAGATACATGTTCTTTCACTTCGCCCCTAAAAGCAGAATCGGAGCGAACCCAATCTGAAATGGATTCTACCGCATTGATTTGATTGTGAGTGTCAATAACAAGATCCGCCAAAGGTTTAATTTCCGTTTCACTCCTCGATTCAACCTCATGTGAATCGACAGAAGCCAAATCAATATCCTGTGGACATCGTCTTCGTCTGATCTCCGCCGAAGCAGTTAAGTAGATGAGCTTTATCGGTTGGTTGTGCGTTATCTGAGAGAGTACGTCTAGCACCTTTTTGTGGCGCAGACCATCCATCACCAGAGCTTCCCCTGGAGTAAATTTGACACTCTCTAGAACTCTTTGGCAAAAGCGCTCGGGGTTAGTTTTGACTAATTGTTGACCGAGATCCTGAAGGTCTTGCCGGGTTGGATTGACGATTCCTTGTCTTGCGGCTTCTTGTCTAACGAAATCACCAAAGCTGACGAATTTACATCCAAGTTCCAGCGCAAGTCGGCGAGATAGCGTTGTCTTGCCCGTCTCTGGCAATCCACTGAATATGATTATGCTTCTCACAAAAATGATTGTTGCTTACCTGCCACCGATGGTCGCAGTATGACCCAACTACGGGGATCGGTCTTGTCAATTTCGAATTCCGGAATCCGCTGTACGTCCTGTACTTCCATCAACGTGGCAAACGACGCTGCAGCTTTCTTTTCCCAGAACGGGGAACTATCCATACATAAGGCTTCTGCATGCTTGGTTATTTCCGACCAAGTACTAGGATCCAATCGATAGAACCACACATTTGTCACCCTGCATAACCCGCATACCGGTCCGGCCGCCTTCTTGACAACAAGTATGTCGCCCACTTGTACCTGGCCAAACGGGGGCTGTCGATTTATGCTGAATCGAGATTCGATCGTTTTTTTGCCTTGGAGCAGATATTCCAAGTAAGGTTCAACAAAAACAGCCAGATGAATCCCACTTTCGCTGTTCTCGCACGCCTCAGCGAACGAAGTCCCTATGCACCGATCGGATAACCGGTCCAACAAGTTGACTTTCCAACTGGCCCGCACTTCCGTTACTGCCATTGTAGCCCGGCGTCTTGCAATAACAACTCCAACACCTCACGAAGTTGCGTCACGTCAGAGCCGTCTAATTGATGTGTCACGCTCATACGATTCAGTACCTCACTTGGTGTGCCGCCATCCGCAATACAAACTAAAGAATTGCTCAAAACATCCGGCCTTGACACAACTAGCGCAATATTACGAGAGTTCCATACGTTCGCATCTAATCTAGCCGGGGACCGTCGGGATACGGTCTGTAAGCGCGAACTTCCTGTCGACGATGCGGACCTATATCTAAAGTCCACAGAATTGTCTGTGGATACGAGTCTGACTCGAATGATTGTTGTTCCGAGATGTATTGTTTTCCACTGAGCCTCGTGAGCCTCTAAGAGTGTGCAATCTTCATGGCGTCGATCCGGAGAAAGAACAAAAGCGAAAAGATCTCCTTTTCGCCAATTACCTAATACAAAGCCAGCTTCGCGTAGTGCCGCAATTTCGAAAGGTGGTGAAGTATAAGCGAGAGCGGCCGGCGAAATGTCTACCAAATCGAACCCAATTCTGTGAGCTCTTTCCACTATACGGAAGCGATCTTCTGCGGCTGAGGGACGTGTAAGCCGTGGTAGCACGCTCAAAAACAATTTGCCATGAGGCAAAAGAAGCTTCGATGCGGCACTTAAGAATCCCGTGTAATGCTCGTCGTACCATGGCGGATCCGCGAGCGCCCACGAAAACCTCCTTGAAAATTGCGCAGCGTGTACGAGATCGACTTGAGTTGCCGATACATATCCGGCGCTCTTAAAGTATTCGATCATCGCCGGATTCTTGTCGAACAGCGAAACAGTTGCGCCTATGTCACTGAGGTATTTATATAGAGTTGGCGCGCCGAGGATCGCTCCCTCGCCACATTTCGTTTCAAGGATTATTTCTAGGTTCGCCAAAGTGTCATCAGTGAACCGCCAATCAAAGTCCAATGGGTGTGGTTCGGGCAGCTCACCTGCCGACTGTGACACCATGTTAACGTCGACGCCCACTTGCCTAACATGCGGTTGATTTTGCTGATTATGCAAGAACCACAGGCCATCCGACTCTAATACTTTATTATCCGCCTCCAACTCCTTTAGCAGTATCAAAATGTCAGTTGGATACGCTCCCTCGGCATTCGCAACTAACGTTCCGAATTCCATTGCTGTGGTTCGCAGCCTATCCAAAATCAAGTTGCTCAACCGATCACGATAATACGAATTGAGTACGGGATGGTCACTTAATTGATCCAATAAGTTCACTCTTTACCTTAATCGGTGTTCAGTTACTTTCTTTTGCCGGACTTCCTGCGAGAATCTGCGAGAGAGTTCGAAGTTCCAAGCCTCAACAGCAATTTCCTGCAATTCCAGAGCGCGGGCATGGGCTGGCCCAATCCGTGCCTTTGTCGGAGTGTATTCACCAATGCGGAGCGGAACGGTTCGTAGCGGAAAATTCGGATGTACCTGTTCCTGCAGACGATCTACAAACTCTGACATTTTCTCCGCTATGGCGCCGGCTGTCGGTGTTGTAAACGTCGTATAACCGTATACGTCAAAGCCAGTTTCCACCAGACGCTTCATGATCTTAAATTGTTCGTCAAATGCCGCTGGTTCGGCCATAGTGTTGAATGAGAATGACTCAGAGTCGAATCCTTTGAAGCAACCCACACGCGCATAATTCGGGAACTCAACCAATTCTCGTACTTGATTCGGTGTTAGAAACCGCCACAGATAATCGTTACTCAGGTTGTCGTCGGTCCAAAGAAAGATCATGTCGTCCAACTTTCTTCGTCTCAACTCCTGAACAAACCATAAACTCCATTCAGGTACGAGATCTGGTTGACCTCCTGAGAGATCAATAATGTGCGCTCGATTCGTTTCATTAAGATAAAGCTCAATCAGTTCAGCTGCCGATTTGTACTCTGAAAACTTGCGATTAGCCGAAAGCGCCTCAAAATCAACAAAGCAATACCAGCATCTCCAACTGCAGATCGCATTTTGGAACACTTGTGCGCGAACTAAATCGCTCTCCGGCAAGTTGAGAGACTTTGCGGCCGGCTCCAATGGCAGGGGGTTACTGGGCCATGGTGCGGGTTGATTTCGTCGAAAATGATGTATACGACCAAAGCCGCCGCAATTAGACGGAACCGTAAAATCCTGGGACTGAGTAGTATTTTTGTAGTTTGTGATTAGGACTCGTTTATTCTCCAGATCGATACCTTTTCTTCGCATTGTTGCGGAGAACGTCTTGGTTTCGATTTGCGTCGCTTTTGTCATTATCCTATTTAAGTGCGGTCGTTCGATCGTCGTTTCCGTTGTTTTCGATACCGTCTCACCCATCGCCAACCCTTAAAAACGAACAGAATGATACATGCTTCAATAAGCGCTATGCCTAGAAAGATGAGCACTACGTTCAGCCGGTTTGCTTTCACATAGTCCCCCATATCCCTCCAGGGAATCTTGGGCACGGCTACTACAATTGCGAACAATGTTCCGAGAATGATAGACGCAAACAATATAACTTGGTCTCTTCTGAAAAACTCCTTTGAGAACTTTTCTCGTAGATCTGTCTCCTTCTCCAAGTAGTATTGACCTAGTTGGCGATCAATTTGCTCCTTGTAAGAGTCGTGAAAGGGATTTGCGTAAGCCTCTGCAATAGTTTTTCGGGCATCCTCTAATGTCTCAACCCTCGTGCGTGTATCCTTTTTCTCACCCCTCGGATCAACGTTATGAAAGACAGTTGTAAAGACTGCTTGGCCCAGCTTCAAAATCCACGGCAGTGAAGACAAATTGATCAGGCGAATAATGATCGGACCTTCATAGCCGGGATCAACGTGTCCCGCGTTGAGCGCAAGAATGTTTTCTTTCTGCAGACGATTTCGAGAATAAACAGTCCCACAAACATCCAGCGGCATAGCCAGGTCTTCTTTTGAAATGACTAGAACCATCTGACCGGGTTGAAGAGTTATGAAAGGTTGTGCGAATTCGTCTTTGGTCTTATCGAAGTCTAATTGTTTAACCTCACCGGAGTCTCGATCCTTCCAAAGAATCGTGCCGACCGATAAGTCGTAACTTGCAGTTTCAACTGATGGGTTTCCTTTTGCATCACGCCTTGGCTCCTTTACCAGCTCGCACTTAGCAATTCTGATCTCTATTTCTTTTTTGCTTAGTATCGGCATAGAACAAATCAAACAGATCTTGAAACACTATCTGCTGAATAAGATCCGAGATGAGCACCCACTGCGGCAGGCTGAAGATCGGGTATTCGCAGTAAGATATAACGCATTCCTAAATCCCTGAAATACCTTACATCCTCTGGCGTCAATTCACGATCAAGTGGGACGCCGTGCCAATATTTCATGCATGCCCTGCAGCAAGAAGCCGTTGCATGTCTGGCCCAATGAACAATGGTACCATCCAACATTGC
>Ga0105249_10002946_pt1 | contig 14688 bp, 10 predicted proteins | sample KBSS44metaG_FD_81522 | JGI IMG/M metagenome (GOLD analysis project Ga0105249, IMG submission 81522) | Switchgrass rhizosphere microbial communities from Kellogg Biological Station, Michigan, USA - KBS S4-4 metaG | ecosystem: Host-associated > Plants > Roots > Rhizosphere > Soil | place... | reverse complement strand
TTTCAGATCGATGCATTGTCATCTCTTTTCTTATTGATCATTACGGGTGTTGGATTTCTTATCCATGTTTATTCGACTTCTTACATGCACGAAGAAACCCAGGAACATTTTGGAAGATATTTTGCCTACCTCAATCTTTTTATCTTCTCCATGTTGTTGCTGGTAATGGGCGCCAACTATCTTATTATGTTCATCGGATGGGAAGGCGTTGGACTTTGTTCTTATTTATTGATTGGATATTGGTTTAAAAACAATGAGTATAATAAAGCCGCTAATAAAGCTTTTATTATGAACCGTATCGGCGATCTTGGTTTTTTGATCGCTTTATTCTGGCTTATTTTTAAAACAGGTACTCTTAATTACGGAGACATTTTTACAAGTCTTGGTAATTTGAATCAAAGTGATGCAACGATCATTACGTTGTTGCTCTTTGTAGGTGCTGCAGGTAAAAGTGCACAGATACCATTATATACTTGGTTGCCCGATGCAATGGCTGGGCCGACACCGGTATCGGCTCTTATCCATGCCGCTACAATGGTTACTGCTGGCGTTTATATGATAGCAAGAAGTAATGCCCTTTATTCTTTAGCTCCAATATCAATGAATGTAGTTGCTATTATTGGCCTGGCAACAGCTGTTCTTGCTGCTACGATTGCCCTTAAACAAAATGATATTAAGAAAGTGCTGGCTTATTCTACTGTCAGTCAATTAGGATATATGTTTTTGGGGCTGGGTGTCGGCGCTTATTCATTTGCTGTTTTTCATGTAATGACACATGCATTCTTTAAAGCTTTACTATTTCTTGCTGCCGGTAGTGTTATCCATGCCATGGGTGGCGGGCAGGATATAAGAAAAATGGGGGGCTTGAGTAAAAAAATAAAGATTACTTATATCACATTTCTTATCGGTTGTATTGCTATAGCTGGTATTCCTCCTTTTTCAGGATTCTTTTCTAAGGATGCTATACTGTTAAGTGTTTATGAAAACAATAAGATATTATATGCAATTGCATTGTTAGGAGCAGCGCTGACTGCTTTTTATATGTTTCGTTTATTGTTCATCACATTTACAGGACAGTTCAGGGGAACAGAAGAACAAAAACATCATTTGCACGAAAGTCCTGCAGCAATGACAATTCCATTGATCTTACTTGCGGTGCTTTCTATTATAGGTGGATTGGTTGGCATTCCGGATGTATTAATGCAGGGTGGCGATAAACTATCTGAATTTTTATCACCGGTGATACCAATTAAAACTTCTGAAGTTGTTCATTCTACTGAACTTTCGTTAATGGCATTATCAACTGTACTTGTCATTATTGCTATGATAATTGCATGGATCCGGTTTCGTAAGTATTCTTATTCGGAATCAAAGGGCCTGGGCAAAGTGCTGGAAAATAAATGGTATGTTGACGAACTGTATGAAAAGCTAATTATAAATCCTTTGAATAAACTTGGAGTCTTTCTCAATTCAATATTTGAAAGAAAAGTTGTGGATGGATTAGTGAATGGTGTTGGTAAACTGGTAAATTATGGAAGCCGTCAATTGCGCCTTATCCAAAGCGGCCAAGTTGGTAATTATGTGCTGTTGATGGTGCTGAGTATGCTATTAATTTTTGTATTACAATTTTTTTTAAGAAAGTAAATTTTTCATGACATCGGGTATATGATCGCTCTATTATTGATATTGATTCCACTGCTTACCGGGCTTATTTCTTTTTTCACCAAAAATGAAAAGGCGGTTCGTGCATGGGCTTTGTTTGCTTCATTGATAACACTTGCTGTTTCGATAATTGGATTAACGCTGTTAAAAGATGAAAAGTATTTGACATTTCATGCAGAATGGATGTCCTCTATCGGCAGCAGTTTTTCCATAAGACTTGATGGCATGGGTCAATTACTTTGTTTGCTTACAGCTCTCGCTTATCCATTAGTTTTAGTTGCTACTTGGAATACTTCTTATAGAAACTCAAATAATTTTTTTGGATTAATGCTGCTCGCCCAGGCTGGGTTAATGGGAGTATTTCTTGCAATAGATGCATTGCTTTTTTATTTCTTCTGGGAACTTGCTTTAATACCTATGTATTTTCTCTGCTCGCAATGGGGAGGAGAGAGAAGAATACAGGTCACTTTTAAATTTTTTATTTACACATTCATTGGTTCAGTGCTAATGCTTGTTGGAATTTTATATGTTTACTCTCATACTCCCACTCGTTCATTTGATATAACATCCTTCTATTCTTCCAGGCTTAGTGATCCACAACAAAGCTTTGTTTTCTGGTTATTTTTTGCAGCTTTTGCTGTAAAGATGCCCATATTTCCTTTTCATACATGGCAGCCGGATACTTATGAGCAATCGCCAACTGCAACAACAATGATATTGAGTGGGGTGATGGTAAAGATGGGGGTGTTTGGAATGCTTCGTTGGATGATGCCCGTAATTCCGATCGCTTTTTACAGGTGGGGCGATACAACTTCCTTTCTGGCTATTGTAGGAATGATCTATGCATCATTAATAGCCATTCAGCAAAATGATTTGAAGAGATTAGTTGCCTATTCGTCTATTGCTCATATGGGTTTAATGTGTGCGGCTGTATTTGCCGAAAATAGTAGCAGCATACAGGGTGTAATGATCCAGATGTTTAATCACGGGATTAATATTATTGGTTTGTGGATAGTAGTAGAATGGATAGAAAGGAAGTTTGGCACAAGAAAAATATCGGAGCTTGGTGGTTTGGCACAAAAGGCTCCGGCTGCTGCGGTACTGTTAGTAATTATTGCTTTAGCAAATATTGCTTTGCCTTTAACCAATGCCTTTGCCGGAGAGTTTTTAATGTTTACCGGAATATTTACTTCGCATACGAGGTACAACGTTTGGTTTACAGTACTGGCAGGACTGAGCATTATACTCGCAGCTGTATATATATTGAATATGATCAGGAAGGTTTTTTATGGAAATACAAATAACGTGACAGTCGCTGCGATTGATATAACATGGAGTGAAAAGTTGGCGCTTGGAATTATTGTAATACTTATTTTCTGGATGGGTGTTTATCCACAATCATTATTGAATATAACAAATGAAATTTCTGAATCAGTTTTGCAAAGGGCCAACCTTTTTCATTAAAAGAAAGAGCTTTAATTAAAGGATCGTATGAACGCATTAATATTATCGGCAATATTTGGAGTGATCATGATGTTTAGCGGAATTGCTTTGAAACAAAAAAGCATTATACGGAACATTGCAATAGCCGGGCTTTTTCTTTTATTGCTGGTAAACATCCTGGAAATGCGAGGTATCCTTTTATTCGAAATTGATACAAGGGGAATGATCATCTTTGATAGGTTCGGTTTGTTGTTTGACTCCATTGCTTTTTTTTCAACCTTGATTTATTTATTGCTTTCAGCAAAAGATATGGAGAAAACCGGCGTTAATTATGCCGAATATTTTGCACTGATCTTTTTTATTCTTTGCGGTATTACATTGACCTCTTCATTTAAATCATTGCTTATACTTTTTCTTGGTGTTGAGATCATTTCTATACCACTTTACATTTTAACAGGCAGCGATAAAAAAAACCTGAAAAGCAATGAAGCATCCCTCAAATATTTTTTATTGGGTGCTTTCTCTACAGGGCTTATGTTAATGGGTATTGCATTAATTTATGGATCAAGAGGAACTTTTGATACTGACTCTATAAACCATATTACTGGTGAATCTTCAACATTATTGATAGCCGGACTGCTGTTATTACTATTTTCCATGTCATTTAAAGTTTCGGCAGTACCATTTCATTTCTGGACACCTGATGTGTATGATGGAGCGCCAACTGTTTTTACTTCATTTATGGCAACCATTGTAAAAGCGGCAGTTTTTATTGCTTTTATGCGTTTGTTTTATGAAACATTTTCTGTCTTTAAGGGTCAGTGGCAATTATTAGTTGGAATTATCACTGTGGCTACCCTTTTTATTGGAAACATCACAGCGGTTTTTCAACAAAGTGTAAAAAGAATGCTTGCTTACTCCAGTATTGCACAAGCAGGTTTTATGCTGCTCGCTTTATATGCTATGAATGGTGATGGAGAAGAAGGTTTGTTGCTTTATACGACTGCTTATAGTTTAGCTACTATTGGAATTTTTGCTGTGCTTATTAAAATGAATGATTATACATTCGATGGCTTTAATGGTTTTGCCAAACAACAACCATTGCTCGCTGCTACGTTAACGATCTTTTTATTATCACTTGCGGGTATTCCACTTACTGCCGGCTTTCTTTCAAAATTTTATATGCTTAAAGCAGCCATGCAGGCAGGAAATAATAACTGGCTTATGATCTTTGCGGTATTGATGGCAGCAGTGAGTGTATATTATTATTTCAGAGTTATACAGGCAATGTATTTTAAAACTACAAACGCCAAAACAATAGAAGTAACTGCGGGTTTTAAATGGACAATGGCAATACTTGCATCATTAATCATTTTACTTGGCGTTTTCCCCAACTTATTACTTTATTGGTTTTATTTCTGATCTGCCATTTAAAAAATCATTTTGATCCGGGTTAACGTCTTTTCTTAATTTCGGGTTGGTATGAACTTCAGAGATATTTTTTCACTGGCTTTTCGAACAGTTCGGAGCAATAAATTGCGAAGCGGTATCACGGTAGCTATTATCGCTTTTGGTATCATGGCACTGGTAGGTATCATTACTGCTATTAAAGCAATGAATCAAAAGTTTACGGAGAGCTTTTCAACGATGGGGGCTAATGCATTTACAATTCGTTTCAAAGAAAGAAATATTCATTTTGGCGGGGACAATGACCGGGAGCTTAAACTTTCCAAAAAAGGAAAGCGCAAAGAAAAGAAATCGAATCTTGGTAAAATGATCACCAAAGATGAAGCCGAGGCTTTTGTTAGAAATTATAATTATCCTTCAACAAAAAGCATTTCCATTTTTGGCAACCGTAATAATATAGTATCACACGAAGCAAGAAAAACAAGTCCCAATGTTGCGTTATTCGGTGGGGATGAAAATTATTTATTGCTGAATGGCTTTTCTCTTCAATATGGCCGCAACCTCAACAGGATGGATGTAGCAACCGGCCGTAATGTTTGTATACTTGGGTATGATGTGGCTAAAAAGCTTTTTAAAGAAGGAATAGAAAGGGCCGTGAATTCAGTTGTGCGGGTTAATAATATTCCTTATCGTGTATTAGGAGTAATGGAAAGCCGCGGTTCTACTTTTGGTTTTAGCAGGGATAATGTTGTTATCACTTCTTATCCGAATGTTGATCAAAATTTTCCTTCAGGTTTTTCTTTTGTAATGGCCATAATGACTCAGGATCTTCGGCAGGTAGGCGAAGCAATGGGAGAAGCAGAGGCAAGTTTCAGAGCTATCCGGAAATTAAATACCACCGAAGAAAACAATTTTGTTCTTGACCGCAGTGATAGTGTGGCAGAAAAAGCTATGAATAGCCTTGGATTTCTAACAGTATCTGCCACGGTGATAGGTCTTATCACCTTGATCGGCGCAGCCATTGGGTTAATGAATATAATGCTTGTATCTGTTTCAGAACGAACCCGGGAAGTAGGTCTTATTAAGGCAATTGGTGGAAAAAGCAGAATGATTAGCAGGCAATTTTTGACAGAAGCTATTCTTATCAGTGTTATGGGAGCTTTATTTGGAATAGTGCTGGGCATTATGGTGGGTAATCTTTTTTCAATGGTATTAAATACGGGGTTTGTTGTGCCGTGGAAATGGGTTCTGTATGGTATTCTGATCTGTAGTATCGTCGGTTTATTAGCTGGTTTGTATCCGGCTCTTAAAGCGGGTCGCCTTAATCCGATCGAAGCTTTGCGATATGAATAGGAATTTTATTTCCCTATTTCATATTATCATTTTTCCATTGGCAGGTGAATTTCTTATCAAATTATTTAATACTGGCTTGCTTCGTTTGAAAAAATCCTTAACTTGACGCCTCCCCGCTCAAAAAAGTGCAGCGTAGGGATTTTTTTATTGTCTTTTTTCTTAGCATTGTAACTCCGAAAAAAGAACGATTGTATTTTTAAAATTTAAAACACTAAAAAATTACGAACATGGCAGAGACTAAACCAACTGCAAGCGCATCAGTTAAGGCCACATCTGTTCAGGCGAGAAAAACAAGCAATGCTATTTCATGGATTGCTCCCGTATTTTGTATTGTTGCCGGTTATTGTATCTGGCGTTTCATCTTGGGCGATCCAAGTGCCTTTAAAGGTGAAGCGAAAGGATGGTTCTGGCCAGAATATTCAGGCGGGCTTAAAAATTCAGGCGATGGATTTCACAGAATTTATGAAGGAGGAATTATCGTACCATTATTGATAGGTTTATTACTAATGGTGATCACTTTTTCTATTGAGCGTTATCTTACGATTCGCAAAGCATTAGGTAATGGAAATATTTCAGATTTTATCAGGAAGATCCAATACCATCTTGCTAACCGTAATGTAGATGCTGCACTTTCAGAATGTGACAAACAACGTGGCTCAGTTGGAAATGTAATGAAGGCAGGTCTCCGCCGTTACAAAGAGATGATCAATGAGCAAGGCATCGGTACAGATCAAAAAGTATTGGCTATACAAAAAGAAGTGGAAGAAGCAACAGCATTGGAACTTCCTATGCTTCAAAAAAATCTTGTATTTCTTTCTACTATTACATCTGTTGGTACGTTGATCGCCTTATTAGGAACGGTAATGGGTATGATCAGATCCTTCTCTGCTCTTGGTGAAGAAGGCGGAGCCGGCGCAGCAGCTAAATTGGCTGTTGGTATATCCGAAGCATTGTATAATACGGCCTTGGGTATCAGCACCTCGGCGCTTGCTTTGATCATGTATAATGTATTTACAACCAAGATCGACTCAATAACTTATGGCATCGATGAATCAGGCTTTACGCTGACACAAAGTTTTGCTTCTCTGTATAAGTAATTGGATGATTTTTTGATATGGAAAAAAGGAACTTTTGAATCTTATATAAAACTCATTTAAATATGCCAAGTGTCAAAATACCAAGGAAAAGCACCGATTTTGATATGACACCTTTTGTGGATGTTGCTTTCCTGATATTATCTTTTTTCATGCTGGCTACAAAATTCAAACCACAGGAACCGGTTGAAATTACTACTCCGAATTCTGTTTCTTCTGATATATTACCTGAGAATGACGCTTTAATGGTAACAATTGATAAGGATAACAGAGTTTTCTTTTCTGCGTTTGCTGAAAAAGAACCCTCTAGGCTTGATGATATCATTAATTCTATAAATACTAGTAAAGGGTTGAATTTAACTCCTGCCGAGTTGCAAAATTTCAGAAAGACGGTCGCAGTAGGCGTTCCATTTTCACAACTTAAAAGTTTATTAGATGTGCCGGCTGATCAACAAATAAATTTAAAACAAGCTGGAATACCTGTGGATACAACAGGAGGTGAATTGACCTATTGGATTCAAGCAGCTAAATCGGCATTTGCAGGTCGTCCGCTAAAATATCTCATCAAAGGAGATGGTCAATCAAAATATCCGAGTTTTGATGCCGTATTGACAGCATTAAAAAAGAACGATCAATTCAAGTTTAATCTTATTACAGCTCCGGAAGACGCTCCCAAGGGAACTGAGTTATATGATGCTAGGCACGCTAGCGGGGCTAAAGCAAAATAATTGTTTGAAAATTAAAAAAAATAATTATGGCAAGTATAGATACCGGCGGTGGCGATAGTGGCCACAAGAAAGGACCAGGGGTTAAAAAAGCAAAACGCCTTTCAACACGGGTTGATATGACACCTATGTGTGATCTCGGTTTTCTGCTTATTACTTTTTTTATTTTTACTACAACAATGCAGACCCCGACCACTATGGATCTGAATATGCCAAAGGATACTGACAAAAAAGAAGAACAAAATGAGGTGAAACAATCCAGTGTTTTAACAATTATGCTAGGTAAGGGTGATCAGGTTTATTATTATGAAGGGCAGTTAAAAGTAGACGCTACGGGCAATAATTTTCAGCAAGGCACTTTTAAAGGTATCCGGGATGTTATTATTAATAAAAAGAAAGAGGTTATGTCAAGATATGTAGCTGATCCTAAAGATGAAGAGATAAAACAAAAAGCAAAAGAAAAAGGGGATCCTAATTGGGAAAAAGCGGCACTTGATAAGGATTTTGTAGTTATTATCAAACCTGATCCTGATGCTACTTATAAAAATACAGTTGATATTCTGGATGAAATGACCATCAATAATGTAAAACGTTTTGCAATGGTCAAGATCACAGATGATGAATATGCTCTTATCAAGAAAACAGAAGAATCGAATGGTATTAAATAATTGGACAGTAATTATGGAATACAGAAGACTTTTAAATCTAATTATAAACCGTTAAAGGATGGAAGCTAATAAAATATTATCCGCCGACCTTCTTGATCTCTTGTTTGAAGACAGAAACAAGGATTATGGGGCATACGAACTAAGAAAAACCTATAATCGCCGTATTTTAAAAGCATTGATTATTACTGCTTCCGTTGCATTATTGGCTTTTGTAGGTACTTTGATAGCAAGCAATATCAATAAAAATGCAAAGAAGGTAAAAATAAGTGAGGTTACTTTGCAGGATATTCCGCAGGAAGAAAAAAAACCTGAACCACCGCCCCCACCCCCGCCAAAGCAAGAACCTCCCAAAGTGGAGATGAAACAATTTACGCCTCCCGTTATTAAAAAGGATGAAGAAGTTGAAAAACCACCACCACCCCAGGAAGAGTTGAAAGAAGCCAAGATCGATGTGATAAATCAGGAAGGTATCAAGGACGAACAGATCGCTACTCCAACCCAGATTGATGAGGGGAAACAGGTAATTGAGGAGAAAAAAGAAGATGACGAAAATAAGATTTTTGATAAAGTAGAAATTGAAGCACAATATCCCGGTGGAGATGCTAAATGGCGTCAATATCTAGAAAAGAATTGTAATGGGCAGGTGGCTTCAGATAACGGAGCACCTGCAGGAACTTATACAACCCTTATTCAGTTCATTGTGGATAAAGAAGGAAATATAAGTGATGTAAGAGCTTTGACCAATCATGGCTATGGAATGGAAGAAGAAGCAATGAGAGTAATTAAAAAAGGTCCAAAGTGGACACCTGCCATTCAAAATGGCCGCCAGGTAAAAGCATATCGTAAACAACCGATCACTTTCAAGGTTGAGAACGAATAAAATATTTTAAATCAAAAGTAATCCTCTCTTGTTTTAAACCTGAGAGGATTTTTTGTTTTTACAGGATGATGAATCAAATCTACTTTTGATGTAATGATGAATAAACTTACAGGATGGGATGATACGATTGTTGCCCTGGCAACTCCACAAGGAATTGGCGCTATTGCTGTGATTCGTTTAAGCGGAAATAAAGCTTTTGAAATAGCAGACAAGCTACTTCCATCCAAAGATCTTTTGGAACAACCGTCACATACTTTACACGTAGGATTTTTGAAGTCTGAAAAAAAAATACTTGATGAAGTTGTTTTATCTCTTTTTAAAAACCCAAGATCTTATACGGGCGAAGATGTAATTGAGATCAGCTGTCATGGTTCGCCATACGTTCAACAAAAAATCATTGATGCTTGTATTAAATATGGGGCTAGATTAGCCAAGCCTGGAGAATTTACACAAAGAGCTTTTTTAAATGGAAAACTTGATCTTGCCCAGGCAGAAGCAGTGGCGGATCTTATTGCAAGCAATACAGCTGCATCGCACAACACGTCTTTGCATACTATGCGGGGCGGTTTTTCTGAAAACCTCAAAGAACTAAGAGAAAGATTGATCCGGTTTTCTGCACTTATCGAACTGGAATTGGATTTCAGCCAGGAAGATGTTGAGTTTGCGGACCGCAAACAATTTTATGAGCTTATCTCTGAGCTTACACTAGCAACTCAAAAACTGGTCAGTTCATTCCAGATGGGAAATGTTATTCGTAACGGGGTAAGTGTAGCCATTATAGGCAAACCAAATGCGGGTAAATCAACGCTATTAAATAGTTTATTAAATGAGAACCGTGCCATTGTAAGCGATATACCAGGTACTACAAGAGATACTGTTGAAGAAGTTATTAATATTGATGGTATTCTTTTCCGGTTAATTGACACAGCCGGGATCAGGCAACATAGTACTGATGTAATTGAAATAGCTGGAATAGAAAGAAGTCTTGAAAAAATGAAGAATGCTGATCTTGTTTTATATGTTTTTGATGCAAGTGAAACAAAAGATGATCTGATTTTGTCTTTACCTCAATTAAAAGAACGGGGAAATTATTTACTGGTAGCAAATAAAGTTGATGAAGTAAATGAGATTAATGCTAAAGAAAAATTATCAGGCATTGAGAAATTAATTTTTATTTCAGCCAGGCATCATCTTCACATAGATATATTGAAAGAAAGAATGGTAAATGCTGTTTTGCAGGGAACAATAGAAGCAGAGAATACTATCATTACCAATGTGAGACATTACCATGCCTTGAACGAAGTGAGTAAAAGCTTAGACGATATAAAAAAAGGGTTGGATAGCAAACTTCCCGGAGACCTGTTAGCTCTTGATGTAAGACGTTGTCTACATTATCTTGGCGAGATTACCGGAGAAATAACTAATGAAGATCAGCTCGATTACATTTTTTCCAAGTTCTGTATCGGAAAGTAAAGATTGTTTAAACTGGAGTAGGCGGATGTAAAAATTTTCGCTGAATAGTCAAATTAAATTTGCTCTGTAAACTTTTGCAGCTTGTTTGAATCGAGAATAGTGATGTTTTTATTATCAACTGCAATTATATTAGCTTCTGTAAACTCATTCATGGTCCGGAAAACTGTTTCATAGGTTGTACCTGTATAAGAAGCCAGGTCTTGTCTGCTTAAAAATATATTTATAAAACCTTCTTCCGTTGTTTCAAATCTTTCTTTTAGTGTTAGTAAGGCTTGGGCTATTCGTCCTTTTACGGACATGTGGGCCAGGTTTCTCATTTTTTTTTCCGATTCCTGTAATTCATTTGCAAAGAACATCATTAGCTGATAAGTGAATTCATGATTTACTTTCAAAGTAGCCTGGAAAAAATTAAGGTCAACAAAACAAACTTTCACGGGTTCCAATGCGGTGCCCGATACAGGATAAATCGTGTTCTCGCCCAATCCTCTATGTCCGACAATAGTTCCCTGGTCGGCAAGTCGTACAATTAGTTCTTTATTATCTCCCCATTTTTTATGGACCTTAGCCTTACCTTTATACAAGAAATAGATTCCTTTTACAGGTTCTCCTTCTTTAAAGATCATCTCTCCTTTTTTAAGTGCTTGGGTTTTTCTATTGGCTTCAATTGCTGGTAGCCATTCTTTTATACACCCCTTACACAGAAAACAACTTTTTAAATCACAACCATCTTTTTTTTTACCCATTTACTTTGAATTTTGAATTACGTATATATAACTATTAAAATTAATTTTTCAACATTTGAGAAAAAAATTTTGAAAACTTAAGTATTCACCATAAATTTATTATATAAATCATGTTTTAGTATTGTAAATATTGGTTTTTTTAATAAATAATATTATATGTGATTTATTTTAATACGATTGTTTGTCGCTAATTAAACAAGCGGCAATGAAGATAATAATTATTGGCAATGGCATGGCTGGCTATAAGTTTTGCGAAAAACTTGTTTCCAAATCCGGCTCGTCACAATATCAACTGACTGTTTTTGGTGAAGAAATCAGGCCTGCCTATGACCGGGTACATCTCAGTGAGTTCTTTTCGGGGAAGTCTGCAGAAGACTTAACACTTGCTTCCGAAAATTGGTATCGTGATAATAATATCACTCTTCATCTTGGCGATCCCATTCAGCATATTGACCGTATCAATAAAACGGTAAAATCTTTTCATGGCATTGAAATAAGCTATGATGTTTTAATTCTTGCCACAGGCTCTTCTGCATTTGTTCCTTCTATTTCTGGTGTGGACAAAGAAGGAGTTTTTATTTACAGAACTATCGAAGATTTGGAAATGATGACCGTCTATGCTAAAAAAGCAAAAAACGGGGCAGTTATCGGTGGTGGTTTGCTAGGCCTTGAAGCAGCAAAAGCAATGATTGATCTTGGTATTAATAATACACATGTTATTGAATTTGCACCAAGGCTGATGCCAAGACAAATTGATGATATGGGATCTGGCATTTTAAAAGATAAACTGGAATCATTAGGTTTAAAGATTCATACGAATACAAATACTACTGCAATTCTTGGGGATAAATGCATTGAGGGAATGCAATTTTCAGATAATACAAAGATTGACGTCGATATGTTGGTTATTTCCGCCGGAATAAAACCGAGAGATGAATTAGCAAAACAATGTGGATTGGAAGTAGGCCCAAGAGGAGGAATAGTAGTAAATGAAAAATTACAGACATCCGATAAAGAAATTTATGCAATTGGAGAATGTGCCTTATATAATGGTATGATCTATGGCCTCGTCGCCCCGGGATATGAAATGGCTGAAGTAGTTGTAAATAACCTGGCTGGAGGTGACAAAGTATTTACAGGATATGATATGAGCACCAAGCTAAAATTAATTGGTGTTGATGTAGCAAGTTTTGGAGATCCTTTCATAAGTGACGGGGGAATAAGATCAGTTGTAATAAATGATACAAATAAAGGAATTTATAAACGCATCAATATAACTGAGGATGGGAAACAATTACTCGGAGGAATATTAATAGGCGATGCCGAACAATACAATATGTTATTACAAACCTGTAAGAATAAAATTGTATTGCCCCCAAATCCGGAAGATGTGATTCTTGGACCACGGGGTGGTGAATCTAATAGTGGCGCCGGAGTAACAAGTCTGTCGGATGAGGCATTAATCTGCAGTTGTGAAAGTGTAAGTAAAGGAGCTATTTGTAATGTTGTAAATGAAAATGGATGTGAAACCGTAGAAGCTATTAAAAAATGTACTAAAGCCGGTACAGGTTGTGGCGGTTGCGTTCCTCTGGTAAAAGATCTGATGCTGCATACAATGAAGGCCCAGGGCAAATATGTCCGCAACATTTTGTGCGAACATTTCAATCATAGCAGGCAGGAGTTGTTTGATCTCGCAAAAATTCATGAATTAAAAACTTATGATGAAGTACTGGATAAATTAGGAAAAGGTCATGGTTGCGAAGTATGCAAACCTGCTGTTGCATCTATACTTGCAAGTTTATGGAACGAAATGCCTTTGAAAAAAGGAAACGCTACTGCTCAAGATAGTAATGATCGGTTTTTAGCCAACATACAAAAAGGAGGTAGTTATTCTGTAGTCCCAAGAATTCCCGGAGGAGAGATTACCCCCGATAAATTGATTGCCATCGGATCCATCGCTAAGAAATATAATCTCTATACAAAAATCACCGGCGGTCAGCGCATTGATATGTTTGGTGCACATGTGAATGATCTTCCATTTATATGGGAAGAATTAATTGCCGCAGGATTTGAAAGTGGTCATGCTTATGGAAAAGCGTTACGTACAGTTAAGAGCTGTGTCGGCTCGACGTGGTGCCGTTACGGATTGCATGACAGCGTAAGCTTTGCTATAAGGGTTGAAGAAAGATACAGAGGATTGAGAGCTCCTCATAAACTCAAATCTGCAGTGAGCGGTTGTATTCGTGAATGTGCCGAAGCACAAAGCAAAGACTTCGGAATTATTGCAACTGAAAAAGGATGGAATCTTTATGTATGTGGCAATGGCGGCAGCAAGCCACAGCATGCTTTATTGCTTGCATCGGATATTGATGAAGAAACTTGTATAAAATATATTGACCGTTTTCTTATGTTTTATATAAAAACTGCTGATCCATTAACGAGAACTGCTCCCTGGCTTAATAAAATGGACGGGGGTATTGATTATTTAAGAAACGTTGTAATAAATGATAGTCTTGGAATGGCAGAACAATGGGAAGAAGAAATGGAAAGACATGTGAAAACCTACCAGTGCGAATGGAAAGTGGCTATTGAATCACCTGAGATAAGAAAACGTTTTAATCATTTTGTGAATGCGCCTGAGGAAAAAGATCCGACAGTGGAATTTGAAACATTGCGTGATCAGAAGAAGGCAAAAGAATGGAAACGAGCCTGAGTTAACGATATAGTTTAATAAACCTTTCTTAGAATTTTCATTTTAACGATTGCAGGAAAGAAGAAACTCTTTCACTAACGATTACCTGCTGTATTCATTATTCTTTGGTTTTTAGTAACGATTGCTTGCTTTATAAAAGCAACATGAAATTTTATTCCTGTTATGAGTGAATTAAAAAATATCGAACAAACTGAACATGCCGGATTAGAAAGCACCTGGTTTTATGCCTGTCTTGCAGAAGACGTGCCTGATAATGGAGGCGTTTGCGTTAAATATCAAAGCGAGCAAATAGCCCTTTTCTATTTTACAAGAACAGGTGAATGGTATGCTACGCAAAATGAATGTCCGCACAGGAATCAAATGGCATTAAGCCGCGGTATGATTGGAACGCAGGGTGAAGAACCTAAGGTGGCCTGTCCCTTTCATAAAAGAACATTTTCATTAAGAACGGGTGAGTGCCTGAATGATGATACCTGTCAGATAAAAACTTATCCAGTGAAAGTTATTGAAGGAAAAGTTTTTATTGG
>Ga0105249_10002945_pt1 | contig 14690 bp, 15 predicted proteins | sample KBSS44metaG_FD_81522 | JGI IMG/M metagenome (GOLD analysis project Ga0105249, IMG submission 81522) | Switchgrass rhizosphere microbial communities from Kellogg Biological Station, Michigan, USA - KBS S4-4 metaG | ecosystem: Host-associated > Plants > Roots > Rhizosphere > Soil | place... | reverse complement strand
CGAGGCTGGCGGGGACAACGGGCCGGGTCAGAGTGTCGTGTCGGTGGAAGTGCAGCCGGACGAAACGGTGTGCATCCGCCTGCACCTGGCAGCGCCGAGCACGGAACACATGCCGCAACGCTTCGGTCTGCTCCGCCCACTGCTTCGGGGTCTGCCCCGGCAGCAGTTCCACCCGCAGGACGTCCACTGCGCGGGTGGACCGGATCGAACGGATACGCGGGAAGTACTCGTCGAAGATGACCCGCTCGCCGTTGGACGCCGGCATGCGGATAGCCAGACCGGTATGGACCATCGCCGGCCGCCACCGCCGCCGGTAGACGAACGTCAGCCGCACCCGGCCCCGCACCCACCGAGCCAGCCAGCCGAACGACCGGGCATGGACCCGCCGCCACACGACCGCCACCAGGGCCAGCCCGGCGAGCAGGACCACCAGGCCCAGCGGCCCGAACCGCCGGTTGAACAGCAACAAGCCGACCGCGATCGACACGGCCACCCGGTGGCGCCAGCACCAGCGCACCGAGAGCACCAGGCCCTTACCGGCCACGGCCAGCAGAAGCAGCCATAGCGGGACGCGGACCTTGTCCACCCGGGACGGAATCCGGGGGATTCCCCGGTCACCATTGATTCTGGACATGGCAAATACCACCTGTTTCAGAGCGCACGGAACCAGGAGTGAGAAGAAGTGGAGAGAAGGGCGGTAGGGCAGGCCCGGAACCGCTGGCCGCGGCGACGGTTCCGGGCCGCCTACCAGAGCAGAGCGGCGAAACCGCTAAGCGGCGAGGTCCTCGGGCGGGTCAGCCGCGTCCTGTGCGGCGAAGACGAGACGCTCGCACTCGATGAGGTAGTCGTTCACCGCGGCGAGCAGCGTGTAGGAGAACTCGACGTGATCGGAGGTCACCGCGCCACCGGCCGAAGATATCGAGACGTTCGTTCGTCCCAGGGTGACCGACAGGATTGGCGGCTTGTCCGGGTAGACGTGGCAGCGAGCCGACGAGTCCGCGCCCGCGTGCAGGCCCAGATGCGTCGAGGACCGCAGCCCGTCAGCGCCGAGCCCGCTCATGCCGCCACCGCCGGAGTGGCCCGCCGCGCCGGACCGGCCGGGCGCATCGTCGCCGCCCGCAGGGAGAACGCGACTCGCCCGTTGGCGTTCACGTAGGGCACCACGGCCAGCCCTTCGAAGATCGCCGGACGCAACGGGGTGCCCGGCATGAGGTCCGGCAGGACCGGGGACGTCTCGCTGAGGATCTTGATCTTCAGTTCGGCGGTCCGGGCCGCCGGGTCCGCGTCGAGGACCCGCACCGACCAGATCCGCTCGCCGGTGTCCTTGTCCCTCGCCTGAGCGTCCGGCACGTTCGCCTTCATCTTGTCGAAGTCGTTGGCCGCCTCCACTCCCAGCACGAACGCGCCGTGCGGAAAAACGTCCTCGAAGCGCACTGGAATACGCGACGGAACCGCCACGGTGCTACCTCCACTCGTCTCGATAACCCAGGGACCGGTCGTGCGCCCCGGCTGACGAGTTACACGATCCACCGCTCGCCAAGCGCGTATCAACCGCTAACCGAGCGTTGTATGTATCCGAGGCATGGTCTTCATGCGCGCCGCATTGGTTCATGTCATGGTGACATGGCGCATAGGCGCGCCTGTTGGGTCGTTTTGCGGGTCGCTAATATGCGCGCATGGCTGACCGGAAAGCCCCGTCGGTTTACAGGGCGAGAGGGCCGGTGGACGGCGAGGACTGGGCGGCCGTCGCCGTGGCGCTCAACGACCAGATGGCGCGCCGCCGCATCGGTCAGCAGGACCTTGCCCGGGTCTCCGGGGTGTCCGTGTCAACGCTGCGCGAGCTTCAGCATGGCGCCGGCCGCCGGGTGCAGAACAAGACGTTGACCGCGATCGCGCGCGCTCTGGGATGGCCCGACGACCACCTGATCCGCGTCCTGCTCGCTGGCCCCCGGGCCGGGGCCGACGAAGCGCGTGAGCCGACGAGCGGGGAGATCCTCGCCGTCCTGGTCCGCGTCGAGGATCGCCTCACGGAGGTCCTGGCCAGGCTCGCCGCCGTAGAGGAGGCCGTTACCAGCTCCGACGGCCCAGCATCGTCCTGAGACGACGAGGGCCGGACCTCGTGACGAGGTCCGGCCCCTGGGACTTCCCGAGATATCAGCTCAGCACGGTTCGGCCTCGCACACGTCGGCGCCGGATCACCTGCCGGCGCAGCGCATCAACGAGATCAGCCTTCCCGGCTTCGTAGGCGGCACGTTCCCCCTCGGTCATCCACCGCCGACTGTTACCCTCTCCGACCTGCACCGGGTCGAGTTCGAGCATGGCCCGCAGGAAGGCCCCCGGCGTCTCCCGCCGGGTTGGCCCCGCACCCGAGGCCTGGTAGACGAGAACGAGGTCAACATCCCCATACGCCTCGGCGAACTGCAGGCCAGGCGGCATCTCGGCCATCGCTGCGTGCAGCGCCTGCGCCGACGAGCCGGCCGGGACGACCAGCGCCCAGCCTCCTGCGCCCCACGGCAGCACGCCCACGCCCGGTCCCTCGTCCGACACGCACGGACGGCTCAGCCACGTCATCGCGAACCCCCGCGTCCGTTTCGGCGTCCGGGACGGCTTCGACTCGGTATCACCCATCGCAACTCGCGCGCCTCTCGTCAGTTCCCGCCCTGGGTGCCACCCCGCCCCGCGGAGCGCAGCTCGACGCGAAGCGGGGTGGCTTGCGGACAGACTCTCCGCGCCCGACGAGTGACGAAACGTCAAGGCGGCAAGGCACGGCGTGCATGGAATCCGCCGGGTCCACGCTCGCCGAGCGCTTGACGAGCGCCAGCCGAGCGCCAAAGCGCCCAATCAGTGGCGAATGACCCATACCAAGGTGGCATGGTGGCGTTAATCTGTCCCTGCGTAGCGACCTGACCACCCGCTGACCCTGGCAGTCGGCCCGCACCCGAGGAGATGGCGGATGGCCCAGCCCGCCCCTCCGTACACCGTCTCGCCCGATCTCCTTGCCCGCGACGAGTTCCGCGCCGCCTGCGAGGCCCTGGACTTCAAGACGATCTTCCGGTTGATGCGCAAGTACGACGGCGCCAGCCAGGATCGGGTGTCCTCTCCCGTGCCAGGGCTCACCCAAAGCCGGGTCAGCCGGGTCATGAGCGGCGAGACCCGCATCACCTCGCTAGACGTCGTCCAGCGCATCGCCGACGCCCTACGCATCCCAGGCGCCTACTTCCGCCTCGCACCCCGCCCGTGGGAAGCCGAGGCGACCGTGGCCGACGCGCTGTCGTCAGCTGCGCTCGCCGGCATAGGTGACCACCATCGCGCCGACGCCTACTCGACGATCACCGCAGCCGACCGGCCGGACACCACGGCAGGTGTGAGCATGCCGGCCGCCCGTGAACCAGCCGGAGACGTCGAGGACCGAAGCCTGACCCTGGACATCGAGGTTGCCGAAGACGGCTGGGCGACGCTGACCTACTGCCACGAGCTCTACAACGCCACGGCGACACCGTTCACCAGGTTGAACCGGGAACTGTGGTTCGAGACCACCAACGGCCCGTTGCAGGTCGACGCTCTGCCCTCACCAGATCGCAACATCATCATTCAGCGCATCCACGACACGAAGCTAAGCGCCCGGTTTGCCTGCCAGATCTTCCCCGCGATCCAGCCCGGAGAATCCGCGACGGTCGGGTACCGCAGCTCCGGTGGGCGGTTCGTCTACGACCACTACTGGCGACAGTCGATCGTCCGCCCCACCGGCACACTCACGATCCGGCTTTGCCACCAGGGCGTCACGTCGTTGACCCGATGCACGGCAACCGAGGATCGGCCCGACGGATCGGAGATCTCGGCGACCGACGGACTGTCGTTCTCCCGGGACGAAGCCGGAGTCGTGATCGAGCTGACGCGGCACGACCTTCGACCCAACCAGTTCGTGACGCTGCGATGGGACACCGCCCATGCGACTCCGTGACGACATCGAGCGGACGCTACGAGCGTGGGACGCCCACGAGACCGCGCGCAAGGCAGCCCCCGTCATCGACTTCGACTGTGCGCCGACACCGGGCACGGTGACGGCCGCCCCGAGCCGCCTCGACGTGTACAGCACACTCACCGAGCTGTCCGCACGGGCCGAGGACGAAGGCGACCAGGTGTGCGCCGAGCAACTCCGCGCGCACCTGGCCTACCTCGGCGCCGTACTCGGCGAACGGCCCCCGCTTGACGACTACCTAACCGCCACCCAGGGATGCCCCGCCGCCGGATGGCCCGACGAGTACGTGACCGCCGTAGGCGAGCGCGCCCGCGCCGCACTGGCCGACATCGGCATTCCCTGGAACGCCACCACCGACAGCCAGCTCCGCGAGGCCGAAGGCCCGATCGACGCCGCCGACGCACCCGAGATGATCCAGGCCGCGGCCAGCGAAGCCGAGCCAGCCGTCCGCGCACTCGCCGAAACCGACGCCCCATACACCCTGGAGATCACAACCGCCGACGTTGACGCCTACTGGTCCTACTGGCTCGACGGCACCGGCCAAAACGTACGGCTGCGATTCAACCTCCGGAACGCCACCTTCACCAAGGCGCGCATCCGCCAGTTCGCCCTACACGAGATTCTCGGACACGCCCTCCAGAGCGCCAGCTACACCGCCACCGCCAGCCGCGTCGACGTTCCCTGGCCCCGCCTGCTGTCCGTCCACGTTCCCTACCAGATGCTATTGGAAGGCATCGCCCAGGCGATGCCGCTGTTCGTGGCCCCAGACGACACCCCGGTGACCGTCCGGGTTCGTCTGGACCACTACCTACAGCTCGTCCGCGCCGAGCTGCACCGCGCCGTGAATGCCGGTTCATCGGTCGCCGAGTGCGCGCAGCATGCACGGGCTCGTGTTCCGTTCTGGACCGAAAGTGCCATCGCCGACATCCTCACCGACCGCGGCAGCGACCCCCAGCTACGCAGCTACCTGTGGGCCTACCCCGCCGGCATCGACTGGTTCGTCAACCTCGCCGACACCGCCGACATCGCCACCGTGGGGAAGGTCTTCCGTGCCGTCTACGCCCAGCCCCTCACCCCGCACCAGCTCACCCAGCTCTGGCCGGCTGGCCCGCGCATCGGCGGACCCGGCGCCCCTGTTCGTCTTCGGAAGCCTTCTCTTCCCTGACGTCCTGCGCGTCCTCATAGACCGCGACCCCCACCGAGTCCCGGCCACCATCGCCGGATGGCGCGCCATCGCTCTACCCGGACGGGTCTACCCCGGCCTCATCGCCGACCAGGCCGCCACCGCCACCGGACACCTGCTCGACGACCTCACCCCCACCGAGTGGGAAACCCTCGACACCTTCGAGGCCGACATCTACACCCTGGCCCGCGTCCACCTGGACCACGGCCGACACGCTTGGGCCTACGCCTGCACCGACCCCGCCGAGTTCCTGCCCGCGGCACCGTGGAGCCCCGACGAGTTCGCCCGCGACCACCTGCCCGCCTACGTCGAACGCTGCGCCGCATGGCGCCGCCGCCACGAGTCGAGTCCGTAGCCCCCTGCCGTAGCCCGCACGCTGCCGAATTGCTCGTTCTGAGATCAAGGGCCGCGCGGTCCAGGCCGCGCCGCGCGGCCGGCTGCGCGCGGCCGTGGACGGCCGTGCTCGCCGGGCGCGTCGCACCCCGCACCGCGCCATGACCAAGCAGATCGTGCGGACCGAAATACCGTCTGACTTCGAGATACGGCGCTCTAACTCCGGCGGCATCCCCGCGAGTGGCGGGAAAAACAGGGCTGTCGCGCCGCTTCCGCTCGTCGGCGATAGTGCCCCCGCCGTACGGGTCAACTTGCCAACGACAATACGTGGCCGCGTGCACAAGTGCGCACCTCGGCCAACAGCTAAGGACAGGGCCGGTGCCGGCGGGGAGCGTCGCGGATACCGAACGCTGGATCTCATGGTTGGTGGTCGGCCGGCGGTTCTGCCGCCGCGGACGGTCGAAGGCGCTGACACCTCTGCCACCATCACATCGCCCACATTGCACACGCCACGATGTCTAAATGTTAAGCCGAGTAAACAGTAATCGCCGACGTACCTCCTACCAGGTAGTGCGGAAATGCCTCTGCAAAAACGATGTCGACGCCTTCCTCGCAAAGAAATGGAGCGATCCGTGAACCCGATTGCGCATACAATGCCAACCTGTATCCAAATCGCCGCTTTAGGTCAATCAACGTCTCGACGAGTCCTGTACCAATGACGAGGCCCGTCGCAAGGACGACATCACAGTCACTCAACGAGTTGGCCAAATCGCCGCCCCACTGAATCGTCACACCCTCGACAACCCCACCGATCAGCTCCGGATCATAGTCCATTGCCGACACAGAAAACCCGTGGCCGACAAGTGCACCAATAAGACTGGGAACCGCGCCAACCAAAACGAGCCGACGCGAGATACCAAGCCCTACTGCAAGATAGCTTCCGATACTTCGAGCTCTTTCTTCACCCTGATTTGACGGAGCTCCGCTCAACACAATTTCATCGACATTCCTAGCCGACATCGTGGCGCCGACCGCGCCAAAGCCAGCATCGAGCAATGCGGTCCTCAGTGCCGCATCTTTCGCCACGATCGTCCGTAGGTCTTTGCCCAAACACTCGGATAGGTCGACTTCGCCGCGATGCGGAACCATGCAATAACCCAACGCGCCCGCCGCGACACCTACCGCACGGTCAGAAAAACCAGGCCGAGTTGGCGACAACTTCACATCGAAGGTCAAGGACCAAACTGACTCCACAACGAACTCGCTTACTGGGACCAAACCAGAAAGCCTGCGCAAGCGAGACATGAGGTACGAGTGAAACCTCGCGGATTGAAGCTCATCAAAAGGCACCCGATGTGGCATTTTGACCTCGACGCCGACTAGCATGGGTTCAAGACCGGGCCGTCAATTGACGAAAAATGCAGAGTTCGCCCCTAACTATGTTCGGCACGAATCTCGAACCCCATATTCGCCAACCCGCTAGTCGCCAATTCCAGATCCTCCGAATTGACAAGCAGGTAATCGAACGAGTAGGTAGAATACACGAGTTGATTGATTCTTTGGAGCGCAATTGCCTTAGCCGCACTGGCAAGAAACCCCGGCGCGAAAAACGGCTTCGACAAAGCCAACCTGATGACGCGGTAGGGACCCTTTTGTTGCGACGTGCGAACCTCCTTGAGCCTGTCTCCCGACAGTATGAACGTCGTCTCCACCTCGTCGCTAAAAGTCATGAGAGAATTCTGAGGCGCAGCAGAGCCGGCCCCTGTTGCAGCAATGAAATACTCACCATCTAGAACGATGGCTGGAGTCTCCGAGATTATCTCAGTGAGCTCAGGCCAGATCGGTTTAACCAGAGCCATGCTCTTGAACCTCCCAAATCGCCCAATACTAGAATTATTGCATTGGGGCCAACTTCCGGAAGTGGCGCACTTCGCAGTCACCCGACCATAGACGATCAGGTGACCCCCGCCGGACGATACTTGAAAAGTTGCGGACGGAAGACGAGTCTGCTAGCGAGTGACGACGGCCATCCAGCGGTGGCCGTACTCCGCAAGTCTAACAGCAAAGGCCTGTCGATGCGCCAAGATGGCCATGCTCGAAGGAGAGGCCAGTCCTCTGCACCTTGCGGTGCCGTAATCGACCGCTCGGGCCACATGATGTAATGCTTGATCTTGGCCGAATCGCCTCACGGCATTCGGTGACTACATCCGACCCGCCATCAGTACTTGCATCGTTCCTTCTAGGTGCACGAACATACGCCGACCGGCCGGTAGCCACCTCGCCTGTCCGTGTAGTCGCTCAGGCGACCACACGGTTAACGGTGTAGAGTCGTTTTAAAGATCATTCAGCGACGACAAAGCGAGAGGTATCAGTTTGGATACAGCGGCTCTAAAATAGACCGGACTTCGGGCAAGAGCGACCCTGATATAACTATCTCCTCGCCGGCGGTCGTCCCAGTAAAATGGTCCGCCTGGAAGAACAGATACGCCGCCAGAAGCCAGACTCCGAGCGAGCTCTACCGCCACCGGCTTGGGCAAACGTAGCCACTCAACGCTGATCGTCGAATTCGGAGCTACCACCTCTAGATCGGTGCCAGCGAGTGCCCTCCGCAACAGTGCCCGATTCTCGGCGACCACTGATAGTACCCTTAAGCGCTTGCCGTTGTGCTCCGCGGCTGACGCCAACTCGACATCCAATAGGCCTGTAAGCAGCCGAAGGACGAAAGGCGACACATTGAGAAGGAGTTCGTTTCCAATCTCGGCCATGGCCTGATGTAAGTTCGGCGAAGGGCACGCAATACCTACCTTTAGCTCCGAGATCGGCCAGGTCTTACCGCTATCTTCGAGAAGAATATAGCGCAATCCTTCAACCTCGCTCAGCGCAGCGTACTGATCCCAAACGTGCAAGTCAGAATAGAAGCGAAAACTGAAATCGATCACTAGGATAATCTTCGACTGTGCTGCGAAGGTCAGTATCTCGAGCATTATTTCCCGACCTACGATGTGCCCGGTCGGGTTATTTGGGCAGACTAAAAACAGCGCCTCGAGGCTACGTGCCTGTGACGCCCGATACCCGGAATCAGACCAAATCTTCTCCTCTTCCAACGGTACTACGTCGAAGCCCGCGCGGCGAAGAAGCAGTGGGATGTTGTCGAAAGTAGGGGTGAGCAGGCCAATTCTTCGAACTCCCAATGCCCAGAGAAGCTTAGCCGTCAGATCGATGGAGACCGAGCTTGAATAGTGGAAAAATGGAGGAAGATCTGGTCTCTTCTGATTAGACAGACGGAAGAACGACGTTAGAAATCGATCTTCTAGGTCAGACTGTAGATCCTCCGCCTCCGCCGCGACGAGGCTAGATACGCATCCTATGGCGTGTCCCCTCTCCTCCGGACCAAGCGAGTGATGAGCGTGACCGTCCGCCAGGTTAAAATCTCGATGCAGGCCCAGCCACTCCCACTCTGTGAGGGTCGAGTCCGGCCCCAGATTTATCTCATCCATCAGTCCCCGCTCTTACTGAATTCGGACTCAGGGCCAGTTACTTCCCAATGTAGCGCCTCGACCTCTAGTTAAGTCGTGCTCTGGCTCGAACCAGAGCCAGTTTGCCCAATCGGCGGATTGCTAGGGTTACACCCACGAAGGTAGATACAAGGACAGCTATTGGGCCTATGGTGAGAAACTTGTTGAGGTCACTGATTTCGATCGCTAGTACCAGCGCGAATCCACACGTCGCAAGAAGTGCTCCACCGAGCGCGGCTACCTGAATAACTGGGAATGACGATAGGTGAAAGTCGAGACGGCTGGTAGCGCGGGAACGCTCGATAGACCCTGCGACCGTCCGTTCATCGATGTCATACGCAAGCATGTCGAGTTCCAAAGCCATTTGAAGCCATACCTGTAAGGCAAACATGTGGAACACGACAATAACGCTCGCGCAGGTATATATCGACCCGAGAAGGCCAATCTTGTCACTATTAGCATTCATCAGCATTACTCTCAAAGGCCGCAAATTAGTCGAATTTTCCCTGCATCCTCTCGCGCCAAGCGCAGCTCGGTTACAAATCCCTGCGTGACGACCGAGGGTAAACTACTGAAGCTGCCTTGGTTCTCTCGAAAGAAGGTCTCGAATGCTTCGCGTTCCTCACTTGAGATGTGAAACGATTCTCTAAATTCGTCCGCTTGCACCGCCCCGCGCTCCATCACGTGACGAACCAGCCTCCCCGCTGCGCTCAAACCTCCGCCATCTGTGGCGTTCGACTGGCTATTGCCGGGCTCAGCGACGCGGCGGACGATCCTGAAATCGTCGGCTAATATCCGCGCAAAATCTTCCGGCTTTGCTGCTCTTAGCTGGACCAGGGCCTCCGCTGCCTTCAGTCGAACGCCTGGATCGCCACTCGTGCAGTAGGACCGCACCATCTCTGCTGAGCTGCCGTCCCCGATTAGACTGAGCGCCAATAGTCCATCTTCAACTACATAGCCATCCGTTTCTGCCCTTAAGATTCTTTCGATTTCACGCAGATAAGTCCGAGCTCCTAGCACCCCTAGCGAGTAGTAGATATTTCCCTTCGCGTAACGACCTTGAGCGTCGTTGGTCTCCGCCCTCAGCGCCTCCATGTAGTTCGCGAGAACGCTATCTATGATTTTCGGCGAAGTGTCTTTGATACGCACAGCCAGCTTTTGAATTGACCAGGAGACAGAGTCGCGATAGGCAAATCTTTTGTCTTTCAGAAGCCGCATTAGGGTTTCTAGATCAGTTACATCGCCGAGCTCCGCGACGCCATTAGAGCTGAAGGCGCGCGCCCGATCGGTGAATTTCGTCGAGACAACAATGCTTCGCAAGATAGGCAGGCAATCGACTACCCCAAGATCTTTCAGGGTCGCTACCGCGAAGTCACCGATCGTACTCGGCCATTCGGGTAGCCTGCGGCCGATTTCTCGGGCGATTCTGACTCGTTCGGCCTTCGTTTTAAATCGACTTGAGAGGGTATACATCGCGTCCACAACCGTCTGCTGACTCTCAAGCTCGTCGAGCAGACTGAATAGATCGTCGATATCGGCTATTCCGCTTTCCCGCGGCACGACAAATGCATACTTATCGGCGAAGTACATCAAGTCTTCCTTCAGACGCGCCGGAAACCCCGCGCCTATTCGGGAGATTAGAGTCCTTCCGGCTCTCATGAGATCGTAGTCGAACGGTCGGCCCCAGTTCTTGAATGCATCCAAGATTGTGATTGCGAGATCGCCTACAACCCGCTGCGGCGTGTCCCATCGACCAATTGCGCAGCGAGTGGCGAGCAACAGGATCTCTTGCCGAGACGACTGAAAGGAGAGATCTAACAGCCTCGCGGTGGTTTTTCCTGCGGACGCCTCGGTCCCAGCCACTGATACGATCGCATTCCAGTAACGTCGACTTTCGTCAAGCGCGAGTTCACGCAAGTCCGGGGCGCCTTGCGGCGAGCTACTCCACTGAGATGCAAGATGGCGGCCGGCGAAAGCATCTCGGAAGGTCAGGTGTAGGAACGAGAAGTGCGGAGCTCCGCCGGTCACCGAAGCCAGCTCTTTCAATGGCGCTTTCGAGGATATCTCGTAAATAAGCTCCGGCACCGAAGGCGCTTGCGCTCCTCCCCACCAGGTCGCCGCGACGGGATCTAGAAGGAAACCTTCGAAAAGCTCGGCAACGTCATTCTCTGCGATGGATGACTGCGCGCCTTCCGTCATCCGCCACGCGATCTCCCCGAGGATTCGGAGACTCAAGCCCCCGGAAAGCGCGCGTTCAGCGGTGTTTACGACAGGGTGCTTTCCCCGCTCCCGCGCATTGATCAACTCGATGAAGAGGTCATATAGCTGGCCGGGCGATGCGATGTGAAGCACTTCTCGATCGCCTGACAGTAGCAGTTCTTGTGCCATAGATAGCATCAGCGGGTTTCTACAGAGCTCGCGTAGCTGATCCTCAATACTTGCCAACTCGGTGTTGTGAGGACTACGCGAGGTTGCAGACAGGAAGACCTCATCCACCTGCGCTGTCGATAGAGGAAGTATCCGGGCAGCCGCGAACTCCTTAACCGCCCAAGAGGGAAGCTGCGCAGCTCGGCAGGTGCCGACAACGCGCACGTTCGGATAATCTCGAAGCAGATCGAGCAGCGCTTCGAAAGCTGCTTCGACATTCTGACCGCGCGCCTCGTCCAGGGCATCCAGCATAACCCAGCAGTCTCCGTCGGTGAGGACGGCGGCGAGGATCTCGGGCCGCATCCACCTGCCCGCAAGCTGTTCGAGAAGCGGCTTCGACGGGTTCCACAGTCCCATCCTTAGCAGGACAACGGTGTCGTTTGCCTCAAGCCGTTCGACGGCGAGGCGCTCGAGGAGGGTAGTCTTTCCGGAGCCGGGATCGCCCGTGATCATGATCGGTCTATCTGGGCCGACGTCGCGCAGGAAGTCGCCTAGTGTGGTTTCTGTCTTCCCGCCAGCGCGGAGGAGTGGCGCCCAAGACCGCTCACGGGTAGCCGGATCCAAGAGCAGGGGGAATAGCTTTCGCTGTCCAGTGTCACGCAATTCGAGAAGAAGACGGGAACGGTGTGTTTGAAGAGACATTCTACAGAATCTCGTATTCCCCGTTGGTTCACCGTATGTTTCGGGAGAGTGAAGTTTTCGAACACCCTATGGCGCGGGATATTTGTTTGTGTGGAGGACACTTAGGCCGCGCCCGGCACTATGAAGCGCTATAGATAGGGTATAACTTCGACGTGATGGCTCCGTCACAGCCTCTGCCGGACCGAGGTTCACTAGCCTTTTCCGATGGCGGCTAGTTGGACAAGCGATCCGCTTCGATGCCAGGCTTGCCCTGAGCCATTCGCCGAAGGATGTCGACCGTTTCCAGGCCTATTTCAAGAGTTCCTACGCGCAAACGGTCATGATAGTTGCTGCGTGATTGATCCCCAGGAGCCCTAACGGCGGAGACGCCGGGCCTCGGACTCGCGGATCTCACTTCCTCCAGGAGTTGATCTACTTTTGAGGCGGAGTTATCGGCGTCGGCAGGTCGAATTGCGATGAAGACGGCACCGAGATCATACTCGTCTGCCACCGCTGTACCCATTTGGCCGCCGGGAACAAGCCCGGCTATGAGTTCTATTGCGATGCAGAGAGCTGAACCTTTGGGCCCTCCGAATGGGAGGGCGGATTCCACGCGGGCCGGGTTTGTGGTCTCGTTGCCCAGCTCGTCTAGGAATGCGCTCGAGGGAAGATCGGTGCCGTCAAGGCTTGCTTGTCTGATCTCTCCCCATACACGTTCGGATGTAGCCATGTCGATCACGTAGGACTCGCCGGAACTCGGAAAGCCGAATGCGATTGGATTGGTTCCAAGGATCGGCGTAGCTGCGCCGTAGGGCGCCACCGCAGGAGGCCCGGCATTGTTTAAGATGATAGCTACTAGTCCGCGGTCGGCTATCAGCCGAGCGTAGGGCGATAGTCGGCTGTAGCGATTGACGTTTCTCAGACCGACGAGTCCGATGCCGTGCTCGGCGGCCAAGGTTGCGACGAGCTGTGCAGCTTCGCGTCCGGCTATCTGACCGATCTCCCGCTGTCCGTCAAGTATCGCGAGGGACCCGAAACGATGCACTATTTTGGGAACTCCCTGGCGTGTGGCTAGGACGTGGTCGAGCAGGAGGAACTTTCCAACTCCATGAGTTCGTGCGCCCTCGAGTTCAGCTTCGATATAGTCATCGAGAATGAACTCTGCCTCATCGTCAGCAACTCCTCTAACCGCGAGGGCCTACCTCATCAGGCGCCTCAGGTCGTCGATATCGATGTTCATCGATCTCTACCCCCGTAACGTCACTCAGCGTGGCGGATCTGAGCGCTACCGTACCGCTTGTCGAGCGCTCGTGGAAGCACCGGATGTCGATGCGGCATGGCTCGGTATGGTGCACAAGATCGAACGACGGCGCCGCCCCGACCTGCGCGGCCCTGGAGGCCCGATACCCAGCGGAGGCGCCGGTTAGGTCGGGCTCCCCAATGTGCTGGTCGGTGTCCGTATCTGGACAGCACCTGCCCTCTCGCGCTGACTGTGACGTCGGCGAACTGCTGTAACCGGCCGCCGACGCCGATCGACCGACGCGGCTCTACTCCTTATCTCGCGACGGCGTTCCGGCCGCGGTCGCGGCCTCGTCGCCAGCGCCACGGCGCGACGGGTTCACCTCCCGGACGTAATGTTGGCTGCCCTCTTCGCAATCTGGGGATGGTTCTTCTGGTCTGGAGGTCCCTTCCCGGTAGTTGTTCGGCGACGACACGGGTTTCCGGAACTGCTGAAGCGCATCTCGCCCGGTGGCCGGAGGCGGCCGAAATGATGGGCGGCAAGCTCGGTCGCGCCCCTCGGTGTCGCGGCCAGCGGTGGCATGCCGGGACAGGCCTGCGACCTTGCGATGCAGCTGAGATGCAGTCCTGGGCACGGACGACGGTGGACGTGATCGGGCTCGTCACCTGCATCGACGGACGTCAGTGGGCGTCGTTGGACGGGCCGCCGAGGTCACGGCAGAAGGTTCGTCGGCGCAGCTCCAGAGCGATGTGCGCCCGCCGGTCGGGCAGCGCCGGGCGTCCGCGCGAGGTGACAACCCAAACCGACAGGCGAGCCCGCGGACTACGAAGGAACGCTGTGGACCTCGGTAGACGCCAGGCCGTCAGCCATCAGAGCCAGCGGACGACCATGGACATGCCCGGAAGATCCAAATTGAACTACGGACTTGATGCGTCCGTCGGCCACTGTCCGGCCCGGTCCCATGCGTGGAGACCGGGCCGAACGGCCAAGGCCGTGAGGCGACCGCTGCGCCCAACACGCACCCGAACCGCCGGCGGACCTTGCCGGGCGGTGGATGTAACGTGCAGGTCGGCCGGGCCGAGGGCAACCGAGTGGCCGTCTGGATACACGGCCCGGTTCGGCAACGGTTGTGGGGCCACCGCCGTCGGCCGCCACCTCGAGATCATGCCAAGTCTGTTAAGTTCTGAACTGTGAATGAAGAATATGTGCCGGGCGCGATGGCCGTACATTGAGCCTTTTCCATCCGGGTTTTCCTGAACCTGGTGGAACCTCGCGCGGGAAGGGAGCGGAACCGACTTGATCGACTGTTGTCGATGTAGGCCCTGAAAGTAGACGAGCCTCGGATAGATCACAGGGTGCCTATTCCACTGTTCCCTGACCCGAGGATCCCTG
>Ga0105249_10002942_pt1 | contig 14702 bp, 14 predicted proteins | sample KBSS44metaG_FD_81522 | JGI IMG/M metagenome (GOLD analysis project Ga0105249, IMG submission 81522) | Switchgrass rhizosphere microbial communities from Kellogg Biological Station, Michigan, USA - KBS S4-4 metaG | ecosystem: Host-associated > Plants > Roots > Rhizosphere > Soil | place... | reverse complement strand
CCGTCGTCGGCGATCGCGACCACCAGGGTCCGGTCCTCGCGGGGGACGGAGATGGTGGCGGCGCGCGCCTGCGCGTGCTTGCCGACGTTGGCGAGGCTCTCGGAGACGGCGTAGTAGGCGGCGACTTCGATCGCCTCGTCGAGCCGCTCGTCGAGGCTCGTCGACAGGGTGACCGGGACGGCCGCCCCCGCGGCCAGGGTGTCGAGCGCGACCTGCAGGCCGTGTCCGCTCACCACCGCCGGGTGCAGGCCGCGGGCGATCGTCCGCAGCTCCTGCAACGAGGTGGCGATCTCGCCTCGCGCCTGGTCGACCTTCGCGCGGGCCTCGGGATCCTCGCCGAGCTGGTCCTCGAGGCGCTTGAGGTCGAGCGACAGCGCGATCAGCCGTTGCTGTGCGCCGTCGTGGAGGTCGCGCTCGAGGCGGCGGCGCTCGTCCTGGCCGACCTCGAGCACCCGCGCTCTCGACTCCTGCAGCTCGTCGAGGCGGGCGCGGAGGTCCGCCTGAAGGCGGGCGTTCTCGAGGGCGATGGCCGCGGCGGCGCTGACCCCGTCGAGCAGCTCCTGCTCGTCGTCGAGGAGGGGATCGTGGATCAGCGCCGCGACCGGTTGGCCGCCGGTCTCGATCAGCCTCACCGAGCGCCCGTTGCCCGGCCCGGGAAGGGTCGTCTCGCGCCCGTCCGGGTCGGCCCAGGCGCCGAACTCCGGCAGCCAGAAGGCGAGCGAGAGCGAGGGGTCGCGGAGCGCGCCGGCGAGGGCGTCGCGGAGCTCCCCCGGCTGCGGCTCCGCCCGCAGCCTCACCATCAGCTCGCCGACGTCGGCGCGAGCGAGCCGGGAGGAGAGCAGACCGACCAGGAAGGCGATCGGCGCCAGGCCGATCGTCACGAAGGTGATGCGGCGGATCGTCTCGAACGCGGCCCACTGCTGGTCGCCCGCGATCAGGAGCAGGGCCATCATCACCAGGCCGAGCCCGAAGGAGTCGACGAGCAGGGCAGCGTTGCGGCGGCTCGGCTTGCCGTCGCGGCGGCGGCGGGCGATGAGCAGCGCGAGGCCGGCGAGCGAGACGGCGCTCAAGGCCCAGAGCTGAATCGAGGTGAGCGTTTCGACGAAATCCGGGGCGCTGGCGAAGGCGATCAGGTTGTCTTCCGGTGGGCCGCCCCAGGCCATGCTGACCAGCTGCGGCACCGTTGCCAGCAGGTAGCCGCCGAGGACGAGCCAGCGTTCGGGCCGGGTCTGCAGGCGCCCGCTCGGATAGGAGAGGAAGACGTGCAGGTAGAGGATCAGCGGGACGAGGTCGAAGATCTGGCCGATGGTCTGCGGCAGCGCCGAGTTTGCCCAGGCGAAATTGGCGAGGAACGCCGTGTAGCCGGCGGCGATCATCAGCGGGCTGAAGCGGCTGTCCGGGCGGCGCCACCAGGCGTAGGCGCCGCCGAGGATGTAGGGCACCTCGATCAGGCAGTAGAGCGAGGCCTGGAGACCGGGATCGAGGACGTGATCGCTGCCGAAGGCGAGCAGGAACGACCCCGCGCCGACGGCACAGCCGCCGACCGCGATCGCCCACAGCAAAGCTGGCGCAGGTCGCCGATCGGACGATTCATGGAATGCGGCCGAAACGCCATGCTCGGCCATGGGTTCTCCCCTCTCCCCGACGGGTGAGGCGAGACTACCGCGAAATCAGCTGGCGGCGGAGCGGGTCACCACTGGGGCGATCGGCTCCGGCGCGACGATCCTCGGCGGCGTCCACATCGGGGCGGGAGCCCTGGTCGGCGCTGGCGCAGTCGTGACCAAGGACGTCGCCCCGGGCGCGACCGTCGTCGGGAACCCGGCGCGCGAGCTGCGGCGCGGGTCTAGCGACGGCTGAGGGTCCTGGGCGCGACGGGGTCCGCGTCCTCGACCGGCTCGGCTTCGGCCTCAGGGGCGGAGCCGTTGCCGGCGCTCGCCAGCGAGGCCTCGTGGGCGGCGATCGCGCGGCGCAGCTCGCGCTTGCGCATCCACTCGGCGGCGAAGTAGGAGCCGACCACGAAGACAAAGGCTGCGAGCTGCGCGACGAGCGTCTCGACCGTCGGGTAGACGCCGAGCCAGGTGCCCATCCAGAGCGGGAATTCGACGTCGATCGGGTGGATCGAGAGCCAGCCGACCCCCTGCATCGTGCGCGCCGTGTTGCCGACCAGGACGACCAGCACGAGGGCGATCAGGACGCCGGTGACGATCAGCATCTTCTTGTAGGGGAGCTTGCGCTCGAGGGTGAAGGTGATCGCGCCGACGATTCCGGTGAGGACGAGGCCGAGAAGGACGCCGGCGACGACGACGCCGGTGCCGGAGCTGAGCTGCAGCGCCTGCAGGAAGAGGACGGTCTCGAAGCCCTCGCGGAAGACGCTGGTGAAGCCGAGGGTGTAGAGGCCGGCGACGGTGGCGGTACCGGCGCCGACCGCCAGGGCCGCTCCGGTCAGCGCCTTGCCGCGGTCGCGGTGACCTTTGATCCACTCGGTCCAGTAGACGCGGTGGAAGAACCAGTTCATCACCAGTAAGAGGACCCCGATGGCGACGATCCCGACCACCGCCTCGAGCTTCTCGCCGTATTTGGAGAGCGAGTCGAGCAGCAGGATCGCGAGCAGGAACATCAGCATGCTGGCCGGGATGGCCAGCAGCGCGCCGCGGTAGATCGGCCGCCGCAGCCGCTGCCGCGGGCCGATCATGCTGGCGGTGATCGCGGCGATGATCAGGATCGCCTCGAGGCCCTCGCGGAAAACGATCAGGGCCGAGTTGGTGATCGTGGTGATCGCGCTGGCGCCGTCGCCGGTGATCGCCCGGGCGTCGGCGAGCCCTTCGTCGAGATCGAGGCGGGTCTCGCGGATCTCGTCGAGCGGCGCGTTGTCGGCGATCAGGTTGGCGAGGCCCTTGTCGCCGTCGGCGCCGTACCAGATCAGGCCCTCGATGCTGAGCGCCAGGCCGGTGTCGAAGGCGCGCAGCTTCAGCTCCGGCCCGAACTCGAAGAAGCCGTACGCGGCGAGGCGGGCCTGCTCGGCGTCCTGGTAGCGACCGGCGCCGACCGCCGCTTCGAGCTGGTCGAGCGAGATGTCGACCAGTTCGTAGTCGGCTTCGTCGCCGCCTTCCATCCACTCCTCGGGGGCGATCCGTTCGAATTCCTGCTGCGCCCGGTCGGCCGCGGCGTCGAGCTCCTCCTGCGGGGCGACGGCTTTGCCCTGCTGGGCGTTGTCGACGTCTTCGCGCAGCTCGGCGAAGGTGGTCTCGATCTGCTCGACCGCCGCGGGGTCGCGCTGCAGCAGCTCGGACTCGAGGTCGGAGAAGGCCGCTTCGACCCCATCCATGAAGGCGACCGCCTCCTGCACCTCGAAGGGGATCGTCACGTGGCCGTCGGCGGTGCCCTTGTCGTACTCCTTCGGCACCAGGTCGATGAAGCTGGTGAACTGGCTCGCCCGGTTGACCTGTTCGTCGGGGGTGAGCGGGGCGGCGGTGAAGCCCTCGAGGTCGGCTTCGACCCGCGTCCGCGCCGCTTCGAAGGCCCCCTCGTCGGCCGCGGCGCCCGCTGCGGCGAGCTGCGCGAAATCGCGGTCGGTCTGCGCTCGCTCGTTGCTGCCGCGCTGCTCCGCGTACTCGGCGGCGATCGCCTGCCAGTAGCCGCGCGCCACCGCCGCGGTTTCGGCGAAGCGGCCGTCGAAGTCGCGTTCGGCGGCCTGGGCGGCTTCGTCGAGGTTGGTCAAGAGCCGCGCCTGGAAGGTGTCGAGCAGGTCCTTTTCGATCTTCAGGGCGGCTTCGTGGGGCGGGATCTCGCGTTCGGCGAGTTCCTGGATCGCGATCGTGCCGTCGACGCCTGGGCGGGTGAATCGGGTGGTCTTGCGGAACTCGCGGATCTGCAGCCATTCGCGCGCCCTCGCCGCGTTGCCGGCCTCGGCGGCGGCGATCGCGACCGCCATCGCGCCGCGCCGCAGCGCCGCGATGATCCGCCCGCGTGCCGCCGCCAGCGCGACTTCGTCGCGCTCCGCCGTCGTTCGCCTGGCGGTCGCCAGGGCCACTTCGATCTCCTTCAGCTCGGCTGGCGCGTCGGCCGCCAGGCCGGCACGCAACGGACCGCGCAGCTGCGCCGCGGCGGCGTCGACTTCGCCGCCGCCGCCTTCGTCGAACAGCAGCTCGGTCTGCGCCGCGAACAGCTTCGAGCGCATCTCGTCGGCGGCCTGCCAGGCCGGCGCGGCGGCGGCGCTGGCCGCGAGGCAGAAGAAAGCCGCCAGCGCGATCGGGATCGCGCCGGCGGCTTTCGGGCCCGAGTTCCGCCGTCGCGCGGTAGTCGTGATCCCTCCCCAGAGAGGGTGAACGTTGCCGGACAAGGCACTAGCCTTCCTGCAGCTCGATTTCGAGCTGTTTCGCCGCCTGGGTCACCTGGCCGGCGATCGCCTCGGCCTGAGCCTGCGCCTGGGCGCCGAGCGCGTCGGCCTGCTTGGCGGTGAATTTCTCGCCGTCGGCCTCGCGGTCGCGCAGGTCGGCAGCGAAGTCGACCAGGCTCTGCAGCTCCTGCTTCGTCTGCGCCGCCTGCTGCGCGTTCTCGCCGGCGATCATCGGCTCCATCCCGTCGTAGGTGACGAGGATGCCGCCGAGGATGTCGGCGATGTCGGAGAGCCGCGAGGTGGCGACGAAGCCGAGTTCCTCGGCGCCCTCACCGGCGATGAAGCGCGAGTTTTTCCACGCTTCGAAGTACTCGCTCATGGTCGGCGTCATGATCACGATCGAGGTCATCGCGTCCGACGGAGACGGCTCGAACTCCTGCGCGTCTTCGTTCAGTTCCTTCGCCTGCTGGTCGAATTCTTCGAGCGTCGCCTTGTAGATGTTGGCGTCGGGCAGGCCCTCGCCGAACTCGACCTCGCCGCTGCCGTCGACGTCGCCTTCGACGCCCTGGGCGAGCAGGTCGGGGTTGGTGCCATAGAGCGCGGTCTCGGTGAGGAAGAAGAGGTTGCCCGGCTGCTCGAGCCGCTTGCCGTCGGGCATGGTCAGGGTGAAGGAGACCGCGTCTTCGGGGGTCGAGGCGTCCGAGCCGGCGTCGATGTCGACGTCGTAGTGGGCGAGCCGCGGCACGCCGGCGACGATGCCCTCCATCTGCTCGTAGGCCGGGTTGGCGACGACGAAGATGTCCTTCGAAGTGCCGAGGATTTCGGCAACTTCGTCACCGTGCTCGGCGAGCAGCCGGTCGTAGTCGAAGTCGACCGATTTGGCCAGCTCGTAATAGGCGTCCGCCTGCTCTTTCAGCAGGCCGACCTGCGCTTCGAGCCGGGCCGAGTGGTCGGTCAGGTACTGCTTGACCGGCGCCAGGTCGGCCGTACCCGCTTCGGCGCTGGTGGCATCGGCGGTGCTGCTGTCGTCGCTGCCACCGCAGCCAGCGACCACGGCTCCGCAGAGCGCGAGAACAAGGGCCAGCGTGAGGGGTGCACGGAACTTCATCGGACGAGAGCCTCCTCGGTTAGGGGAGCCTACTAAGGGCTCCCTAATGCATCGTTGTTAGGGAACCCTACGAGATTCCGATCCGAGAGGTCGGGATTGTCACCGCCGGGCTCGAGCTGAGCGTCAATGAGGTTGCCTTTTGCCGCCTATATCGCGGGAAAAGGCAACCTCGATGGCGGGTTGGTCCAGACCCCGATGCGGGTAGGGACGTTTAGGAAGAGATGGCTATCCAACGGACCCAGGGCCGCGTGGGCACTCCGTCGAGAGTCGGAGAGGAGCAGCGACCCCGATGGTCAAATGCGAGCGTTGCGGAACGGGATTCAGCCCGATCCAAGCCGCGGTTCTCGAGTTCTGCCCCCGCTGCAAGGCGCGGAGCCAGATCAGCGTCCCGCTGATCGCTGCGCGGGTGAAGCCGAGATCGCCGCAGGAGTGGAAGGCAGGCGAGACGCCGATCGCACGACGCGGCTTAGACGCGGGCCAGGCGCACGGCCGCGAGCATGCCGCCGACCGCCAGGGCCGAGCCGACCGCCCAGGCCAGCAGGATGTCACCGCTCAGTGACGAGAGCTCGTAGAAGTCGCGCAGAAATGGGACGAAGAGGGCGAGGGCGAAGATCAGGGCCATCACGCCGCAGAGGGCGGCAACCAGGAGGCGGCGGCGGCCGGGTTCGTCCTCGAGGCGCATGACGACGGCGAGGCCGGCGACGACGACGGTGCCGGTGGCGACGGTCCGGGAGTCCTGGAGGGAGAGGTCGAGGGCGTAGCGGGCGAGGAAGTAGCCGGCGACGATGCCGATGCCGGAGGCGATCCCGGCCGGGAGGGCAAAGCGGGCGACGTTTTGGAGGAAGTGGTCGGGGCGCCACGGGCCCGAGCTGGGGGCGAGGGCGAGGATGAAGGCGGGAATGCCGATCGTCACCGTCGAGGCGATCGTGAACTGGCGGGGGAGGAGGGGGAAGGTCGCCGTCGGGATGCCGATCGCGAGCACCATCAGGGCGGTGAAGACGGTCTTGGTGACGAAGAGGCGGGCGACGCGCTGGATGTTGCGGAGGATCTGGCGGCCCTCGTGGACCATGCCGGGGACGACGCCGAAATCGCCTTTGACGAGGACGAGGTCGGCGACCGAACGGGCCATCTGGACTCCGGTCCCCTGGGCGATGGCGAGGCGTGAGCGCTTCAGGGCCGGGACGTCGTTGACCCCGTCGCCGATCATCCCGACGTAGCGGCCGCCTTCGGTCAGGGCCTCGACGACGGCGCTCTTGCCCTCGGGCGAGATCCGGCCGACCGCGGGCGCCGCCATCACGGCTTCACGGAGCGCGGCGGGATCGGTCGGGAGTTCGCCGCCGTCGAGCGGCGCCGCGTCGCCGGGGATACCGGCGTCGCGGGCGATCGCGCCCGCCGTCGCCGGCGCATCGCCGGAGAGCAGCCGCAGCTCCACCTGCTCGGCGGCCAGGAAGGCGATCGTTTCCTCGGTGCCTGGCCGCAGGCGCTCCGCCAGGACGGCGACGCCAAGCGGCTGGACGGGGGCCGGGAAGACCGGATCGGGGGTCGCGGCCGGCAGCGTCGCCTCGGTGCGGCCGATCGCCAGCACCCGCCTGCCCTGGCTCGCTTCCGCCCGCGCCCGCTCCGCCAGCTCCGGGTCGGCGGCGGCGAACAGCTCTGGCGCGCCGAGTACGAACCGCGCGTCACTGAGCTCGATCGCGCTCCAGCGCCGCCGCGAGGAGAACGGCACCTGGGCGCCGACCGCCTCCGCCTCGGCTTTCGCCGGACCGGTGGCGGCGATCGCCCGCAGGGTCGAGTTCGGGTCCGGCGCGCTGGCGCTGTAGCGGGCGAGCGCCGTCGCCAGCTCGTCCTCGCCGGTGCCGCTGGCCGGCACCAGCTCGACCAGTCGCAGGTCGGCCTCGGTCAGGGTGCCGGTCTTGTCGGTGCAGATCAGGTCGACCGAGGCCAGCGACTCGATCGCCCCCAGCTCCTGGGCGAGCACGCCGCGGCGCGCCATCTTGAAGGCCGAAACGGCCGCGGTCAGCCCGATCAGCAGGATCAGGCCCTCCGGCACGAGGTTGACGATGCCCGCGGTCAGCGCCTGCACCCGCGCTTCGTCGCCGTCGACCCGCAGCAGCACCGAGATCGAGTAGCCGATCGTGATCGGTACCGCCAGCCCGACCAGCCACAGCAGCAGCCGGTCGTTGGCGACCTGCAGCGGCGAGCGCGGGTGGCGGAAGGCGCGGGCGGTGCGCGTCACCCTGGCGGCACGGCTGTCGGGGCCGACCGCGCGCGCTTCGAACAGGGCCGAGCCCTCGACCACGAAGGACCCCGACCAGACCTCCTCGCCCATGCCGCGCAGGACCGGCTCGGACTCGCCGGTCAGGTTCGCCTCGTCGATCGCGACCCCGTCGCTGGCGACGATCTCGCCGTCGGCGACCACCTGCTGGCCGAGGCCGACCCGGACCAGGTCGCCGACCACGACCTCCTCGACCGCGACGTCGCGGTCGCTACCGTCGCGGCGCACCGTCGCCTTCGGCGCGACCAGCGCCGCCAGCCGGTCGAGCGCCCGCTTCGAGCGGATCTCCTGGAAGGAGCCGATGACGATGTTGGCGACCAGGATCCCGACGAACAGCGCGTCCTTCCAGGAGGCGAAGGCGATCGTCAGGACCCCGAAGAAGAAGAGGATCGCGTTCGGGATGTTGAGCGTGTTGGCGCGGACGATGCTCGCGTAGGAGCGGCTCGAACGCTCGCGCGGCAGCTCGCCGCGCTCCTTCAGGCGGCGCGCGGCCTCGGCCTCGGTGAGGCCGGCGGGGACGGTTTCGGAGCTAACGGTCGCGATCTCGTGACGCTATCCGGGTGAGGAAGCCGCTGCGGCTCCCGGTCTGGGTCGCCAGGTAATAGACCGCATCGCGGCCGATGAAGATCTGGCTCATCGACGGCTCCGTCCCCCTGACCCGGACCCGGGCGAGCTCGGTTCCGCTACGCAGATCGAGCACGACCAGGTAGAGGCGGCAGCGTCCCTTGCGCGGGCATTCGCGGTCGTCGGCGTAGAGCTGGCCGGCTTCGTAGTTGATCGCCATGCCCGCCGAGGAGTGGACATCGCGCGAAGCTATCTGGCGCGATGGTGCGGTGTCCAGTCGGCCCGGGGCGTTTCAGCGCGGCAGCGGGAAACGCATCCGCACTTCGGTGCCGTGGCCTTCCTGGCAGATCGTCAGGTAGACGGCGACGCTGGCGATGATCGAGAGGCCGAGGCCGAGGCCGTCCGAGGGGCGGGTGCCGAAGCCTTTGCCGCGATCGCGGATGCGGATGTCGATCCAGTCGTCGGCGACCGCGGCAGTCAGTTCGACGATGCCCTCGCCGCCGCTGACGTTGGCGTATTTGACCGCGTTGGTGGCCGCCTCGGAGACCGCCAGGGCGATGTCGTCGACAACCGCGGCGGGAGCGCCATGGTCGGTGGCGAACTCGACCGAAGCGCGGCGCAGGGCGCTGACGGTCTGCGGCTCCGCCGGCTTCAGCAGCGCCAGCGACGGGCGAGGGAGCTCCGTTGCGGTCGGGTCGGGCGGGCGGCTCACCACCGCGGCCACCTCAGGGCGTCCTCTCGTCAGCCGAACGTGCCATCTCGCGCGGCTCGCCCTTTCGCTTGACGACGACGTGGTACCCCGGGTGGCGCTCGACGATTTCGTCGACCTCGTCGATCTCGTGTCCGGGGACGATCAGGAAGCGGTCGAAGTTCGACCGCACGTCCTCGTAGGCGGCGATCGAGAGGTCGACTGTGTCGGTGCAGCCGAGGTAGCCGCACTCGCAGACGAAGCTGGCGCCACCGGTTTGCTTCTCGCCCCGCTCGATCGCCTCGTTGACCTGGCGACCGTTGATCTCTCGCGCCGCGGCGCGCCGGCCGAAGCGGTCGGACTCAGGCGTGCCGCCGACGGCGCTCATGGAAAAAGGATGCCCGCTGCGAGCGGACGCCAAACCGGCTTCCAGAGAGTCGATACGGGGTCTCAGTGCTGGGCGAGCACCTGGAACGTCTTGCCCACGGGGACCGCGGGAAGGCCGGTCGGTCCAGTTGCTTTGACCTCGAAGGTGTGGCGGCCGGACTTGAGCCGCGGGGTGGGGAAGGGCGACCTGCAGCTGCGCCAGGGCCGTTTGTCGAGCTTGCAACTGAAGGTCGAGCCGGGCTGGTCGGCGGCGAAGCGGATCTGCAGCTGGCGGCGGGCGGTTTTCGCTGGCAGGGCGAGGATCGTGGCGTGCGGCGCCGAGCGCGACTGTCTCGAATCCTGCGCTGCCCCCGATTTGCTCTCCGTCGGCGGCGGGCTCGGCGGCGCGGGCGGCGCGCTGACCGCGAAGCCGCGGCTCGCCGCCGGCTGGCCGTAGCCGGCGCTGTCGAGGGCGCCGACGCTGAAGCTGTGCGGACCGGGGGCTAGCTCGGGCAGCTGATAGGGGCTCGAGCAGGGCACCGCGGCGCCGCCGTCGAGCGAGCAGGCGAAGCGCGCCTGCGGGTCGTCGGCGAGGAACTCGAAGCTCGGCCGGCGGTCGTCGATCGTCGCCCCCTCGGCCGGCCCTTTGACGATCGTCGCGCGCGGCGCCTGGAGCTCGAAGGCGCCCACGTCGGTCCCGTCGCCGCCGGCGGCGTTCGCCACGCCGGCGATCTCGATCGGCCGTGGTAGGCCGCGCTGGTCTGCCGTTTCAGCTTCCGAGGCGACGCCGCGATCGATCGCCGGGCTGCCGGGCAGGAGCGCCATCGTCTCGGTCGGCCCGCCGTCGTCGGCCAGCGGCCTGAGCAGCGGGTCGACCCCGATCTGGTCGGTCGGTTTGGCTTCCAGCAGGGGGCAGCTCTCGACGATGTTGAAGCCGAGCGACTCGAGCCCCGGGGGCGCGCAGCTTTCTCCGCCGCCGAGCGGGTCGGCCACGATCGTGCTGCGCAGTTCGGCGCTGGCCGGGCTGAGATTGGCTCCGGCGCCGGCCGAGTTGGCGGCGAAGGTCGAGTTTAAGATCCGCACCGAGGCGCCGGTGCCACCGAGGCCGCCGCCCGATCCGAGCGTGCTGTTGGCCGTGAAGGTGCTGCGCGCGATCTTCGTTTCGCTGCTGGAGATGACCTCGACGCCGGCCCCTTCGGCTTCGTTGATGGTTTCGCCGCCGCTGGCGGTCGCCTTGTTCGCCCGCACGGTGCTGGCGAGCACCGTCATTTTTCCCTGGTTGAGAACCCCGCCGCCGCGCGCGCGAGTGCCGATGCCGCTGCTGATCACGTGCGTGGCTTCGTTCGCTTCGATCGTCGAGTCTTCGATCTGCATGGTGCCCGCGTTGTAGATCCCGCCGCCTTCCGCCGGCAGTCCCTGCGTCGATTTCGCGATGTTTTCCGCGACCTTGCTGCTGCGTTTGATCGTCAGCGTTCCGGCGTTCAAGATCCCGCCGCCCATCGCGGTGCCGCTGATCGAAATCGTTTCGTTGCCGCGCACCGTCACTTCTTCGAGTTCCAGCGAGGCGCCGGGCCCGATGAAGATGCCGCCGCCATCTTTCGATTTGCCGTCGGCGACGGTGAGGCGGGTGATCCTGGCGCTGATCGCCGCGACCGAGAACACCCGGTTCGTGTCGCCGCCGGAGACGACCAGGTTCGCAGGCCCCGGCCCGAGGATCATCACTTCGCCGCCGATCGGCGGCAGCGTCGCTTTCAGCAAGATCGTCGAGCTGGGAGGGAGGGCGAATTCGATTCGGTCGGGGGCGGCGAAGCTGCCGCCGGTGCAGCCGCCGGAGACGGCGTTGGTGTTGGCGGCGGTGATCGCGTTGGCGAGACCGCACTGCGTCGTCGATTCCGGTTCGGTCGTGTTGACCGCGATCGTCGCCGCGCCGGCTGTCGCGGGAACCACGAGCCCGATCAGGGCAACAAGACAGGCGAAGGCTGTGCGGATCCCCCGTTCCACCCCGCCCAGTCTCCCAGCGCCGACTGGGCCGGGAGACGGCTCTGGACGAAGGTTTCAGGCGCCGGCCGCGGGGACCGGATCGGCCCCGCGCACCCGGAAGCCGCGCCAGCGGGCGTTCAGGCCCTGGCCGGCGAGCGATTGGCTGCGACCGTCGCGGATCGGCAGCATCGTCCAGATCCCGATTCCGAGCCGGGCGCGCTCGGGGATCGGCGTCCGGGCCTCGTAGATCCGCTGGCCGTCGACCCGCCAGGTGGCAGTGGAGGTCGCCCGGTCGAGGCTGATCTCGCAGGCGCGGAACCGCCCGAAGTCGCCCTCGATGTCCGCGTAGGGCGACTCGGTCACGTGGTAGAAGGGCTCCTCGGCGCCGCCGCCGTCCAGCCCCAGCAGCTCGTGCAGGGCGAAGGCGCGGGTCGAGGTGCCGCAGACGGCGAACACCCGCCGGCTGGGGAAGTCGAAGGCGTGGAACGCCGCCATCGCCCGCCGGTAGTCACCCGGGTCGCCGCCGACGTTCTCCACCGCGAGGTCGGCCGCGAAGCTCGCCGGCCGGTCCGGCGGCAACTCGAACTCGGCGGTCGAGAAGAGCAGGTACTTCGGGCTGTCGACCGACTGCAGGGCGTCGTCGGCGAGCGAGAAGCGCGGGATCTCCACCCGCAGCTCGCCGCCGCCGACGCGGAGCTCGCCGTTCGGATCGAGCGGCACGTGCTCACTGCCGTCCGGCCGCGGCAACCGCGCCGGGCGCCAAAGCCCGGTGTCCAGCTCGGGTCCCTCGAATTCGTCGTAGATCGCAAATTTGTCGTCCATATCTAGGCGACGCACCGGGGCGCCCGGTTTGGACCGTTCAGAGCGACGCCTTCGGGCCGGCGCGTCGGCCGGCCGATCTGGGTCGGGGGCGGGGCTTTCGGGTAGCTCGGTGCCAGTGTTCGACTGGCTCACCCAAGAGGTCGGTCACAGCGACCTCAGCTACCTGATCGTCTTCGTCGCCTGCGCGACCGACGTGCTGCTGCCACTGGTGCCGTCGGAGACGATCGTGATCACGGCTGGGATCCTCGCCGCCCAGAGCGACCTGTTGATCTTCGTGATCGTGCCGGCGGCGACGATCGGGGCGTTCGTCGGCGACAACGCCTGCTACTGGCTCGGCCGTGGGGTCGGCGACCCTGTGGCGCGGCGCCTGTTCAAGGGCGAGAAGGGGCGGGAACGTCTCGATTGGGCGGAGCAGGCGCTGGATCGGCGAGGGGCGGTGCTGATCGCGGTCGGGCGGTTCATTCCCGGCGGTCGCACCGCGACCACCTTCGCCGCCGGCACCCTGGAGATGCGCTACAGCTACTTCCTCCTCGCCGACGCGGTGGCGTCACTGCTCTGGGCGCTCTATGTCTCTGCGCTCGGCTACCTCGGCGGCGAGGCGTTCAAGGACAACCTCTGGCTGCCGCTCGGCGCCTCGCTCGGCTTCGCCATCCTCGTCGGAATCGGCTTCGAAGCGTGGCGGCGGTTCGAGAAGCACCGTGGGCGCGACGTGTTGGGCGACGAGATCGAAGCCTGAACGTCCAGCGACCCGAGCGGCAAGCTGCCGGTGACGATCAGCGCGCCCGGCTCGAGCAGCAGGCTCTGTCCGTTCGGGTACGGACCATCGAAGCTAACCCGAGTATCTTGATAGTCTTACTCAACAATGAATCGGATCGACGTCCATCAGCACCTTCTCGGCGAGCCGCTGGTCGCCGAGCTGGCACGCCGCCGTAGGCCGCCGGCGCTGCGCCGCCGCCGTGCAGGCTGGACCTTCCAGGTAGCGGGGGAGCCCGACAGCTTCCTCGCCGTCGGGGCGATCGACGCCGACCTGCGCACCGAGGAACTGCGCCGCGAGGAGATCGACCGGGCGCTCGTCGCGCTCTCGACCGCGCTCGGGATCGAGGCGCTGCCCGGCGAGGAGGCGGCGCCGCTGCTCGAGGCCCACCAGCTCGGGATCGAGGCGCTGCCCGACCGCTTCGGCGGCTGGGGCGCGGTGCAGCTCGAGTCGCCGGATCCGAGCGAGGTCGACGCGGCGCTCGCCCGCGGCTGCGTCGGCCTCTCGCTGCCCGCCGCCGCCCTCGCCGATCCCGCCGCGCTCGAGCGCATCGGCCCGCTGCTGGCCCGGCTCGAGCACCACGACGCGCCGCTCTTCGTCCACCCGGGCCCGGTCGCCGGTCTCGGCCGCGCACCACACCCGGCGGCCGGCGCCTCGCTGCCGCCCTGGTGGCCGGCGCTGACCGATTACGTCGCCCAGATGCAGGCGGCCTGGTTCGCCTTCCTCCACGCCGGCCGCCGTGCCCACCCGCGGCTGCGGGTGCTGTTCGCGATGCTGGCCGGCGGCGCACCCCTGCAGCTCGAGCGCTACGCGGCCCGGGCCGGCACCGCGGTCCCCGCGCCCGACCCCCTCGTCTTCTACGACACCTCTTCCTACGGGCCGCGCCTGCTCGGCGCGATGGTTGCCGCGGTCGGCTCCGCGCAGCTCGTCTACGGCTCCGACCGACCCGTCGTCGGGGCGCAAGCGCCGCACCGCGACGACGCGCTCGGGCGGGCGCTGCTGAGCACCAACCCGCACCGCTTGTTGACTCGCGAACCTCAAGGAGACGCCAGGCCATGAACAACCAAATCGAGCGCATCGAGGACGTCGCCCGCCCGCACGGCCGCGACCTGACGAACGAGGAGCTGCTCGCCGTCGCGTCCGCGATCGCGGCGCGGCCCGAGCGGTGGTCCCACCGCGTCCACCACGATCAGCAGCAGCGCACCTACGAGCAGCTGCTGCGCGACAAGCACCTCGACGTCTGGCTGATCTGCTGGTCCCACGACCATGACACCGGCTTCCACGACCACGACCTCTCGGCAGGCGCGGTCGCCGTCGCCGCCGGCGCGGTTCGCGAGGAGCGCCTGGTCCTCGGCCGCCCGGTCGGCTCGCCGCTCGCCCGCACCGTCGCCGCCGGTTCCTCCTTCGAGTTCGGCGCCAGCGACATCCACCGGGTGCTGCACGCGGCCGGCGAGCCGGCGGTGACGATCCACGCCTACTCGCCGCCGCTGGTGCGAATGGGCAGCTACACGGTCGAGGCCGACGGGCAGCTGCGCCGCTTCGCCGTCTCGTACGAGACCGAGCTGCGCCAGCTCGACGCGACGCCAGCCAGCTAGCCGCGCGCCCCAGCCACGTAGCGACCCAGTTCGTCGAGGAGGTATCCCCAGCCGCCTTCGTGGCTGCGGACCGACTCCTCGTCCTCGAGCCCGCTGTGGCTGAAGACGACGCGGGTGAGGTCGCCGAGCGCTTCGAAGTCGACCTCGACCAGGCCCTCGTTGTCGCTGCCGTCCCAGGTCCAGGTGAAGGCGAGGCGGGTCGGGCGCTCGACCT
>Ga0105249_10002937_pt1 | contig 14709 bp, 10 predicted proteins | sample KBSS44metaG_FD_81522 | JGI IMG/M metagenome (GOLD analysis project Ga0105249, IMG submission 81522) | Switchgrass rhizosphere microbial communities from Kellogg Biological Station, Michigan, USA - KBS S4-4 metaG | ecosystem: Host-associated > Plants > Roots > Rhizosphere > Soil | place... | reverse complement strand
CCGGCGTCGGACCTGGCCCGCGCGCGATCGGTCGCGCAGACGCCTGTGGTGTTCGGGTGGCCGTAGCCGCCCTTCGGGCGCCAGCCATCAGCCATCAGCTTATGCGGCGAATTTCGTTAGTCGGCGTGTTTTTCTTGAGCGCGTGTGCATCTGCGGGCACCCTTGCCTCACAACCACCGGCGCCTAACGCGCAGGGACACCTGGTCATCGTCGGCGGCGGACCGATTCCCGACGAGGTCAATCGTCGATTCTTCGATCTCGCCGGCGGTGCGGGGAAGGCGCGCATCGTCGTGCTCCCGATGGCCAGCGAGTCGGGAGCCGAATCGGGTGCGGAGAAGGCGGCGTCATTTCGGAAGCTGGGTGCCGCTCACGCCGTGTCGCTGAACCTGGCGCGAAACGACACGGGCGCCGACTCCGTCGCGCGGTTGCTCGGTCAGGCAACCGGGATCTGGTTTCCGGGGGGCGACCAGAACCGCCTGACAGCTGCGATCCTCGGCACGGCCGTGCTGGACTCGATCCGCTCGCGATACCGCCGCGGCGCGGTCGTGGGCGGAACCTCAGCCGGCGCGGCGGTCATGTCCGACCCAATGATCAGCGGAGACGAACGCAGGCCCGGCGGCAGTCGCCCGCCAAGCGACTCGAGCGATGGCTGGATGACCGTCGATCGCGACGACGTGGTGCTCGTTCCGGGCTTCGGTCTGCTGCCTAACGTGACGGTGGATCAGCACTTCCTTCGTCGGCGCCGCCACAATCGCCTCATCAGTGTCGTGCTCGAGCACCCGACCGTCGTGGGCATCGGCATCGATGAATCCACGGCGCTGGTCGTCTCGCCGCAGGGACCATGGGAGGTGATCGGCGCGTCGCAGGCGACGATCTACGACGCGCGCAGCGCGACCGTGACGCCGGCGGGTCGAACGTTAGGCGCCTCGGAGATTCGCATGCACGTGGTGCCCGCCGGTGGGACGTTTGATCTGGCGAGAGGAACCGCCATTGTCGGGGAGAAATAGGCGACTGGCAACTGCCGGCGACGGGCGACAGGCGGCAGGCGGCAGGCGGCGTTTAATGCGCAGTTCGTAGTTACCAGTCGCCTGCCGCCTGTCGCCTGCCGCCTCTTACTTCAGCCCATTCGCCTTCTCGAGCTTTCCGAGCTCGTCTCTCACGTACTCCACCTCGGAGCGGAGAGGAGGCTCGGGCGCCGCGCGCAGTGTGACGTAGTGTCGGTATGCCTCGATCGCCGCGTCGTTCTCGCCTGCCAGCGCCGCGAGCCGACCCTCCTCGCGCAAAAACGTCGACAGGTACAACGGCCGCGTCAGGAACGTCTCGCGACGACGGACCGCCGCCAGCGCGCCGCGCACGTCCCCGTGCTTCTCCTTGAGACGCGCGAGGATCAGGTTCCCCGCATCCTGTACGAAGCCGCCGGGGCCCGTCTTGAGGAGGGAATCGAGCCGCGCGAGAGCAACTGGCGCGTCGGGTCGGCCAGTGCGTGCCGATGCAATCGCATCGAGCAGCGTTGCACACGCGTTCGGGAAGCTCGTCGTTGGCATTTCGGGCGACGCGGTCGCCGCGTGACGTAGCCGAACGATGCTCGTGGTCAACGTCCGCAGGTCGTCATGTCCCACGCGCCACAGCTCGACGTTGCAGAGGTCCACGATCTGACCGAAGCGATCCGACGGCTTCTCGGGGGTCGGCCCGAACGCCGTCCGCTCGAGCTCGCGCACCGCGGCTGCCGCTACGGCGCTGTCACCATCCCAGTACAACGCGTCGCGCACACGCTCGCGCAGGTACACGCGGGTGTTCGCCGCGGCCACCTCACGGCCCCGCGTGTTCGCGCGCACAGCCGCCGCTGGCTGCCCGCGATTCAACGCCAGGTCGTGCGCGGTCACCAGCGCGGCGTACTTGTCACCCTGGATCCGCGCGTTCTCCACTGCTGCATCCGAGATGCGCTGCGCGCGATCGAGATCCACGGCGTCGAGCTGGCTCATCTGCGCCATGGTGTGCGCGCTGATCGGGGTCAGCGTATCGCGCCGGCGGGTGATGTCCGCCAGCGACTGGGAGTCGCCTAACGCAACCGCCATCCGCCAGCGCACTCCGTCGGCGTTCTCGCTCGCTGGGTCGATCGAGAGGAAATGGTGACCGAGCTGGCGCACCGCCGTCGTATCGCCGTCGTGTGCTTCGATCAGCAGCAGGTGTTCCGCCGCCGGGGCGTAGGTGGAGTCCAGCACGAGCGCGCGTTTGAATGCGTCTGCTGCCCGCGCGTCCGCATCGGCATACCCCACGACCGCACCGAAGTGGAACATGCCGTCGCCAAGCTCGAACCACGCATCTGCCCGATCAGGCGCGATCTCCACGTAGTGCTGCTTCGCCTTGAGCACGTCGAGGTAGCTCGAGGGCGAGGGATAGTTCGGTCCCGCCGTTGCGTCGAGCAACGCCCGGTCACGAGGCCCGAGTCGCTCGCGTCCCGCCCATGCCAGACGAAGCCCCGTTTCCCGCATCGTCGGGACGCCGAACCAACCGCTCGCCGATGCAAGCCGAAGCCCCGCCAGCGCGAACGTCGAGTCCAGATCCACCGCGGTCGAATACGCCCGCGCCGCCTCGCGGTAGCGCCCGCGACGATAGAGCCATTGCCCATTGAGGAACGAGCGCAGGGCAGGCAGCGAGGTGCTCGTCAGCGTCGAGAGGTTGTCCACCTCACCGGCGTCTGTCGCGAGCAGCTGCGCAGTCAGCATATCCACGAGTTTCGGAAGACTGTCGGGGTCTCCCGCCACGGTGGCCGGCGGACGTGCCCGCCCATCGGCCACCCTCACCAGCACGGCGTGCAGCGTGATGTGCGACGAGTCCCCGGTCACGTCGCCGATGAGCAGCTGTCCCGCGCCTAACGTCTCCGCCACATCGAGCGCACGCTCGCGCGGCAGGTCCGCCGAGTCGGCGCCGGCGGCGCGTCGCCACGCGGTGAGGAGTGAGCGCGGGTCGGCCGATCGCGGGCCCGCGGCTCCCGTCAGCTTCGCCGAGAGCAGGTCCAGCATGCCCTCGCGGAGATACTTGAGCGACCCGTCGGTGCTCACGATGCGGAACGGCGCGACCGCAACGAGGTTCTCGTCCGGCGGCGGACGCGCGGGCTCCCGTTGCGAGAACGTGACCACACCCGCAACCAGCACGAGCGCAGCCACGACCGTCATCGCGACCGCGCGACGAGCCGACCGGCGTCGGTGAGCCGATGGCCCGATGACCGTTCCAGCGCCGGGCGTCGCGAGGGCCTCGATCGCGCTCCGCACGTCCGCCGCAGCCTGGGGTCGATCGATCGGACGCTTGGCGAGACAACTCATCACCAGCGCCGCGAGCGGCGGCGGTACATCCGCCCGCAGCGTCTCGATGGGCTGCGGCAACTCCGCGATGTGCGCGGCGAGAATCTCGCTTGGAGGCCGGCCCGTGAACGGCGCGCGTCCCGCTAACAGCTCGTACGCCAGAACACCGAACGCATAGATGTCGGCCCGATGATCGGTCGACGGGTCGCCAGCGGCTTGCTCCGGCGCCATGTACGCCGGCGTTCCGATGGCGAGCCCGCTGCCGGCGGTGGTCGGCCCGGTGCTCCCGACGTCGCGCTCACCGTGTCCGTTAGGCGCAGCGGCGCTCAAGGCCTTCGCGACGCCGAAGTCGGTCACCGTCGCGTGGCGGCGACTCACGAGCACGTTGTCCGGCTTGATGTCGCGATGAACGACCCCGCGTTCGTGCGCATAGGCGAGCGCATCGGCGACGTCGTGCAGCACGCGAATCGCATCATCGATCGACAGGCGGGACTCGCGCAGCAGCCAGGCGCGCAGGGATTCCCCGTCGATGTAGGGCATCGTGAAATACAGAATGCCCTGCGCCTCGCCGGCGGCAAGAACCGGGACGATGTGCGGGTGCTGCAGCTGCGCGACGACCTGGATCTCCCGCCGGAACCGGTCGAGGTTGACCCCAGCGAGCTCGGGGTGCAGCACCTTCACGACGACCTGGCGATCCAGCGCGCGCTCGCGCGCCAGAAAAACCCGGCTCATCCCTCCGCCCCCGAGCTCACGCTCGATGGAAAAGGCTTCGCCTAGTGAAGTCTGCAGCCGTTCGCTCAGCTCTCCCGTCCGTGTCACGAACCGGTGCTCCGAGGCCAAGGTCACTCGAGGACAACGCCTGCCCGCACTCCCATCCCCCAGAGGCGGCTCTCGCTCGCCCAAAATTAGATGGCGGTCGAGCAAGAACCGTTTCCCACATCGCGTCGTCGACACGCGTCGGACGGCGCATAGGGGGGTGACGTGGTCACACTACCCGCATAGACGAGGTTTGGTGCCACCACGTTCGTGAGAAATCGGTTCAGAATCCGTCACGAAACGGCCAATGACGAACCGAAAAGGGCCAAGCGGCTGGACGCCTTCCATCACGCCGGCGATTTGTGATGCCCGATTCCCGATTCCCGATTCCCGACGTTGGCGTTACGCGTGACGGACCGTCCACGTAACTTCAACCACCCACGAAGCGATTCCGTCAGCTCCGCCCGCCGCCCGCTGTGAACGACACCTTCCGCGACCGACTCGCCGCAGCGTTGGCGGCCACGTACCGGATCGACGACGAGTTGGCCGGGGGTGGGATGAGCCGTGTCTTCGCGGCCACCGAGTACGCACTCGGCCGGAAGGTCGTGGTGAAGGTGTTGCCGCCCGAACTGTCGGCCGGAGTGAACCGCGAGCGCTTTCAGCGCGAGATCCAGGTCGCGGCGCAGCTGCAGCACCCGCACATCGTCCCCCTGCTGTCGGCCGGCCGGGTGCCATCGCCCGATGGGACGACCGAAGGCGAGCTATTGTTTTACACGATGCCCTTCATCGAGGGCGAATCGTTGCGGTCCACGCTTGCGCGCCGGGGCCCCCTGCCAGTTCGCGACGTCGTCAGGATCGTGCACGATGTCGCGGAAGCGTTGGCCTACGCTCACGGCCGGGGCGTGGTTCATCGCGACATCAAGCCCGGCAACATTCTCACGATGGGATCGCACGCGCTCGTCACGGATTTCGGCGTCGCGAAAGCGCTCAGCGCTGCCATGCCCGCGTCCGGGATGACGTCGGGCGGCATGGCGATCGGCACGCCAGCCTACATGGCGCCCGAACAGCTGGCGGCGGACCCGGCGGCGGATCACCGCATCGACATATACGCGGTTGGACTGTTGGCGTACGAGCTCCTGTCGGGGCGGTCGCCGTTCGTCGGGACATCGCCACAGGCGACGATGGCCGCACAGCTCACGCGCGTTCCCGATCCACTCGACACCTTCCGAAACGACGTGCCGCCGGCGTTGGCCGCGCTCATCACGAGATGCCTGGAGAAGCTACCCGAGAGCCGGCCGCAGACGGCGATGGCGCTTCTGGACGAGCTGGAAGGCGCAGCAACGCCAGCCAGCGGTATCGGCCCCTTGAGCACGCCGACGATCAGACCGGGGATGGCGTCGACGTCGGATGGCCGGCAGCGACGCGCGCTGTTCGCCGGTGCGCTTCTCGTGATCCTCGCGGGCGTCGCCGTCGCGATCACGTCGTGGAGTCGACGTGGCAACGACGCCGGGGTCCAGGCGGTGACCGCGAACAGCGCAGCCGCTTCGGCTCCGGCGCCCGGCACTTCCGGAGCCGTAGCGGCAATCGCCGGCGGGGCAGTGAATGCGCCCATCGGCGACTCAGCGACCCGGCTGCCGATCGTGCTCACTCGCGCCGAGTCGCTCGCGATCGCGGAGGCCGTGAAGAAGCGCATCACCGCGCACCGAGACTCCCAGGTGGCGAAGGGCGAACGCGCGTTCGCCGATTCGCTGTCACGCCGGTTCGAGCGAGCGTTGAGCGACTCGCTGGCTCGCATCATGGCGGAGCTTCGTGGCGGCCGGCGGATCGACACTCGGGGTTTCGACCCCGTGGAGCTCGAGCGGTTGCAGGAGATCGCGAAGCGGTCGGCGGCGGCCATGCCTAACGTCGCGCCGACGGTGACCGTTCCCGGCATGACGGTTGGGCCCAGGGGATTGCCGGATCGCCCGGGGTATCGGGGCGCGCCGCCCGGGGAGCCCATCCCGTTTCCTCCACCGGCGCCGGGCGTGCGGCGCGTGCTGGTTGGCGTCGCGCGGAACGCGTACCGGAGTGAGCTGTCGAGCATCGGCGCCGCCGTCGCGGACAGCATCCGCCGTGCGATCGGCGCCCAGCCAGGTTACGAGGTGATCGATGCGGCGCAGCTCACGGATCCGAGGTTGTACGGTTCGCGGTCCCGTACGTCGCTCGGGCGCGCGGTGGGTGCCGGAGCGGTGCTGACGGGTCTGTACTTTCCGCGTCCGGACTCGACGATCGTGCTGCAGCTGCAGTTGTTCGATGTACAGCGGAATCGGGTCGTACGCGTGATGGAGAGCCACCCGATCGATCGCAAGGCCCCGATGCGAGGCGTCGGCGACATCGTTACCGTTGCGCTGACGGCGATGAACGACATCGACTGGCGAACCGCGGCAGCCGACTCGTTAGGCCCGAAACGCCCCTGATCAGCCCGGGGTCATCGGCCCCGCGCGTACGGCGAGATCACCGTCTCGACGTCCCGCCGAACCCAGTCGACGACCGTCCCGTCCCGGTGGATCGCCCAGTTGAGCAGGGATCCGGCCGCGACACCCTGCAGAGCGCTCGCGAGGGCGGCGGTATCGCAGGCGTCGAGCTCACCTGCGGTCACTGCCTCTTCGAGCAGGGCTCGATAGCCGGCGCGCACGCGGCGCGAGTATTCGAGGGCGAGGCCGTGAAAATCCGGGTCGCTCAGGTCGATCTGAAAGAATGCGAGGTTGTTGGCCAGTTCCTCGGGCGTGCGCACGTGCTCGGCCATCTCGCTCGCCGCCGCCACCACCGCCTCGAGTGCCGACTCGGCGGCAGCGCGCCGGTCCCGGAAGTTCCGGTCGACCGAGTCGACGCTCCGCTCGACGAGCGCGAGCAGCAGGCCACGTTTCGAGCCGAAGCGCTGGAGCAGCGTCGCCGGCGACAGGCCAATCTCGCTGCCGACGTCGGCCAGCGTTAGGCGCACCGGCCCCACGCGGCCGATCATGCGTGCGGTCGCCGCGAGAATCGCGTCGTCCGAAACGGTCCGTGGTCGCGGCGACATTCGTCGCGTGGCGTTCGCTACTCGAGGTAGATGTTTCGCCGCATGATCTCCATCTGGCGCTCCGGATTCGCGACGACCTCGAAGCCGAATTGCCGGTAGAGCGCGTGGGCATCGCGGGTCGACAGCGAGAAGCGACGAAGGCCCTGGAGCGCGGGGTGAGACATGATCACTTCCATCATCCACCGCGCGAGCCCGCGGCCGCGGTGCGCCTCGAGAACATAGACGTCCGCGAGATAGGCGTACGTCGCCTGATCCGTGATCACGCGCGCAAACCCGACCTGCGCGGGGCCGTGATAGATCCCGAAACAGATCGCGCCCGCGATACCGCGGCGGACGAGGTCCTCGGGAATGCCGGGCGACCAGTAGCTCCGCGACAGGAATGCATGAACGGCGGCGACGTCGATGCGCGAGCGGTCCGTCGAGATGACGTAGTCGCCGCGCGCGATCTCGATCGCCGCCCCGCCGGGTCCGGCCTCGCTCGTGTCGCGAACGGAGGCGGTCATCGCTATGTATCGGAGTGACGACGCGCCGCGGCCGCGGCGTCGGCTTCCGCCACCCGCTGCTGGGCGACCTGCCAGTCGACGTTAGGCGCGACGTCGAAGTCGTCGAGCTCGAGCGATGCCAGGGCGCGTTCCACCACCGACTCCGCCCCCGGAACCGAGAGCCCCAGCTCGAGCTCGGCCTTGCGGCACAGCCGCTCCTCCCGCGCACCGCATCCGGGATGGCCCGCGAGTCCCATGGTCAACAGGCGTGCGTGGACGCCCTCGTGCACGATCGACGCCGCGACCTGCGCGTCCGAGAACTTGCCTTCGCCCGCGAACGTGAGCTCGATGAGGCATTCTCGCGTCTCGCCGAAAAACGCCGCCCGACAGGCGAACCGTTTCACGATGATGCCGCGAACGTCCCGTCGAAACCGCCGGAGCCGGTGCGGTTGATACCGTTCGATGACGCCCAGCGCTCCGTCGAGCTTCTCGAAGACGCGGGTGGTCTCGATGTCGGGACGTGTGTTGGTTACGGTCACCCGCACGCCTCGAATCATTCGATGGTCCGTCATCAAACGCTCCTTCGCGGCGCTCACTGCGTCGCTCCACCAGCCCATGGTCGCCCTCCTGTCGGCGCCGCGCTCGGCGGCGGTCGGCTGCTCCTTGCAACCTACACGGCGGCGATGGGCTGGTGAACTCCGGGTCGGTCACCGACGTCGCGTCCCGTGGATCTCGCCATTCCATTCGGTCGTGGCCCATTGGCCAACGAGCGAGTCGCCGGCGCCGCGCAGGTCCACGACCATTTGTTCGGTGCCGAGGTTCCAGACCACGTGTGCCGAGTCGCCGGCGACTTTGAAGGAGATGAGCGACCCGGGCGGACCGTGAAGTGAGGCCAGCGCGTACGCGGTGTCCGTTCGCTTGATGGTCAGGACCGCCCATCGGTCGCCGTCGGGAAACCCGCTACCGACAACGTCATAGGTGCCGGCCCAGCTGAACTGTGCCAAGATGCGGTCGAGCGGCCCGGCAAAGCTTGCCCGGGCGCGACTCGCTGCGGCAACGAGCAGTGTGGCGATGACGAATCGTCGTCGGAGGGAAGCGCGGTGTTTTCGCATCTGCATACCGTCCGTGTGATTGACCAGTGAAGCGCCCAACCGGATTGGCGTTAGGCGGTAACTGGAATCTGGACGGTCCCGCGCAGGATGGACGTGGGCCGACGACCGATTTCGGTCCTATCGATGGTCAGGGGCCGTCACCCACCCGCGACCGGCGGTTCGGCTGATTGGCCGGTGGACTTCACCTAACGAATCAGGTCACCCGTAACGCATTCCCGGGTAGAGCAGGTTCACCGCTCCGAAGAAGACGGGGTCGAACACGTACTTGAACAGCTGCCACGCCACGACCAGTCCGAGCAAGCCGAACGCACGGTTGCTCCACATGAACATCTGGTACTTCCGGGCGGCGTCGTCGCTCAGGAGGATGGGAACCGCGCCGCTGCCGTCGAGTGGCGGGAAGGGAAGCAGATTGAACGCGGCGAGCAGCAGGTTGAGGGAGAAGAAGGCGCTCACCATCACCGCGAGCGCGGGCCACACGCCCTCGGCGTTGCTTGCCGTCACCTCACCGAAACGAATGCTGTTCGGTGCGTAGAAGACGTCGGCGGCTACTCCAGCGCGGATCAGCGCGGCCGCAATCACGACGAGCAAAAGATTGGCGGCTGGCCCCGCGAGCGACATGAGGGCCGCGCGCTTGGGGTGTCGCATTGCCCACTGGGGATCGAATGGGGCGCTCGCGTAGCCGAACGGCCATCCGGTTGCCAGCGCGCTGACGAGCGGCAGAATCAGCATCCCGAACGGCTCGCGCCTGATGTGCGGGATCGGGTCCAGTGACACCTGGCCGCCATGATAGGCCGTCAGGTCTCCACCACGTGCGGCGGCCCAGGCGTGGGCGGCCTCGTGCAGGGTGGTGGAAAGCAGGAAGACGACGTAGTAAACGAGGGCGTTCGTTAGGTCGGCCACGAAGTCCAGTTGCAGGTCGTGAGTCGAAACTTCTCCGGGTCGTGATCGCTGTCGATGTCGTAAAGGTCGCGGGTTGACGACCTTGACTCATCGCTCACGACTCGGTCCACCCGTCCCGACGTGCTGCTTCGGCGCGGAGTGATGGTCCGAAATGTAGGCGGAGCACCTCGTTGGCTGGGCTCGCGTCTACCGAGTCGAGAAAAGACAGTGCGATCAACTCGCGCACTTCGGCGTCGCCCGACGTGAGGTGGGTCTCGATCACGCCGACCAGCGTCCGCGCGGCCTCGCCTCCAGCGCCGCCCTCGATCGTGTGTGCGCCGGGCGCCTGCATGGTACCGCTGACCCAGCTTGCCACCTGCGCCATGAACAGATCCGGGAGCAACGCGTCGTGCAGCGCGAGGTGCTCGCGATAGATCGGCACGAGTGCCGGCGCGGTCGAAAGCAGATCGACGAGCAGATGCGCGAGCGTGCTCACGGGCTTTGTTGAGACTGGCAATTGGTTACTGGTATTGGTGACAGGTAATCAACCCCTCGGGATGTCTCTTTAGGCGAGATGAGCATCCCGAGGGTTCAAATAACCAATAACCCGTACCAGTAACCAATAACCAGTGTTTACTGGAAGTCTCGTGACCGGGTCGCGATCTCTCGCGTGCGCAGTGCACGGAATCGACGTCCCACCACGTTCATGACCTGCCCGTCGCGCTCGAATTTCCCCTGCACGGCGATGAACGGCGCGAACTTCACCACCTCGGCGTTGTCTTCCACGAGCGACTTCGGCACGATCACGTTGATGAACCCGAACTCGTCCTCGAGCAGCAGGAACAGCGTCCCGTTCGCCGTCTGCGGACGCTGACGCACCGTCACGAGACCGGCGACCGCGATGATCTCGCCGCCGCGGAGCGATGGCAGGTCGGCGCTCGACTTCGCCCCCTTCGACTTCAGAAAGTCGCGCAGATGCTTCATCGGGTGGCCATGGATGCTCGATCCGGTCGTCGCGTAGTCGAGGAAGATCGTCTCCGTCTCATCGAGCGGACGTGGTGCGTGATGCGCTGGTCTCGCCGGTGCGAGCGGCAGCGTGTCGCTCACGCACCGGAGCGCCTCCCATCCTGCCTTGCGGCGATCGGGTTCCCACGCCTTGAAGGCATCGGCGCGCGCGAGGTACAGCGCGTCGGCCCGTCCAAGCCCCGCTCGGCGTACCACGTCCTCGATGGACGCGAACGGCTTCGCTTTCCATGTCGCCTCGAGCGCGTCGAGCGCCTTCTCTCCAATGCCGTGCACGTATCGCCATCCCACACGCAGGGCGGGCCGGCACGGGTCGGCGGTCTCCTCCGTGGTGCACATGCGCTGCCCGTCGCGCATGCAGGGGGATCGCACGTCCACGCCGTGCCGCTTCGCGTCGTGGATGAGCGTCGCCGGCGAGTAGAAGCCCATTGGCCACGCGTTGAGGATGCCGAGATAGAACTCTGTCGGGTAATGCGTCTTGAGCCACGCCGTCGCGTAGGCGATGAGCGCGAAGCTCCACGCGTGCGATTCAGGGAAGCCGTAGTTCGCGAAGCTTTCCAGATCCTCGCAGATCTGGTTCGCGATGTCGGGCAGGACGTCGTTCTCGACCATGCGGTTCGCGAGCTTGTGCAGGACGGTCACGAGCTTCCCTTTCTTTCGCATGTGTCCCATCGTCCGACGCAGTTCGTCGGCCTCGGCGGCGCTGAACCCGCCTAACGCCATCGCGACGGCCATCGCCTGCTCCTGGAAGATCGGGATCCCCTGCGTGCGCTCGAGGATGGGCCGGAGGTTGGGGTGCTGGTAGAACACCTCTTCGTGCCCGCGTCGGCGGCGCGTGTAGGGGCGCACGAACTTGGCCTGGATGGGGCCGGGGCGGATGAGCGCGACCTGGACGACGAGATCGTAGAGTCGCTCGGGGCGCGTGTGCAGGATCGACGCGATCTGTGCGCGGCTCTCGATCTGGAACGTGCCGATGGTCTCACCGCGGGCGATGAGGTCGTACGTCGCCGCGTCGTCAGGCGGGAGTCGGTACATCGCCGGCCGGTCACCGGTGCGGCGCTCGATCTCGTCGAACGCGTAGCGCACGAGCGACAGGGCGCCGAGCCCCAGGAAGTCGTACTTCGGAACGCCGATGAGGTCGAGGTCGTCCTTGTCGAACTGGATGATCGTTCGTCCCATCGTCGTTTGCTCGATGGGCATGTAGTCGCCTAACGATTCGGACGAGAGGACGAACCCGCCGACGTGGGTGGATCGCAATCGCGGCAGTCCCTCGAAGGCGCCGATGGCCGCGAGCAGCGCGCGGCCTTTGGGTCCGTCGATGTCGAGGTCGAAGCGCTTGGCGAGACTCTCGCGGATGGCGGCGACGGCCTCCGCCGGCTCGGCGTAGTGCAGCCGCTTGGAGAACTGCGTCGCATACTCGGCGGGGTAGCCGAACGCCCGCATCGCATCCAGGATGGCGTTCGGCGCCCGGTAGTTCTGGATGGTGCACGTGATCGCTGCCTTCGCCCGCTCGTACTTGTCGTAGACGTAGTCGAGCACCTCTTCTCTCCGGTCGTGCTCGAAGTCGACGTCGATGTCCGGCGGCTCGGTCTTGCCGTCGGTGCGCTTTTCGGAGAGAAAACGCTCGAACAGCAGGCCGTGTCGCACGGGGTCGACGGCCGTGATGCCTAACAGGTAGGCGACGACGGAGTTGGCGGCGCTGCCGCGACCCTGACAGAGGATGCCCTGCGTCTGGGCGAAGTTCACGGCGTCCCACATCACGAGAAAGAAGCCGGAGAACCCGAGACGGTCGATCACCCCGAGCTCGTGATCGACCTGCTTCACCTGCGCCTCGCTCAACGTGTCACCCCAGCGTTCCTTCGCGCCGATGAGGACGCGTTCGCGAAGGTAGCTCGAGTCGGTATGATGGTCCGGGACGGGGAATTTCGGCATCGGCGGACGCATCCAGGCGAGCTCGAAGTCACCACACTCGGCGGCAATGCGCTCACTCGTCTCGATGCCCTGCTCGCGGCCCTGCCATCGCCGCGCCATCTCCTCGGGAGAAAGGAGACGCCACTCGCCGTTGGGGTGGAGGAAGCCGCCCTTGGTCGCGGTCTCCAGGTCGACGTTGTAGCGGAGCGCGGTGAGCGCGTCGTGAACGAGACGGCCATCGTTGTCGATGTACCGTGGGTCGTGCGCGACGACCCACGGGATCCGGCGCCGCTCGGCCAGGTCCACGAGCGCACCGGCGAGCGCTCCCTCCGCGCCGCCGGTGTAGTGAAGCTGGACCTCGACGGCAAGGCGCTCGCCGAACACGTCACGCCATTCGTCGAGCAGGCGGCGAGCGTTGGCCCGGTCACCGCCTCGAACGAGTGAGGCGATCGGCCCCGTCGCTGGCCCGGTGAGCGCGACGAGCCCGCCACTCAGCTCGGCGACTTCCCGCCACGTGACGTTAGGCCGGCCGCGTCGCTCCTGGCCGTGTTCCTTGGTCCAGCTCGCCCACGCGCCCATGCGCCCGCGCGTGACCAGCGCAGCCAGGTTACGGTAGCCTTCGGGCGTCCGCACGAGGAACGCGGCGGGCCGCCCATCGACGCGGAGCTCGGCTCCAACGACAGGCCGGAGCTGGCCGCTCGAGCGCGCCGCGTTGACGAAGCGCGGGATGCCTCCCAGATCCGCCGTGTCGGTGATGCCGAGCGCCGTGAAGCCTAACGCGATCGCGCGCGCGACGAGCGCTTCGGGCGATACGGTACCATCGCCAAAGGAGAAACCGGTGTGGGCGCGGAGCTCGACGAAGTCGGGAATCGGGAATCGGGAATAGGGAATCGGAATGGGCGGCGCGCCGTCGACGCGCGTCGGGAACGGCGCACGCAGCCGTCGGCACCAGCCAGCAGCCGCACGCACCTAGCAGCTACTTGCTATTTCTTCCACGAGTTCGAGTCCAACATCGAGCATTCGTTCATCGTAAGTCGGATCGTACGCCGTCAGCGCCGCGGCCACGATCGAAAAACGTTCGGCCACGACCCTAACGAGATCACGAACGGCACTAGCCGGCACCCCACCCGGCGCGGCGTACTGATTGGCCTGCGCTTCCGCCGGATCGTGAACATCGAGGTCGATGTGCAGGCAGACCCGCGAGACGTGACGGGCCAGCTCGGTCAGCGCCGGGTCGAGTGCCGCGCGTGCACCGTCGGTCCGCATCCGTGCCGCCTCCACCCGCGTCACTCGCGATGAGGCCAGCAGCCGTTCCTCCTCCGCGTCGATGTCACGCGCGCCCACGAGCACGACGTGCGCGTCTGGCACCGGTCGAAACCCCGGAATGGACGCGGTGAGCGCGTTCCAGCCCCGTCCGGTGAGCGCGGCGAGCACCGTGCCATCGAGAAAGCCGCTCGTCGTGATCTCGGGCGTATTGAAGTCGGCGTGCGCGTCGAGCCAGATGACGCCGATGGCGGAATCATCGTTAGGCGACGCGGCGCGAACGCCACTCACGGTCCCGAGCGAGCTCCCGCAGTTCCCGGCGAGAATCATCGGGAAGCCGCCACCCGCGACCACCGCACGCACCTGGTCGGATAGCGAACGGTAGACCGCGAACGACGTCCCGAGCTCGGTCGGGAACGCCGTGGGCACGTCGATGGTCGTCTCGGAAACCTGGTGCCCCCCGGTGCGCAGCCGGTGGCTCACCCCATGCTCGGCGAAGTGCAGCGGCCCTCGCCCCATGCGTGCGCCGCGGTGCCCGGAATCGTACGGAACGAGAATCGTGTGGATATGCATGACGTTCAATCCCACCATCCGTGCAGGTACCAGCCGTCGGCGCGGGCGTCGTGATAGAGCCAGACCATGCCTCCATCATCGACGATGCACCGAAAGTATTCACGTGCGTAGGCTTCCCCCCATCGCTCCCCGGAAACGCGATCCGGCCCGGCCGCCGAGAGGATCCCGTACCACGCGCCGCCATCGCGATAGCCGGTTGGCAGCACATGGTCTCGCCGCTCCTCCGTCCGCGCCTCGATCGCGCGCGGGGTGGGAAGAAGGTAGAGGGTGAGTGTAGAGGAATCGGGAGACGGGACTAAGGAAACGGGAGACGAACTGCCGGGGACGGGCGACGGGCGACGGGCGACGGG
>Ga0105249_10002936_pt1 | contig 14709 bp, 12 predicted proteins | sample KBSS44metaG_FD_81522 | JGI IMG/M metagenome (GOLD analysis project Ga0105249, IMG submission 81522) | Switchgrass rhizosphere microbial communities from Kellogg Biological Station, Michigan, USA - KBS S4-4 metaG | ecosystem: Host-associated > Plants > Roots > Rhizosphere > Soil | place... | reverse complement strand
TCGGCGGCTTCATCAACTGTTAATTTCGCAGTGTCGCAACTTACCATTCGTGAAGATGGCGAAACCTATGTTGATTTTCGAGTTCAACGAACCGGGGACCTGAGTGAAGCTGCCACGGTAACTCTGACGCGCGTCGATGGTACGGCGGATGAGTTTGATTATGACGTAGATTCAGGAACGATAGTTTTCGCTCCCGGAGTGGCCGAAGTAGGACAAACTATCCACGTAAGAGAAGACACCTATTACGAAACGACCGAGACCTTTTCGCTTCTTCTGATGAGACCTAGTCCGAATCTTCGACTTGGCTCTCAACGGACGTTGACCGTCTTTATCGATGATCACGACGACTATCCAAAGTTGATGATTTATCTGGGAATGAAGGTCGAGCCCGGATCCGGTCGCCAGGTCCTGGCTTCAGTATGCATCGGGCCGGATCGTCCCTCGGTCCAGCAGATCAGCGTAAGTTTCAGCACTTCAGACGGTACCGCCACGGCGGGCGCCGATTATATCCCGATCTCCGGTACCCTTACATTCGAGCCGATACCGAGGTTTGACGCGCAGAAGTGTGTGCCTATGACGATACTGGGTGACGGTCTAAATGAACCGCGGGAAACTTTAAATGTAAATATGTTCAGTCCGGTAAACGCCGAAATACGTGACTCCACGATGCAGTTTACGATCGTGAACAGTCTTCCATACTCACAGCAGGTAGATTTTGATGGTGACGGACACGCGGATTACGCCGGATACGATTCGACGTCGGCAAATTGGTTCACCTATCAATACCTCTCAGGAATACAGTTCGGCACGCCGACCGACGTCATAGTGCCAGCAGACTACACAGGCGACGGCCAGACGGACTCGGCCGTTTGGCGCCCTGCGACGGGTGAGTGGTACGTCCTGAGAAGCGAAGACGGCTCTTATTATGCAGCTCATTTCGGCACGACAGGAGACATCCCGGTGCCGGCGGATTTCGATGCAGATGGTGTAGCCGACTTCGCCGTTTTCCGACCTTCTACCGGAACCTGGTATATACAGAAGTCGAGTGACGGTTCCGTCGATGTCGTTCAGTTCGGAAGCGAAGGTGACCGGCCGGCACCTGCGGACTTTGACGGCGACTGGAAGGCGGATGTCGCCATTTATCGACCTAACGATGCAGCCGGCGCAGAGTGGTGGATCAGAAGAAGCTCGGACAGCGCCATTAGCGTGACGAGATTTGGCGAGGCGTCAGATCGGACGACAACTGGCGATTACACGGGTGACGGGAAGGCAGATATATCAGTCTGGCGTCCCACTACCGGCCAATGGTTTGTTCTGAGAAGCGAAGATCAAAGCTATTACGTCCGGCAAACGGGAGCCTATCCAGGATACATACCCGCTCCCGGAGACTACACAGGAGATGGACGGGCAGATTACGCGAACTATCGTCTCGCGATGGATTATTTCAATGTATGGCCCAGCAACGACCCGCCCGGGCTGTACGTATGGGGCGGACCGACGGATCCTTCGGCGACCGGCCCGATAGCGACAGCGAACGTGCATTGACATAGAAAAAGCCCGGCATGCTCTCCCCTTCACGCCGGGCTTTCTCAAAATGGCCGCGGATCTCGCCAACGACCAAACTAGAACTGATCTTTATTAAATTTTGGGGATGGTGAAACAGCGAGAATTTAAGCTTCGTCGGGGTCAGGCCGCTTCGGCCTAAATCCTCGCAGGTTTTCAAACGACATCCGCGTCTAGGAAAAGCAACGACCGTGCCAACTTTGGGTCGTGCTACACAACATCACGAAATCCCCACAAATCCAACGATTTTCAAAATCGAACTCGAAAGCTTCACACGATCTGGTCACAATATCGTTTATGAGGCACACGATATCGGGCAGATAGCCTATTGCAGGATCGGATGTCCGCCGCCCTTGCTGTGGTCCGCTGTCTCGGAGTATCGGCGTCGGTCGTTATAGTAAAGGACCAGATGCTCGCCCTCGTATCGGACGACATCGGACACCCGGTTGAAATCCTTCGTGTGCTCCGCGATGACGAACGTCATTGGATTAAATGACACGACCATTCCGGCAGCGTAAATGAATCCGCCCTGATCGTAATCGGTGCCCGCATATTGAGCGGCTCCGACAGCGATATCCGGAGAATACTGACCCGCGCTATTGCGATCGCGGTCCGCATTTGCGATGAAGACGGTGTATGCGGAGTAAGTTAGGTTTCGCGAGTATCCATTCTTGCGGGCGACAGTAAACAAGTCAGTGAGTCCCTTATCGATCGCCGAAAGCATCGCTGCAGACGGTCGTTTCACGCTGTAGATGTTAGCCCCGTTGGGCGTACGCGCAGCAAAGGGGAAGCGGTCTCCGGTGATCCGCTGCGCCTCCGCTAACGCACGGCTCTGCGCGGAAACGCCGTCCGACGCAATACCAATCGCGACGATCGCCAAAAATACGACTATTAATTTTGTATGCATAGCACCTCTCCGTACAGCGATTGGCAATGACCATGCCATAGACAGAAAATCCCGAGTCTGAGACCCGGGATTGTCAATTTAGAGTTGGTGCTGAGGGCGGGAATCGAACCCGCACGCCCCTAAGGACACAGGATTTTAAGTCCTGGGCGTCTACCAATTCCGCCACCCCAGCACGAATTCGAGATTAGCATAATCGCTGACTGAAACGCGACGCGACACGCATATGCTATCATTCGACAAAATCGTCCGCTGATTACGAAATGGAACAACTCGCGTGGATATTTTGGCTTGTGCTTGGCGTGATTTTGATCATCGCCGAGGTCTTCACCCTCGGCTTCGTCTTGTTCTGGTTCGGGATCGGCGCGATCGCCGCCGCGTTCGTCGGACTGCTCGGAGGCGGTTTCCTTTTACAGTTCCTCGTGTTTGCGATCGTCTCGATCGCGCTCACCGCAATGTCGCGGACGATCTTCGCGAAGTACCTCACGCATCGTGATGAAGACCTCGTCAAGATGGGCGTCGACTCACTTCCGGGTCAGGTCGGCACGGTCACGATGGCGAGCAGAGGAGCGCTCAAGGAAGGCGCGGTAAAAGTTTACGGCTCGACCTGGACCGCATTTCCGATCGACGAAGAAACGTCCTTGATCGAAGGTGAAAAAGTGGAGGTTGTTAGTGTTAAGGGTTCGTCGATCTATGTGCGCCGGGTTTCGAATGAGCTCCCGGAATGGCGTGGCGACTAAAGCATCTCAGCCGTGTCGGTGTCCTGATCGGCAGTGTCGTGAATATTTCCGAGGTCTATCAATTCCAGTTTAACTTCGTCCGCTTCCGCAGACTCTAATCCGTCCCCGGCCAACTTCGCGAGGATCACGGTGATGTTATCTTCGCCGCCGTTCTCGTTAGCTTCCTTTACAAGCTCTGCACATGCCTGTTCGAGCTGTTCGAGATTTTCGACGACGTGCTTCTGCATGTTCGCTGCGGAGACCTTGTTCGATAGTCCGTCGCTGCACAACAGCAGGACATCGTTCTGACAAGGCGCAAGACGAGCAGAGACAGGATAGATCTCATTCTGCGCTCCGAGAGCCTGAAGGATCACGTTCTTTAAGGTATGCGTCTCGGCTTCTTCTGCTGAGATCTGCTGCGCGTCGATGAGCTGCTGAACGAGCGACTGATCTTTTGTGATCTGGTAGATCTTTCCGTTGCGGACAAGATACGCTCGACTGTCTCCGACTTGAATGACATCGACGCCCTCGGGTGTAACTCCGACTCCGGTGAACGTCGCACCCATTCCCTGAAATTGCGGATCGGTGCGTCCTTGTTGGTGAACCAAATAGTTTGCGTAGACCGTCGCGTTATAAAGTTTCGAGATGAGGCTGTACTGAACACTTTCGGGAGTGAGAGTCGCGTCGGTGTCTTCATCGCTCAGCAGTTTCTCGCTCACGCTTTCAACCGCCATCTTGCTTGCAACCTCGCCGGCAAGAGCTCCACCCATTCCATCGGAAACCGCGAGCACCACTCCGTTTTCGTCGACATCGAAACTCTGACTTTCGATTACGAACTCGCCTTCGCTCTGCTCGCTCGTCCACGCGCGCGAACGCGAAATATTTAAAAGAAGGTAATTATCCTCGTTGCCGCGGCGAACTCGTCCGACGTGGGATGTAGCGTGTATCTCGACAGTAAACATAGAAATTCAGTTTCTGGTTCCTAGTTTCTGGTTTCTAGTTTCGTATTTTCCGTTTGAATACACGATGGAACCAGGGGGCGAAAAGCGAAAACTAGAAACAAGGAACACGGAACTAGAAACTTAACCTAGTGCCTGATCCAAATCTTCAATAATATCTTCGACGTCTTCGATCCCGACAGAAACGCGAACCAGACCATCGGTGATCCCCAGCTTGTTCCGGGTCTCGACGGGGACTGACGCATGCGTCATGGTGGCCGGGTGCGAGATCAACGACTCGACTCCCCCAAGGCTCTCACCAAGCGTACACAGCTTAACCCCTTCAAGGACTTTTTTCGCATTCTCGAGCGAGCCGGTCTCGAATGAAACCATACCGCCGAATCCGGTCTGCTGTTTCTTAGCAAGTTCGTGCTGCGGATGCGACGTCAGACCCGGGTAGTAGACTTTCTGAACGTTGGGGTGTTCGGCAAGGAAATTTGCAACCACGCGTCCGTTCTTGTCATGTGCCTCCATCCTAACCGCGAGCGTCTTCGTGCCTCGCAGAACCAGGAAGGAATCGAACGGCGAAAGAATAGCACCGATACTGTTTTGAACGAACTTTATCCATTCCGCATCAGTCTCGTCGTTCAGCGCAACGAATCCACCTACGCTATCAGAATGCCCGTTGAGATATTTTGTCGTCGAGTGAACGACGATGTCGCACCCGAGGTCGATCGGTTTCTGAAAGTACGGGGATAGAAATGTGTTGTCGCAAGCTACCTTTGCGCCGCGAGCATGAGCCAGCTCCGACACGCCCCGAAGATCCGTAACTGTCATCACCGGATTTGTCGGAGTCTCGACAAATACCATCTTCGTGTTCGGCTTGAATGAGTTTTCGAGATTGGCGAGATCGGATGTATCGGCGAGATCGAACTCGATCCCGTAGTCGACAAGGATCCGGCTGAACAACCGATAGGTTCCGCCGTATGTATTGTCGCCGAGGATCACATGATCGCCCGACTTCACGAGCTTTAGTACGGTATCGATGGCCGACATCCCCGACGCGAACGCATAACCGTACTTCGCATTCTCAAGTGCAGCGATGTTCTTTTCAAGCGCGAGGCGGGTCGGATTCTGAGTGCGAGCGTATTCGAACCCTTTATGTTTTCCGAGACCTTCCTGGGCGTATGTTGAGGTTTGGTAGATCGGCACGCTTACCGCACCGGTCGCGATATCAGGCTCGTTTCCGGCGTGAATTGCAGTTGTCGAAAAGCCCATAAAAGAAAGCTCGATAAAAAGGATTAAAAATAAAGCTTATTGTAACGTAAATTGCAGATACTAGGCTCAGTTTTAACGAGACTTCATGGTAACTTGCCGTATTGAAAAAAGCAAAGCAAATCCTTGGGAAAGTCGGTACGCGTCAACGTGTCGAATCTATTTATCCAGACGAAAATAAGATAGAATTACCTCGTCCTCAAAAAGCAATCACAGACTGATCTAAGACCGCACGAAAACAGATGAGCAAATCGATGTTTGACCAATTTACGCTCGGGATCGAGGAAGAATTTCAAATCGTCGACCCGGTAACGCGCGAGCTGAAGTCTCACGTTTCCGAGATTCTCGACGAGGGAAAGCTTCTTCTCGGCGAGAAGGTCAAACCCGAAATGATCCAGTCGATGATCGAGGTCGGTACCGGGGTGTGCGCGAACATCCAGGAAGCTCGTGAAGATATCTCGAAGCTTCGCTGCATCATCTCGACGCTTGCACAAAAGAAGGGAATGGCGATCGTAGCTGCTTCTACGCATCCGTTCTCGAAGTGGTCAGAGCAGGAGATCTATGACGGAGCTCGATACAAGCTTCTCGTTGATGAGCTGCAAATGGTCGCCCGCTCGCTGTTGATCTTTGGCGTCCACGTCCATGTCGGCGTGCCCGATAACGATCGTCGGATCCACATCATGAATGCGGCCCGATACTTTCTTCCGCACGTTCTGGCAATGACGACGTCCTCGCCTTTCTGGCTCGGGTTCAATACCGGATTGAAGTCGTATCGCTGTGAGGTCTTTAAGAAGTTTCCGCGAACGGAGATTCCCGATCACTTCGAATCCTTCCAGCAATATCAGAGCTATCTCGATCTCCTAATAAAGATGAACTGCATCCAGGACGGCTCGAAGATCTGGTGGGACATCCGTCCGCATCATCTGTTTCCGACTCTCGAATTCCGGATCTGCGATATCCCGACGCGTGTCGACGATACGATCGCAGTCGCCGCGCTCTTTCAGGCGATCGTTGCAAAGCTGACAGTATTGATCGATAAGAATCTCGGATTCCGTCTCTATCATCGCCGCCTTATCCAAGAGAACAAGTGGCGCGCGATCCGTTACGGCCTCGACGGCAAGCTTCTGGATCTCGGTAAACAGAAAGAAGTCCCGGTCAAGGATCTGATCCGCGAGCTCCTCGATTTCGTCGATGACGTGGTCGATGATCTCGGATCTCGGAAGGAGATCGAACACGTCCACACCATCCTCGAGCGCGGCACCTCGGCCGACGACCAACTCCGTGTCTTCGAGGAGAGCGGCGGCGATTTCAATGCGGTCGTTGATATGCTCATTCAGAACACGATGGAAAACGTCCCAGACCAGTGTTTTATTTGAGCAATCCGCTTATCCAATTCTTTTCACCCGCCATTTAGCTTAATTTTTAATCATTTTGAAGGACTGGAAATGACCGAACCTTCGTAGTTTGTTTAAATGATGAACCATGTTTATCATTACAAAACAAAAACTTGACGCGTTTTTCGCGGTGTGCTAAAAATTTAATTGGCCGACTTCTCGTCGCCCCCTGCGGACCTGCACGTCAACCACCTTCTCTCGACGATTTCACTCCAATGAGACAATCTAAGACGAAAAAAGAAAGCGGCATTTCGGTTATTGAGGTCGTGATCGTACTTGTGGTCATCGCCATACTCGTTACATTTGCCCTCGCGAGCTTTAAGTCATCGGGCAGGAATTTTACGAGACAGAATATCGCTCGTGAGTTTAAGGTGAATCTCGAACGAGCCAGGTTTGACTCGGTAAAGCGCCGAGCTTCCGTGTGTTCTGACATGTCGGGAGTGACGATCGACGACTCGTCGTTCACGCTCATGATCGACATGGATAACGATGGCAGGCTCAGCGACAATGAGGTCCGGGTTGCCGATCTCTCCTATCGCAGTGACGTTACTATCGTCCCGAACGGTGTGACGCTGCCGCTCACGGTTAGATTCGATCAGCGCGGACAAGCTTTCATCAACGACTGCAGTCCGTCCTCCGTCCCGACGGCGACGATACCTCTGCTGTACTTCTGTAATGGTAATTGCACACCGGAAACTGCCAACGCAGAGAATTCAAACGTCATATTCATTTCTCCAGCCGGCACGGTGGCGATGCTCTATGGCGGCGAAGGCATGCCGACGTTCGACGAGCCAACGGTAACCGCTGTTGGTGAACAGGACAACATCAATCCGCTTTTGGTGGTGTGGAATCAGATCACCGGGTCGCCGAGTCCATCGCCTAGTCCTTCGGTAACTCCAGACCCTGGCCCATCGGGTTCGCCGACGCCCACAGTGACCCCGACGCCGACATTGTCTCCGACACCCACGGTGTCCCCGACGCCGACGGCATCTCCGGGCCCCGGCACGCCGACTCCGACTCCGACTCCGACACCGACACCGTCTCCTTCAGCGACTCCGACGCCGTCACCGACTCCTGCGTCGTGCCCGACTACTGCTCCGTGGGGAAGCCCTCCGGCATGTACGTGTATGGCGCCGCAAACCGTACGGCGAAGTGGTCAGTGCAAGTAGTGTCCTTGAAACGTCTTTATTAGAACTTTGAGCTTGAGGTTATGAATACTTTTGCATCATTCGCGAAGGGATTGCCCACCGCAGTACGATCTCTCCTCTCGTCCAAATCGAGCGGCAGTTCGTCGGAAGCAGGGTTCTCGCTCATCGAAGCAGCGATCGCTCTGGTCATTATCATGATCGCTCTTCTCGGCGTTGCGTGGAGTATCAGTTACGCGGTCTCCTACAACGCGGGAAACAGTAATCGTGCAAAGACACTCGCGGTTCTGCAGCAGGAAGTCGAGCGTCTCCGCAGCGCGAAGTTTACGCCGACATTCACAGATAACGCGCTTCTCGGATGCAATGTGGGTGCGGCTTGCTCAACGACGACGGTCACTTCCGGACCGCTGAGTTTTTTGGTAACCAAAACGATCGATAACGATCCGTCGACAACCGCGGTGGACGATGAGACCGATGTTTTGAGTGCGGACACTTCCTTAAAGGAAATAAAAGTTTCTGCGACCTTGGCAAATCCGAGTCCGGGTTGGCAGACGGCAGTTCCCGCCGAGGTGGTATTGAGACGAGTAAAATCAAACTAGATGCGATCAGTAAAACTAAAAAACAATAAAGGTTTCTCGCTGATAGAACTTCTGGTCACGATGGTGGTCATGGTTCTGCTGATGTGTCTCGTTTCTACTCTGCTGGCGCGATCCCTTTCGGTTCGCGCTCGCGAGAGCCGTAAGACGGACGCACTTACATCGGCGCATGCGGCGCTGAATATCATGTCGCGTGAGATAGCCAATTCTGGATTCGGCATCTATGACGGTGCCGTCTCTCAGAACGCGGTCAACGGAATAATCCTCGCCGACTCCGACGCCAATCAGATCCATTTTCGTGCGAATCTCTCCAACACCGGCGATGGTCCGATCAATCCCGGTTGCCCGGCCGTGTGCACGAACGAGGTAAACGAAAACGTGACCTACTTCTTCGATGACGCAACGGATTCGATCGTGAGGTACGATCCGCGGGCGACTCCGACGACGTCGGTGATCGTTAACAAAATCAGTAACGTGACCTTCAGCTATTTTGATTACGCTGACGACGGCACGAGTACACCCGAGCCGGGAAACAATAATCCTTCTGATACGACCGGACGCATACGGCTAACAGTCGACGTGACGCTTGATCCCGTTGAGGGCCAGCCACAGGAGTCTGTCCGATTTACATCGGAAATCAACTTACGAAACTCAAACTACATGCTGCGTCAGTACTGATACAGCGACTGGACAGCAAAGGAGTAGGATTTTCATGAAACTCGACAAATCAGGCAATACGAGAAATAACGAAAGTGAGAAAGGCGCGGCGATGATCATGGCGCTGCTCGTTTCTTTCCTCTTGATAACCGCGAGCGCCGGACTTTTGTTGGAATCTTCGATGAACGCCGCCAACGTCACGGATGCCATCGCCGAGCAGCAGGCGTACCATGCGGCCGAGAGCGGAATTCAGTCAGCAGTACACATACTGCGATGTCAGAAGAACGCGAATCCGGGATGTGAAGATGTCGGCGCAAACCCTCTCTATGATGACAACCAGGCTTCGACTGCTCCCGTTAATCAGATCAACTACATCAAGGCGGCCGAACCTCTGACTTCGAATACCACCGGCCAGGAAAACGATCCGGCACGCTTGTCTCGCTTTTTGAATTATACTTCGACCTGCGGTGCCAACAACGATCTGTGCGTTCCGCTCAATCAAGCGGGTTATGCATACTCGCTCGAGATCGACGATCCCGATAATACGAGCAGCTTCGTTTCATTCTCAATGGAGGGACGACTCTACGAAAATGACTACGACATGGGTCCCGGCCACCCTCTCACGGATAAGCTGAAGAAGACCTACGGCTCTGGGGTCAACACGTTATCGATCACGTATATTGCGCCGACGGCGGTTACCGACTTCGATATGTCGGACGGAATTTTGGACATGCCGTACGGCACGTTCAATATCGTGCAGAACGGAGGCGGTGGACTTGTCCCCGCAGATAATCGGTTTGAGATCGTCGTCAGAATGACGAGGCCGTACGATGCAGTAAAGTCTGTCCGCGGATGGATACTCCATACAACGTCGGCGAGCCAAATACCGAAAATCATTTTTGACTCGCAAACAATGACTCTGGTCGGAAGTGCACTCACATTGGATCTGGAGTCGACGCCGTCGACCGGCTGGTCTGGTGTTACCGTCGTTCCGCCTTCAGATCCTCCCGTTGCAAACGAGCGAATCGGTTACCGTGCCCAACCATCGGCCGGAAGCAATGTCATCGGTGGAAGCATCACTCCTCCCGAGCCAGTTCGCCTGGCGATCAAATCGACTGGTTACGGCCCTCGCGGAGCGAAGAAGCAACTCGAGGCGATCATTCAGAAGAATTTCTTCAATGGCCTGACTGCTCCCGCAGCGTTGACGCTCGTCGGACCGCATCGCACGGGTCCTCAGCCGTTGAATCCGGGAGCCCCTCCCGGTGACCCGGTATCTCATTTTTACTTCAGCCTTGGACAGTCTGCTGTGTTGCAGTATTCAGGTGTGGACCAAGCTACGACCGATATCATCCCGCCTATCGGGACGAGTAACCCGATCAGCTTGGGATGCGTCGAAGACTACGTACTGAACACGCCCAACAACCAGACTCCTGTTCAATGCAGTGATTCATACCCGAATGGCAACACACCATTTAACGGTAGCGTCGAGGGAACTCCATCGGACGTGTCGATCGACATGCCGTACTGGCTGCAGACGCCCGCGGCCCTCGATCGCGAGATACACAAGCTTGCCGCCACGGCGAGATCGAGCGGACGCTACTTCGCGGCTGGTCAAACTCCGACAACTTGGGGCAGCCTTGCCACGGGTACAGGAATCACGTTCTGTGATGGCGACGTCGAACTCGGCCAGGGAATCACCGGCGACGGCGGCGGCATTTTGGTTGTCACCGGAGCGCTTACCCTGAAAGGAGCGTTCTCATTTAAGGGTCTGATCATCGTGACTGGCTCGGGCGGTCTGTTGAGAAGCGGCGGCGGCGGCGCCAACAACGGAAACGGAGAAATCTCCGGTAACGTCGTGGTTGCTCCTTATGTGAACAGCCATATTACTGACCGTATCGTCAGCAACGTGAAATATGATGATCCGCCCGGAATCTTTCTCGCACCGCACTACGACATGGACGGCGGCGGTAACTCGAACCTGCAGTTTAACTCGGCACACCTTCAGTCCGGTTTGACGGCAGTGAGTAATTTCATTCTCGGAGTAATGGAGCAATAACCGAGAACGTAACCTGACAAAATGAAAAAGCCGGCGATCATTCGCCGGCTTTTTTTTTGATTTGCGATCTCGAACTTTTAGGAGTTATGACTCAGGGCAAGCTGCAGAAAATTCTCGAACAAGATCCGTCCGTCTCGCGACTCGTTCGGATGCTCCCATCGAGTGGGATTCTTCGACCAGTCCTCGAATGATTTCTCAAGATGGAATTGGACGCAGTAGATCAACTGACCTTCCGATCGCTTGACCATCATCTGATTTTTGCAGAGATACGAAGTTGCGAGCAGCTTGAATCCCTTCGGTACGCCCTCGACCTGGACTCCGTGGTTCTGCCAGACCCGCAGGATGTCATCTTCCTTCGTGTAGTCTTGCCAAATGCCCGACGACTGATCTTCGTTACCGTCGAAGATCGGATCCGACTTATCGACGATCTTCACAAATCTGTACTGATACTCGACAACGCGGTCGCTTCGCTTTTGCGCGAGAGTGAGATCATCCAACGTCTTTAACGGAGAGCCGAATGAAAGCCCGACAAGTTGGTGCGAACCACATATCGCGAGCACAGGGATCTTAGTTTTGACGATGAACTCACGGAACGAATCGATATGCTCCGGATTATAGTAATCAAAGTCGCTAAACGTACCGCTCAGGACGATCGCATCCGGATTGAAGTCCCGAGCCGCTTCAGCCACTTCAGACAAATGAACCGTCAATGTCTTCGGACTTCGAACCAGCCGTATGACATTCTGGGCGATGTTGTTGCAAGCAAGCGACGAGACCTTTCGTTCGAAACGGAGCTTCGACTCCATAGTCTCGCCCCAATCCTTCTGCGCCAGCGGTGAAAGATCCGACTCGTAACGCAAAAGGCAATTCACGATCAAGACCCGAGCGTGCTTTATACGCTTCTCGATCGGCTCGTAATGGCAATACGCCCGGCGATTATACGGGAACGGAAGTTCCTCGGAAACATTTGTTGTGACGGCCGCGTCAAACATAAGCTAATAATCCTATCTAACAAGTTCAGAAAATCGAAACACCGATTTCCGAAACTTTGATGATTATATCAAGTACTCCTTTGCTTGGTCGATTGGTTAAATAACGGCATCTTTTCGCCCGGGCCGATCGCCGCGATCTCCATTCGGACTGCCTTCAGATAATCGGATCGTCGACGTTTGATCTGCCGATCAGAGAGTCCTTCGGTCGACGTCTCGAGCAAGAGCAAACCTCGCTGCCATGAGGTTTCCAGCTCGTCGGCGAGCGTCGATATCTTTGTGATGTCATATGGGACGGCGAACTCGCGACACCCGAGCCGGGCGAACACACGCATGTAACGTGCGGTCGGCAGATCAGGACACGCGAAGCGACGTCGTCCGATTTTTAACTCGATCCCGAGCAGCGTGTGCAGGATCTGCGCCTCATTCTCACGCTCCGGAATGTCGAGCGAATATGACCGCGTTCGAATCGTTCGGATCTTCTGCGAATAGATGGTTGCGAGCGAGTCGCTTTCGATGTCCGGCGGATTCGTCATTCGGGATCAATATGAATCGAGCTTGGCCTGGAAAAGATTGAAAAGCTTTCCGACATGAATACCATCGACGAGTGCGTGATGGACCTCGACTGAGAACGGCATTCTCTTTTTCTCACCTTCGTCGAAGATCTTGCCAAACACCATTCGTGGAACGGTCTGACGATTATTGTGACGGCTTGCGTGTTTGAAGCTGGTGAATGAAACCCACGGGATTGCCGAATAGTAGATCAGATCCACGCGATCGGTCTCGACGTCGAAAGTTTTTAACTTTTTGTATTTGTCGCGGGCGAGCTTTCCGGCGCGATCGAATTCAACGATGTCGTCTTTGAATTCGAAGTAACAGAACGAAAATGTCTCGTCGTCATTCAGGATCGTCTGCGTCGCTTCGATACGATCAAACTCAACTACTTTCTCTCCCAGCATCCGAAGTCGAAACTCGCGGATCTCGTTCGCCGACTGCAGCGACACAAACAGTATTGCGAGAGAGAACGCGACGTTGTTAGTCTTGCAGAAGCGATACAGGGCGGTTACATCAAGATTGGCGGCGATGTTGAAGTAAGGATCTTCGTAGTCGAGAAAAAATTCGTAAGTGGATCTCCTCTCCCAGGTGCTGATATCTACTTCCTTGAACATCAGGCTTATTTAGCAGCGATGCCGGCACTCGGGGGCGACTGCGAAAACCGCTCGATGACGCCGCTCGCAAAAATACCAAAATAGAGAACACCGACGACGGCCACAACTAGCGCGGCAAGAACCGGAGCCGAGATCTTTGGCTGGTTCCAATCAGATGTACGTTCGCGGAAAAACATGACGACGATCAATCGCAGGTAGTAATACGCGGAGATCGCAGTATTGACGACCGCGATAACAACGAGGAGCGTGAGCATCGAATTTCCAGCTTCCAAAGCCGGGCGGAACACCATGACCTTGCCCATAAATCCGGCGGTCAAGGGCATGCCGAGGAGGCTCAGCATGAAGAGCGAAAGTGCGAATGACAGTCCGGGCGACTTAAATCCGATACCGTTGTAATCTTCGAACTCGGTTCGTCGATCGTTTTTCTGGCCGAGCAGCGTGACGATCGCGAATGCACCGAGATTCGTGATCGCGTAGGTCAGCATGTAGAAGGCAACGGATGCGATCGCGGCGTCGCGATCGGCGGGATTTGTCGCAGCACCCGCTCCGATGAATCCGACCATCGCGTAACCTGCGTGAGCGATCGAGGAGTATGCGAGCATTCGCTTGACGTTGGTCTGCATGATCGCGACGATGTTTCCGACCGTCATCGAAAGGATCGCCATCACGGTCAGTGCCGTCATCCATGAGTCGTGGAGATAACCTGACGCCTGAACTCCGGCAACAAGCGGAAATCCGAGAACGAATACACGAACGAACGATGCGAAGGCAGCCGCTTTCGGACCCGCGGCCATGAAACCGGTTACTGGTGTCGGAGCTCCTTCGTAGACATCGGGAGTCCAGATATGGAACGGAGCGGTCGCCACTTTAAATCCGAATCCGATGATCATCATCGCACCGCCGACGAGCAGCAGAGCGGGGAAGTTTGCATTGCCGACACGCGTGGCGATCTCCGTGATGTTGGTAGATCCGGTCGCTCCGTACACGAGCGCCATTCCGTAGAGAAGAAATGCGGACGCGAAAGAACCGAGGATGAAGTACTTCATCGCCGATTCATTCGACTTGAGATCTCCGCGACGAAGACCGCACATGACGTAAGTCGCGATCGAAAGGGTTTCGAGTCCGAGGAAGATAATGACGAGATCGTTACCCGACGCCATGAGCATCATGCCGAATGTCGCGAACATGAGCAGGGCGTTATATTCACCCGACGGAACATTTTCACGTTCAACCCAAACGCTCGAGATCAGGACCGTCATCGCCGACACGAGCAGGAACACAAATGAGAATCCGAGCCTGAGATT
>Ga0105249_10002935_pt1 | contig 14709 bp, 8 predicted proteins | sample KBSS44metaG_FD_81522 | JGI IMG/M metagenome (GOLD analysis project Ga0105249, IMG submission 81522) | Switchgrass rhizosphere microbial communities from Kellogg Biological Station, Michigan, USA - KBS S4-4 metaG | ecosystem: Host-associated > Plants > Roots > Rhizosphere > Soil | place... | reverse complement strand
CTCGATCGCTTCACGCCGGAACTCCGGCGGGTACGCAGGTCGGGTTCGGGGCACGTCGGACACCATCCTTTCGCGGCCGGACGGCGAAAGCCCTCACGTGTCCGCGAAACGGGGTCCACTCCAGTTCTCTGTGGCGCGCCGGACTTCGCGTCCACAAAAGCGCTCGCAGTCTACGAGTCGGACCTGGTTGCCCCGAGGGAACCAGGCGAGCGTGCCCAAAGTGCTTGAGTGCAGGCGGCGATGAACGACAGTCGTCTGTTTCGCCTGCTGTGGTTGGCCGTCGCGGCCGCGGTCGCCACGATCGCGCTCAAGACGACCGCGTGGCGGCTGACCGGGTCGGTCGGTCTGCTGTCGGATGCCGCCGAGTCGGTTGTCAATCTCGTGGCGGCGCTCGTCGCGCTGGCGGCGCTGCGGTGGGCGATCGTCCCCGCCGATGAGGAGCACGCCTACGGGCATACCAAGGCCGAGTACTTCTCGGCCGGCGTGGAGGGCGCGCTTGTCCTCGTGGCCGCGATCAGCATCGCGGTCACGGCCGTCGACCGTTTGCTGCACCCGACGGCGATCGAGGATGTCGGCGTCGGCCTTGCCGTGTCGGCCGCGGCGTCGGCGATCAATCTCGTCGTGGGGATGCTGCTGGTCCGCGCCGGTCGGGCGCAGCGCTCGATCACGCTCGAGGCCGACGGCCGCCACCTCATGACCGACGTGTGGACCTCGGTGGGCGTGATCGCGGGGGTCGCCGCCGTCGCGGTCACCGGCTGGGAACGGCTGGACCCGATCATCGCCCTGGCCGTGGCGGCCAACATCGTCTGGACCGGCGTGACGCTGATGCGCCGGTCGATCGGCGGCCTCATGGACCGCGCGCTCGACGACGACAGCCAGCAGCGCATCCGTGTGGCGCTGCAGCCCTTCGAGGACCGGGGCGTGCGCTTTCACGCGTTGCGCACCCGCCAGGCCGGCCGTCGCGCGTTCGTCTCGCTGCACGTGCTCGTCCCGCGTGCGTGGACGGTGCAGCGCGGTCACGACGAGGTGGAGCGCGTCGAGCGGGCGCTACGCGACCGGTTGCCGTACGCGACCGTCTTTACCCATCTCGAGCCGCTTGAGGACCCACGCTCCTACGACGACAGGAAGCTCGACCGCGATCAGGAGGATGCCGTGGCCGAGCGCGGCACGAACGCCGGGTCACCGCCCGCGGCGGGCCGTAAGGCCGAGCCTTAGCTGCGCGGTGCGGCGCACGAGCCGGTCGAGTGCCCGTACCTGCACGGTGCTCAGGTCGGGACGGTACTGCAGGACGATCCGGCCGTGGAGGAGCGCGCCGTCGGACTCATCACGCTCTCAGCGCCGTGGCGCGGCCGGTCCGGGGCGGGAGGTGGGGGCCTACGACCGCTCGACCGCGCGTCGCAGCGCCGAACGGGTGCCTCGCGAGGCCGAGCGGAGGCGAACGATTGTCCGGCGGTCGTAGGACCCCCGTCGAGTCCGATTTTGCGGATTCAGGCAGGGAATTTGCGCAAAAGCCTGTCTGCGGCGTGACGCGGAGTAGGCACATTGGCGCCACGTCCAGCGGACCTTAGGAGGAAGGTTCAATGTCAATGCCCCTGTCATGGGGCGCGTGGCGGGCACGAATGCTCGTTCGCACGCTCTTCGTCGCGGTGTTCAGCGCCGTGGCCCTACTCTGCGCGCTCCTGGCGAGCGATGCGCAGGCGGCTCCGACGCCGCCGCATGTGATCAATGCGTTCCCGCAGCGCGACTTCGTGTCGGCCGATGGCTATGCGCAGGCCGACACCGTGACGGTTGAGATCGTCCACACCGGCGCGCCACTGGCCCCCGTCGGGACGGTCACCGGCATCGTGCCGCAGGACGATCCCGGCACGGACGGCTTCGACGGGATCGTCGAGGTCAACCATCCCGGCGGCGCATGCTGGGTCGGCTCGACCCCGGACATGCGTCCCGGCGACATCGTGCGCATCACGATCGACTCCGGCCCCAACGCGGGGCAGGTTGACGAGACGGTGGTGGCGAACGTGACGGCCCAGCGCCCGGTGCAGACCGGGACGACCACGCTCGCGGTGCACGGCACGGCCGCGGATGCGAACGGCGCCCCGATCGACATCGCGCAGCTCGAGCAGCGGCTCGTCTCGCCGGGCAATCAGTTCACGCGCAGCGGCGCTCGCACGCTTCGCGCGCCGGGTGAGGGCCGGATCGCCTACGACCCGGTCGACCCCGAGACCAACCCCAACGGCACGAAGTGGACGGCGACGTACACGCTCGGCGCTCGCGACATGGCGCTTGCCCTGGAGGCCGAGTCCCGCGCGATGTGGCTTGGCGCCGATCCCCTGCTCGCCAATGAGGCCACGATCTTTGAGATCGGGGCCGGCGTCGTCGGGGGCCCGCAGGCGCCGTGCACCGCGCCCAGGGAGATCCTGCCGCCGCCCCCGGGCGTGGAGGCCGTGCCTCCGACGACGCCCGCGAACGTGGCCGCGACGGTGAGCAACAACAACACCGCCACGGTCACGTGGGACGCCTCGACCGACAACGTCGGCGTGACGTCGTACGGGATCTACCGCAACGGCGTGGCGATCGCCAACGTCCAGAACAACGACGGCTCGGCGCCGGCGCCCACGACGTTCATCGACGAGAACCTGCCGCCCGGTGACTATGTCTACACCGTGGACGCGCAGGACGAGGTGGGCAACCGCTCCGGCATGTCAGCCGAGGCGACGGCCAAGGCGCTCGCCAACCCGGCGGCCGACGTCCCCGTCAACGAACCGCCGGCCGGCGGGCGTGCCTTCACGCTCTTCCCGTCGCGTGACTTCGTCGACGTGGCGGGCTACGCCCAGGACGACCGCGTGACCGTCGAGGTGATCCGCGACGGCAACGTCATCAGCACCGCGCCCGGCGTGACGCCGCAGGACGATCCCGCGACCCGCCGTGTCTTCGACGGCATCGTCGAGGTCAACCACCCCGGCGGCTTCTGCTGGAGCGGCACCACGCCCGAGCTTCGGGCGGGCGACATCGTCCGCACGGTGGCCTTCGGCCCGGACGGCACGCTGCGCTACGCCGACCAGGCGACGGTGGCCAACGTCGTGGCCGACAGGGCAGTGCAGACGGCGCCCGACACCGTCGAGATCCACGGCTTCGCGCAGGATCACGACGGCAAGCCCCTGCCGGTCGACCAGATCGAGCAGCGCCTCGTCTCGAGCAGCGCCGCGCCGTTCGCGAAGAACGATCGCCGCACGCTGCGGGCCGACTCCGCCGGTGCCGGCGAGGGCACGCTCAGCTACGACAAGGACAGCAACCCGCTCGGCGTGAAGTGGACGGCGACGTACACCGGCCTCAGCGCTGGCGATGTCAAGAAGGCGCTCGACGTCGAGTCGCGCGTCATGTGGCTCGGCCGCGACCCGCTCGCCGGCACGGAGCTGACGATCTACGAGGCCGGCACGGCCGACCCGCCGGGCCCGGCGGCCGGCTTCTGCTCCTCGCCGATCGAGCCGGCCGACGTCACGCCGCCCTCGGCGCCGTCGCTCACCGCCGTCCAGAGCGGCGCGAACAACGTTCAGCTCAACTGGACCGCGGCCACCGACGACCACTACGTCTATGGCTACCGCCTGTACCGGGACGGGCAGCCGGTGCGGAACTTCCACCGCACGACGCTGTCGTTCCTCGACACGGGCGTGGCCCCGGGCACGCACACGTACGCGCTTCGGGCGTACGACTCGGCGACCGCTCGCGGGGCCGGGCCGACGATCATCGAGCAACTGCAGAGCGGCCAGGGCAGGCCGTACGGCAACGAGTCCGACCCGTCGGCGTCCGTGACGCTCACGCAGGCCGATGTCACCGCTCCGTCGGAGCCGACCAGCTTGACGGGCACGCTGCTGAGCGACGGCGGCACGCCGCCGAAGCCCACCGGCGTCCACCTCGAGTGGAAGGCGTCGACCGATGACGTGGGCGTCACCGGCTACGGCATCTACCGCCGTCCCGCCGGCTCGACCGCCGGCTTCGCACGGATCCCGAACAACAAGACGAACGTCACGACCACGTCGTTCGACGACACCACCGTGACGGGCGGCAGCTTCGAGTATCGCGTCGACGCGGTGGACGCGGCGGGCAACCGCTCGACGCGGTCGCCGATCATCACGGTCAACGTCGTGATCGACAGCCAGGCGCCGACCGTGCCGGGCAACGTCCGCACGACGAACCTGCCCGACATCCACGGCCGTGACGTGCGCGTCAGCTGGGCCGCGTCGTCGGACAACGTCGGCGTGACCAGCTACGGGGTCTACCGTAACGGCACGAAGGTCGGCGACGCTGCGGCCGCGGCGACGGCGTTCCGCGACGTCGACGTTCCGGCCGGGACGTACACCTACACGGTCGACGCGGTGGACTCGGCGGGTAACCGGTCGGCGAAGTCGCTGCCGGCCACCGCGGTGGTGGCGAATGACCCGCCGGCGGCCCCGCACTCGATCATCGTGTTCCCGCAGCGCGACTTCGTGTCCGCTTCGGGCTACGCGGCCGGCACGTACACGGTCGAGGTGATCCGCGGGAACGCGACGGTGAGCAAGTCGACGCCGGTTGCGGCCGTTGACGACCCGAAGACGCCGGGTGTGTTCGACGGCATCGTCGAGGTCAACCACCCCGGCGGGGGCTGCTGGACCGGGGTCACCCCCGACATTCGCCCCGGCGACATCGTTCGCGTCACCGGCGCGAACGGCGTGCCGGACCAGACCACGACGGCCAATGTCACCGCGGGCCGCGCCATTCAGACGTCGGCCGACACGGTCGTCGTCCACGGCACGGCCACCGATGGCGCGGGCAACCAGATCGACCCCGCTCAGCTCGAGCACCGGCTCATCGCGGGCGGCGCCGACTTCTCGACCGGTGCGTTCATCAGTACCGCGACGGAGGGCACGATCGCCTACGACGCGCCCGGCTCGACGAAGTGGACCGCCACGTACAAGGGCCTGCGCCCGGCGGACGTGACCCGCGCCCTGCGTGCGGAGTCGCGGATCCTCTGGCTCGGCCGTGCGCCGCTGACGGGCAACGAGCAGACGATCTTCGAGAACGGTCCCGGCATCACGGGTGGCCCGTCCACCCCTGACTGCACCGCCGCTCTCGAGACCGGCCGCCCGCTCTCGTCGGCGCCGAACAGCCTCGCCTTCGGGCAGGTGGCGCTCAACGCGACGAGCGCGGCCCAGACGGTCACGTTCCGGAACACCGGCACGACAGCGATGGACATCCGCTCGGTCGAGCTGACCGGCGCGAACGTCGACGGCGCGTTCAAGATCGCGAGCAACACGTGCGCGGCGTCGCTGGCGGCGGGCGCGAGCTGCTCGGTCGGTCTGACGTTCTCGCCCGGCGCGAGCACGGCGGCCCGGACCGCCGGCCTGTCGTTCGTGACGAGCGCCGCCAACGAGGGCTCGCCGACAGTCAACCTGACGGGCTCGGGCTTCGACCCCAACGTCCCGACGGTCACCGCGCCGCGGCACAGCCTGACCGCGGACAGCGCCGTGACGGTGAGCGGCAGCTCCGGCACACTGCGGGTCACGGCGACGTGGACGAGCCCGACCGGGACCGTGTTCGAGCTCGAGAAGAGCACAAACGGCGTCGACTGGACGCCGGCGGCGACGACCGCGGCGAAGACCGCCACGGTCGACCTGCCGATGGGCACCTTCGGCGCCCAGCCCAGCTACCAGTTCCGCGTCCGCGCCGGCCTCACCGCCGCCGACGGCACGACGAGCTGGAGCGACTGGGTGACCGGCACCCGGTTCACGCTCACGCCGATGGACGACAACAACACGACCGCCATGAAGTACGGCGGCACGTGGACCGCTCCCGCCCTCGCGGGCGCGTTCGGCGGGGCCGTCCATCAGAGCAACGCGAAGGGGTCCAACGTGCAGCTCACGCGGACCACGTTCGCGGCCGCCGGTAGCGCGGCGGTGATCGCCACCAAGGGCCCGAACATGGGCCGGGCGATCATCCAGCTCGACGGCGGCGCACAGACCACGGTCGACCTGTACTCGCCGACCGTGCAGCCGGCCCAGGTGGTCTGGGTGAACAACAACGCAGCCGCCGGCGTGCAGCACTCGGTCACCGTCCAGGTGGCAGGCACAAAGGCCGCGGCCTCGACGAACACGTTCGTCCAGGTCGACGGGTTCGTCTTCCTGCGGTAGGAGGGAAAGGGAACCAGCGGTCAGGGGCGGTCCGGCTTGCGCCGGGCCGCCCTTCCCTTTTTTCTCCACGTCTCGCTCAGGAAGCAGATCGCGTTCAATCCCACGGCGGCCATTCGGCTCACCGCGCGGGTCGGGCGCGCAGCGGGTCCACGGCGCTCGCAGCGCTGATCAGTACCGCGCACGGCCCCGAGCTGCGGGGGTGTACCGGTGCCCGGATCGGCCTCGGGTACGCGAGCCTCGGCTCATGCGACAGCCGTGGCTGGCCGGTCGAAGGGGAGGACATCCATGGCGTCATGCTCGAGGTGGTCTTCAACCGGCCGACTGGCTTCAGCACCGGCGAGGAAGAGGGCGTCAACGGTCACTGTCCCCGCTCCGGTGTGACTGCTTTCGGCCCCGCTGAACCCCGCGACTGTGATCACCGCCTTCACGACAGCCCCCGGGCACGACCCACGACTGACGGCGGGCAAGCCAGCGACCGTGACTTCTCCCGGGCGTTCGGGTCATCGCGGGCGGGAGGACTGAAGAGCTCGCGGACTCGGCCGCCACAATCGGCGAGGCGGTCATGTGAGCTTCTCGAGGCCGGCCGGTGCTTCCGCTCAAAACCGGATGGCGCGCGTTGTCACGCATTGCCCCGATCGTCGGAGTTTGTGACGCCATCAGGCCGGGGCCGGCCAAGCCCGACCACGACCAGCGGCGAAGCTTAGGCGTTCGCGGGGCGGCTCTCGGGCAGTCGACCGACGCAATGCACGTGCGTCAGTCACCCCCGCATGCACTCAAGCCGGGGCCATGCCGGACTCGCCGAGCCCGATCCCCGGGGTCGTGCGGGGTTCGCCACCGTAGGATGGGCCGTAACCGACTGCGCGCCCAAGCGCCGCGCCGGCCAGAAGTCCGAGGCGCTGGATCGGCGCCGGCGGGAACGGTAGCCGTACGACAGCGAAGTGGGACTCGGCGATCACGGCGAGCCGAAGCGGGTTCGGCATGCCCTTCCGGTTCGTCTTGCCGGCCTCGGCGAGGGCGAACATGGTTTCCAGAAGTCCCTCGAAGGTCAGCGCCGGGCGCACCTCGCACAAGAAGCGCACCTCTCGGTCGCCGGCGTTCCAAAAGCGATGTGCGGTACCGGCCGGCACGGTCACGGTGTCGCCCGCGCCGGCTACAAGCGTGCGCCGTCCGACCCTGAGCCCGAGCGTCCCCGACACGACCTCGAAGCGCTCGCTCTGCGTCGGATGGACGTGACGCGCGGCGACGAACCCTCCGGGCCGGACGGTCGTCTCGAACAGAACGTACTCACCGTCGGTGTCGCTTGCGGTGCGATGGAAGAGCAGGCGCTCACCGGTCACCGGGTTGGTAACCGCGTCTCCGGCACGGAGCATCTCAGGTGTCCTTTCCTTTGGCGGCCGCGTTCGTGCGGCCCTCGAGGGCGCCGCCCGCGGGACATCGAGATGCAAGTCGCGCATCTGGCCGTCCGAGCCGGCACCCCTCCAGCTCGTGCACAAAAGGCTGCCCGGCCGTATATCGGCAAGACAGAGTGAAAGCCGCGACAGGACGCGCCTGACACCGCGCGCTGTCTGCGCAGGCCCGCCTGCGGCAGCGGGCCACTCCCGCATCGGGCGGTCCGCGGGCGGGCGGCAGTGCCGGCGCTCACTGCGCCGCCTGACGGATGTGGGCCGAGAGCCTCGCTGAACGGGGCCGGGCGCTGGCCGGAACCTTGAGCTGGGACGCCTCCGCCGGAGCGCTCGACAACCCTCTATCGCGATCTCATGTCCGCCGCGCTCCCGGCGCCTGGATAGGGCCAGACCGCAACAATCCCGCTTCTGCGAACGCGTCGCTGCCGATCGCCTCGCGACGCGGTGCGCGACCGAGAGCCGCCGCATGTGCGCGCCGATGCCGAGGTGGACGGCCGCAGCATCCGGCGCGCGATGGGCCACTCCTGCGCCTACCGATGGCGCAGTCAGCCCGATGACGGAAGAATCGGAGCGTGACCAGTGCGCGCAGCGTACGCGTCATCCTCTGCGACGATCACGCCATCGTCCGCGACGGGATCGCACGCGTCCTGGATGCCTACGACGACATCGACGTGATCGGGACCGCCGAGAACGGCGAGGCGGGCGTCGAGGCGACGGTGCGGCTGCGCCCGAATGTCGTCCTCATGGATCTCTTGATGCCGATCGTCGACGGAGTCCAGGCGACTCGGCGAATTGTCGCCGCGGCGCCCGAAACCGCGGTGGTGGTGCTCACGTCCTTCGGCGAGCAGGCGCTCGTGATGGAGGCGATCGACGCCGGTGCCAGCGGCTTCATCCTCAAGGACGCAGCTCCGAGCGAGCTCGTTGGCGCGATACGTTCGGCGGCACGTGGAGAGGCGCCGCTCGACCCGCGCGTCGCCCGCGCGGTGATGTCCCGCCGCCAGGAGAACCAGCCGCTCCAAGAGATGACCGCCCGCGAGCGCGAGGTGCTCGCGCTCGTCGCTGCGGGCCTCTCGAACAAGCTGATCGCTAGACGGCTCGGGATCACCGAAGCCACGGTCAAGGCACACCTGACCCATATCTATCGCCGCATCGGCGTCGACAGCCGCGTCCAGGCCGCGCTCTGGGCCCGGCAGCACGGGCTCGACGCATCGTGATCGCCGACCAAGACGACCGGGCGTCCCGCCACGCGCCGCATGACCTCAACGACATCCTCGCCGTAGCGGTCGATGTGCTCGGTCCCCGGCGCGTGGCGGGACCGGCCGTCGCTGCGCAGGTGCACGCGGAGGATGGGTCGCCTGCTCGAGATCTCAACCGGCGGCCAGCTCCCGCTCGGTCATCTCTTGGAGCCGGTGGTTCGCCTGGCGGCGGGACATCACCGCGCGGGCGGCGCGCTGGTCGAGCGGCGCCGCTCCGCGTCCCGGCCCACGCCCGCCGCCGCTGAGACGGCCGCCGGCCGCCGCTGAGACGGCCGCGGGCGTCACGCGGCCGTGTCCGTACCGCCTGTCAACACCAGCTCGGCGAGATACCCGCACTCAGCGAAGTCGCGCCGCGAAACCTGAAAGGCGGCAGACGCCGCCAACCTCCCCAGCCGCGCCGGGCCGATCACGTGCGGATCGTCGTTCAGTTCGCCCACCACCACGCGCCCGCCCCCGCGCAGCACGCGCGCGATCTCCGTAAGCGCAGCTTCCGGACTTGTGACGCGGCCGAGCGCCGCGACCAGATACGCCGCATCGTAGGTGCCGTCGTCGAAGGGCAAGTAGCGCACGTCGGCGAACACTCCCGTCACGTTGGCCAGCCCGCGCTCGCGGGCACGTCGCATCGCGACCTCGAGCAACCGCGGCTGGTCGTCGACGAGGTCGATCGTCCCGTCCGGCACGACCGCCTCCGCGAGTTCGAGCGCGTACATGCCGCTTCCTGCGCCGACTTCGAGAATACGCTCTCCGGGTTTCGGAGCGAGAAGGGCGTGCAGCGAATCGCCGATCATGCGCACGACGGGCCGGGACCGCCGGTTCGCAGATCGGACGCGCGCAGCTGACGCATGGCAGCACGGGCTCGGGTGCAGGCGTTTGCCCGACGCGGCGCCCGATCCTTGCCACAGCGACCGTCGCCGGTAAAACTCGATTTGGGCTCGCGACCGGCGGTCCGGTAGGCGGAGCGGTGGGCGTCCGGCGGGCAAGTCGCGCCGCGCTTAGGCTCGCGGTTGCGGCCGTGTTCGGCCCGAGTCCAGGCAAGTGGCGTAATACCTATGTCCCCTTGCTACCGGGACCCGCCGGCAAGCATTCTTCCTCTGACCCACGCGTTGGTCCCCGAGCTAGCCCGCCCTCGGCTGGTGGGCCATCGCGGCGCCGCTTCGCGAGCGCAGTCGATCAAAGAGAAGGGGACGAGCGTGCCGACAGCAGACCGCACCCGAAGCCTTGCGGACATCGAACACCTTCTGCGCGCCGCCGGCGGCGTCGAATCGGCGGTGACCGGGCTTCTCGAGCGGCGCGCGCCGATCGACGTGCTCGAGGTGGGATTCGGACACGGGCGCGCCCTTCTGGAGCTCGCCTGGCGGCTGCGCGATCGCGAGGTCACTTTTCACGGCGTCGACATCGGCTACAAGTCGCCGGTCCAGGCCCGCGAGGACCTTCGCGGCGTGGCGCGCTCCCACGGCATCGTCCCCGAACCTGAGCTGGATCGGTTCGAACTGCCGTTCATCTATCTCTACGACGCGACCCGCCTGCACTTCCCGGACGAGAGCCTCGACTTCGTCTACTCGGCCGTCACCATCCGGTTTATGCGCGACAAGGCGCTGCACCTGGAAGAGGTGTGCCGCGTGCTCAGGCCCGGGGCGCGGGCGATCCTGCATATCGGCGAGGCGCACTGGGACTACCCGTGGGGCAAGCTCAACGATGACCGGATCCTCACGCCCTATACCAGCCGCTTTGTGCTCAAGCACGGGGAGGAGCTCATCCCCCTCGCTGATTACCTCAGACTGTTCGAGCGTGACGTGTTCCGCTTTGAGCTGACGCCGTCGACCCGGTGCCTCCTGATGATCGACAAGCTCAAATCGGGGTCGTTGGTGCTAGGACTCGACTACAACGACGAGCTCAGCATGAGCGGCCGGAAACTTCCCCTGCGAAATTCCAAGGGCGAGATCCGAGGCGGCTTCCGCACGGTTTACGACGTCAAGACCGACGTCTATGAGCGCCTCGCGGGCGAGCGGCTGTCGAGCCGTCGCTGACCCGCGCCGCGGCAGTCTGAAGGAAGCCCCTGCCCGGAATGGGCGTCGAATCGGCGCTTCGCGCTCACGATCTGTGCCGGATGATGCTGACCGAACGGGGCCAAGCCCGAGCCGGCGGTCGATCGCGCCGGGCAGCGCGGCGGCCAACGGCGACCCGCCGCGCCTAGGCACCCTGCAACACCGCTTCGGCTGCCGCCACGATCTCGGCGACCCGGTCGGGCCAGTCCTTCTTCTGAAGCCGAAACGGACTCGGTGCACGCCTGAGAAGCGTGGCCGCCAGGTGCCACCGCAGATGCCTCGGCCGGTGACCATAGCCACTGATCGCCGCGTCGAGTGCCTGAAGAGCGTATTCGAGGTCTCGCGGTCGTCCGCTCACCACATTCGCGGCGTAGGCGGCGACGTCGAGCGCCGGTTCTGCACGACAGACCTCATCAAAGTCCACCACGACGATGCGGTCGTCTGCGTCGAGGAGTTGACTCACATTGAAGTCCCCGTGTGAGACGACGCCACACGTCGTTACCGGGGCTTCACGGCGAAGGCGGATCAGTAGTTCTCGCACACGCCCGACAAGCGAAGGCGCGACTGCGACCACCAGCGCCGCCGAGCGTGCCGCGGCCTCGAGCGAGCTCACTGGCGTTGTCGTGGGCAGATCCGGCACCTCAGCGTCGTGAAACGCGCGAAGCAGAGCGCCCGCCCGCGGCGCAACCTCGACGGCCCGTTCACGCTCTACCGGCCGGCCCGCGAGCGCCGGCTGCACGGTCACGCGCATATCGGGGAGCACGCGGTGCATCGGCGGCGAGCCCTGTGGCTGCACAATTTGCGCCGCATCTAGGCCGCGCGCCCCGGCGCGAAATGCCGCCTCGGCTGCATACGCCTTGAGGATCTGGCCGTCGATACGGAGCACAGCGCGCTCGCCCGGCCGGTACACCAACGTCTCCGGCTCAACCGTCGACGCGCTCTCCGACCCCACGAGACGCCTCAGCTCGGGTCCCGATCGCGCGAGCACCGGCAGCGCGGAATCTAGGGGGTACCACCCAAGCACGGCCCGGACGCGCGCGTCGTAGCTCAACGGCGACGCGGCAATCGTGCGGGCGCCCGCGGCCCGCGAAGCCGCCACGCTCGCTCGCGAGAGCCGGCTCTCGACCGCGCCGGCGCGGCTCTCGGCACTTGCGACGACGGCGTACGTGCCAGCCCCGACCGAGGCACGGTACGCCACCGTGCACGCCAACCCCGGTCGATACGCCACAGACCTCACCTGGAGACAGCTGACCCGCCTACCTGGAGGCAGCGTTTCAGTAAGGACCTCGGCCATCACGTCAACGTCGAGCAAGTCGTGAAGCTGTCCGAGCCCGGGATCCGTGGGGGGTAACGGCCGGCGGCTCTGCCCGCGCCGCACAACCGACTCGACACCCGCCGAGCGCATGGTCAGGCCACCGTAGAACCGATCGTACGCGGCCCACTCGCTCGGCGAAGGCGTGGCCCCGGAGACGGCGGGTGCCTCGCGTCCCGGCGGTGTGCTCCGACAATCGGACGTACCGCCAGCTGCACGCATCCGTTCGCGATTACGCGCCGCCGCTGGCGAACTCGCTGGAGGTTGCGTGGACGGACCATGAGGTGGTTAATCTCGCCTGACCATCAAAGCGGTTGACGGAAACGGCGTCATGGCGACATTGGTCCTACGACCCGTCATTCAGCTGCATCACCCGAGGGGGCGAGCGCCTTCCGAGCCCACCGTGAGGGACCGCACCCGCGCCGGCCATCCCCAGTGGCCTGGCGAGCGTCAGGAACAGCGAGTTCTGAAGCTCGCCGTAGCGAGCGAGCCAGCGAGCCCGGTTCACTACTTTGTGGCACTGCTGTCGGGCTCACCCGAGCCTCCCGAGAAAGAAGTGCTGGACCGTGGTGTCGCGTGGAGTGGCCGCGGGCGATCAGCCCGCTCGCATCGGCCGATGTGCGGGCGTTCGCGCGCGAGTCCGTGACGGCCGGATTGCAGGACCCCTTCGCGATCGGACAAGTCGGTGTGCCATGCGTGGCACTCACCTTGAACGAGCCGACACACGAGCGGCGCGACGTGCCACCGACCTAGGCCCACGCGCGACCGCTTCGCGCGCGACGAGGAGCAGTGCGTCGAGCGCGGACGCTCGCCGCGCTTCGATGGTGGCGGTGAGCGTCTCCTCGGGTCCTGACAGGAACGAGTAGCGCGCCTCGGAGTCGCTCGAGGCCAGACTCGCGCATTGGGCGATCCGCCGGATGGCACTGGCCCTTGTTGCGTGACCGGCGACTGGCGTGGGCCCCGACACCGTCGCCAGCGACCGCTGACGTTCGGCGGGATCGAGCAGCAACTCGCTCATAACGTCTCGGGCTTAAGGCGACCCTGGGAGCTTCGCGGTCGACCGTCGCAGCTCGGTGTCGTCGCAACGCCCGATTCCGGAGCTCGGCGCTGCGCGACGAAGCGGAGCGATGCGTCGGGATCCACGTCGGCCACGTCGCATGCGAACCGCAAGCTAGCGCTAGCCCGGCAGGTCTTCGGGCCGCTTCTCGGCGAGTCTGCCCTCGAGCAGCCCGGTGGACTGGCCGACTTCGATCATGTAGCCGTCGGGGTCGCGCATGTAGCAGCGGATCTCAGCGCCGCGATCGATCGGCGGCGTCACAAACTCGGCTCCCTTCGCGGTCCACCGCTCGTAGCACTCCTGAATGTCGGCGACTCGGAGGTTCAGGAAGCTGGAAACCGTGTTCGCGGGCTCGTAGTCGACCACGGAGATGTCGGGCTTGTCCGGGGTGGGGCCACCGCCTGGGTTCATGATCAACCACGAGTTGGAGAGCCTGACCATGCACGGGTTCTCTTCCAGCACGACCTGGCCGCCGAGCACGTCGGAGTAGAACGCGCGGGACCGAGCAACGCTTCGTACGGTGAGGAACTGGGTGACGAGAAAGCCCTCGCTCGGAGCCGGCAGGTTCTCGAAGTCGATGTACGGCGTGTGGTTGCTCACGGCACTGTGCGCCTTCCTGCGTGTCCGACCACGGGGCGAACCGCTGTCTGGAGCCTACGGAGACCGACCACGCCCGGCTACCGCAGCCTTCGCGCTCGAGCTGTTCGCGTCGCTCTCCCATCGCTCGTTCTCGTCTTCAGCATCCTGGAGCCCCCAACTACGCACGGGCGCCCCGGGCGAGACCCGCGCGCTGCGGGCGACTCCCGCCTCGAACGAAAACCCGGCACGAGCACGGTCCGCGTTGCGATATCGCAGTGCGCGATGAGAAGCGGCCCCAGTTGCCTTTGGTGGCTCGAGCGCGCAGAGTTGTGCGCATGGTCGGTGCGGGTTCGGCTGCTGAGGTCCCGACGGCGCGCGGCCGGCGGGTCGAGCTCTCGGCCTTGGCCGGGCTCCTCGAGGCCGCGCGGGCCGGCCGGAGCGGCGTGGTGGTCCTGCGGGGTGAGGTGGGCATCGGCAAGACGGCGCTGCTCGAGCACGCGATCGAATTGGCGTCGGACTTCAGGCTGCTGCGGGCGTCGGGCGTCGAGTCCGAGATGGAGCTTGCGTTCGCGTCCCTGCATCAGCTGTGCGCGCCGGTACACGAGTTCGTCGATCGGCTTCCTGCTCCGCAGCGTGATGCGCTCGAGATCACGTTCGGGGTGAGCACGGGCGCGGCGCCGGATCGCTTTCTCGTCTCCCTGGCGACCTTGAGCCTCTTCTCGGAGGCCGCAGGAGCGCCCGCTGCTCTGTGTGATCGACGATGCGCAGTCGTTGGACCGCGCGTCCGCGCAGGTGTTGGCCTTCGTTGCGCGCAGGCTGCTGGCGGAGCCGGTCGTACTCCTGTTCGCCGTGCGCGGGACGAAGGATGCCTTCGCGGGTCTGCCCGAGCTGAT
>Ga0105249_10002928_pt1 | contig 14722 bp, 16 predicted proteins | sample KBSS44metaG_FD_81522 | JGI IMG/M metagenome (GOLD analysis project Ga0105249, IMG submission 81522) | Switchgrass rhizosphere microbial communities from Kellogg Biological Station, Michigan, USA - KBS S4-4 metaG | ecosystem: Host-associated > Plants > Roots > Rhizosphere > Soil | place... | reverse complement strand
CCGACGATCGCGAGTTGTGGCAACGCGTGAAGATCGACGCCCAGATCGAGTTCGCAATGCTGTTTCCCGACGACCCGCGCGCCGCGCCGGTGGAAACCGCCGCAGCCGACGCGCTGTTCTCGCTGGCACAGTATCAGCAGGCAATGGACCTGGCCGATCATCTTATTCGCACGCGACCGGATCTGGATCCGCAGCTGGCGCGCACGGCTTATGTGATTCTCGGGCATGGCGCGTTCGAACTCGGACAGTTTGCGTCGGCCGAACGTTCTTACCGCTCGTTGCTCGCGACTCCGGGCGGCACGCCGACGGACGTCGCCGCGATCAATGAAAAGCTGCTGGCCGCGATCTACAAGCAGGGTGAAGCGGCCGAGCAGAGCGGGGCCACCGACGAAGCGGTGCGCAACTACATGCGTATCGCGGCCGATGCGCCGGGATCGGAACTGGCGGCGAAGGGCCACAACGACGCCATCGCGGTGGTGGAGGCGCAGGGAAATTGGAAGGAAGCGGCGGATCTGCTGCAGGACTTCCGCTCCAAATACCCCGACAGTCCATACGGGGCCGACGCGACGAAACGCTTGGCCGGGCTCTACGAAAAGTCCGAGTCGTGGAATCAGGCCGCTGGCGAATACCGACGGTTAGCAGGCGCTGACGGCGACTCAGAGGTGCGACGGCAGGCGCTTTACCACGCTGGCGAGTTGTATTTGCAGACGAACGACGTTCCGGCCGCCATGGAAGCGTTCGGCACGTATGCGGACACGTACCGTCAGCCGGCGGATCTGGCGCTCGAAGCGATGCAGCACATGGATCAGATGTATCAGGGCACCGGCGACTCGTCGCAGCGCCGGGTGTGGCTGCGCAAGAAGATCGAGCTTGTCGGCAGCATGGGCGGCGCCGCGCCGAATCGCGCCAAATACCTCGCCGCCGAAGCGCAGCTGCTGCTGGCGGATGACGAACGCGCCGCGTTCGATGCTGTTCAGCTCGGTGATCCGCTCGCGGCCAGCCTCAAGCGCAAGCAGCAGGCATTGAAGGACACGATCACCGCGTACGAAAACGCTGCGAACTACGGTGTTGCCGAGTTCGCGACCGCATCGACGTATCAGATCGCCGACATCTACGCGGCGCTGTCGCGTCAATTGATGGCATCGGCGCGACCGAAAGGACTCTCCGACATGGAACTCGAGCAATACGACGTGCTGCTCGAAGAGCAGGCGTTCCCGTTCGAAGAGCAGGCGATCTCGATTCACGAGATCAACGTGCGCAGGAGCTGGGACGGCGTTTACGACCAATGGGTTCAAAAGAGTTTCGAGGCGCTGCGCGCGTTGGTACCGGCGCGCTTCGACAAGCAAGAGATGCAGGTGGGCTATGTCGATACGATTCGCTGAATCGCTGGCGTTCTTTGTTGTACTCGCGCTCGCGGGGTGCAGTTCCTCACCGCCGGTCGAGCGTTCGGGTACCTCGGCGACCAACGCGGCCTTGGCCGAGGTCGATCGCAAATCCGAAGCGTTGTTCGAACAGGCGCTCGCGGCGATTCAGGCGCAACGCTATACGGAAGCCGAGTCGCTGCTCAAAGAGCTGACCGCGCGCGACCCGTTGTTGTCGGGTCCGTGGGTGAACCTCGGCGGTGTCTACGAAGCGCTCGGCGACAATGACGCCGCGCAACACGCCTATAAGAAGGCGATCGACGCCAATCCGAACAATTGCGCGGCGTATGTCGATCTCGGTGTGCTGTCGCGGCGCGCCGGCGATTTCCTGAGCGCCGAAGCGAACTACCTCGCGTGCGCCCAACGCGTGCCGAACTTTCGAGAGGCTTATCTCAATCTCGGCATTCTCTACGAACTGTATCTCGGCCGTTTCGACGACGCGTTGAAGGCGTACCAGACGTATCAAACGTTGTCCGATAGCCCCGACATGCGCGTCGCCGGATGGGTTTCGGATCTCGAGCGCCGGTTGGCAGGTAACGAATCATGAGCATGAGTGCGCGTGGCATCGCATTCGTTTGCGCGCTATCGCTCGGTGCGAGCGCATTCGCCGAACAGGATTCGAAACCGAACGGGCGCATCCGCCTGGACGAGACGGTGATCTCGGGTAACCAGGAACTACCCAAAGTTCTGTACATCGTGCCGTGGCAGGACCCGAGCGGCATCCCGAAGATCGAACTCGATCCCAATTTCACCGAACACGAAGTGTTCCGCCACCTGTACCCGCCCGCGTACAAGCGCGAGCTGCAGTACTACGACGTGCTGAAGTCGTCCGAGGCGAAGCGGTGAACGGACCGTCTCGATCAATTCGTGATCTCGGGCAACTCAGGTGCGCGCGAAGTCCTGTAAACAATGCGACTGCAATGGAGGAATGAAGAAAATGGATTTGTACTCGAAGATAGTTTTGTTCTTTCAACACGGCGGGGAGTTCATGTACCCGATTGCCCTGGTAATGGCGATTGGCGTCGCGATCTCGCTCGAGCGGTATTTCTATCTCGCGAGACAGACCTCCGCGAACCGTCGCGATTACGAGAAGATCCTGCCGCTGCTGCGTGCACAACGCATGCGCGAAATCCAGGACCTCGCGTCGAAATCGAAATCGGCCGTGTGTGCGATCGTCACCCAAGGCATCGCTCGCTTGAGCCATACCCGGCGCCGCCAGGACATCGAATACGCGATGGAAGAGCAACTCCTCGAAGTGCTGCCGAACATCGAGCGCCGCACGCCCTACCTCGCGACGTTCGCCAACGTGGCAACGCTGCTCGGGCTGCTCGGTACCGTCATCGGCCTGATCGGCGCGTTCACCGCGGTCGCCTCAGCCGACCCGGCCGAGAAAGCGTCGCTGCTTTCGCAGAGCATTTCGGTATCGATGAACTGCACCGCGTTCGGGCTGATGGTCGCCATTCCGTTGTTGTTGCTGCACTCGATGCTGCAGAGCAAGACCAGCGCCATCGTCGAGAGTCTCGAGATCGCACAGGTCAAGTTCCTCAACCTGCTCGAAGACCGACCTGAACGCGCCGCAGCACCGAAGGCGGCACCCGCCAGCCACGCGGCCGCGAAGGCTTGATCGAGGCAGCGCCGAAGGAGCGACTCAGATGAGCCGACTGAAGAAGCGCCGGATCGCGCACCGCAAGGAAGCCGAACTCGAAGTTACACCGTTCATGAACATGATGATGCTGCTGGTCTGTGCACTGCTGGCGTCGGTCGTGTTCACCAAGATCACGGTGATCGATCTCGATTTTCCGTCGGGCAACGGCGCGGCTGAACTCGACCCCGATCAGGTTCACCTGGAAGTGATCGTCAGAGACGACCAACTCGTCGTTGCGGACGGACGTGGCGGCGCCTTCAAGACGTTGCCGCTGGTCGATGGCGCGCAGGATCTCAAAGGCCTCTCCCTCGTGATGCGAGAGCTCAAGCGGAGAATGCCGGAGAAGCGCGACATCGCCATTCTGTTGGAGTCCGACACGAACTATCAGACGATCGTCTCGGTGATGGATCGGGTGCGATCGTATTCCACCGTGGTGGCCATGGAAGTGGTCGAAGCGGAGTTGTTCCCCGTCATATCGCTCGGCGACCCGCCGGCGAAATCAACCTGAAAAACCAAGAACAAGAGTAGTAGCGATGGCCTCGTTCCGCGCGAAACATAGACGCGCCGTAGTGAAGCGGCAGAACGGCATAGTGACGCTGAACCTCGTGTCGCTGACCGACTTCTTCACGATTCTGCTCGTGTTTCTGTTGGCGAATTCGAGCGAGACGGAAGTGCTCACGATGAATTCGTCGATCAAGTTGCCGGAGTCGTCGTCGCACCAGCGTCCTGAAGACCGGATGGTGATTTCGGTCAGTGGCGATCAGATCGTCGTGAACAGCCGCCGGGTTGCCGACGTGACGGAGATGAAGCCGACGCAGACCGGTCTCATCGCGGGCCTGGAGCAGGAACTGCGCGACGAAGCAAAGCGGCGCGGCGAAGTGCCGGCGGACGGCTTCGACGTCACGGTCATGGGCGATCGCGAGATTCCGTACTGGCTGCTGAAGCGCATCATGACGACGTGTCAGGCGACCGATTTCGCGAACGTGTCGCTCGCCGTCAACCAGATCAAGGCTACGCAATCCGAGGCGACGATCGCCGATGCCAACGCCCCAGCTGTCCCGCCGCCGCCGGGAGGCGCGTCGTGAGCGTTGCAGCCGCGCGAATGAACTACGAATTGCCGTGGACGTCGTCCGCGGACAACGGCAAGTTTCGCACGCTGCTCGGGATCTGCCTCGCGATCTACATTCTCTTTGGCGTACTCGTGCCGTGGATAACGATTCCGCCGGTAGTGCACGAACAGTTCACATCGGCACCGCCGCCGCTCGCGCATATCGTGCTCGAGAGGCCGCCGATCGTGATTCCGCCGCCGCCACCCGATGTACTGCGCGAACCGGTCGCGCAGCCCGAGGTGAAGAAGGAGAAGCCGCCGGAAGTGAAGAAACCGGTACCGGTTCTCAACAAGCCCGTAGTGGCGGAACCGACGGTTGCCGATGCGCGCGAGAAGGCCGCGGTATCGGGCCTATTGCAGTTCAAGGACAGCTTCGCGGACATGCGCGATGCGGTCGACGTCGGCAAACTCAATGACACCGGCGCGATTCGTCGCGGTACCGGCGATGCGGCGATGCTCGATCGTTCGCTGCTGACATCCAAACACGGTTCGCGCAGCGCGGGCGTCAACGTTGCTGCATTGTCGCGCAACACCGGCGGCGTGGCATTGTCGGGGCGCGAAACCACCAAGGTCGATGCACCAGCCGGCGCCATCGGCAACGGTGGAACTCACGCGACGTCGAACCACGACAAGTCGATCGATCCGCGCGAGCGTTCGATCGAAGACATCCGCCGCGTGTTCGATGCGAACAAAGGGGCGATCTTCGCCATCTACAACCGCGCGCTGCGCCAGGATCCTTCCTTGCAAGGTAAGGTCGTGCTGGAACTGCAGATCGATCCGACTGGCCGCGTGCTGGACTGTCGCGTGGTGTCGTCAGAACTGCCCGATCAGAACCTGATGGAGAAGATCGTCAGCAGAATCCGCATGTTCGACTTCGGCAAGCGCGACGTCGGGACGACGACGATCAGTTATCCGGTGCAGTTCCTGCCGACCTGATCGGGCTTCAGCGCGCCGTTCTGGCGGTAATCGAAACCGAAAGGCTGATTTGATCGGCGACGCGCAACGCGCCGCCGAGCGTGCTGAACGGTTCGAGGCCAAGCGTCACATGATCGACGTTGAAGGTGGTTTCCATCGTCAGTTCGCTGCCGGTCCGTTGCCAGTGGACGTCCACGGGCACTGTTGCGACGTGATCGCGCACGGTGATCGAAAGCGCGACTTGCGTCGACTCGGGACCGACATGCGTCGGGACGACATGCACCACCACGAACGGCCATTGCTGGGCGTTCAGCAACTTCGGCCCCAACATGTTTGCTCGGGTGCCTTCGATGTCGGAAGCGGTCGGTTGGGTGGCGTAGTCCGATCCGGCCGCGGTGCGTTCGGCCGCGTCATCAACGATGAAGCCGGCAACCGGAGCGAACAGGTCTGCGCGCGCCTTACTCATGTCGTCGGCAAGGTACACGAATCCATCGACTTCACGGCTGACGATGACGTGGTTGTGCCCGAGCGACGCAAGGGGACCGGAACGATATACCTTGACGGTCAGCTTCGAACGCGACGGCACGATGCGGAACGCATCTTCTCGCGGCACCGTCGAGTAGAACGATGAGGGAAAATCGGCAGGGAATCCGCCGATCGGGGGCGTAGGCGACGGGGGTCGCGGCACGCAACTCGCGAGCGCCGCGAGCAGCAGAGTCGCCAGTGCGCGTTTCGAATTCGACACCGCTTTAGCCACAGCCGGACTACGGCAGCAGCGCGCCGCCGTCGACGTCGATCGTTGTTCCCGTCATGAAATCGTTGCGTAGAAGCAGCAATACCGCCGCGGCGACTTCGTCGGCGGTGCCGGCGCGTGGAATCAGATTGCGCGCCGTCGCCTGTTTCAGGAACGCTTCGCGCTGTTCGCCCGATGCAGCGAACATCGGCGTGTCGATTACACCGGGCGCAACGACGTTGATGCGGCGGGGTGCGAGTTCCGGTGCAACCGCGCGCACGAATCCCTCAACCGCATTGCCGACGGTCGAGATCGCCGACATCCCCGGCATTGCCTTGCGCGCCGGTGAACCGCTGATGAGTACGATGGCGCCGCGCTCCGACATCAGCGGAGCACCGAGCCTTACCGAGTTGACGTAGCCCCACAGCTTTCGAAACGAACCCTCGAATCCGTCGAGATCCATCGACAGGAACGGACCCGTGGCGCGCCCACCGCCGGTCGCTGCGTTGACGAGAACGTCGAACGGAGCGAGGTGCTTGAACAGTTGTTCGAGCGCGGAGCGATCCAGCACGTCCACCGGTCGCACCGCAACGCCCTCAGCAACCGCCCGATTGGCGGTTCGGCTGGCAGCGGTCACGCGCGCACCCGCAGCGACGAGTTGCTTGCTCACGGCCAGCCCGATTCCCGACGTTCCGCCGAGCACGATCGCGCGTTTACCTTGGAGTTCCATGTGTTCCTCAGATCTTGTCGTTCGAGTTGATCCTGCGACCTTTCAGGCCGCGCGCTTCGAGCAGCGCGACGATTCCTTCGGGGCCGGTCAAGTGTGCGGCGCCGACGAGCACGAATGTCGTACCCGGCGTTTGGAGATAGCCGACGATCTTTTCCACCATGCCCACGTTTCGATCTTCGAGCAATCGTCGCATGAAGGCCTGCACCTCGGGCGCATCGCCCGACTCGAGGTCGAACAGCCTCCGGAACTCGCGTTCGTCACCGGCCAACCACGCGACGATCATCGACGAAATGATCGGCTCGATCGTACCCATCTGTTCCACCGTTTCGGCGAGCATTTCGTCCTGCACCGGCAGCGGCGGGCTGGTCAATACGGCGAGTTGCTGGTCGATCGTTTCGAGTTCGAGAATCGGCCGTGCGCCGGCCGCGCTCATGAAGTGCTGCTCCAGACCGAATTGGGGCAGGTAACCAAGCGCACTGAGGCGCGCCACGGCCAGCTGTGTCGAGAGCATCACCGGCTTGAGCGTCGCAACGGTCGCCAACGTGGTCGATTGCGCCTGCAGGTGTGCGGACACCGCGGCGAGAGTGGTGGGCTTCAAGACGGTGCCGAGCGACTGGCCCGCTGGAAGCAGCGCGTAGTCGACGAACTTCTGGCGCATCACTTCCGGATCGAGGTTGTCGGTGTTGACCTCGACCGCGATGCGATTCGCGCGCGCGAATGCGGCGTCGAATTGCGCCGGCAACGGAAACAATGACGCTTTCATGACGTGGACCGATCCGGCGAGGTACACCACCGAGTCGTGCGCTTCAAAGCGCCACAGGAACAGCGGGTGCGGGGTCCGAGGGACGCGCGCGCGAATGTCGCTCGCGGTAGCAATGGCGCTTTCGTCGAGTCGCGTGATTTCGCATATGCCGGAACGTTCCGTGCGTGCACCCTCGCAGTTCTGCAGGGCCGTCAGGCTTGCGGTCAGTTCGGCGCCGTGTCCGGACGTGACACCGATGACGGACGCGTCGTCGACCGACGTGGCGACGGCCTTGTGCGCCGGCAGCGCGACATAGGAATCAGGTATGGCGCTCGCGTCACCGTGCGCGTAATGAACGAACAGCAGACACGATGCGGCTGCGAACGCGCGCAGATTCATGCGCGTGTGATGTCCTGCGGTTCGGCGCCGGCAGCCACGATCATGGCGATGACCTCTTCGAGCATAGCGTCGAGACCCGCAGCGCTGGTACCGCGCATCACCAGCGTGGTGCCGTAGCGCGCCTCTCGGGCGAACGGGTAACTACCCAGATCGATGGCAGGATGTCGCGCCTGGATCTGTCCGAGCGGTGCGGCGATCTGGCTCTCACCGAGATACACGGTGACGGAGCGCGATCGCACCGGTTCACCGCCCCTCAGTTTGCCCTTGAGGGTCGACAGCATGCCCTGCATCACCATCGGGATGCCGGCCATGACGTAGACGTTTTCGATGAAGAACCCCGGGGGCCCGCCGCTGGGGTTATCGATCAAATCGACGCCTTCGGGCACGCGCGCCATCAGCATGCGGGCGGCCATGACGTCGGGCGGAACTGGACGGCTCTGGATTAGGCGCGCAATTTCGGGGTGGATCACCAGCGGTCGATCGAACGCCTTGGCGATGCAGTCTGCCGTGATGTCATCGTGCGTCGGGCCGATGCCACCCGTCGTGAACACGTAGTCGAATTGCGTACGTACCGCGCGCACGGTGTCGATGATGGCCTTCTCTATGTCGGGCACGACTCGCGCCTCACATACCCGGATTCCCCATTCATTGAGGTGGATCGCGATGTGGCGCAGGTTGGTGTCCTGCGTTCGGCCTGACAGAATTTCGTTGCCGATGATCAGCACACAGGCGGTGACGACCTGATTGTTCATGGATGCCGAGTGATTCTCAAAGAGAACGGAATCCTATCATTCATTGTCCATCACTCGCTTGGCATCGGTCTGAGTGCTGATAGGTGCGGCAGCGCTGTGTCGGCACTGGCGCGTCGACGCCCTGGAACACGGTAGCGTTTCTCGGAGCCGGCCTCCCTTCCGAGAACCCATGTTTGCGCGTCAGATCGGCGACCTTGATGCCCGCTTCATGCGCCTTCAGAAACCCAATGATCTGTTCCGTCGTGTATTGCTTGCGCTTCATCTCGAGACCTCCCTTCGGTCAATCTATCGGGAAATCTCTCAGTCAGCCGGGTGACCTGGCGGAGGAAGATCACACCATCTAACTAAATGACTGAGGCGCGGAAAACATCTTGCGATTCGATGTAACGGAATACAAGTTGCCGCGCCAATCGATCTGATTGGATTCGACTGGTGCACTCGCACATCAAGGCTGGAAACGTAAGTTTGAGACCTGTGTCACGCCGCCGTTCTGGATGCGTCCGTAAGCTGCGCTAAACCAAAACTCAAGGAGACACCGCTTTTGCTGGAGCGAAGGACACCTCTGGCGTTGGTGCTAGTGATCATTACCGCACTCAGCGGTTGTGATGACCACTCCGGCGGATCCGGATCGAACACGGCAGCTGATTTGGGCGCGACAGTTCAGATGTCGGCAGTTCCCACCGTGGTGAGTCCAGGCGGACAAACGCACATTTCCTGGAGCGCCGAAAATGCGACGTCGTGCCAGGCGTCCGGAGGGTGGTCGGGTGAAAAGCCGGCGACCGGGAGCTTCCGGACAAGCGCGCTCAACACCGATACAACGTTTGCACTCAGCTGCAGCGGGGACCGTGGCGGTGCTGTTGCACGCCTAACGGTGATCGTCGGCAGCGGCGTCGAGCAGGGCGCCCCCATCGTGACTCTCAAGAGCGTTCCAGCGTCGATTCCAGCGAATGGCACCACTCGACTCGAGTGGACCGCGAGCGGTGCCGATAGTTGCCAGGCTGCAGGAGACTGGAGCGGCAGCAAACCGGCCGCCGGAACCCAGGTCGTCTCCGGCATCCAGAAGGACTCGTCCTTCAAGCTCACGTGTTCCGGCATCGGTCAGACAGGCGTTGCGATGACCAGTGTCGTGCTGCAGCGAGCCACGTTACGTTGGACCGAACCGTCCCAGAACGCCGCGAGTGTCGCGGGTTACCACGTGTTTTGGGGCACTGGAACAGGTCGTCGGGAGCACAAGGTCACGATACTTGACCCGAGCATCCGCGCGCATGTCATCGACCTGCCGAGCGCCGGGATCTTCTACTTCGCGATGGCCGCCTTCGACGCGAAAGGAATCGAGGGCGCGCGCTCCAACGAGGTCTCGAAGCACATCCCACGGTGACCCTCTGTGTCACTAAAGGAGTGACTAGCTGGGTCAGTAATCACCGCTGCGCGATGGGGCGCTTCTCAGATCTGTCGATCGGGTCACGGGCTGTCAATCTCCATACAAATACACTGCTTCCCGACCACATTCGTCACGCGCGAATGTGGCTTGAACAGTATTCGAAGGAGAGACCCCCTTGCAGTATCAGAGGGATCGACTTTGTGTTCATGGGTTGCTGCTTGGTGTTTGCGTTGCGCTCGTAGGGTGCTCCGGCGGCGGTGACGCTCCTGCGCGAGGCGCGATCGCGCAGCCGGTTACGCTCGTCGGGAGCGTCGGCGACGGACCGATCACGAACGCGGACGTCCAGGTTCTCGATGCCGCGCAAGGGGTTGTCGTTTCCACAACGAGCGATGATTCGGCGCGGTACCAGGTCGTCGTGCCGGCGGGTACGCGCTATCCGTTGACGCTAGTCGCAAACGGAGGCATCGACCTCGTGACGAACCGTGCGCCCGACTTCGCTCTCCAATCCTTCATCGATGATCCGACCCAGACGGTCGCAAATCTGTCGCCCCTCAGTACGTTTGCGTCGCACGTCGCTGCGTGCCTCAAAGGACCAAGGTTCAACACGGGGCGTGCATGGGGGCTGGTGTTGAGCAGGCTCAGCATGGGGTTCGACGCAGAAACCCTGGGCCACCCGGCGCGCACTCCGGTCGACGCCAGCAACGTCACGGCAGTGGTGCTCGCGAGCGAAGGGCTCGCCGAAGCAGTACGTCGTACGCGCGACGCGCTGGACCAGACGTCGGAGCCACGGTCAGCTGCCGAGGTCATCACCGGCGTTGCATGTGACCTGGCGGCCGATGGCGAAATCGACGGTAACGGAACGGGCGCATCGCCGCGCGTGGCTGCATCGTTCTGGGCGGCTGAAGCCGGAGTACTCGTTGAAATGATCGGTAAACAACTTCGTGTCGATGGTGTGGACGTCAAGGCACGGCTTGACGAGGCGGCGATGGTCGCGGTGCCCGCAATGGTCGTGACGGCCTCGACGGCAGACGTTCCAGTGACCACTGCGCTGATCCAGCAAGCGCGCGAGGCGTTGGCGGTGCTTCATCGTAGTTTCGGCGACGACCTGCTCGCGCGATTGGCCGTGTTGTTAGATACCGTGCCTGTGGCTTCATTGTCGACATCGCTCGCGCAGTCATTGTCTGCTGTCGATCTCGACGCGCTTGCGGATCTACCGAGCCGCGTTGCGGTCGCGGATGACGCGACGCTTACGACAAGTCTCGCGCTCGTGCACGAGTTGGAGACGGCAGCACGCCCTTTGATCTCGTTTGAGGTGACTCCAACCGACGTGGCGCCGGGGGGTACGGCAAGGCTTTCGTGGGCGTCGGCTGAGGTGGTTGGTTGCTTCGCGAGCGGCGGATGGAGCGGTGAACAACTCGCATCTGGGACGATGCTGACCGCGCCCCTCACAGCTCCTGTTCGGTATCGGCTCGACTGTCCCGGGACAGGTGGAACTGCATCGGCCGAGGTGTCTGTGCGCGTAAGCGGCGTCGCGCCGGCCCCCGCTCCGACGGTGAGCCTCACAGCGTCGACACCATCAGTTGTCGCCGGCGGTAACGTAGCGTTGAGCTGGATCTCGACAGTTGCGACCGGTTGTAGCGCAAGCGGCGCCTGGACTGGAACGAAGGCAACGCAGGGCAGCCAGGTTGTCGGACCGCTGAATGCGACAAGCACGTTTTCACTCGCCTGCTCAGGCCCCGGGGGCAACGCGGCGACAACGGTAAATGTCACGGTGACCCCCGTCACGCCGCCACCACTGACGGTAACGTCATCGCTCAAGGCGTCGCCGGCTTGGGTCGACGTCGGCGGTTCGACGCGGCTGGACTGGACCAGCGGGGGGGCGACGGGATGTTCGGCGTCGGGAAGCTGGTCGGGTTCCAAGCCGACTTCGGGCTCGAGCATCGTGGGCCCGATATCGACGGACTCGACCTTCAGCCTCACCTGCTCCGGTGCGGGTGGAAATGCGCTTGCCACCGCGGCCGCGTCGGTGCGATCCGCGAGGCTTTCTTGGCAGGCGCCGTCCACTCTGTCGCCCGCCACACTTTCAGGGTTCCGGATTTACTACGGCACAGCGTCGGGTAGCTACGGGCAGACCGTTCAGATTGCCGATCTGTCGGCGCGTTCACACGTTGTGACGCTCTCTCCCGGCACTTACTTCTTTTCACTTGCGGCTGTGGATGCTGCAGGTAACGTGAGCGGCCGATCGAACGAGGTGTCAAAGACCATCGAATAGCCAGTGTTTCATTGGACGAACCGATGATCGGCTTACATGTTCGGCACACCGACGCAGGTGGCGCTGCGTAGACTGCGCGCCATTGAAGTTGTTGGGCGCGAGCAGACGAATGGCGAAGGTGAAGCGTTACTATTCGTCGAGCGGCAGGGCGTTGGCATTTGCCTCGCTGGCAGTGGGTTTCGGTTTCGCGCCGCATGCGTCTGCGCGAGACCCTTCGCCTCACGCCGCTGCTATTGCGCCGGTTGCAAGGCAGGTCCTCGTTCCCGTCTCAGTCCGCTCTGTTGCAGACCCCGAACAATCCCAGGATCATGACTACCGATCGACTGCGAACGTGACGTCGCAGCCGGGTACGACTGCCGGTCCAGGCTTGGCGGTCGCCATCGCGCTTGTCGGCGTCGTGGCATTCGCGCGCAAACGCGAGTACCTCGCCAACGCTAGGAGCGCGGAGAGATAAGGAGTAGAGGTCAATGTGGATGCACGACCGCTTTGTGAAGAACGGTTGCGTCGGCGCGCGCGTGACGATTCTGATGGGTTCACTGTGCATGAGCGCCTTTGGGCACTCTGCTTCGGGTGAGACACCACCGGATGCGACTGACTATCGCATCAGCGCCGAGGACGTCTTGCAGATTTCGGTATGGAAGGAGGAAGGTCTCGAAAAAGAGGTCGTCGTTAGACCTGATGGCGGGATTTCATTTCCGTTGGCTGGTGACGTACCCGCGGCGGGTAAGACACCGGTCGAAGTAGAGGCAGAGATCGCGCAGCGGCTGCAGCGCTTCATACCGGACGCAGTGGTCACTGTGTCTGTCATGCAACTAAAAGGGTTGCGCATCTATGTGTCGGGGAAGGTGCGAAGCCCCGGCCAGTTCACCGTTGGTCGTTATGTCGATGTTCTGCAGGCGATCACCCTTGCGGGAGGGCTGACACCATTTGCGAACGAAGACGACATAAAAATCCTGCGGCGTGAGAACGGCAAAGAAGTGGTCTACAAATTCAACTACGGCGACGTCAGAAGCGGCAAGAAGTTGGATCAGAACATTCTCTTGCAGACCGATGATGTAGTGGTCGTTCCCTAGTGAAGCCCTCCCAAGCAACGCGTTGCCCGAATCGGATTACGTCGACTCGTCGATGCAAGCACTCCTACTGGGCGTTCGGTCTGCTCGTTGGTTCTGCCGTGGCTCAGGGTGCGTGGGTGACTGACGGTCAGCTGCGTGCCGATAGTGCGTATGACGACAACCCGACGCTGTCGAGCACTGGCGAGGACGATTCCGTCATTAATACCGTTCACGGGCAGGCCGAAGTTCGCCAAGTGACCGAGAGTTCGAGCATTTCGGCGATCGGAGGAATCAGCTATATCGACTATGTCGATCCGCACGCGGATGGCGCTGATCTCAACGACAAAGACACCGAATTTGCGGATATCCGTTCTTCGTGGCGCGGAGAGCGCTTGGGGTGGGGATTGAATGGTTCGTTCAGGCGCGATGTGCTGCTGCGAACCATTGGTTTCATCCGCGATCCGCTCCCAGCCGGTGGTACCGACGGGGGTGACACGACGAGCGGCGGAGACGTAGGTGGCGACCACCCCCCAAACGGCCCCCCGCCGGGCGACAACGTCGATGCAGGCTCGGTAGATCGGCAGATTCGCCGGTATCTGGGTTACGTCAGTCCGTCTGTCAACTATGCGCTGACGGAGCGCACGAGCGCGCAGCTTGCCTACATATATTCGAGCCTGCACTACGACCGCGGCGACGAGGTCGGACTCGAGAATAGCCAAACCAATGGGGTGAGGGCGGAATTGGAGCGCAGCCTGTCAGAGACCGACAGGGTGCGTCTTTCCATGGCTGCTGCGCGGTTCGACCCCGAGCTCAGCACGAAGGTCGATGCGTACGAAATGACCGCCGGATGGACACGCAAGTACTCGGAGGTGGCGGGCCTCAGCGTCGATGCCGGAGCGAGCTATGCCGATTCGCAGGACGGCCAGACAGATAACGGCTTTGTGATTCGCGTGCGAGGCTACCGCAATACCGAGGTCGGCAGAATGTTCGTGCAAGCCGAAAGACAGCTCTACCCAACGGGATACGGCTTAGTAGAGACGGACCGCCTTACTCTCGGTTTTGAGCACGCGATGTCCGACACGGTACGTCTCGCCTTGATGGGCGATTCTTATAAGACGAGCGGCAACAACGAACGAAAATACATATCGGTTGGTCCGAACCTCACCTGGTCATTGAACTCAAACTACTCGGTGGGTGCGACGTACCACTACTACTGGGTGGATCGCGAAAGTGATCCAGGTGGTGCTGCCTCCGGAAACAGCGTGGGCGTGTTTATTGCATACCGACCGCAGCGAGAGTTTTGATTCGTAGATCATGAGCCTTCAGTCTGAGCGTTTGAACATGAGTGTCACCGACGTCTCCACCATCGAGTTGAGCGACTACTGGCTCATTCTGAAGCGCCGAAAATTGGGATTTTTGGTGCCGTTCGGTGTCGTGCTCGGCGTGAGCGTCGCTCTGGCGTTTCTGCTGCCGCCCAGTTATCGCTCCGAAGCGACGATATTGATCCAACGGCAGTCGATACCGTCAGCCCTCGTCAAAACGACGGTCAACACCTATGTCGAGGAGCAGATT
>Ga0105249_10002924_pt1 | contig 14735 bp, 13 predicted proteins | sample KBSS44metaG_FD_81522 | JGI IMG/M metagenome (GOLD analysis project Ga0105249, IMG submission 81522) | Switchgrass rhizosphere microbial communities from Kellogg Biological Station, Michigan, USA - KBS S4-4 metaG | ecosystem: Host-associated > Plants > Roots > Rhizosphere > Soil | place... | reverse complement strand
AGGAACAAGTCATATTTCAGGATCTTGGACAAATGGAATATAAGACAGCATGGGATTACCAGGAGAAGCTGTTGCAGGAAACCGTTCGGAAGAAGTCCGCAGTTCGCAGTCAACAATCAGCAGTCATTAATCAACAGTCCTCAGATAATGCGGGTTTTCAAATCGAAACGACTGCAAACCAGGAACTGCCGACTGAGCACTATCTGCTCTTGGTGGAGCATCCGCCTGTTTATACTTTAGGAAAGAGTGGGAATGAAAATAATTTATTGATCAATGAAAACGAACGTGAAGAAAAAGGGGTTCAATATTTTAAGATCAACCGGGGTGGAGACATAACTTTTCATGGCCCCGGACAGATCGTTGGTTATCCTATCCTGGATCTTGAAAAATTTTATACGGATATTGGAAAATACTTACGCAATATTGAAGAAACCATCATTCTCACATTAGCTGAATATGGTATCCGGGCAGGACGTTCACCTGGTGAAACAGGGGTTTGGATAGATGCTGATATAAAAGGGAAAGAGAGAAAAATATGTGCAATCGGAGTACGAACCAGTCGGTGGATCACTATGCATGGATTCGCATTAAATGCAAATACCGATCTTTCCTTTTTCAATAATATCATTCCCTGCGGTATCCAAAATAAACAAGTAACCTCAATAGAGCAGGAGCTTGGAAGGAAAATTGACGTAGAAGAAGCAAAGGAAAAAGTGAAGCGAAATTTTGAAAAAGTGTTTGATGTTGATCTGATATAAGAAAGTCCGAATTAGAAATTTCGAAATTCGAATTTTATTATTCGAATTTTCCCTCTAAAGTTCCTTTGGGATTAAGAATTTATGTTTCTCAAAAAGTTTCCCATCTTCATATAGTTCAAAATTGAACCAGCCTGAGTGGTAGAAATTTGACTTATCAATCTTAAAATTGCTCAGCGTGATCTCTTTGATCTCAAAAACAAGTTTACCAGCCTCATCAAAAAATTTGATACTGTATTTTTTGTTTGTCTTACTATCAGCATCATCGGGAAGTTTGATTCGTACGTAGCCATCCTGCAGGGTGTAAACATATTTGGAAGCGACAAAAACATTACCATTTGATTTTTCTTTAGCCGAAGCGTTGGGGCCGTTCAAAGAATCGATCTTACCCAATTTATCAACCTGTCCTTCCAGCATGATCTTTTTCTTTGCAGCAATGACAGCGGCGCTGTCATAAAAAGGCCGCTTTGACTGGCTGAATAAGAAAAATCCTTTTTCCAGCATAACATAAATCCGGTAAAACATACGATCATTGGTTGCCTTTGTATCAACAAAACCATTTTCGCGGCTGGTTGGATCGGGAACTGTAAGGATAGTTTTAAAATTTGTCAGGCTGTCAAATGACCGCTGTATGCTGATCTGCTTTACGTTGGTATATTTATTTACCCAACCGATGACGATCCTGTTATTCCCAATATTACGTGCAGAAAATTTCGGTAGCGTATCCTGGCTAAACGAAACCAAATTGAATAGTAAAAGAAATAGAACAGGGATTAATTTTTTCATACTTTATAAACGATTCAGTATTGGATTTTCTTTTCTGCCTGTCCGCAAAGATAAGCTTCTGCTTATACCATTTTCAAAATATTAACGTTCCTTCCGGTAAAGAAGTATTTCCCTGTAATCCACCACTGTGAATTACGAGAATATTGCTATTGACAGGGAAGTAATTTTTCCGGATCAGGTCCTTTATTGCGAAGAATAATTTCCCGGTATAAACAAAGTCGGTTGGTATTTTTGATTCTTTATAAAATGAATTCATAAACCCGATCAGCTCCGGTGTATGTTTGGCGTAACCTCCAAAATGATATTCTTCTATCAGACGATAATCCTTTGATCTCTCTTCGGGGGTAAGCAGGTGTTCAACTGCAGGTAATAGATCGTAATTATTTTTTAAAACAGGAACTCCTACTACTTGTTGTGGTCCTGATATAGCTTTTATAATTCCCGCTATCATGGTGCCGGTACCCACTGCACATATAAAATGTGTGAAAGAGCTTTTAGTGCAATACGCTAATGCAGTTGAAAATCCTTCAGCACCTGGTTTACCATAACCGCCTTCAGGAATAATATATGCGTCTGCTCTCAGGATGCCCGGCGGGATGTTTTTATCTCTATAATCCTGGCGGTTTATAAAAATCAATTCCATGCCATACTGCTTTGCTGCTTTTAACGTTGCTGAATATTCAGCCGGTTCTTCTCCGCGAATGATGGCCGCAGATTTAAAATTATTCAATGAACTTATACAAGCTGTCGCAACGATATGATTTGACCAGGCACCCCCAAAAGTCATGATCTTCTTTTTATTTTGCTTTTTTGCTTCGTCAACATAGTATTTCAGTTTAAACCATTTATTACCTGAAATAACAGGATGAATAAGATCCAGCCGCAGGACAGATACTGCGATCTTTCTTTCAGATCCTAAATGTTCAAATACGGGTTGAACGGCAATATTGTTGAATTGTAATTCCTGCATTGAAGAACGAATTTATTTATTTTCGTGCCTGAAAAAATAAATACATGCAATCAACATTGGTACTATTGGCAGCAGGAATGGCGTCGCGTTATGGAAGTATGAAACAGGTAGAAGGTTTTGGACCTGGCGGAGAAACGATCATGGATTATTCAATTTATGATGCGATCCGTGCAGGATTTACCAAAGTGGTTTTTATAATCCGTAAAGACTTTGCTGATAATTTCAAGACAATATTTGAGCCCAGGCTTAAAGGCAAAATTGAAACAGAATACGTGTACCAGGAAATGGATTCATTTACAGGAGGTTTTTCTGTGCCTCCCGAAAGAACGAAGCCATGGGGCACCGCTCATGCAGTATTATGTGCAAAAGATGCCGTCCAGGGATCTTTTGCAGTGATCAATGCGGATGATTTCTATGGATATGATCCCTTCAAAAAAGCAAATGATTTCATTAATAAAGAATGTAATGAGAAATTGTATTGTATTGTTGGTTATGAAGTAATGAAAACATTATCTGAGCATGGGACTGTAAGCCGTGGTGTATGCAGTGTTGACAAGAATAATTTTCTTACCGGCATCATAGAGAGGACAAAAGTTTATAAGGAGAACGGCAAAGTATATTATGAAGAGGCGGATCAAAAAATAGAAATGCCGGATGACACAACTGTCTCTATGAATTTCTGGTGTTTTGACCGATCTTTTTTTGAATTGACAGAAAAATTGTTCAATGAGTTTTTGCAAAAGGATGGCAAAAACCCTAAATCAGAGTTTTTTATTCCGATCGTGGCGGATCACTATATCAAGACGGGCAGGGGTAAAATAAAAATGATAACAACTCCTTCTCAATGGTTTGGTGTAACATATAAGGAGGATGCGCCGGTAGTAAAGCAAAGTCTTGGAAAATTAATAGCTGAAGGAAAATACCCGGAAAAATTATGGGTATAAAAAAATCCCGCCACCGGCGGGACTCTTTTTACTGACAGAAAAAGCGATCAATTCACTTTTACCATATATACAAAATCTTCGATCTTTTTAACCTGCTGTGGCTTATTCATGCCGGCCAGCGTTGTTTTAACCGGTACTTTCACTTTTTGGAATGAAGTATCTGATTTCTTTAATTGTTCGATCACATTAAAAATATATTTCGATTGGATCGCAAAAGCTACACCTTCCGCTTCTGTTTCTTTTGTGCTCAAGATACCGATTACTTCACCCTCATGATTAAAAACGGGGCCGCCACTGTTTCCAGGATTTGCTGCAATTCCAAGTTGACAGCTTAATGTATCTCCATTAAAACCTGTTTTGGCGCTCAAGTATCCTTCACTGTAAACAATCTCATTTCTTGGAAAACCTAAAGTATAAATAGGCTCAGCCACATCAGTTGATGATTTACGAACGCCGTACGGAACTGATGGAATGGATTTAAAATCTTTATCATCGATCTTTAGAATTGCAATGTCCTTATTTAGATCTGTGAATACTACATTGGCTCTAAATTGATCATTTTCATTGTTGATCACAAAAATATTCCGGGCATTCCGAACGATATGGGCATTAGTAACTAAATAACCTTTTCCATCGATCATAAAACCAGTGCCCGCTGTACGAAAAGGAATTTGGGTGACAGCTATTTTGTTCTTAAGATTATCTACTTCTCTTTTTTGTGCATTCTGCTGTATTTTGACCTCATTCACATCCCTGCTAAGATCCTGCAATTTTGAATTGTCTGCCTTTGGAGAAAGTGTATTTACCAGCATCGAAACTCCTAAAGTGGTAATGATCGCAATGCTCGCGGCAATAGCCACCACTCTTTTGTAACGGCTCCATAAATAAACAACTTTAGCCTTACCTACTAATTCTGCTGGTTTGATTTCTCCTTTCTCAGTAAGATGAGCATGTACATGATGAAGTTCAGCCTTGAGATTTTTTCGTTCACTGAAATCTTCCATTTGTTGCAGGAAAAGACTATGCTCCACCACCAGCTGATCAATTTCAGGATTTGTTTTGCGGAGGTTTTCAAAATAGGATCTTTCATCCGCGGTCATTTCACCACGAATATAACGTTCAACGGCCTGGAGCATCATTACATCTTCCATCACGGGTTACCATTTTTATAATGAGTAAAAAATATTTTCTTTAGTCTCATCAAGCACTTGTACTTCTGGTTTTTCGCATTATCGGCATTTGTATATCCAAAATCGGCTGCTATCTCCTGCATATTCTTTTTTTGCAGGTAAAACGCCTCGATCAGGCTTTTACACGGCTCACCCAGCTTGCTGATCGCCATATCCATCATGTCAAATTCTACATCCTTCTTCTCATGATCCTCTACCTCTTCTTCAACCGGTACCGTTGCTTCTAAATTTCCTACCTCGGTAACATATCGGCCTGCATGTTGCAGCTTTTTAAGCCATAACCGGCGACTTACGGAATAGAGATAGGTCTTTATCTGGCAATTCAGCTCAAAATTTTCCGATCTCACCTTTTCATATAAAACGATCATCGCCTCCTGGAAAATATCCCTGGCATCATCAGAGGTGCCATTGTTGTTGATTATCAGCGATTGGATCGTGTTATAATTGTCGCTATAAATCGTTTCTACTGCTTTTCGGTCGTTTTTTGCCAATCCGCGCAGCAGGTCCTTCTCGTTTGTCTCTTCTTTCACCTGTCCGTTGTTTATACTTTTTTCTAAAAATAGTAACCCGTAGCGGCCTGAAAAAAAATATTTAAAATCGGGTTACTTTTTGGAAGACGGGGTATTAACATCAAATCGATTTTAAACTTTTAAAAACAAAAAAACATGAAAAAACTTCTTTTGGTTTTAGCTATTGCAGGTACAGTTGCTGCTTGTAACAATGAAAAGAAAACAGACGAAACAACAACAACTACTGATTCAGCTACAGCAGCTCCGACTCCGGCTCCGGATACAACTGTTGTAAAAGTTGATACAACAGCTAAACCAGCAGATTCTACTAAGAAGTAAGAATTTCTATATGGCAAGCAATCGTTAGAGGTCATCCCTTTTGGGGTGACCATTTTTTTGAACCCCTATTCCCAGCCAACTGGCGGGGAATTAAAAATTTTCTAAAGCGGTTTATCCTTCTTATTTCATCTACCTTTGTCGGCCTTTTAAAATTTAAACATTTACTGTGACAACATTCGAAGCACTGGGCATTGAGCCAGGACTTTTACATTCTATTTCAGCGTTAGGATTTACTCAGCCCACACCCATCCAGGAAAAATCAATACCGGTTTTATTAAAGGGTACCAAAGATTTTGTGGGTCTGGCGCAAACTGGTACAGGCAAAACCGCTGCCTTTGGTCTTCCTTTATTACAACTATTAAACAAACAGAGCCGCTTTCCACAGGCTTTGATCATTTGTCCAACACGGGAACTGTGTTTGCAAATAACAAGTGATCTCGATAAATTCAAAAACAAAGCAGATCGCATTGCAAACACTGCTGTATACGGCGGCGCGTCTATAGGTGAGCAAATAAGAAGTTTAAAGAAAGGAACTCATATTGTAATAGCTACCCCGGGGCGTTTGATCGATTTAATCGAACGTAAGGCGATCGATCTTGAACAAATACATTATGTGGTATTGGATGAAGCAGATGAAATGCTGAACATGGGTTTCAAAGATGATATCGAATTCATTCTGAAAAATACTCCTAACCGGCAAAGCACCTGGTTATTTAGTGCAACAATGCCCCCGGAAATACGGCAGGTAAGTAAACGTTATATGCAGCAGCCTTTTGAGATCACGATCGGCAAAGTAAATGCTGCCAATGTCAATATTGATCACCAGCATTTTGTTACTTCATTGAGTAACCGGTATGAAACGCTGAAACGTATCATTGATTTTAATCCCGGTCTATACGGCCTGATCTTTACCCGAACAAAAGCAGATGCCCAGGAAATTACGGAGACTTTGATACGGGAAGGCTATGACGTAGAAGCGTTGCATGGTGACCTGACCCAACAGCAGCGGGATAAAGTGATGGGCCGTTTTCGGGAAAGAAGTATTCAATTGTTGATAGCAACAGATGTGGCTGCCAGGGGGATTGATGTGCAGGGAATCACACACGTTATTAACTATGAATTGCCGGATGATCCGGAAGTATATACGCATCGAAGCGGAAGAACAGGCAGAGCCGGTAAAAGCGGGATTTCCATTTCAATTGTTACGCCTAAAGAAATATACAGACTACGGCAAATAGAACGATTGATCAATAATCGCTTTCATAAAATGGATATACCAGCGGGGAAAGATGTTTGCCGTAAGCAATTCTTCCATTTTATTGACAAGATGTTGCAAGCTGATATCAGCCACGGTGAATATGAAACTTACATACCGGCGCTAAAAGAAAAATTCGCAACGATAGAAAAGGAAGAAATATTACAACGGGTAGCTGCGTTGGAATTTGATCGCTTTTTAAAATATTATGAGAATGCTGCCGATTTGAATATTCGTGAGGAGAAAAGAGGTGATAGAAGAGGCGAAAGACCAGAAAGGTCCACCCAGCGTGATACGAAGGGAAGAAGTTATGGTCAGAATGGAAATTATCAACGTTTGTTTGTAAATCTTGGAACGAAAGACGGCTTCTATAAAGCCAGTTTCCTCCAGTTTATACTAGATATGAGCGATTTAAATAAAGACGTGCTGGGTCGTATCGATATGAAAGAAATGAATAGCTGGATCGAAATTGAATCGGGAGCTGCTAAAAAGATGATCAAATCAATCGATGGAAAAAATTATCGTGGAAGAAAGATCAGGATGAATGATGCAGAATCGGGTGGCCGTCGTAAATAATTTCAATTTAAATTTTGAATCTCAGGAATTGGGACTACATTTGAAGCATGAACACAGCAAAAGTATTTTTCGGCTATTATTTTTATTACTTCTTTTTTGGAATGAAGCCGGGATTGCTTTTGGTTCGAAAATAATTGGTAAACCAAAATTAAAATAGAAAATCCCGGCTCAAAAAAGCCGGGGTTTTTGTTTATACACTATGACAAGGATCTCAATACAAGGTTATCAGGGCAGTTTTCACCAGGTGGCTGCACAATTATTCTTTGGAAAAGAAGTGCAGGTGATACCATGCGATACTTTTAAGGAAGTAGTCAGGATCGCATCGAATAAAAAAGAAAGTGAGGGAGGTGTGATGGCAATTGAGAATTCCATTGCCGGCAGTATTCTTGCCAACTATAACCTTCTTCAAAAAAGTAATCTCAGGATCATTGGTGAGATTTATTTACAGATAAAACAAAACTTATTAGTTAATCCCGGTGTCAACCTGGAAGATATCCGGGAAGTTCACTCACATACAATGGCCCTGCAGCAGTGTTATGATTTTTTGGATAAACACAAATGGAAATTAGTGGAAACAGAAGACACGGCGTTGAGTGCAAAACATGTTCATCAGCATAAAAGCAAACATATTGCTGCTATTGCAAGCAGGCTCGCTGCTGAATTATATGAGCTGGATGTGATAGCTCCTAACATCCATACGCTAAAGAATAACTATACAAGATTTTTGTACCTGCAACGGGAAGAAAATGTAAAACCAGTTGACAATGCAAATAAGGCTTCCGTGAATTTTCATACCGATCATTCGCGGGGAAGCCTGGCGAAAGTGCTTACAGAAATAGCTAATGGTGGCATTAATTTGAGTAAGCTGCAAAGCTTTCCAATACCGGGAAGCGATTTTAAATATAGTTTTCACGCAGATATGGAATTTGATTCGACTGAACAATTCAATCATGTTATTGAAAACATTAAACCATTAACTGAGGAAATAAAGGTGTATGGGATTTATAAAAAAGGTTTGTGGAGATAGTTTGATTAATGATTATTAATTATTGATTATTTATGATCGAAACATCAAAAAGGCTGGAAGGAATTGGCGAGTACTATTTTTCTCAAAAGCTGAGGGAAATAGATGAGTTGAATAAGCAGGGCCGGAATGTTATTAACCTGGGTATTGGTAGTCCTGATCTGCCGCCGCACCCGGATGTGATAAAAGTTTTGCAGGAAGAATCGGCAAAACCGAATGTTCATGCTTATCAATCGTATAAAGGCTCGCCCTTGCTGCGCAATTCTATTGCGCAGTGGTATAAAAAATGGTACAATGTGGATCTTAATCCGGATACAGAAATTTTGCCGCTGATCGGAAGCAAGGAAGGAATTATGCATATCTGCATGACCTATTTAAATAAAGGAGATGAAGTGCTGGTGCCCAACCCTGGCTATCCAACCTATCGAAGTGCGGTAAAATTAGCAGGTGGCAAATGTGCAGAGTACAAGCTAACTGCAAAGAATAACTATGAACCGGATTTTGACAGGCTCGAAAAGAAAAAACTGAAGAAAACAAAGTTGATGTTTGTGAATTACCCGCAAATGCCAACCGGGCAATTGCCTTCGAAGGAATTATTTGAGAAGCTGGTCTCATTTGGTAAGAAACATGATATTCTTATTGTACACGATAATCCTTACAGTTTTATTCTGAATGATGAGCCAATGAGTTTATTAAATATTGATGGAGCCAAAGATTGTGTGATCGAATTAAACTCGTTAAGCAAATCGCACAATATGGCTGGTTGGAGAGTGGGTATGTTATGCGGAGCCAAAGAAAGAATTGATGAAGTGTTGCGGTTTAAAAGCAATATGGACAGCGGAATGTTCTTACCGGTTCAGGTAGCTGCGGCCAGAGCTTTAACCTTAGGAAAAGACTGGCAGGGTGAAGTAAATGTTGTTTATAATGAGAGAAGAATTAAAGTTTTTGAACTGCTCGATCTTTTAAAATGTAAGTATTCAAAACAACAGGCGGGTTTGTTTGTCTGGGCTAAAATTCCTTCAAACTATAAAACCGGTTTTGAATTGAGTGATGAAGTATTACAGCAATCAGCAGTATTTATAACACCGGGTGGAATTTTTGGAGATGCCGGTGATAAATATATAAGAGTGAGTTTGTGTGCTCCGGTTGAAAAATTTGAAGACGCAAAACAAAGATTAATTAATAATTATTGATTAATGATTATTGTATGGAACGAAAACGCATTTGTATAGTTGGAGTTGGTTTGATTGGGGGATCTTTAGCCATTCAATTGCATGAAAAGAAACTTTCTTCAAAGTTGATTGGTGTGGATGCCAACAACGAGCATGCAAAAAAAGCAGTTGAGCTGGAACTGGTAGATGAAACAATGGAGCTTGATGAGGCAATTAAGAGCTCTGATGTAATTATTCTTGCCATTCCGGTTGATGCAATGCTGAAGGTTGTTCCTGTTATTCTTGATAAAATAGATCAACAAATTGTTATTGACCTGGGCTCAACAAAATCACAATTAATAGAACTGATAAAAGATCATCCTAAAAGGGGAAGATATGTAGCCACGCACCCAATGTGGGGTACCGAGTACAGCGGACCACAGGCGGCAGTGCGTGGCGCCTATGAAAATAAAGCAGTGATAATTTGTAATGCACATGAATCCGACGCTGACGCATTAGAGTGGACAAAGGCAATGTATAGAAAGATCGGCATGCACTTACTCGAAATGGAAGCAGCCGCACATGATCTGCATGCAGCCTATGTGAGCCATATCTCGCATATTACCTCCTTTGCATTAGCGAATACCGTTTTGGAAAAGGAAAAAGAGGAGAACGCAATTTTTGAATTGGCATCAGCCGGTTTTGAAAGTACCGTTCGTTTGGCAAAGAGTAACCCGGCAATGTGGGTTCCTATCTTTTTACAGAATAAAGAAAATGTACTGGACGTACTGAATGAACATATTGAACAGTTAAAAAGATTCAGGGATAGTATCAAAGAAGGAAAAGAAAAAGAGTTGAAGGGATTGATTGAGGACGCGAATAAAATAAGGAGGATTATAAAATAAATTAGCTATGGAAGACAAAATAGAACAGCTGATTTCACATGCTCAATCTTCATTGTATTTCGCAAATGAGGCATTTAATGAAATATGGCATATAACTCAAACGCCCAATACTAAAGATGAATATGATATAGTCGCAGGTCATCCATTTAGCTTTTATGGAATTACATTGCAATATTGTTTTATAATGGAGTATAATAAATTACTTGATGCAAACACATCTAAAGAAAATGAAAATGTTGCCTCTCTTATGAGATTAAATAAAAAAACGAAGGAAATTCTAGGCGATGCATTTGAATTGAAATTTTTTGAGAATATCAAGCTGATGAAAGAAATAACTAGTTCGGATTTATATAAGAGGCTAAAAAAGCTACGAAATAAGAAGTTTGGACATTCTGACAGCGACGAAATAAATAATCCTTGGAAAATTGAAGGTTTTACTGGGCGGCAGATTGAAGAAATGCGAAATCAAATTGAAATGCTATTGGAAGTATTTAATAACATTTTTGGAGCTATATCAGATGCGAGTTTTCGTTTGCATAACGATGATCGGACTGCAAATTTTATTAGGTTTCACGCGAAATACAAAGCTTATTATTATAGGAATTTTCTAAAAGCAATGGAAGAGGGATATGGCCTTCATTAAATGCTCAATAGCCAACAGAACTTTGAGCGGAGCGTCGCAAGTAAAGCTTAATAGTAGTAACACAAATGACTAAACAAAAAAATAAAATAATAACCGCCTCCTGCTCCTCTTTAGGAGCCGGGGGTTTAAATTTGTACAATGCAAACAGCAACACAATCAATGAAAGAGATCACACAGCAGGCATGGAATAAAAGACCAATGATCATTTCCGGTCCCTGCAGTGCCGAAACCGAGGAACAGGTATTGCAAACCGCACAACGGCTGGCCGCAACAGGCTGGGTGGATGTAATGCGTGCTGGCATCTGGAAACCACGGACAAAACCCGGTGGGTTTGAAGGGATTGGTGCAAAAGGATTGCCATGGATGCAACAGGCAAAGAAGCTGACCGGCTTACCGGTGACTGTTGAAGTGGCTACCGGTAAACAAGTGCAGGATGCACTGACATTTGATGTAGACATTTTATGGATCGGTGCAAGGACAACCGTGAATCCATTTAGTGTGCAGGAAGTGGCCGATGCATTGCGTGGTGTGGATGTGCCGGTACTGATCAAAAACCCGGTAAACCCTGACCTGGAACTATGGACCGGCGCTGTTGAACGTGTAGCCCGTGCAGGCATCAAACAAATTGGTTTGATCCATCGCGGTTTTAGTAACTATGGCAATACAGAGTTTCGTAATGCACCGATGTGGCAGCTGGCGATTGAAATGAAACGCCGCAATCCCGAACTGATGATGATCAATGATCCTTCACATATCTGCGGCCGCCGGGATATACTCGCTGATGTGGCGCAACGTGCAATTGATTTGGATATGGATGGCTTTATTATCGAAAGTCATATCGATCCGGATAATGCATGGAGTGATGCCAAGCAGCAGGTGACGCCTGAGCGATTGAAAGAAATGCTCGATCATTTGGTTTGGCGTAAAGAAGATGTGAGCAGCGAGGAATATCATGCAGCATTGGAGAAGTTGCGCCAGCAGATCAATCATCTTGATGATGAGCTGATGCAGATATTGAGTCAGCGGATGAGGCTGGCTGAAAAGATCGGTGAATACAAAAAGAATAATAACATTACTATTTTACAAACCAACCGCTGGAATGAGATACTGGAAAGAGCATTTGCAAAAGGAGATAAGCTGGGACTAAGCAAAGAATTTGTGACAAAATATTTTGATGCGGTGCATATGGAAAGTATCAATCATCAGAAGAAGGTGCTGGATAGTTAACCCCCTGTCCCCGCCGTGGCGGGGAGACTTAGGTTTGAACAGTTAATTAGCTATAAACTATTGATGAGCCATAGAATCACTACTGTTGCTATAGATTAAAAATATTCAATGACAGGAAAACTAAAATATTCCCCTTTAGGGGTTAGGGGTAAACTCACTTATAAATTTTCCAACTCATCTACCGATTTCTATTTCGCTTCCGGCATCAGTCATTTGAAAAAACTGGCTGACCCGGGTTCAACTATTCTTATTACGGATGAGAATATATACAATGCGCATGAAAAGCGATTCAAAGGATGGAACACTATGGTGTTACAAGCCGGCGAGGAGTTCAAGATCCAGGCGACTATTGATAATATTATCGATCAGCTCATAGCAATGGAGGCGGATCGTAAAACGACATTGGTTGGAGTGGGCGGCGGAGTAATTACAGATATTACGGGGTATGCTGCTTCGGTTTATATGCGTGGCTTAAGATTTGGATTTATTCCAACATCTGTTTTAGGAATGGTAGATGCAAGTATCGGGGGCAAGAATGGAATTGATGTTGGGGTTTATAAAAACCTGGTTGGTACAATCCGTCAGCCGGCTTTCATTCTGCATGATATGGTTTTTCTTAATTCGTTACCACAGGCTGAATGGGAAAATGGATTCGCAGAAATAATCAAACATGCCTGTATAAAAGATGCAGCGATGTTCAGCGATTTAGAAAATAGATCACTGACGCATTATCAAGGCAGGCAAAAATCAATTTGTGAACTGGTGGAGCGTAATGCAATGATAAAAGCCAATGTAGTAAAGAGAGATGAATTTGAAAAAGGAGAGAGGCGATTACTCAATTTCGGTCATACACTCGGGCATGCATTGGAAAATCAGTATGAGTTATCGCATGGCCAGGCCATTTCTATTGGTATGACCTATGCCTGTCATATTTCAGAGCAGCTTATGGGTTTTAAACAAACAGAAAAAGTATTAACGCTGATCGATAAATATAACTTACCTACTTATTCATCATTCAATAAGCAAAAGGTATTTGACGTATTGAAGATGGATAAGAAAAGAGAGCAGAAAGAAATGAATTATGTATTGCTGGAGAAGATCGGGAAAGGAGTGGTGAAATCGATTTCATTAAATCAATTGGAGAAGATTATTTCAAATTTTTAAAAAAATATTTTTTCTGCCAGATGGCGGAGATAGACAAATGAAAGCAACTATAAATCCATCAAAATTATCAGGAACTGTAAGTACCAACGCATCCAAAAGCTCTATGCAAAGAGCTTGTGCCGCTGCTTTGCTTATAAAAGGAAAAACAATTTTGCATAATCCTGGTCATAGTAATGATGACAAAGCCGCCATCGACATCATCAAAGCAATGGGGGCATGGGTTGAGATGGGCAATGGAGAATTGAAAGTGGAAAGCGAAGGGGTCAATCCTATTTCTGATGCAATTAATTGTGGCGAATCGGGTCTCAGTATCCGGATGTTTACACCTATCGTTTCATTAAACGATATGGAAATTACAATTAATGGAAGCGGAAGCCTTGCAACAAGACCGATGGATTTCTTTGATGAAATATTACCCCAGCTCGGTGTAAAAATAAAAAGCAATAAGGGAAAGTTGCCAATGATTATCCAGGGACCCTTGCAACCAAAAAATATTGAAATAGACGGTTCACTCAGTTCTCAATTTCTTACCGGGTTATTATTTGCTTATGCAGCAGCAAACGCAAAAGATGTTTCAATCAAAGTAAATAATCTGAAAAGCAAGCCGTACATCGAGTTGACATTAGATGTAATGAAGCAATTTGGCTTGACGGTACCCGAAAACAAGAATTTTGAAGAATTCATCTTTCATGGCTCGTCGACTCCGAACTCCGAACTCCGAACTATTGACTACACAGTGGAAGGCGACTGGAGTGGTGGTGCATTTTTATTAGTTGCGGGTGCGATTGCTGGTCCAATCACTGTAAGAGGTTTAGATCTGATGAGTACACAAGCCGATAAAGCAATTGTTGATGCTTTAATGAAAGCAAATGCAGGTATTGCAATGGAAGCAAAAGGAATTAAGATACATCCCGCGCCGATGAATGCCTTTGATTTTGATGCAACTGATTGCCCGGATTTGTTTCCACCTTTGGTGGCACTGGCTGCTTATTGCAAAGGAAAGTCAACAATCAAAGGAGTTTCAAGATTGACTCATAAAGAAAGCAACAGGGCTATGACTTTACAGGATGAATTTGATAAAATGGGAGTAACAATAGACCTGAAAGATGACAAGATGATCATCCATGGCGGAGGTATTGTAAAAGGAGCGGACATACACTCACATCATGACCATCGTATAGCTATGGCTTGTGCAATAGCCGCTTTGAAGGCAACAGATGAAACGGTCATTGAAGAGGCACAGGCAATCAATAAATCCTATCCTGATTTTTATGAACATTTGAAACAATTGGGTGCT
>Ga0105249_10002921_pt1 | contig 14742 bp, 10 predicted proteins | sample KBSS44metaG_FD_81522 | JGI IMG/M metagenome (GOLD analysis project Ga0105249, IMG submission 81522) | Switchgrass rhizosphere microbial communities from Kellogg Biological Station, Michigan, USA - KBS S4-4 metaG | ecosystem: Host-associated > Plants > Roots > Rhizosphere > Soil | place... | reverse complement strand
TAATCAACCCACAACTCAGGCATCCAACAACTCTCTGATTTGACTCAGCCTTGCTTGCATGTCCTGAACGTTGTGAGCATCCCGACGGACCCGATATATCGATCTTGAATCGGATCCTTTCTCTTCTACGATCAATCCCTCGGCAGTGAGTTTGGCTACCGCGTCGGAGACAGTTCTGGTTTCGAACTTTATCCGCTGATGCAGCAACCACCACTCGACTATGCCTTCGAAAGTATCGCCTGCGTCGGGATTGTCCATGAGATAAGCGAGGATGTGATAACAAGCCTCCCGCTGTTCTCTGATTGGATCGCTTCTCATTTGTTTCTTCGAACTCGTCTATAGCATTTCCCGTGCAATTAAAATCATTGACGTTTTTGCTATCCGTTAACTATCAAAGTGGGCTTTTCTGCCCCATCGAGGTTGCGGTATCGTAAGTACAACCTCTCTTTTTCAAGAACTTAGACCAGGGCAAACTTAACCTAATTGAAACTGCCGATTACCCTGTTCACTGCCATTCGGCAGCTTCAGTTTCTGAACATCGATACGGTGTTTCCTTATCAACTCCCAAAACGTCCGCCTCTCTTTTTGCGCCGCCTGCGCGGCCTTCGTGATGTTTCCTCTGTAGGCGACGAGCAAGTTGCGGATATAGTCTGATTCAAATTGCGAAATGACCCGCGCCTTCGCTTCCTGGAACGACAATCGAAGTGGCTGCTCATGCGCGCCTGGCAGGACGATGTGATGATCCTGAATGATTCTCTCCGTGCATAGGACCACCACACGCTCGATCACGTGTTCCAGCTCTCGCACATTGCCGGGCCAACTGTAGAGCAGCAGTTTGCGCTCTGCATCTGGAGAAAAATCGCTGGTGGGACTATTCAGCTTGCCTGCGTACTCAGCGAGAAAATGGCGCGCCAGAATAAGGATGTCGCTCGAGCGCGCGCGTAATGGCGGCAGCACGATGGGAACAACATTCAATCGATAGTAGAGGTCGCGGCGAAGCGTTCCCGCCTCAACCTCAGCTTCCAGATTCGCGTTGGAAGCCGCAATGATTCGCACATCGCCGGTCAATGACCTGGCGCCGCCGAGCGGACGATATTCTTTGCTCTGCAGGAAGCGCAACAATTTGACCTGGGCCTGCAGGGGCAAGGAATTGACTTCATCGAAAAAGAGCGTTCCCTGCTCTGCCTCTCGAATCAAACCATTACGCGACCCCGAAGCTCCTGTAAAAGCGCCGCGGTCGTGACCAAACAATTCATTCTCCATCAACTCAACTGGAATAGCGCCACAATTGATAGGAACGAAAGGTTTGCCGGCCCGGGAACTCAGATAGTGAATCGCGCGACCCACCATCTCCTTTCCGGTTCCCGTCTCACCGGAGATCATCACCGTAGTGTCTGACTTGGCTACGACTCGAATCTTGCTTATCTCAGCAGTGAAAGCGGGACTCTCGCCGATGAGTTGTTGTAAACCAAATTTCTCGATTAAGGTCTGCTCCGTCCTTTCACGACGTACGTGATGCATCAGCCGCCTGAGGCGGATCAGAACCTCTGATTCTCGCAAAGGAAGAATAAGAAAATCAGCGATGCCCGGCCTCTCCAGCTCGCTCAACTCCGCTTCCTGGACGTTCTCAACAGCCACCACGATTGGAGCCGATGAGGCTACAGGTCCAAGTACTCGGAGGAGCGCATCCAGAGACTTCAACTGAACGCAAGGCAGGGCCAGGAGGATCAGTGACGGCTTCTGTCTGAGAATGATCTTAGACAGTTCATCATTGCTTCCGTCGACCTCCTGGCTGGTATGGCAGGCAACTTCGAACCCTCGGTCGGGGCTGGACTCCAGAGTCTGGCGCAGGGTTTCCCCCACATGCCCACTGCGCTCAAATTGCAACAACAATACAACTGCTGGTTCCATAACTTTCGTCACCCCACTTGGGTCCAGTTCAGGTTTCATCCTCTGACGCAGGACAGATTAGACCTGTAGTGGCTGGGAGTCTTTAACCAGTTCCTAAATAATTGCTAATTGTGAGGACTGTAGAAAAATGGTCGATACAAAGGGGTTTTGTTCAAAAATAGGGGTCGTATCGAACCGCGAATGCGTCGCATTAGACGGCTTGGCGCCGACTTTTTAGCCAAGCTAGAATGGCTTTTCCCGAAAGTCTGATTTCTCTGTGCAACCTCTGCGTTCTCTGTGCCTCTGTGGTTGTTTTTCCTGAGCAATCTTCAACCACAGAGACACAGAGAACGCAGAGGTTGCACAGAGATGAGCCCTGTTGGAGGACTTTTCCGGGCTAAGCTAGTTGAAATCATCGACCTTGCGCGGTGAAGTGAGGATCTAACTCGGAAAGCCGATTCGCCTCAATAGATCCTGGAACCTCGGATCCTTGCGGATGCTTTTTAGCTCCGGGCTAATCTTGAACCAAACCAACCAGTCGTTGCGTTCTTCGTAAAGCTGTTCGAGCAGTTGAAAGACTCGTTCGAGTGGTCCAAGCGCAAGATGGATTAGGACCAGGCTGTATGGAGACACATATTTCCGCTGAGCAATATCTTCCAGAATGCTGAGAAGGGTCTCCGCCTCAGCTCGCTGGCCGTTCAGCGCATGAGCATAGCCCATGAAACCCAACGCCATGTAAGCCTCCTCATCCAGTTTGTAGATAAACTGGAATTCCTGAATTGCTTCCTCCAAACAACCCTGCTGAACGTAGGTGGAACCCAAAACGAAATGGGTGGGCATGTAATTGGGTTCCAATTCGCGCGTCTTGTTTAGCTGATTGATGGCCATTTCATACTCACCTCTTAGGTAGTAGACAGTGGCGAGATTCATGTTTATCTGGAGCGAGAACGGATCGAGCTCAAGGGCGGTTTCATAATGTCTGATAGCTTCTTCAAAGCGCTCCATGAACGTTAGATACGTCCCATATCGTTGATGGGCCGAGACGAGATTCGGATCTAGCTTGAGAGCTTTTCTAAATTCCGCTTCGGCGCCAATCCAGTCGTGATCGTAATAGACTTTGACCAAGCCCAACGATGAATGGGCTTCGGCGAGACTGTCGTCGATCTCAACTGCTCTCAGTGCAGCCTCTTTAGCTTTAGGCATTACTTCGCGCGGCGGGAAATGAACGTTAGACAAGCGAAAATAAGCATCCGCCAAGCCGCAGTAGGCCAGGGCGTAGTAGGCGTCGATCTGAATCGCCTTCTGGAAAACCTCGATTGCCTTCAGCACCCATTCTTTGCTGTATTTGTTCCAGAAATAACGGCCTCTCAGGTAGAGATTGTAGGCTTCAAAGTTCTCGGTTGGGCGTCTGGCGAGACTTATGCGATCGCTGGAGGTCAGTTTGAATTTCAAACTTTCCGTTATGGCTTTCGCAATCTCCGCCTGAATCGCAAGAATGTCCGAAGGGCTGCGATTGTACTGCTCGCCCCAAAGCTGTGAGCCATCGGAGACTTTCACCAGCTCGCTGCGGATAATCAGTTTTTCGGCGAGCCGCATGACGCGAATCATCATCACCGCCCGGACATTCAGTTGACGACCGACTTCCTGCGGATGAATCTCTTTCCCCTTAAAACGAAAAACCGTGCTGCGCGCCACCACGCGCAGCCCCGGAATCCGTGAGAGAAGATCAATGATGCTTTCCGTAATACCGTCTGAAAGGTACTCCACGTTGGGGTCCTTTTCCGGGCTGTCCATAGCTAAGACGGCGAGTGAATGAATCGGCTCCTCTTCAGACTCTGTGCGGGCGGCGACGTGAAAGGTCTCTCCCGTTGCAATCTGGTCGGGGGATAGCTCAGTAACTTCTGCGACGAAGCGATATCCACGCCGGGGTACTGTTTGAATAAACTGAGGCGTACGGCGGTTCTCACCTAACGTCTTGCGTAAGATCGACATACTGACCGTGATGTTGTTCTCTTCGACAATCGTATCGGGCCAGATCCCCCGCATCAGTTCGTCCTTTGCGATCAGCTGTCCACGGCTCTGGATGAGAAACAGCAGCAAGTCCAGAATCTTCGGTTTAAGCACGACCGGCTCGCCCCGATAGAGAAGCCGCTGCTGGGCCTGCTCAAGGCGGAAGCCACCGAATTCGTAGATCTTTGAGCTAATCTCTTTTGGCATAAACCAGAGCCGTTGCACCCGCGTTGAATAGGGCGCCTTTCATGTTCGCATTTCCGTGCCCAATAAGATGCTAAAGAGCAATTACGGAAAGACTCTACCCATGTTCGACTCTGGGATGCCAAACATTTCTGTACGTAGAACTCCGCGATCGCGATAGGAGTAGTCGATTCGGGGATAATACGTGGAGGTTTTCGCGAAATGCAAGATTTTTTGCACTGCGATGGGGCAGAATGGGACGATTGAGGTTCTCTAGCTCGAGAGCAGCGATTTGCGTTAAAGCATTCAGGACTCATCCTGAGTGCTAGCGGCAGGCTCGCTGTTTTCGTTCTGTTGCTTCGCTCCGCGATCAGAGAAGTCTTGTGCCAGAACGTTGTGGCAGAACTCAATCCACTCAGGAGTTACGTCACTGAAAATAATGTTCTCGTCGATGAAGATGCCGTCGGTGACCGTGAAATTGGTCTGCAGGTAAACATAATCTGCATCGGTCAATTTCCGGGCCACTCTCATCGTCTCACCATTAACCTCTTTGATTATTTTTCGCGCGTTCTCAGCTTTTTCGCTCCAGCCCGCAAACTGACGAAGCCGGAACAATGGGTAAGCTTTACAGTATTTTCCAAGGGTCGTCATAGGTCCTTCCTCGCTGCTGAATTTCAACCATTAATCGCCGTAGATGATGCCGTCGCCATAAATAATTCCGTCGCCGTAGATAATGCCGTCGCCGAAAATGCTACCGTCGCCGTAGATGATGCCGTCGCCGTAGATAATGCCGTCGCCGTAAATGATGCCGTCGCCGTAGATGATGCCGTTGGCCATTGTTATCGAGTCAGAGATGGTCACGCTGCCGGCGCTCAGGATTCCACTGCCCCGCAGGATGCCGTCACCGACGAACTGACTGTTGTTAATGAATGATCCGTTTCCGAGCGATTGGCCATTTGACAGCAGAATTCCACTAGTGAAGAGTATTCCGTCGTAGATTTCCGGTGTCGTGATGCTCCGGCCGCCTTTCAGTAACGAGTCTGACAGGATGTTGCCGTCCACCTTCATGTTTTCAGGTGAGATATCAACTGCGTCTGACATGAGGGCGTCTTCTGAAATCATTACACCATCAGCAACAAAACCGCTGCTGTTCCAAAGCACATTTCCGTTTGTAAGCTGTTGTGCTCCTGCGTAGAGGGCGCCTTGGTTTACGATCACTCCATCGGAAATCAGGAAACCGTCGCCGAGGAGTTGGCCTGTGGCATACGGTCCCTGCAAACGAGAGATCAAGCCGCTTCCGGATGCGGTATTGAATTTACGGACGATCATGCCGCTCCAATTGAAACTGCTGACGCAGAACGCGGAAGACTCGCTGACCGAACCAGTGAGCAGCGACATGCCGACCTGCACCGGTGAAGCAAGGTCCGTGCGAACCGCCATGACCAGTCTCATCGCACCTTCGATATTCAGTTGGCCGGCGCCCTGATCCAGGACTCCGGCGCCACTCAACGTCTGAGCGGTGTACTCCATAAAAGCCCTCGCCATATTGGGCGTCAGCTTTGGATTGATTTGGAACAAAAGTGCAGCCGCGCGGGCAGCGATCGGACTAGAAACGGAAGTTCCGCTCATCCTCATCATCCTCATCGTCGAGCTGGTCCCAATGCTCGATTCATTCAGGGTGGGATTCAGCGTGACCAATAAATTGTTCGGCGACTGTGCGAAGACCAGTTTGTTGCCGGGAGCTACTAAATCGGGCTTCAAAAGGTTGTCGTGGTGTGTGACGTTATCTGCATCGACCCAATAACCGCGTGTCGGACCACGCGAGCTGTAGGTCGCAACGCCATCATCGGAACGGTTGTCAGTCTGAAAACTATTGGAGGAGCCGACGGTAAAAGCCGAGGGTTCGATACCAGGCGAGTGAATGGAGCCATAGATTTTGTCGCCCGCAGAATCTTTCCCGTCATTGCCCGCCGCAACAACTACGAGAATTCCGGAATTCACCAGGCCACGGACGGCGCGACACAAAGCGTCGTATTTGTAAGACTCTACGGCTTGCATTCCGAGACTCATGTTGACAATGCGGATGTTGTACGTTCGGGCGTTTGTTGCAACCCAGTTGAGTCCGGCGAGGACGCTCTCGACCGTTCCCTGGCCGGTGCTGTTGAGTACCCGAACGTTCAGCAACGAAGCACCCGGCGCCATTCCGGTGTATTCAGCTCCGGCGGCTGCGCCACCAGCGGCCGCTGCCGCCACAAAGGTGCCATGACCGTAAGGATCGTCGGTGCGGTTCTCACCGGTAAAATCAACGCTGGCGAGAATGCGCGAGCCACTCCCGTTACTTTGAAATTGCGCGTGATTCACGTCGATGCCGGAATCCAAAATGGCAATGCCAACTCCAGCCCCATCGATCAACCCACGGCCCGCGGCAGTCGCTGCGGCTTGTCCGGCCACTGCTCCGGTCGTGTTCGCGGCGTGTCCGAAGCCGACCACCAGGTCGTTGGAAGATATGTGATCGACCTCCGGAAAAGAGGCCAGCTCAGCGATCATTCCGAAAGGCAGGCTCAGCGAGAAACTACGCAGAGCTTTCATGTCTTTGCGGAGGCGGACGCCGTATCGCTGCATGAAACCGTTGAGCCCGCCGCTCGTTGGTCCATTCAATGTGACGATGATTGTTACGGGTTCGTCCGCTTGCCTGTTGCCCTTCAGCAGTGGAGAAACTTTGTTTGATTGGGATTCAGAATGATTGTTCAGGCTCTGTGCCTGCGCAACCCCAACCAGAATCAAAAAGATGAGACTAATTCGCAGCAGGCTTGCAATCTGAGGTATTAGCGAAAAGAGGCGAAAGTTCTTGTTAGCTTTGGCGAGCATTTTATAGAGAACTCCTTTTCAAAAACGTGCTTCCCGTGGCATGGGTCAGGAACGGGCAGGAGTATAGAGATGGGCAAAAAGCCCCGTCTTTAACCAGTTACTAATGTTTTGCTAACTAATTCCTAAGAGGTTTGGACCGTGAGAATCATGTTGCCGGACAGCCTACTAATGGAGGAAACAGGACCTGTGTAGGGCCTGTGAAGGGCCTCTGGACAAAGGGGTAAAAAAAGGGGTACATTTCGTCCCACCACTTCGAGAAATGCAATTCTCTTAGGTGAGCGGGAGTAGCTCAGTGGTAGAGCATCGCCTTGCCAAGGCGAGGGTCGCGAGTTCAAATCTCGTCTCCCGCTCCAGGAAATAGATGAAGGCGGGCGGATGAAGTACGTGCTGCTTCATCTTTCCGCTTTTATTATTTATGCTCTCCGGTACGGCGGCGTAGCCAAGTGGTAAGGCAGAGGTCTGCAAAACCTTTATTCATCGGTTCGATTCCGATCGCCGCCTCCAGATAAGTCTTTACTGCTAGAACCCATCGAAAGCGTATCCCTCGTTCAGTGAGTGGACGTATGCGTGCTGTGGCCACAAGTGAGCTGGGCTGTGATGGGCTTTGCGTCAAAAATAGGAATCTCACTTGGACCGGGTCAGTACAGGGAGCGGTAGCGACCTGGTCAAACTATGGGATTCAATGCTGATCACTGACCAGGTCGCTACCGCTCCCTGTACTGACCCGGTCCAACAATGATTGCTGACTTTTGTGGCAAAGCCGCTGTGATGTATTGGCTGGCTGGCTGCGGATGGATGGATTGAGTTATGGCTCGTGGGTGGGAAAGTAAGGCGGTTGCCGATATCGCGACGGTCTGCTCAATGGCCTGAAAGCGGTTGAGAAAGAGATTGAAGAAGTTATCAAAGTTATTTTTAACCCTTTCCACACTTCAGAACGACATCAATCCAACCTCAGTGCCAATGATGGTAGTGCGCGCCACAGCGAAGAGGAATCCGCAATCGTTACAGGACAACTTTTCAATTTGCCCCTGTGACGAAAGTTCTTCTGGAATTGCAAACCGGGCAATCTATTTTGATCGTCTTCCTCATCTACTCACGGCGAGACGTTAAACGAGATCGTTGCTGTTGTCGTCCCGCTGAAGTAGTTGCTCGCTTGCCCGGTCAACTTCCCACTGCCTGAAGTGAAGCTCCAGCCTGACTGACACGCCATCGTAAAGTCGACATCGTAGAGCAAGAAAATGCTTGTTAATACGTTTCCGTCGGCATCCGGCGAGAGGTTTTGAGTCATAGGAGCAAGCGTCGCATTCTTATTCTGGGCGATGTTCTCGGGGCCGGGCGGCGCCTTGCAAGTCCAGGACAACTCACCGCTGCCCAAACTCGGATTAATCTGGATTTGCTTCACACCTTCCGGATCATTGGCTTTTAATGTAATCCGATACTTTTCACCATGCTTGACGTTGATTGTCGGACTTCCGTTATGGTCAGCTTGCGCGCTTGTGCCGTTATTAAAAACGTTCCAGACAAGTGTAGGTGGTGTGGAATCGGACTTGGGCTGCTTCGTCTGGCAGCTCGGAATAGCCAGACAAACCAGGGTGAAGCAGCAACCGAATCGAGCCCACATCGCCAATCTCACACATGTATTAGGTGACATAGCCTGACCTCCATTGGATTTATGAGGGAGTGAAAGATCAAGACAAAGGCTGATGATTGCGGGTATAAGCGGGCGGAAGATTATTCCCCTTGAAAAGATAAGTCAATGTTCAGGAGTTTGCGTGTTGGCCAAAGACGTAAAGCACCTCGTAGCCGCCACTTTTCCGAATCGTAAAGTAGCTCGCACGGAACGTCTGCCTGGCGGCCTGATCAATACCAATCTCAAGATTTATTTTGAATCAGACTTCGATCCCGTTGTTCTTCGACTCTACCGTGACGGCGCGGCAGCGTGTGAGAAGGAGATCGCGGTTCACAATCTCATTCACCGACACGTTCCTGTTCCCGAGATCTTGTATGCGGACACTACGGGATCGCCGGCGTTTGCATTCGTCGAGTACGTTGAAGGATTAACGTTTCAACAGCTAAAGCGAACTAACAACCTCAAAGCAATACAGCAAGCTTCGACCAGCATCGGCAAAACGCTCGCCGCTATCGGCAGGTTTGGCTTCCCTGCTCCCGGCAGACTCCTGGCTAGTGAAGCTTCGCTCGTGGTAGGAACCAAATTTATTGAAGGACCGGATCCGATACCGCGAATTCTCGATCGATTTCTCGCCTCAAATACTTTCCAGCAACGCGCGGGCGCAAAATTAGTCGATCAACTGCACGACTTCGTCTGGTCCTACGCTCCAATTCAGCCGTCTCTGCAAACTGATTGCAGTCTTGTTCATAACGATTTCGGAAATCGAAACATATTAGTAAGTGAGGTAAATGGAGTGTGGACGGTTGCTGCTGTTCTGGATTGGGAGATGGCGTTTTCCGGCTCACCGCTGCTGGATGTAGGTAACTTTCTTCGTTATGAACTCGACGTCACGCCGTTACGCGAACCATACTTCTCACGCGCGTTCGTTGAGCACGGCGGTCACTTGCCTGATAACTGGAAGCTGGTGGTAAAACTAATCGATCTCACAGGACTCGTCGAATGTCTTACTCACGATGGATTGCCGAGCGACGTGGAAGCTGAACTCTTTGCGCTCATCAACGCTACTCTTGCAATGAGGTAGAAACTCATGGCCAACTTCATACAAACCCTGCGCGCCGCTGTGAATCGCGTCAGAGAAACCGTCTTCCGTGCTCTCTTTAGAGCGCGGTTCCGGTATGACATCTTCATCTCGTATTCACACAGCGACACCAAAGAGTATGCTTACAATCTAAAGCAGCAACTCAGCAATCTCGATTTTTCGTGTTTCCTCGACAAGGAGGAGGCGCCGCCGGGTTTGTCTCTCGGTCCCACTCTCGAGAAGGCGCTGAAGCGGAGCGCAGTGCTTGTGCTACTGGCCACCGAGCGTGCACTCACGCGTCCTTACATCCATCAGGAATTCGAGACGTTCGTGGCGGCCGGAAAAAAGATAATTACCATCAACATCCTGGACTCCCTCACAAAGAACAATGAAGAAGCATTGACCACTGCGCCCTGGAAAATCATTAAAGAGCAAAAGCTTATCTGGATCGACGAAGCCGCAGACGCTTTCGCGAAACAACAACCATCTCCACCAATCGCAGATGGCATCGACAGACTCTTCAAGTACACACGCCGAAATGTTCGTGTGCGAGCGGAGATCATCGGCACCGCCGTACTAGTGCTGTTAGCTGCTTTCGGCGCCGGGTTTGTGATCAAAGGCCAGGCAGCGGAAGTGACGAAGCAAGCCTCGCTCGCAGAGATTGCGAGGCAGAAGACAAAAGAGCAAGAAACGATCGCGGCCCAAGCTGAGGAAGAAGCGCGCAAGCAGTTGTTACGGGCGGAGGAAGCCAGGCAGCAAGCAGACGAACAAACCCGGCTTGCTAACGACGCTCGCGACGAGGCCACTCGCCAGCAGCAGATCGCGAAAGACGCTACCGCGGAAGCTACGAAGCAACAACTCCTCGCCAGAAACGCAACGCTCGAAGCGCAACGACAACAAGCAATCGCCGAACAACAGCTCCAACGCAGCCGGAACCTGCGTTACGACTCAGACATCAATCTCGCTCAGCGCGCGCAAGAGAGCGGCGACATGACGCAGCTCAAAGAGTTCCTGAATAATCACGTGCCCACGAACCAAACCGATCTCCGCGGCTTTGAATGGTTTTATTACTGGCGACTCGCTAATTACAAACCCGAAATTCTCGGCCCGGTAGACGACACAGGCCTCATCGAAATTTCGCACGATGGAAAAGTATTGGCGGCGGTGAGTAATAGCTCGAACGGACAACTGAAGATATGGCAACTCGATGGTCCTCGTGAGTCAGTAGAAATAAAGGCGCACCGCGATCGCATCACAGGTCTGGCCATCTCCTGGGACGGCGCCACTGTGGCGACCGCGAGTGCGGATGCGACGATCAAGATTTGGGACATTCGCACTCGTGATCTGAAGCTGATCAAGACCTTGCGAAACGATCGCGTTGGCGTCGGTTCGGTGGTGTTTTCTCGCGACGGTAAAAAGCTGGTGAGCGAAGCCTACAATAACATTGTGAGGCTTTGGGATCTCGAAACAGAAAAGCCATTGATGACTTCTGAACGTTATGCAAATGCCGTCACGCATCCTGCGATCTCACCAGACGGCAACACGTTGGTCACATACGAAGACAAGACGATAAAACTACATAGTGCGAATCCGCCGTATCAGATGATCGATAAAGTTTTGACAAACGAACAGGTCGGTTGCGTCGCCTTCTCTGCCGATGGCAAACAATTGATCGCAGGCGTCTCCGGCAAAGTAAGAATCATGGACTGGCCTGATTATAAAAACGTCCGCTTAGTCGATGTGGCCGGAAGTACCTGTCCAATCGCTCTCTCTGGCGATGCATCGATCATGACCACTCTGGGCGGCGGCAGGATTCACCTGTGGAACGTTCTACCATGGGCCACGATTGGCAGCTTCAATGTGGAAGGCTTGCTCTCGGCGATGACCGTAACTCCTGATGGTCGAAAAATCGCTGTCAGACGAACTTCCGACGTCATGTTGTGGGATGTTCGCGGGGTGCAGGAACAGGCGACAATACACGTCCCAAAAGGTGTGGACCAAATGGCTTTCTCAAGCTCAGGAAAGATGTTCGCGGTGTTGGGCGATAAAACCGTTAGTCTTTGGGACACTGACACACGCAAGGAATTACCGCGACTAAACGAGACGCAATATGGCGCCGTGTCGATTGCGTTGTCTCGCACGGGCGCGATCGCAACTGGTTATGACGACGGAAACTTGAAGCTGTGGAATAAGAACACACGCGAGCCATCGTCTGTCTTCAAGATATGCGACAAGGAGGTCCTCGCCTTATCGTTTTCACCTGACGAGCAAACATTGGCTGCCGGCTGTTCGGATGGAAAGATTCAACTGTCGAGAAATCAAAAACCACCAATCACACTCAACGGACATTCGGGTCCGGTGCGTTCACTTGTGTTCTCTTCAGACGGCAAGCTGGCGAGCGGTAGTGAAGATAAAACAGTGAGAGTTTGGGATGGAACTACGGGTCAGCAACTGTGGGCGAGCGATGCTCACAAAGATGGGATACTGGCGGTGGCTTTCTCAAGCGATGCGAAGAAGCTCGCGAGCGCGAGTAAAGACAAGACTGTAAAGCTTTGGGACGTGACCACGGCGCAGCAGTTAGTAGAACTCGTTGGGCACAAATTTGAAGTCTCGACAGTCGCCTTTTCTCCAGACGGCAAGACCGTTGCTACAGGCGGCGAAGACAAAACCATAAAACTCTGGGATCCAAACACAGGCCAGGAACGGGCCACCTTCGCACGGCACGACTCGCGAGTAGCAGCAGTCGCCTTCTCACCGGACGGACGGACACTCGCGACAGGTAGTTGGGACAGAACCGTGAAGCTCTGGTTTGCTGCGACGGATGAAGAAGTAGCGCCACAAAAAGGCACAAGAACACAAAAATGAATTGCGTTGTGCTTTTTGTGGCGCTACTTCTAATCTAGTGGGACTTCACCAAGTAGACGTCCCAAGCCCAACGTCCGAGTTGTTGGTAACCAGTTCGGTTTTCGCGCTAAAGTCGAAAGCCCGCACGGCACGATGTTTGTCCATTTGCTATGTCACTAAACTGGGGCGTATCAAAGATGGGGAAACATCTAGCGCACCCGCCAGATATGACTCTGTTCTGCCCTGAATCGGTGATAGTGTGTGTTTCGGATGGACCAACACTCCAGACTATTTCTGTAGAAACTGATTTAATAGTCGTGGTGATAACTTCACTGTCTTGGGTACAACCATTGAACCCAAGGGGTGGTCCAAACGTTGGGGGTTGTGTGATCCAAGTGCTTCCACAATAAGCAAGGATGACAATCGCGAGCGCAAGGTTGAAAACGGCGGCCGAGAATGTGACAAAGAGTTTGCGCCTCATTGTGGGCCTCCGTTCCCGGCTTTTTCTTTGCGCCTCTTCTCCCGATCGATAATTCGTCTCCTCTGATAATTATCCAAAGACCGCGGCTCTCCCTCCTCCTTTCCGTCCGAGAATGTAGCCACTGCAAGGACGATAGGTTCTCCCTCAAGGAACGAGTTCAGAAAGAAATCAAGGGTCTTCAAACTGTTACGCGGGATAATCACGACCGGATTATCTTCGTCGTACAGACCATCCCTTCCGACACCACCCGACGAACTTTTACCGATGCCGCAAACGAAATCCACGGCCAGTACGTCCGTATCGCGATGGTTAATTACGTCGATCAAGATCTGAACTGTCGGCGTACCCTCGTTGACCAGGCGCACCGCCGATATCTCCAGACCTTTGACAGCAGATTTCACTTCCGGTGCGGCTGTTACTTTCTCAACTTGCCAGGCGCGGGTTGGATCCTTTGGTTGTTTCTGAGTCTTTGAGGTTTGGGTGTAAACGACCGCTGCTAATACCGAACAGAGTACAAGGAGCGCGCTTAGTAAAAACAATCTCGTGAGTCTTTTTGGGTTGCCCATGCTTAGCCTCCAATAATCAAGTGGGAGTTGGAAAAGCCAATTCTTCGGGACAAGCGATCTAATTCTGATGGGTCACTAATCGGCGGCCGCTAAGTATTCTGTGAGCGCGGCTGACGTGAGTGTGCGCGAACTATAGCTCAGAGGTGGACCACAGTCAATGTTCCAAATTGCCTCAAGCCCTGTTAATAGCTCGCATATTGCGCTCCTGCGGAGCCGCTGAGACTGAGCCTGCCATCGCTATAAACATGGGGCTGGTCCGGAGCCCACTGTTAATGTTTTTAGCATCAAGACATTACACTCTTGAACCTTCCTGTTTGTCGGTCGAAATCGAAATCCGACTTGAGAATTGCAACAGAGAGAAACGTCCGACATGGTTCTGCATTTTATGGTTCTGCATTTTATTGACGCCCTCAAACCCTCCTGATAAAATGCGCCGCGATTTAAAGAAGCCAACACCTATGGGCGCAACGAGTTCCTCGTACTCACGATTTACTGAAATCATCTGTTAACAGCTAGCCCGACACTACGACGTGTCAGAAAGCGGGCAGTCATGGCTGACCATAACGATCCAAACGCAGTCAATTCAATCTTCTCCGACATCGACGTTAGCGCCGCTGACCTCTACGACTTCTTCGGCTTCCCGAGCGCCGACACCAACGGTGGGGAGAAAGTCGTCATGGCGCTCACCTTTGCTTCCATTCCGGAGGCCGGCGTTTTTGATACTGACATGCTTTATCGCATGATGATTGCGCCCGGTCGGAGGGTGGGCGTGGGTGAAGATCATTCGCTGCCGGGACTACTGGGTTATTTCGACGCGCTCAAGGACAAATTTCTCGGGCCATTGGCGGCTGCCGAGATTCGCGTCACTTTCGATCAGAGCCAGCGCGCCATCGTGAAGTTCATAAACTTTCCGGGCGCGAGCTTCTCAACCGTTGTCGACACCAATCAGGTGACGTCGATCAACACGCCGGACGGTCACTCGATCAAAACCTACATTGGCGGGCGCGACGACGCCTTCTTCAACGATCTGACCGGCTTCTTCCGCTCGATCAATTACGCGCCGCAGTTCTATCACGTGCCTCACACCATGGCGGACTGCCGTGAGTTGGAGATTCCCAAGACCCTGATCCAGCTCGAAGGCAATCACCTGTTCAATCGCGATCCGAACGATCCCGAGTGGGGATATCACGGT
>Ga0105249_10002920_pt1 | contig 14744 bp, 14 predicted proteins | sample KBSS44metaG_FD_81522 | JGI IMG/M metagenome (GOLD analysis project Ga0105249, IMG submission 81522) | Switchgrass rhizosphere microbial communities from Kellogg Biological Station, Michigan, USA - KBS S4-4 metaG | ecosystem: Host-associated > Plants > Roots > Rhizosphere > Soil | place... | reverse complement strand
GGAGTTCGAAAAGGCCGCCAACCTGCGCGACACCGAGCGCCAGCTGACGACCCGCAAGCGCCAACTCGAAGACGAGTGGGCCGAGGGGGAGGCTGGCGAGCGGCCGGAAGTGGGCGAGGAGGAGATCGCCGACATCGTCTCGATGTGGACCGGCATCCCGGTCTTCAAACTGACCGAGGCCGAGACCAAGAAGCTGATCCGCATGGAGGAGGAACTCCACAAGCGGGTGATCGGCCAGGAGGTCGCGATCACCGCCGTCTCGAAAGCGATCCGTCGCTCCCGGGCCGGGATCAAGGACCCGAAGCGCCCGGCCGGCTCGTTCATCTTCCTCGGCCCCTCCGGGGTCGGCAAGACCGAGCTCGCCCGCACGCTCGCCGACTTCCTCTTCGGCGACGAGGAGGCGATGGTCCGGATCGACATGTCCGAGTACATGGAGAAGCACGCGGTCAGCCGCCTGGTCGGCTCGCCGCCGGGCTACATCGGCTACGACGAGGGCGGCCAGCTGACCGAGGCCGTGCGCCGCAAGCCGTACTCGGTGCTGCTTCTGGACGAGATCGAGAAGGCCCACCCCGACGTCTTCAACATCCTGCTGCAGATCCTCGAGGACGGGCGCCTCACCGACGCCCAGGGCCGCACGGTCGATTTCCGCAACGCGATCGTGATCATGACCTCGAACATCGGCGCCTCGGAGATCTCGAAGAACACCTCGATCGGGTTCACCGTCTCCGACGAGACCGGCATGTCCTACGACGACATGAAGAACCGGATCATGGGCGACCTGAAAAAAGTCTTCCGGCCCGAGTTCCTGAACCGGATCGACGAGGTGATCGTCTTCCACAAGCTGGCGAAGGAGGAGGTCAAGGAGATCATCGAGCTGATGATCAACCGGGTCCGCGTCCAGGTGGCCGAGCACGAACTGCAGCTCGAGCTGACCGATGCGGCCAAGGACCTGCTCGTCGAGAAGGGCTGGGATCCGTCGATGGGCGCCCGCCCGCTGCGTCGGGCGATTCAGCGCTACATCGAGGACCCGCTCGCCGACGAGGTGCTGCGGTCCGGGCCGATGACCCCGAGCTCGACGGTGATGGTCGACCGCGACGAGAGCGGCGACGAGGACGACAAACCGCTCAGCCTGGAGATCATCGCGCCGAAGAAACCGCCGCGCAAAGACCCGCCGAAGCCGGAGCCCGAGAAGGTAGGCGTCGGCGCCAAGGGCGGCGACGCCGAGCCCGCCCCCGAGGGCGAGAGCCCCGCGCCGCACGACGACGCCGGCCGCTAGGCCGGCGCTCGTCGGCAGCCAGCGATGAGTCGCGAGCCCGGCCGCGCCGCGATCGGCACCTGGTCGGGCGGCCGCTTCCTGCACTTCGGCGAGGCGATCAGCGAGGACCGGCTGGCGGCGCTGCTGCGCCCGGGCGAGGGGATCGACACGGTCCTCACCGCCGACGCCTACGGCCAGGGCGAAGCCGACCGGGTGCTGGGACGCGCGCTCGAGGGCACGGCGCGCGAGGACTACTGCCTGGTCGGGGCGGTCGGCCACGACTTCTACGAGGGCGAGCGCAACGGGCCGAAGGGCTACCCGCGCTTCACCGACCCGGCGCTGCGCGGAGCGGACCAGTACGCGTCCTACCTGCGGAAGGCGACCGAGGCCAGCCTCGAGCGGATCGGTGCCGCCGAGTTCGACCTCCTGCTGCTGCACAACCCCGACCGCATCGGCTACTCGAGCGAGGCGGTCTGGGACGGGATGGCGGCGCTGCGCGAGGCCGGCCTGACCCGCCGGATCGGCGTAGCCCCCGGCCCTGCCAACGGCTTCACCCTCGATCTGATCGCCTGCCTCGAGACCTTTGGCGCGCGGATCGACTGGGCGATGATCATCCTCAACCCGCTCGAGCCCTGGCCCGGCGAGCTGGTCCTCGACGCGTCCACCCGCCACGGGGTCGAGGTGATCACCCGCGTCGTCGACTACGGCGGCCTCTTCTGGGGCGACCTGCGGCCCGGCGCCGAGCTCGAACGCTCAGACCACCGCTCCTTCCGCCCGCCCGGCTGGATCGAGGCGGGGTGGGAGAAGCTCGAGCGGCTGCGCCCGTTCGCCGAGCGGGCCGACCTGAGCCTGATGGGCCTCGCCTGCCAGTGGAACCTCGCCCACCCGGCGGTCGCCTGCTGCGCCCCGACCCTGATCCAGGAGGTCGGAGCCGAGGCGCGGCCGATCGAGGAGAAGCGCGCCGAGCTCGCCGCCGTCCCGGCGGAGCCACGGCTCGGTTCGGCCGAGGTCGACGAGATCAGGGCGATCGGCGACAACACCGGCTGCATGGCGCTGAAGGGCGCCAACCCCGCGCACGAGGGCGAGGAGCAGCCCGACCGCTGGGCGCTCGATCCCGAACTCGCCGCCCTCGCCGGCCGCTGGGGGATCGACCCCGAGCGGGACCTGGTCGGGGCTGCTTAGGCGGTCGCGGCGCCGCCCCCGCCCGTAGGGTGGCGGCGTGAAAGGCAAGTGGTGGACCCTCGTCGGCTCCTGCTTCGGGCTCTTCATCCTGATGCTCGACTCGACCGTGGTCGCCCTGGCGCTGCCGGAGATCCGCGGCGACGTCGGCGCCACCGCCGAGCAGCTGCAGTGGGTGATGAACGTCTACCTGCTGGCGATCGCCGTGCTGGTCGTCACCGCCGGCCGGCTCGGCGACATGTTCGGCCGCAAGCGGGTCTTCCTGATCGGCCTGGTCGGCTTCGCCCTCGGCTCGATCGTCTCTGGGGCGGCCGGCGACGCCAACGTGCTGATCCTCGGCCGCATCCTCCAGGGCGCCGGCGCCGCTCCCTGCCTGGCGCTCTCGCTGGCGCTCGTCGTCAACGTCTTCCCGCCCGAGGAGCGGCCGCGGGCGCTGGGGATCTGGGCGGCGGTCTCGGCGGTGGCGCTGGCGATCGGGCCGCTGGTCGGCGGCGTCCTGATCGAAATCGACTGGCGCGTGATCTTCTGGCTCAACCTGCCCGTCGCCGCGCTCGGCGTCTTCATCACCGCCCGCGCCGCGCCCGAGTCGACCGACCCCGGCGCCGGCACCAAGATCGACTGGCCGGGCCTGGCGGCGCTCAGCGTCGGCCTCACCGCGGTCGTCCTGGCGCTGGTCCAGTCGCGTGCCTGGAGCGCCGCGGCGGTGATCGCCCTGGGCGCGATCGGGATCGCGTCGATGGCGGCCTTCTGGGCGGTCGAGCACCGGGTCCGCGAGCCGATCGTCGAGTTCGACCTGTTCCGCAACGGGCCCTACTTCGGCGCCAGCGCCGCGGCCTTCGCCCTCGTCGGTGCCTACTGGGCGGTGATGTTCTTCCAGCCGCAGTACCTGCAGGACGTGCGCGGCCACACGCCGATCGCCTGTGGTGTGTTGGTGCTGCCGATCACCGTGCCGATGGTCTTCGTCTCGCCCTTCTCGGGGCGGCTGATCGGGCGCTTCGGCGCCCGCGGCCTGATGACCGCCGGGATGGCCTGCGGCACCCTCGGCCTGCTGGTCCTCACCCAGATCGATGCCGACACTTCCTACGGGCTGCTGCTGGTGGGCTACCTGCTGTTCGGGGTTGCGCTGGGGCTCGTCTACGCGCCGATGTCGACGGCGGCGATGGCGGCGATGCCCGGCGAGAAGGTCGGGATCGCCGCCGGGGTTCTGGCGATGCTCCGGGTCCTCGCCGGGGCCGTTGCGTTGGCCGGGACGGGGGCGATCTTCCACGCGCTGCTCGGCGACGGCGAATCCTTCGCCGACTCGATCGCCGGGTCGAGCTGGCTGCTCGTCGCGTTGCTCGCAGTCGGCACCGCGCTCACCTGGGCCTTCGTGCGCGACCCTGACCCGCCCGGCCCGGATCCGGCCGTCGCCGGCGACCCGCCCCCCGACCAGCTTCACCACCACACCCACCACCGCCGCTTCCACCTCTAGCGCCCGCGAGGTTGCCTTTCTCCGCCTATATGGCGGCAAACGGCAACCTCGGATTCGGTACCGGCGGGTATCGTGGTCGCCCGGCCCACAGGGCCGCTTGACAAATGCAATCCCGACCTGTCCACAAGGATATGGCCGAAACCGCATTCCAAAGCGCTTTCTGCCAGAATTAGTGGCGATGTCATCTATGTCCGAGGGTGAGCTCCATGAGCTTTCAGAACGTCAGGATCCTCGGCTACTGAGAGCACTGGACGTCGTTGCCCCCGGCGGTGCGCTGCGCGAGGGAATCGACAGCATCGTCCACGCGCGGACCGGTGGCCTCTTGGTCGTAAGCGACCTCGATGACATCTCGCACATGCTCTCGGGCGGCCTGCGGCTCGACGTCGACTACACGCCGGCGATGCTTTACCAGGTGGCGAAGATGGACGGGGCGATCGTGCTCAACGCCGAGGCGACGAAGATCGCCTGGGCCAACGTCCAGCTGATGCCCGACCCGACGATCCTCTCCTCGGAGACGGGCACCCGCCACCGCACCGCCGAGCGCGTCTCGAAGCAGACCGACGCGCTGGTGATCGCGATCAGCCAGCGCCGCGACGTCGTCTCGCTCTACGTCGAGGGGACGAAGTACAAGCTGCAGGACATCCCCGCCGTGCTCGCCAAAGCCAACCAGGGTCTGGCGACGCTGGAGAAGTACCGCGAGCGCCTCGACCAGGTCTCCGGTCGCCTCACCCGGCTCGAGTTCGAGGGCCGCACCGTGTTGCACGACGCGCTCTCGGCGCTGCAGCGCTCGGAGCTGGTGACGCGGATGGCGGTCGAGGTCGAGCGTTACATCGTCGAGCTCGGCACCGAGGGCCGGCTGGTCGAGATGCAGCTCGAGGAGACGATGGTCGGCGTCGCCGGCGACAAGGCGGCGCTGGTCCGCGACTATGCCGTCGAAGACTCCGAGCAGACCCTCGCTGCGGTGTTGCAGGCGCTCAGCCGCCTCCCGCACGAGGACGTGCTCGACTTCGGTCGCCTCGCCGAGCTGCTCGGCTACGACCGCAAGTTGAACACGCTCGACTTCCCGGTGTCCCCGCGGGGCTACCGCGTGCTCGGCCACGTGCCGCGCATCCCCAAGCTTGTCGTCCAGAAGATCACCCAGGAGCTGGGCGGGTTGGAGGAGGTCGTGGCGGCCTCCGACGCCGACCTCGCCGCCATCGACGGAGTCGGCCCGCAGCGGGCCAAGGACATCCGCGAGGGCCTGCGCCGGCTCCAGGAGGTCGACCTGGTCGATCGGTTCTTGCACAGCTGACGGCATCACCCTGCCGTCGAGACGAAAGGAGTCACCCCATTCCCGAGCTAGACGAGGCCACCGTGGACGAGGTCTTCGAGACGGACGTCGTGTACGTCTGCGACTTCGAGGTGGGAGACAAGGTCGTCTATCCCCACCACGGTGCTGGATTGGTAATGACGAAAGAATCCCGTGAGCTGATGGGGGCCGAGCGTGAGTACCTCACGATCAAGATTCTCCACAACGAACTCACGGTGATGGTCCCGACCGAAAACGCCGGCAAGGCGGGCCTGCGCCGGGTCATCGACGAGGAAGAAATCAAAAAGGTCACAGACGTCCTCACCGACGACGTCTCGGAGATGCCGAAGAACTGGAACCGGCGCTTCAAGTACAACCGCGAGAAGATCAAGACCGGTGACGTCTTCGAGCTCGCCGAGGTGGTCCGCAACCTCGCGATCCGCGAGATGGAAAAGGGTCTCTCGACCGGCGAGAAGCAGATGTACACGCGGGCGAAGAAGATCCTCGCCTCGGAGTTCATGTACGCGCTCGACAAGGACGAGGAGGGCGCGGAGGAATACCTCGACGGCCTCCTGGAGGAGCGCTTCGCCACCACTGCGTAGTTCTGTCGCGGTAACGGCCGTCATCGCGGCCGCCGGCTCGGGGGAGCGCCTCGGAGCCGGCGGCCCGAAGGCATTCGTGCCGCTGGCGGGGCGGCCGCTGATCGAGTGGTCGCTGGAGGCGTTCGGCGACTGCGACTCCGTTCAGGCGGTCGTGGTCGCGGCGCCGCCCGGGCTCAGGTGCGAGCTCGGCGTCGGCGTGCGCGTGGTCGACGGCGGCGCGACCCGGGCCGCGTCGGTGGCCAACGCGCTGGCGGCGGTCGAGACCGAGGTCGTCGCGATCCACGACGCGGCGCGGCCGCTCGTGACCGCGGCGCTGGTCGAGGCGCTGGTCGAAGCCCTGGAGGCGACCCCCGAGGTGGCTGGCGTGATTGCCGCGGCGCCGGTTACCGACACCGTCAAGCGCGGCCGGGACGGGCGCGTGCTGGTGACCGAGGACCGCTCGACTCTGTGGGCGGCGCAGACGCCCCAGGTCTTCCGGACCGAGGCGCTGCGCGAGGCGCTGCGGGTCGACGAGCGGACCCGTGACGCCGCGACGGACGAGGCGATGCTGGTCGAGGCGGCGGGAGGAATCGTCCTGATCCACCCCAGCGGACCCGAGAACCTGAAGGTGACGACCTCTCACGATCTGCGCCTCGCCGAGCTGCTGCTGGGCGAGCGCTAGTCGCTACGTAGCAGGACCCAGACCAGCGTCGCGGCGAAGGTCAGCTGGCCGACCCCGAAGGCGGTGCCGAGGTTTTTCGCCCCGACCAGCAGCGCGATCGCGGTCCCACCCACGAATCCCAGCGCCAGGATGCCCAGCTGACGGCCCATGCCCGCGGGAGTCTAGGCTGAGTCCGATGCTGACCGACTACCACCTCCACCTGCGCCCCGACGGGGGCCACACTACGTTCGAGGGCTTCTTCAACGCCGAGAACGTCGACCGCTACCTTGCCGCCGCCCGCGAGCGCGGGATCGAGGAGCTCGGGGTCTCCGAGCACGTCTACCGCTTCACCGCCGCGCTCGACCTCTGGAGCCATCCGCTCTGGGTCGAAAACGCGGTTGACGACATCGACGCCTACTGCGAGTTCGTCGCCGCCTCGCCGCTGCGTCTGGGGATCGAGTGCGACTACGTCCCCGGCGCCGAGGAGCGCACCGCAGAGCTGCTCGGCGCGCGTGACTTCGACTACGTGGTCGGCTCGGTCCATTTCGTCGGCGAGGGCGACGCCGCCGTCGACCACGACGGCTTCGACGTCTGGGACGGGGCCGCCGACGCCGACGAGGTCTGGCGCCGCTACTTCGACGCCTTCGGGGCCTGTGCCCGCTCGGGCCTGTTCGACATCCTCGCCCACCCCGACCTGGTCAAGGTCTGGGGACGGGGGCGGCCGCAGCCCGAGATGGACCTTCGCTCTTACTACGAGCCCGCGGTCGAGGCGATCCTCGCGGGCGGCGCAGCGGTCGAGCTCTCGACCGCCGGCCTGCGAAAGCCGGTCGGCGAGCTCTACCCGGCGCCAGAGTTCGCGCGGCTCTGCGCCGAGGCCGGCATCCCCTTCGCCCTCTCCTCCGACGCCCACCTGCCCGAGCAGGTCGGCTTCGGCTACGAGCGCGCGCTCGAGCTGCTCGACTCGCTTGGCGTCGGCGAGATCTGCATCTTCGAGGGGCGCCAGCGGCGCCTCGTCCCGGTCGGCGCCGGCGCCCCGGCGTCGCGGAGCTGAGCCCGTGATCGGCGTCGGCTACGACAGTCATCAGTTCGCGGAGGGTCGGCCATTGGTTCTCGGCGGGGTCGAGATCCCGCACGAGCGCGGCCTCGCCGGCCACTCCGACGCCGACGTCCTCACCCACGCGATCATCGACGCCCTGCTCGGCGCTGCCGGCAACGGCGGCGACATCGGCACGATGTTCCCCGACGACGACCCGCGGTGGCAGGGTGCCGACTCGATCGACATGTTGCGCACCGTGGTCGGCACCGTCGCCGGGCCGATCGTCAACGTCGACGCCACCGTGATCTGCGAGCAGCCGCGGCTCGGCGAGTACAAGGCCGAGATGGAGCGGATCCTCGGCGAGGCGACCTCGGCGCGAGTCAGCGTCAAGGCGACCAGCAACGAGGGGATGGGCTGGATCGGCCGCGGCGAGGGGATCGCCTGCATCGCCGTCGCTCAGGTCGAGGTCGAATAGTCTTCACCGATCGATGGCGAATAGGGGCGCCAAAATGGAGGAAGTGCGGGGATCCATCTCGGACGCGCTGTTCGAGCTGAAGACCCTGCACGAGGCGGGCGTGGTCGCGCCGATGCGCCCCGACAAGGCGCTCCGCGTCGGCTCCGCCTTCCTGCGCTGGGGTGCCTCGCCGGCGACCGGCGTCACCATCGCGGCGATCGAGCACCCGCACGAGATCGCGATCCTCGACGAACGCGGCGCGCTCAGCTGGGAGCGTCTGCACCGCCGCTCCAACGCTCTCGCCGACAGCTTCGCGCGGCTCGGGATCGGCTCGGGTGACGGGATCGGGATCATGTGCCGCAACCATCGCGGCTTCATCGAGGCAACCCTGGCGGCGGCCAAGCTCGGCGCCAGCGCCCTCTACCTGAACACGATGTTCGCCGGCCCGCAGCTGGCCGAGGTGACGGTGCGCGAGGAGCCGAAAGCGCTGGTCTACGACCAGGAGTTCGCCGGCCTGCTGAGCGGCGTGCCCGCCGATGTCACCCGCATCGTCGGCTGGGTCGACGACGAGGACGCCAACTCCGAGCTGACGATCGAGGGGCTGATCGCCGCCGGCAGCGAGGCCGACCACCGCCCGCCGCCCGACAAGGCCCGCTTCGTGATCCTCACCTCGGGCACCACCGGCAGCCCGAAGGGGGCCCAGCGCTCGAGCCCCGATGGCCTCTTCACCCTCGCCGCGATCTTCGACAAGATCCCCTACCGCCGAGGGATGACGACGATGATCGCGGCGCCGCTCTTCCACTCCTGGGGCTTCTTCCACTTCGTCGTCAGCTTGCCGACCTCGGGGACGATGGTCTTGCGGCGGCGCTTCGACCCCGAGGAGACGCTGCGCGCGGTCGAGCGCAGCCGTGCCGACGTGGTGGCTCTGGTGCCGGTGATGGCGCAGCGGATCCTGGCGCTGCCGGAGGAGACGCTGGCGCGCTACTCGCTGCCGACGCTGCGAGTCGCCTCGATTTCCGGCTCGGCGCTGCCCGGCGACCTGGCGCTGGCCTGGATGGACCGTTTCGGGGACACCGTCTACAACCTCTACGGCTCGACCGAGGTCTCCGTCGCGACCGTCGCCACGCCCGCCGATCTGCGGGCCGCGCCCGGCACCGCCGGCAAGCCGCCGCGGGGGACGGCGCTGCGGCTGTTCGACGAGGACGGGCATGAGGTGGCACCGGGCGAGGTCGGGCGGATCTTCGTCGGCAACGAACTGGCCTTCGACGGCTACACCGGCGGTGAGAACAAGCAGGCGATCGAAGGCCTGCTCTCCTCGGGCGACGTCGGCCACTTCGACGAGGGCGGGCGACTGTTCATCGACGGCCGCGACGACGAGATGATCGTCTCCGGCGGCGAGAACGTTTTCCCCCGCGAGGTCGAGGACCTGCTCGCCGACCTCGACGGGGTCACCGAGGTGGCGGTGATCGGGGTCGAGGACGAGGAATTCGGCCAGCGGCTCAAAGCCTTCGTCGTGCTCGAGTCCGGGGCCGAGCTGGGCGAAGCAGAGGTGGTCGGGCACGTCAAGGCAAACCTCGCCGGCTACAAGGCGCCGCGCGAAGTCGAGTTCCTCGAGGAGCTGCCGCGCAACGCCACGGGAAAGGTCCTAAAGCGCGTCCTCCGGGATGGCGCGGCCGCCGCCGGGGGCGGTAGGGTCCCCGAGGATGAGTGAACCCGCTCGGCAGCTCAAGGACCCCGCGGTGCAGCTGAAGGCGGTCGGCGAGGCCCGCGAGGAGATCCAAGGTGTCGCTGCGCAGGCGCTCGAGTGGCTGAAGGTCTCCGAGCAGCGGGTCGCCGCGGCCGAGGCGCGCAGCGAGAAGGTCCGCGAGGAGCTGAAAGAGCGGGCGATGGGGACGATGCGCAAGTTCGCCGCCGAGGCGAAGGCCAAGGTCGAGTCCGAGCGCCAGGCGCGGCTGGCCGCCGAGGCGAAGCTGAAGGGCGTCGAGGCGAAGGTCGCCGCCGCCGAGGCAGCCCGCGACCGTGCCGAGAAGAGCTTCGAAGAGCAGCAGCGGAGCGCCGACGCCGAGCGCGAGAGGCTGGTGGGGCAGACCAGCGAGGCCCGCACCGAAGCTGAAGCCGCCCAGGCCGAGGCCCGCAACCAAGCGCAGCGGGAAATCGCCGATGCGCGCCTCGAGATCAAAGCCGAGATCGAGAAACAGGTGAAGCAGGCGAGCGAGCGGATCGAAGCCGAGGCCGACCGCCGGATCGCCAGCGCCGAGCAGCGCGCCGCCGAAGCCGAACGCGGCGCCGAGGAGTCGCACGAGACCGCGGTGCGGATCGAGACCGAGATCGAGCGCCGGGTGATGGAGGGGACCGAGGAGGTCCGCCGCGAAGCCGAGGAGAGCGTGCGCCGGCTGATCGCCCGGGTCGAAGGTGAGGCCGAGGAGGCCGCCCGCGCTCGCGCCGAAGAGCAGGTCAAGGCAGAGACCGATCGCCTGCGGGTGCAGAACGAGCGCCGCGCCGAGCGAGTCCGCGCCGCCACCGAGGACGAGGTCAAGGCGAGCGTCAGCCGCGCCCGCCGCGAGGCGCAGGCGGCGGCCCAGGACCTGGCACCGAGCTGGCTGCGGCGCGAGGAGTCGAGCGCGCCGACCGCCGGCTACCGCACTTTCTAGCCGCTCCGGCGCCCTCGCTCAGCGGGATTCATCTAACCTCGCGCCGATGCGCGAGGTGACGATCAGGGACACGCTCAGCGGCGAGCCGCGGGCGATCGAGGCCGACGACGGGGGAGTGGTCGGGATCTATGCCTGCGGCCCGACGGTCTACAGCCGCATCCACATCGGCAACGCGCGGCCTTTCGTCGTCTTCTCGCTGCTGCGGCGCTTCCTCGAGGCGGAGGGATACGCGGCGCGGCTGGTCGTCAACGTCACCGACGTCAACGACAAGATCTACACGGCGGCCGAGGCGGCGGGCAAGCCCTCGGCCGAGTGGGCGGCGGCGATGACCCGCGCCTACTTCGAAGACACCGACCGGCTCGGGCTCGGGCGGCCCGACGCGGAGCCGCTGGCGACCGAGACGATCGGCGGGATCGTCGCCCTGATCTACGAGCTGATCGAGGGCGGGCACGCCTACGAGTCGGGCGGCGACGTCTACTTCCGGGTCCGCAGCTTCGACGGCTACGGCAAGCTCTCCAACCGGCGCACCGAGGACATGGACCAGGGCGAGGAGGCGGGCTCGGCCTCGCTCAAGGAGGACCCGCTCGACTTCGCCCTCTGGAAGGCCAACAAGGAGGGCGAGGACACGAGCTGGGACTCGCCCTGGGGTGCGGGGCGGCCGGCCTGGCACATCGAGTGCTCGGTGATGGCCGAGCAGGAGCTGGGTGAGGCCTTCGCGATCCACGGCGGCGGCTCGGACCTGGTGTTCCCCCACCACGAGAACGAGATCGCCCAGTCCGAGGCGGCGGGCCGTCCGTTTGCCCGGCTCTGGATGCACAACGGGATGGTCCAGACCGACGCCGAGAAGATGTCGAAAAGCGAGGGGAACATCTTCCAGCTTTCGGAGGCCCTCGATCGGTATGGGCGGGAGGCGGTGGTTCTCTTCTTGATCTCGGGGCACTACCGGCAGCCGCTGGCTTTTGGGGCGGAGCAGATGGAGCAGGCGGTGGCCACGGTCGAGAGGCTTCGGAATTTCTTCCGTGAGCACCCCGTCGGGGCACCTGGGGAGGTCTCGCCGGAGCAACAGCGGGGAGGCGCCGCCGAGACCTCCCCAGGCGCCCGTCGAGAGCTGTTCCTTGGGGCTCTGGCCGATGACTTCAACACGCCGAGGGCCCTGGCCCAGGTTTATGAGCTTGTCGGCGACGCGAACCGGGAAGAGGTGCCTGGGGCGCCGGAGGCCGTGCGGGACATGCTCGGGCTGCTGGGGTTGGATTCGATCGCGGAGGCCGAGGCCGGGGCGGACGAGGAGGCCGAGGCGCTGATGCGGGAGCGGGAGGAGGCGCGGGCGGCGAAGGACTTCGGCCGGGCCGACGAGATTCGGGATCGGCTGGCGGCGCTGGGGTGGACGGTGCGCGACTCGGCCGAGGGGCCGAGTTTGGTGCCCAAGGGCTGAGACCCGGCTGCCCGTGGCCAACCAGATCATCTACGGGCGCAATCCCGTCGCCGAGGCGGCGCGGGGGAGACGGAGCGTGCATCGGGTCTGGCGGGCGCCGGAGACGTCGGCGGAGGAGTTGGAGCGGCTCTGCGGCTCGCCCGACCACCAGGGCGTGGTGGCGGAGGTCGATCCGTATCCCTACGGCGACCCGGTCGGGCTGCTGAGGAGGGAGGGGGCGCTGCTCGTGGCGCTCGACCAGGTCCAGGACCCGCGCAACCTCGGCGCCGTCTGCCGCTCGGCCGAGTTCGCCGGGGCGGCCGGGGTGGTGATCCCCGAGCGCCGCTCGGCGGCGGTGACCGCCGTTACCTGCAAGGCCTCGGCCGGGGCCGTCGAGCACATCGAGGTCGCACACGTCCGCAACCTCGCCGACTGGCTGGGTGAGGCGAAGGAGGCGGGCTTCTGGATCTGGGGCGCCGACGCCGAGGCCGAGGCGACTCCGTGGTCCACCGACCTCACCGGCCGGACCGTGCTGGTGCTCGGCGGCGAGGGCAAAGGCCTCCGCCCGCGTGTCGCCGCCAGCTGCGACGGCCTGGTCGCGCTCCCCCGCCACGGCCAAATCGATTCTTTGAACGTCAGCGCCGCCGCCACCGCTCTCCTCTTCGAGTCGCTCCGCCAACGCTCCTGACGGAGGGCCTGCACATGCAACGGCGGTTGCAGAAATTCGCAATTTGGGGTTGACAGAACTCCGCGCGTGCGTAAACTGCCCCGGCAACAAGGGTGAAGCTCAGGTTGAGTCTGAGTGATCCCGTCGATATAGGGGCGCCTCGGGGGAGGTAAGTGGCGCCACGACCCTTCATCAAGGAGAAGGATCTGTGGCCCTTAGTACGCCTACTGCCAGTCAAGCTAACTCTCAAGTTGAGCTTGATGATCACTACCTCGTGGCGCTTGCCAAGGATGGGCGCACCGACGCCTACGACATGATCATCCGCCGCTACCGCGGCTTCGTCCGGCTCAAGGCCTCCTCGTACTTTTTGCTCGGCGGCGAGTCCGACGACCTGATCCAGGAGGGCCTGCTCGGCCTCTACAAGGCGATCCGCGACTACCGCTCCGACCGCGAGTCGAGCTTCCGCAACTTCGCCGAGCTCTGCATCACCCGCCAGATCATCACCGCCGTGAAGACGGCGACCCGCAACAAGCACACGCCCCTCAACCAGTACGTCTCGTTCAGCCAGACGCCGGCGGCGAGCGGCGAGACCGACACCACCCTCGACGAGATCCTGCCCGGTCCGAGCGTCCATGACCCGGTCAACCAGGTGATCGCGACCGAAGAGCTGGCGAGCCTCGTCTCCTGCCTCTCCGGCGTCTCCGGGGTGCTCTCGGACCTGGAGAGCCGCGTCCTCTCGCTCTACCTCGACGGCCACTCCTACGAGGCGATCGCCGAGCGGCTCGAGTGCGACACCAAGACGGTCGACAACGCCCTGCAGCGCGTCAAGCGCAAGGTTGGCGCGCACCTGGCCTCGCGCGAGGTCGCCGTCTAGGAGGTCTCAGGTGGCGGCGATGCAGCCGGCCGGCAGGTCGGCGAGGACGTAGTCGAGGAGTTCGAGCCCGTGGTCCGAGGCGACGGCAATGTCGTCGGCCTTGACTCGGACCCGGTGCAGCGACTGCATCCGCAGCACGTCGCCGTCGGCGTGGGGGTTGGGGAAGACGCCGGCGTAGGAGACCCCGAGCCGCTCCAGATGGTCGGCGACGTGGGCCGTGGCCGGCGTCTGCAGCGGCAGGTCGACGTAGACGGCGTCGAGGCCGCGGCGGTGGAAGAGATGGTGGCGCTCGGCGGCGACCGCCTGCTCGAGGTCGGCCCCCGGCTCGCGGACCGTGACCACCGCCAGGTTGTGGTCCTCCTCGACCTCGACGTGCAGATCGGTGCAGGGCGCAAGCTCGAACTCGGCCGGTGGCTCGGCGAGGGTGCCGCGCAGCTGGCACAGCTCGATCGTCTGGCCGACGATCGCCCGGTGGCGCTCGGGCGCGTAGACGGGGCGGTCGAGGCCGTCGTTCAGCTTCGTGTAGAAGAGCGCCGCCGACTGCCGCTGCCGTCCGGCCGCCGCGTTGGCGGCGTCGTTGGCGACCGAGGCGGGGATCCAGCCGAGCAGGAAGCCGGTCTCGTGAGCGCCGAGATCGATGTTGGCCCGCTGGCTGTAGGGGTGGGCGGCCGTCGCCTCGCTGAACATCCCCACAAAGCCGTCCTCGCCGGCCCAGTCCATCAGGAACTGCTTCGTCCTGGTGAAGATGTGCTGGCCCCGCGCCACCGGCATCGTCACCGCCTGGCCCGAGTGGGCGACCCGGTCGCCCGCTTCGACAACCGCCATCCCCTCGTGGCAGAGCAGCTCCCCCGCCGGGGTCTCGGCGACGCACGAGTAGTAGCGCCCGTCGGCCAACCGCGCCGCCACCTCCTCGGGGTCATAGACCCAGCGCACGTCGTAGCTCTGCCCGTAGACCGCTTCGATCGCGGTGGTCAGCACGGTACCCTCAGAGGGGTCCAGGAACCGGAAGTTCACCTCAGCAGCGTTCATACCTGCCAATTGTCGGCAGCACGCCCCTCTAGCTCAACCTGGGAGAGCACCTGATTTGTAATCAGGAGGTTGCCGGTTCGAACCCGGCGGGGGGCTCTCATCAAGAAGCCCTGCAAATCGCAAACTTGGTCTCGGCCGCATCAGTTCTAACCAGGGCTCTTCTTGGCCACCATTTCAGCCACCAGTG
>Ga0105249_10002915_pt1 | contig 14761 bp, 7 predicted proteins | sample KBSS44metaG_FD_81522 | JGI IMG/M metagenome (GOLD analysis project Ga0105249, IMG submission 81522) | Switchgrass rhizosphere microbial communities from Kellogg Biological Station, Michigan, USA - KBS S4-4 metaG | ecosystem: Host-associated > Plants > Roots > Rhizosphere > Soil | place... | reverse complement strand
GGACCTCGAGGACGAGCTGCGCTTCTACTTCGACATGCGCACGCGCGAGCTCATGGAGCAGGGGCTGCGCGAGCAGGACGCGCGTCGCGAAGCCGTACGCGAGTTCGGGGACCTGGAGTACACGAAGCAATATTGTCTGGCCGAGGACGCCATGGGCACTCGAGAGGATCGTACGACCGACATCTTTGCCGAGCTGCGCCAGGACGTCGTGCACAGCTGGCGGACGCTGCGCCGGGCGCCGGGCTTCGCCGTCGTCGCGCTCATCACGCTCGCGTTAGGTATCGGCGCGACCACGGCGATCTTCAGCGTCGTGAACGGGCTGCTGCTCCGCGATCTGCCCTATGCCGATCCCGAGCGACTGGTGCGCATCTGGGGCGCCCACACCGACTCGAAGCAGGAGCGGGGTCAGGTGTCCGCGGCCGATTTCGTCGATCTGAAGGCGCGTCAGCGGTCGTTCGCGACGTTAGGTGCCTTCGCGTGGGGCGGCGGCACGTACATCGGTACGGGCGATCCGGTGCAGCTGGCCGGTCTGCGCGTCGATGCGACCGCCTTTCAGACGCTGGGCGTGAAGCCGTTCCTCGGCCGAACGTTCGTCGCCGGCGAGGACTCCGCGGGCGCGAATCCGACGCTCGTTCTCGGGTTCGCCGCGTGGCGCCGCGTGTTCGGTGGCGACAGTGCGATCGTCGGCAAGACCGTCAACCTGAGCGGCCGCACCCGGACGGTCATTGGCGTTCTGCCGCCGTTGTTCTTCTTTCCGACCGTGGCGGAGGCCGAGATCTTCGCCCCGCTGGACCTGACGCCCATCCTCCGCGACGTGAATCGGGCGCGCAAGTTCCACAACCTCGGGCTCGTCGGCCGGCTCCGGCCGGGCCCGACGTTCGCGCAGGGCCGCTCGGAGCTGACAGCGATCACGCGGCAGCTCGAGCGTGAGCACCCGGACGCGAACACGAACATGTCGGTCGCCACGGTCGGCATGCGTGACGCCGTCGTGGGCGACGCGCGGCCGGCGCTCCTCGTGCTGCTCGGGGCGTCGCTCGTGGTGCTGTTGATCGCCTGCGCGAACGTGGCTGGCATGCTGCTGTCGCGCGCGGTGTCGCGCCGGCAGGAGCTGGCGGTGCGCGCCGCGTTAGGTGCCGGGCGGGCGAGACTCGTCAGGCAGATGCTGACAGAGAGTCTCGTACTGGCGCTGTGCGGTGGGGCGACCGGTATCGCGCTCGCCTTCTGGGCGACCCGGGCGCTCATCGCGGCGGCGGGTGAGATGCTGCCGGCGGCGAGCCAGGTCGCGGTCGACGGCACCGTCCTCGTGACGGCGCTGCTGGTGACCGTCGGTTCTGGCATCGTGTTCGGCCTCATCCCGGCGCTCGCCGCATCGCGGGGAATGCAGCTCGCGCTCAAGGACGCAACGCGTGGGTCGAGCGGCGGGGTGACTCGCTATCGCATGCGGACGGCGCTCGTGACCGGCCAGCTGGCGCTCGCGGTCGTCCTGCTCGTGGGCGCCGGTCTGCTCGTTCGCAGCCTCCTCGAGCTTCAGCGCAACGACCTCGGCTACTCGGTCGACTCGGTGCTGACGTTCGAAGTGAACCTCGCCGGCCCGCGCTACACCTCCAACGACGCAGAGGATCAGTTCTTCGATGCGTTGTACACGCGCCTTCGCGCACTGCCGGGCGTCAGCGCCGTGGGCGGCTCGGGGAATATTCCGCTGCGCGGCGGATCGATGGCGTCGCTCGCGATCCACGGGCGGCCACAGCCGGAGGGGAAGCTGCCAGAGGTCGGATATCAGCCCGTCTCCGACGACCTGTTCAGGGCAATGGGAATGGCGCTCAAGCGCGGTCGGACGTTCAATGCCGGAGACAACGGCAGCGCGCCGCGGGTCGTCATCCTGAGCGAAGGACTGGCGCGCGCATTCTGGCCTAACGCCGACCCGATCGGTGCACGGATCCGGCTTGGCCCGAACCCGACCGAGCCGTGGAACACGGTCGTCGGCATCGTCGGGGACGTGCGCCTGGGTGTCGCGGGCGACCCGCGCCCGACCGCCTACGTCTCCTCCCGTCAGGATCACTGGGGCGGGGCAGCCGTCGTCGTCCGGACGGCCGGCGATCCCATGGCGCTCCTGCCGGCGGTGCGTCGTGAGATGAAAGCGCTCGACGTCACGCTTCCGATTGGTTCGCCGGCATCCATGAGCGACGTGAAGTCCAACCGGCTCGCGGACCGCCGACTGCCCATGCAGCTCATGATCGCCTTCGCCTTGCTCGCGCTGACGCTCGCCGCCGTCGGCGTCTACGGCGTGATGGCGTACTCGGTGGCGGCCCGCACGCGTGAGATCGGCGTGCGTGTTGCGCTCGGGGCTCAGCCGCGCAACGTGTTCGGCATGGTACTGCGGCAGGGCCTGGGCGCCGCGGTCGTGGGGCTGACGCTTGGCCTGCTGGGCGCTGCGGCGTTAGGCAGGGTACTGGCCAAGCTGCTGTACGGGGTCACACCGACGGACGCGCTCACGTTCGTGGCGGTGGCGGCGGTGCTCCTCGCGGTCACCCTCGTGGCGTGCTTCATCCCGGCGTGGCGGGCCGTACGCGTGGATCCCCTGGAGGCGCTGCGAAGCGAGTAAACGGCGAGCTACGTGAGGCGGCCAAGCCCGGGGAACGGTGCCGGATCGGGCCGCACCAGTTCCAAGTGTGCCAGCCGGTCAGTAAGAGTCATCAGGCTTGAGTGTCTGACCCAATTTCCGCCGTACCATTCGTCGGGAGTCGGCTAGCTCAGCAAACCGCTCAGGAGTCGCACCACCCACACTCCCGCCGCGATCACGCCGACGATCAGCAGCACCGCCGCCAGCAGAATGAGCGCCACCACGCCCCGGCTCGCCGCCTTCGTTTCCTTCGGGGCACCGAGGTAGCGCTCCAGCAGATCGACGTTGCGGCGGTTGGCCTTCATGCCGACGTCGAAGAGATCGCCGAGCACCGGGACCACGCCGACCAGACTGTCGAGCGCGATGTTGCCGAGCATGCGCGCGAGCACCGACGTTGGCGCACCCTCCTGCGCCGCGACGAACAGGATGTAGCTCGACATCGCGCCGCCGATCATGTCGCCGAGGCCCGGGATGAGTCCGATGATGGGATCGAGACCGATCCCGATGTTCGTGCCGGGGACGCGAATCAGGTCGTCGAGCAGCCGGGCGATGCCACGCGCCCGCGAGACCGCCCCCGGGTTCGCGGCGCGGGCGGGGACCACGCGACCCCGCACGGAACCATCGACCTCATCGACCTCGTCGAGCTCACTGCCTGAGCTGCCTAACGACCGCATCGTAGCGTGCCTCCCCGTGCAGCGGGGCGAGCAGCGCGTCACCTTCGACCGCTGCGGCGTTCACCTGCCGGCTTGCCGCCGCACACTCCAGCGCCTGGAGCGCATTCGCCTTGTCGCCCAACTGTGCCAGCGCTCGTGCGTGCCAGAAGCATGCCCCGCCGTCCCCGGGCTTGATGATCCGCGCGATCCGCAGCGCGAATGCCGCATGGGCCCAGCGACGCGCGTCGAGGAACTGACGCGGGGCGTAGAACGACATGTGCGTGAACGTTCGCTCGAGTGCCCGGCGTGCAGCCGTTGCCGACGTCGAATCATCGGTGCGGGCAGCCTCGCGCTGCATCCGGTCCAGATCGAGGCGCTTCCGTGCGTCGTCGACGGACGGGGGCGACGATGCACGCTCCAGGTCCGCGCTGAACGCCAGCATCGCCGTGAGCCAGGCGCGATCCCGCTCCGCCACGGCCTCCTCCGCGGCCTCGGTCCGGCGGATGCGCGGGTCGCCCTGGAGCCGCGTCAGAGCCGCAGCAACAGCCTCGAGCTGCGTCAGGCCGGCGAAGTCCACGCGCAGTTGGGCGTAGGCGCGGGCGGCGGCGGCCGCGTCGCCCGCCGAGTCCGCGCGGGCCGCACGCGACAGCCACGAACCGTAGAGCGAATCGACCCAGCCCTGGTCGCGCGGTCGCAGGTTGCGCTGCATCGCCTGGAGCTCGAGCCACTCGACCGCTCGCGTCGCGAGCTCCACGGGGGGCCACTGGTGCCCGCCGTCGAATCGCTCGATGTGGTGCGGTGTGCCGATCGCGTTCAGGTCGGCGTCGAACGCACGAACCTCTTCGTAGTTCGGGTCGATCGTCCCGATCGTCCCGAACAGCACCGGCGCCGACTTCCCGATGTTCGCTCGCGTCCACGACTGCCCGCCCGGCACCGACGCGCCAGCGCCGATGATGCCGGCGATCGCCCCACCGAGCTGCGTACTGACCTGCCACGCGAAGCGCGCCGTTCCGGAGAAGCCTGCGAGGTAGAGGCGCCGGGAGTCGACGGGCAGCGACCGCTGCACGTCCGCCAGCATCGCCGTCATCGCCGCGTAGTTGGGCTGCGCGGGGCCGTCGCTCAGCGTGTTGTACGAGCTGATCACGATGTACCCCAGCCGCTCGGCGGCCGCGCGAAGGCGCTGCATCGGGACGAGAGCCCGGCCGCGCGGGTCGAGCAGGAAGAGCACCGGCCACTGTCGCTGTCGGCTGAACGACGGCGGCAGGTAGAGTGCATAACGCTGGCTCGTGTCGGCGATGGACGTCATGCGCCGAATCACGCGACCGGTGGGCAACGTGACATCGATGCGGGTCGTGACCGTATCCATCGGTGCCAGCGCCGAGTCGGCGCCCGCCTGCGCAGACAGCACGGGTGCCGCTGCAACCACGAGCGCCACGACCACGCTGCCCGCGGTGGGCATCGATCGACACGCACCGTGCATGCGCTGCCTCACGCGACCGGAGCGGCCGCTCCAAGGGCGGACGTGAGCGCGGCAACCACGCCCTCGAGCGAGCCGGCGCTCGGCACCGTGCCCTGCGCGAGCCGAGGCGAGCCGCCGCCGCGACCACCGACCGCCGCGAGCGCCGGCTTGAGGATCGCTCCGGCATCGACCCCGGCGTCGTCGGACGCGGCGACGAGCACCGTTGCCGGCGACGCGATGGTCGCGATGAACGCCGTGTGGGGCAGCGCGGCGAACGCCTGTGCGAGCGGGCGCAGGTCCTCGAGCGAGCCGCCGTCGCGGCGTTCCCGCGCGAGCCGAAGTCCGGCAGTGGTGGGTGCGGTAGCGTCGTACATCGCTCGGGCCCGATGAACGGCGAGCTCGCCCTCGAGTCGTTTGCGGGTGGCCGTCGCGTCGCGGAGCTGTTCACCCTGCGATACCACCAGCGCCGGCGCCTCGGCGATCGACGCCTTGAGCGAGAGCGCAATTCTCGAGAGCGTTTCGAAGTCCGCGCGCGCCTGCCTCACGACGCGGGCGCCACACAGGAACTCCACGCGCGTCTGCTTGCGCATGCGTTCCGTGCCGCGCAGGGTGATGGCGCCGATCTCGCCCGTCGCGCGGACGTGCGTGCCGCCGCACGCGCTACGGTCGAGCGCGTCGATCGTCACGATGCGAAGCATCCCGTCCCGCGGCGGTGGCTTTCGGAGGCCCGTGGCCGTGGCCGCATCCTCGAAGCCCACGGACACCGGCCGGTTCTCCCACACGATCTCGTTCGCGCGACGCTCGGCCTCGCCTAACCGCTCGGCATCGATCGCTCCGACATCGAGGTCGAGCGACGAGCGGTCCGCGCCGAAGTGCACGCTCACCGTCTCGTAGCCGAACAGGTCGGCGAACACGGCGGACAGGAGGTGCTGCCCCGTGTGCTGCTGCATGTGGTCGAACCGGCGCTGCCAGTCGATCTCACCGCGGACCGTGTCGCCGACGGCGCGGTTGGTGAGCGGCGCGGCGAGCACGTGCGCGACGCGCTCCTCTTCATCAATGATGTCAGCGACAGCGGCCCCGCCGACGGAGCCGAGGTCGAAGGGCTGGCCGCCTGACGTGGGGTAGAAGGCTGACTGGTCGAGGTAGACGCGATACCCGTCACCGGAGATCTCGGTGATGCGTGCCTCGAAGGCCGTGCGGTAGGCGTCCGTATAGTAGAGTCGGGAGGTCATCTGGCTCGCCGTATGCTTCCGTTGGCTGCTGCTCTCGTTCTGATCGGCATCGGCATCGCGGATCGTGAACGCGTTTCCAACACCGTGCAGCAGCGGGGATCCCATGTCACGTTCGGTAGCTGTTCGAATTCTGGCGACGTTCACCGTCGCCGTCGTCGCCGCGGCATGTGGCCGCCGAGATGATCGGACGCCTCAGGCCGACACCGCGGCGGGTCAGGTCGGCGTGATCGACTCCGCGCCTGCGAGCGTCGCGACGACGGTTGCCGCGGTGCTCACCGATGAGAACGTGTTTGCGTTGCTCGACACCGCCTTCGCGGCGATGATCGCGACCGACCGTCTGGCGCAGGGCAAGACGCAGGGCGCCGTGAACGAGTTCGCGTCGAAGGGGGTGAGTGAGAACGCGGTCACGCGCAGCGGCATCACGTCCACCGCCGAACGCCTGAATATCGCGCCGGTGCTTCCGGACCGGGATGTCGTGAGTGACCAGGCGGAGGTAACACGGGACCTGCAGGCGAAGACCGGTGCCGACTTCAACCGCGCGTATCTGGACCGCGTGATCCAGGTGCGGAAGGATCTCATCGACGAGATCGATGACGCGCTGGAGAATGGCGGGGTGCGTCAGGAGCCGGTGCGGAAGTTCCTGAGCGAGGTGCGCGTGAGCCTCGACACGGCGCGGAAGGCGGCGGAGGATCTCAGGGCGAAGCAGGGCTGACGCGAGCGGGGCCCGCGCAGGGGGGCATTCAGCCCCCCGCGCCACCGCACATCGGTGGCGCGGTTGGGACGGCAGGCAGCGGGCGCTACTTCTTCTTCGCTGCTTTCTTCGCGGCCGGCTTGGCGCCGCCGCGCTTTTCCGCGCGCTCGATCTTCCCGAGCCAGGCTTCAGCCGCGGCGAGCGCTTTCTTCTTGCTGCCATGACTCGCGTCGCCGAAGAACGCGCGGTGCTTCGGCCGCCACGTGCCGCTCTTGTCGCGCGCATAACCGAAGCGCGCGAAGAAGCCGTGGGTGCGAGTGGACTCCTGGTCGATCCGGCTAATGCCGGGGCGCTTGGCGCCTGACGCGGCGCGCTTGCGAGCAGTGGTGGTAGGCATGGCCCCTAAGATAGTGTCGCTCAGCAATTAATCCAACACCCGCCTAACAGCATTAGCCTAACGGCCAATAAGCCTAACACGGCCTAACGGGCAGGCGATCCATGCCTCGGTCCCGTTCATTCGCCGTTTAGGTGGGCTCGCCGAACGCAAACAGACGTGGTCCTTGTCATAACGCGGGAGTCAGCGGCAACGTTTGCCGCGATGGCGGGCGTCCGGGGCCGACGCCGGCCCTGGACGCCACCCCGACGACGCGCCCGCCCGCGCTGCCTGACGCGGGTGCGTGCGGGGAGTGACCCGCGTGCCACAACGTCGTCTCCGTTAAATGATCCCAATCCCATCGCGCGACGGTGCCTGGATCGGCAGCGCAGCGCTGACGCTGATCGCGGCCACACTGCCGGCGGCGATCAACTGGTGGACCGACCGGCGGCTGCTCGGGAAGGGCGATGATCCCGCGCTGCCCGAGCTGCTCGCGAGTCGCCGACGGGTGAACCTCCGCGCGATGGCGATCGGGTTCGCGTTCGTCATCGTGCTCGGCGGCGGCAACGCGGCCTGGGGAATTCCCTTGCTGGTCGCGCTGTTGATCGCCGCCACGTACCCCATCCGCACGCGGCTGCTGGGCGAAACGTGGCCCTTCGGGGCGTACCTCGGCCACACGGCGCTGTCCGTCGCGGGCGGCTTCGGCTTCTGGATCCTCCTCGGCTACGCCCCGAGCCTCGTGCAGCGGGTGCTGGACGCGTTCGGCGCCGAACGCTGGCCGGTCGTGGCCGTGCTGGCCGTCGGGCTGGCGGCGGTGTTGTTCGCGGTCGAGGAGTGGTATCCGCGGATCTGGCTGTGGACGCACGCGGCCACGCCGCTCGACGACCCTGCACTGACGCCGCGGTTCGCGGAGATCGTGAACCGCGCCCGGACGATCGCGCCCCGGGTGTATCGCGTGGGGCCCGCCGGATCCCGGTTCGTGAACGCCGTGGCGCTGCCGTCGGTCAGGCGGCCGGCGGTCGCCATGGGCAACGCACTGCTGGACCTGCTCGAGCCTGACGAGACGGTGGCCATCTTCGCGCACGAGATCGCCCACTTCGATCACTTCACGCCGAAGCGCATCGCACGGAGCCAGCTCATCAATCGCGTGCTGATCGTGCTCGGCGTGTCGCTCCCGTTCCTCACGACGTTCCTGCTCGACGGCGGGATGCGATGGATCGGCTGGGTGTGGCCGGTCGTCGTGCTCGTCGCGCTCGCCCGACGCGCGGCGAAGAGTCAGCAGCACGAGACGGAAAGCGACCTCAGGGCCGCCGCGTTATGTGGGGACCCCGAAGCGCTGGTTCGCGGGCTCGTGAAGCTGCATCTCCACGCGCGCATCCCGCGTCGTTATGCGGTGGACGTCGAGCGCGCGGCGTCACACCCGAGTCTCCTGCGGCGGATTCAGGCCATTCGCGGCGCCGCTGCCACCGCCGCCGAGCAGCTCGACGCCGCCACGGTCGTGCGCTCCACGCGGGCCGGACGCTGGGTCGTGCTCGACGGCGATCGGGCATACTGGCTCGACGGGGTGCCCGAGGGAGTGGCGGCAGACCTCGCGTCCCTGCGGGACGCAGCAACGAGCTATCGAGCGGTGAACTACGCCGACCTGGTCGAGCTGCGCGTCAACGCCGCCGGTGAGTCGCGCGCGCTGACGGCGCGCGTGAAGGGTGGGGACATGTGGAGCATTCCGATCGCGAGCGCCGATGTCGCGCGGGTGCAACGCGCCCTGGACATCGTCGATCTCCGACTCGGAAAGGTCGCCGCGGGCGCACCGCCGCCCGCCATCCCAAAACTGGCGGCCCTCGGTGCACTCATCGCCGCCATGATCACGGGGCAGTTGACCCTCCTGCTCGTGCCGATCGTCATCGCGTTGTGGAAGCCGAACGCGGCAGCGCTCGCGGCGCTCGGCGCGATGAGCGTGGTGCGTGCAATGCTGGGCGTGCTGGAGGGAAGCACCTGGCTCGACGAGAATACGGCTCGGTTCGGCCTGGTCGCACTGGCGATTGTCGGAGTGGTGGCGATCTACGCATCGATCCGGCTCGCTCGCGCCGATGAGGGAACGCGGCACGTCCGCCTGACGATCACCGTGCTGGGCGGCCTCGCGGTGCTCATCGCCATCAGCTCAGGGGTCGTCGGCCTGGTCGGCGGTCCTCTGCTCCCGGCGTTCGGAACGATCGTCATTGGGCTGGCCGCGGCGCTGTTTTTCCTCCCGGTGCGCTGGATCCGCCCGGCTGCCTTCTCGGGCCTCGCAGCGGGTGTCGCCCTGGTGACGCTCGGCGCCGACCGAACCGCGCTCTCGCTTCGCAACGCACTGACCGAGGTAACAGCCCGGGCGACGCTCGTGTCCGAGACCGACGTCGGGACCGCGGCATACGGGCTCCGCGTGTCTCCGAGCGGCTCGCACTTCCTGGCGATGCAGTCACCGGTGGGTCGACGAGGAACGGCACGTCGGAGGACTGTGCTCCTCATTGGCCGGTTCGGCGGCGCCTCGCGAGAAGTCTCGGCGGTCGATGGAGACTTCGTGGATGATCGGCGGGTCCTCGTGGTCGACGCCCTCGAGCATGGCATGGAGCTCCGGCTCGAGCCGGTGGACAGCGGCGCCGCCCCGGTCTGGGCGGACACGCTGGCGGATGCGGACTACATCGATACGCGTCTCATCATCGACCGGGACAACGGGACCTGGGCGTTCGTGGGCGAGGACGCCGACGACGATCGAACGAGGGTGCTCGTGGGCCGGATCGGCGAACGCGGCTCGTCGCGCCGGGCGGCGATCCCCGACACGATCGTGATGGTCGGCGAGCCGATCGTGTTCGATCAGGGGAACACGGTCATCGTTCCGACCTACGTGAACGTGATGCGGGGCCGAACGTCGGCGCTGTGGGCGTTGCCGCTGCTGGGCATGGACCCGCTGCGGTCGGAGCTCTGGCGCGTGCGAGGCGACAGCCTGAAGCGGATCGCATCGATTCGCGGTGTCCCGGAGTGCGGCGCGCCGGTGGGCGGCATCGCGGCCTGTGCGGCGCGCCACGTGCGGGCGACGTCGCTCTACACGATCGACGCGAACGGAGTGGCCGTGGAAGTGGCGCAGCTCGCCTCGCACAACCTCGGCGTCGTGGTGGTGGGCCCGGGTACCCGCGCGGCATCGATGCAGTTCGACCACTCGATCCAGCTGATCGACCTCGCCCGCCGTCGCCTAACGACGATCCCGTTGGGGCCGAGGAGCGATTACGCGTCGGAAGTGCGGGCGGGACCAGGCTACGCGGTGACGTTGAGTCACAATCAGAACAGAAGGGCTACCGTACGGCTCTACCGCATCGAGTGAAATGGAGCACCGACAACCGCTGTTTACGCCTGGCTGGTCTTGAACAGCGCTGCTTACTGCTTGCTCGTGCTACGTACTGCTTGAAACCCTCGGGAGGCCATGTCATGAGCTTCCCGAGGGTTTCATTCGCAGCATGCAGCACCAGCAAGCAGTAAGCAGCGCTGCCGTTCAGTTGAGCAGTTCAGTCGCTGACGGCCTTCGCGCCTAACAATGCCCGTGCTTCCGCCTGTCGCTGATCGAGCTCGGCGCGCAGGACCTTGAGCCGGTCGACCGCGTCGCGGCCGATCTTCTGGTCCGCCTGGGTTGTCAGCGAGTACAGGTACTGGATGTGCGCCTGAAGCTCCGGCTTGCTGTAGCGCACCGCCGGCGTCACCAGCTTCGCGCGCAGTGCCTCGAGACGGTTGAGCGTGTCGGCCGCGGCGCCGCCGGCACTGCGGAGGCGCTGGCGGGCCGTTTCCACGTTCGCCACCAGCTGGTTCACCTCCGACACCATGTCGCGCACGCGCATGTTGTGCTGGAACTGCTCGCGAAGGTCCGCCAGCGTGACGCCATCCTTCTGCTCCCGTGGATCGATTCGCACCGTCAGCGGCTGCGTCGTCGTCTTGCCGCCGGCGATGAGCCGAACCGTGTAGTTCCCCGGCACGATCACTGGGCCCTGGCCGCGGCCGCCGCCGCCACCACCCCCGCCGCCGCCCTGACGGCCGGGATCGACCGGCGGAGCCAGCGTCAGGTCCCACGTGAAGCGGTTGAGACCGGCCGCGTTAGGAAGCCTGGGCGTGCCGACCGTGACCATCTCCGGCGCGCGCATCCCCGGTTGGTCGGGGCTCTGCTGCCGTTCGCCCGCGCCCTCGCTCGAGAAGCGCCGAATGACGGCGCCCGCCGGATCCACAATCTCGAGCGTCATCGCGGCGCTCGCTCCCCCGAGCCAGTAGTCGATCATGGCGCCGGCTGGCGGGTACTGCGGGTCGGCCGGGTTGGAGCGATTGGACTCCACGCCGCCAAAGCCGGCGGTATAGCGGAAGCGGTAGGCGTCCCGCGGCTTGAACAGCGTCGCGCCGCTCGACGGGTCACGGCCCTCGGCTCCCGCGATCGCGTCGCTCATCTGATGGAGCGGCGTCAGGTTGTCGAGGATCCAGAACGAGCGGCCCTGCGTCGAGATCACGAGGTCCTTGCGATGAACCTTGAGATCGGTGATCGGCGTTGCGGGCAGGTTCAGCTGGAGCGGCTGCCACTTCTTTCCGTTGTCGAACGAGACGAACATCCCGAACTCCGTTCCCGCGTAGATGAGCCCCTCGCGGTCCGGATCCTCGCGCGCCACGCGCGTCGGGTGATTGTTGGGGATGCCGTTCGTGCCATTCGTCAGGCGTGCCCACGTCTTGCCGTAGTCATCCGTGCGCCAGATGTACGGCTGGAAGTCACCGAGCTGATAGCAGAGCACGGAGTAGTACGCCGAGCCGCGCCGATGCGGCGACGGGTCGATGCTCTGCACCCGGCAACCGGGCGGCTGATCCTTCGGCGTGATCTTCGTCCACGACTTCCCGTTGTCGCGCGTGACGTAGAACGGTCCATCGTTCGCTCCAGTCCAGATCACGCCCGGCTCGAGCGGCGACTCCTCGATGGCGTAGATGACGCTGTAGTACTCCTCGCCGGTCACGTCGATGGTGATCGGCTCGCCCGACGGCTTGTCCTGATACTTCGGGTCGTTCGCCGTCAGGTCCGGCGAGATCTTCTCCCACGTCACGCCCTCATCGCGCGTGCGGTGCACGTACTGCGAGCCGTAGTAGATCACGCGCGGATCGTTCGGCGAAACCTCCATCGGCGACACGCGCTGGAAGCGGAAGATGAGATCCTTGCCAGGGTTGCCGTACAGCGACTGGGCGCCGACCCAATACTGCTTCTCCTGACCCGTGCGCATGCTCATGCGCGAGTACTGTCCCTTGCACGATCCGTAGACCGTGTCCGCGTTCGTCGGGTGCGGCATGATCGGCCCCGTCTCGCAGCCCGGGCCCGCCTGCCACGACTGGATCGGATCATCGGGGCGACCGGCTGACGTCGGCAGGCTTGGCACAATGAGCGTGGAGTTGTCCTGCTGCGCGCCGTACAGCCGATACGGGAACTGGTTGTCGACGTAGACCTGGTAGATCTCGGCCGTCGGCTGATTGTACTGCGTGCTCCACGTGCGGCCGCCGTTGATGGAGACGTTCGCGCCGCCGTCGTTCGACTGGATCAGGATGTCCGAGTTGTTCGGATTGATCCACATGTCATGGTTGTCGCCGTGCGGTGTCCGCATCGGCTGCCATGTCCTGCCGGCGTCGGGCGAGCGGAAGAATCCCTCGGAGCCCGCATACACGACATCCGGGTTCTTCTGGTCGGCTGCGATGGTGGTGTAGTAGAAGGGCCGAGTGATGATCTGCGCGAACGTGCTGGCGACCTGGAAGGATTGCCCGCCGTCATCGGAGCGGTAGAGCCCACTGCCGGGCTTTGCTTCGATGAGGACGTAGATGCGATTCGGGTTTGCGTTCGTGACAGCGATGTTCGCCTTGCCGACGAGCTCGTTCGGGAGGCCGGCGGTCACCTTCGTCCAGGTGTCGCCGCCGTTCGTGCTGCGGTAGATGCCGCCTTCGCGCGCGCCGGAGATGATCGTCCACGGCTTGCGCTCGCCGCGCCACATGGCGGCGAACAGCACGTTCGGGCTGCCCGGCTGGAACTCGACGTCCACGGCGCCAGTGCTGTCGGACACGAACAGCACCTTCTGCCACGTGCGGCCGCCGTCCTTGGTGCGGAACACCCCGCGATCGGCGTTAGGCTTGAACGGGTTCCCGATGGCCGCGACGAACGCGGTGTTGGGATCGGACGGGTGGACGCGAATACCGCCGATGTTGCCGACGTCGCGCAGTCCGACGTGCGCCCAGGTCTTGCCCGCGTCCGTGGATTTGTAGACGCCGTCGCCGATGGAGACGTTCGAACGGTAGCCGTCGGAGCCGGTCCCGATGTAGACAGTATTGGGGTCGGAGAGCGAGACGTCGATCGCGCCCATGGAGCCGGCGCCGATCTGCCCGTCGGTGACGTTGAGCCAGCTCTGGCCGGCGTCGACGGTCTTCCAGACGCCGCCGCCGGTCGAACCCATGTAGAACGTGTATGGCTGAGCCGGCACGCCGGTGACGGCGGTGACTCGCCCGCCGCGCGCCGGACCGATGCTGCGGTAGCGAAGCCCGGAGAGCGCCTTGGCGTCGATGGCGCCAGTGAACGGTGGCGGTGGCGTCGCCGGCCGGCGGAAAACCGTGGGCTGTGTCGTGGCAGTCGCGGCGGCCTGGGCGGGCAGCGACGCAGCCGGCGCCAGCAGAGCGAACGCGAGGGGAGATGCGGAGCGGAGCGTATGACGAACGCGCCGATTCGGCATGGGACGGCCTCGGGGCGGAGTGAGACCCCAAAGCTACCCCAATGGCGGGTAGCGGGTAGCGGGTGACGGGAACCGAAACAGCGGCTGCTTGCTGCTTGCTGCTTGCAGCTGCTAGCCGCTCGCCGACGGCCGCGTGCTACTGCTCCGAGCTGCTCGCTGCTGCCACTAGCCGCCACGAGCCACTGATGGCCACGCCAGTTTCCAGTTCCCCGTCCCGGTTCGCTTTCCTCATCCGCCCACGTCGTGGCACCTCGCTCTCCATGGCGGAGCGGGCCCGGAGTCAGCAGCGCGAAGCCAGCAGCACCAGCATGCGGCCGTCGGCGAGCGGCTAGCAGCTGCAAGCAGCAAGCAGCCTCAGTTCCCAGTTCCCAGTTCCCAGCTCCCAGTTCGCGGCCGCTCCGCGGCCGCCTCTCGCCTAACGCGCCGGCTGGATGTTCTGATTGATCCGGAACAGGTTCGCCGGGTCGTACTTCTGCTTCAGCGCAACCAGCCGGTCGTATTGGGCGCCGTACGCGGCGCGCACGCGGTCCTGGCCTTCCACGCCCAGATAATTCACGTACGTGCCACCGGACGTGTAGGGGCGCGCGGCCGCGCTCGTCTGTCGCGCCCAGTCGATGTGCGTGGACGCCGTCGCTGCATCCGTCCAGCGGGTGATCACCGCGAGGTTGAACATCGCGTTTCGCTGCGCGAACGCCGTCTCGTCCGCCGGCACACGTGCCACGGCGCCACCGAACTGCTCGATGAGGAGCGCCGACAGCGGTGAGGTGATCGACGCGAAGCGGTCGACCAGCATGTCGATCGCGCCATCCGGCAGGCCCTTGAGGAAGTCGGAACGCCAGTAGACCTGCAGCCCGGACGGGAACCCGTCGTCCAGCATCGACTGCAGCGCCGGGTACGGCATCTCCGCTACCTGATCGGCCACGGGACCGAGGTCGCGCAGCGGCTTGATCGCCGCTTCGCCCTTGCTCGCGGGGCCGT
>Ga0105249_10002913_pt1 | contig 14764 bp, 8 predicted proteins | sample KBSS44metaG_FD_81522 | JGI IMG/M metagenome (GOLD analysis project Ga0105249, IMG submission 81522) | Switchgrass rhizosphere microbial communities from Kellogg Biological Station, Michigan, USA - KBS S4-4 metaG | ecosystem: Host-associated > Plants > Roots > Rhizosphere > Soil | place... | reverse complement strand
GCCCATAGTGGACTGCACAAGAGCGCCATGGCCGTCGTGTGTCTGGATCTGGATGGATTCAAGCAGATCAACGACACGTTAGGGCACGGGGCCGGGGACACGCTACTGAAGATGGTCGCCGAGCGCCTGGTGGGAGCGGTGCGTGACGAGGATACCGTGGCGCGCCTTGGCGGAGACGAATTCATCGTCGCCCTGTGGCATGTCGGCAGCGCCGAGGACGCGGCCATGATCGCCGCGAAGGTGATCGAGGTCGTGTCGCAACCATATGAGATCGAGGACCACACCGTCAGCATCACCACCAGCGTAGGCGTTGGCCTCTACCCGACCCACGGCGGGGACTCGGCCACACTGATGGAGAGCGCGGACCAGGCCTTGTACGAGGCCAAGCGCGCGGGCAAGAATGCCTTTCGAATTTCGCAGCGCACCGAGCTGCCGGCGGTCGCGCAGAGTCACCATGACCGGCGCGGAGTCGACACCGCTGCTGCAGGGCCTCGTTAGGCGATGTCTTCCTGGAAGTCCGCGGCGTCAATCGCGTCGGCGTACGCTCGGCACTCCGGGGTGCGGCCCCTTCGTGGCTAGGCAAGTCCAGACCGTCGGCGGATGGACCCTTAGGCAGTTTCGTAGGCAGTTGCAGGGGTGAAATCGCGTTGAAATTACAAGATCACGTCGTACATTCGGGGTCGCGAAAGTGATCTGACGTAGGTCGACCCTAACGAAGACCAGCGTCTTTCGTCGAACAGCCGTTTGTCCCGCGAGCACCCCAATTCACCCGACCGCCCGCAGAATGAGTAGCAGCGGATCGGCAGTCCCCGACAACACAATCGACCGGAACGAGTCCGTCGCTGCCGCGACCGCGCTCGCCATGGACGTCATCTACGCCCGCGGCGATCGGTGGATCCGGTACTTCGTGCTCGGGCACCTCGCGCTCGCGCTGACGCTCGCCGCCACCACCGGCCGATGGCTCGTCTCCATCATCGGCGCGTTCGCTTCGGCCGCGCTCTTCCTCGTCGCCGAGCGACTCTGGCCCAGAACCAGGACGACACGCTTCGCCGCGGGCATATCGCTCCAGGCGTTCTGCGCGCTGCACATCTATCAGCTCGACGGACTGCCCGAGATGCATTTCTTCTTCTTCTCGGCCGTCACGATGATGATCGTGTATCAGGATTGGAGCGCCATGTGGCCGGGCGTGATCCTGATCGTGCTGCAGCACATCCTGTTCGCCGTGCTCCAGAACGGCGGGCACGGCATCCATTACTTCGGCGAAGCGCACGTTGGCTTCGTGAAGCTGTTCTTTCATTTCGGCATCGCGCTCGTTCAGACGGCCATCGCGTCGTTCTGGGCGTACCGGCTCCAACGACAGACGGCGCACGATGTGGCGCAACGCGCGGAGCTCGAGTATCACCGCAGTCGCGAGCAGCTCGCGCAGCAGGCGCAGAAGATGGAAGCCGTCGGGCAGCTCGCGGGTGGCATCGCGCACGACTTCAACAACCTGCTCACCGTCATCTCCGGTCACTGCCAGATGATGCAGGCCGACGTGCCGGAAGGCTCGACACTCAGCGACGACCTCACCCAGGTTCGTCGCGCCGCGGACCGCGCGGCGGAACTGACGCGGCAACTGCTCGCCTTTGGTCGACGACAGCTCGTGCAGCCGAAGCGGCTGGACGTGAACCGCGTGGTGGGCTCGGTCGAGCCCATGCTGCGTCGAGTGATCGGGGCAGACATCAGCATCGAGGTTCAGCTGGCACGCGATCCCGGCGTCATCATCGCGGACGAGGGTCAGCTCGAGCAGGTGATCGTCAATCTCGCGGTAAACGCACGCGACGCGATGCCGCGCGGTGGGACCCTGCGCCTCGTGACCGGCGACGCGCGCCTCGATACGCCGCTCTTGTTAGGCGACTCCACCGTGCCAAGCGGCGACTATGTGACGCTCGCGGTTCAGGACACCGGCGTCGGCATGGATGCCGCGACGCGAAGCCGTGTGTTCGAGCCGTTCTTCACGACCAAGGAGATGGGGAAGGGGACCGGACTCGGACTGGCGACGGTCTACGGCATCGTGAAGCAGAGCCGAGGGTACGTGACGCTCGTGAGCGCGCCGGGAGTTGGATCGACGTTTCGCCTGTACATCCCGCGCGTCGCGGCTGGCGTCACGGACACCGGGAGCGACGCGCGCCCGCACGCGGCAGGCGCCGTCGTATCGCGCACGAACGGCCGCCAGGAAACGGTCATGCTCGTCGATGACGAGCCGACGGTCCGACAGCTCGCCCAACGATCGCTCGAGCAAGTGGGTTACCGCGTTCTGTCCGTCTGCAATGGCGCAGAGGCGATCGAGCGCATCGAGTCGCATCAGGGGCCTATCGACATCCTCGTGACGGATCTCGTCATGCCGGTGATGGGCGGTCGCGAGCTCGTCGAGCAGCTCACCGCCCGCGGCAGGTCGCTCCGCGTGTTGTTCGTCTCGGGCTACACGGACGACGAGGTGATGCGTCGTGGATTGCTCGAGCCGGGATGTGCTTTTCTTCAGAAGCCGTTCGAGCTCGACACGTTCATCGCGAAAGTCCGCGAGGTGATCGACGCGCCGCGCCAGAACACGCCGACGTTCCCCACCGGCGACGACCGGGCTGCCTAACGATTCAATGGTGCGAGCGCGCTCCAAGGTTCGCCGTCGAATGGCCGGACTGTGAGCTCCCAATCTTCGACGGGGCGAGGCACAGGCGCCTGGTATCGAGAGCCTTCAGGCCAAGAACTCCACCACCACGCCGACGAACCACACGCGGGGCGCCCTTTCGCGCGCCGGACGGCTATGGTTCATCATGCCACATTCAACGCTCGTGTCGCTGTGACCTCTCGGCGGCGCAAGCCGACCAAACGCGCTGACCCCGTCACCGGCCCGGGCTGGCTCGCGGTGCTGCTCGTCGTCACCCTCGCGTGTGTCATCGGCGCGATGGTGTTGTAGCAAGCGCTGCCGGTGCGCCACCACGGCGCCCAACGAACCATGCGCTGGCCTTGGCCCCTCCGGACTGCACGGGGCCGCCGACCGCGCCTGTTGTAGAGGTTTCCCTCCGGCCAATCCGAGGCGGGCCTTCTCTGCGGCGACGTGATGGCGACGCCAGGAGCGCAATTTCCACGCGGGCCGCATCACCTGGCGCCGCGAGCCTGATAAGAAGCGCAAGCAGACGGTTGTCGCCTACCCCGAGGCGCTGCTTGCCATCTGGAAGGGGGGCACGGCAGGCGCGTCTCGCCGCGGGTGGAACCGCTCAGCTCTAAGTCGCGGTCCGGTGCTGACCTGTCGTCACCGTGGTCACCCGCCTCATCACCGAGGCGATGGCATGATAGGCCTCGGTCCACGCGGACCGAGCCTCGGGCGTGAACTCGGGTCCGAGCGCCTTTTCCAAGGTCCAGAGGAGCGCGACACCCGCCGAATCGTAGTCGCTGTCGCGCACGCCGTACGGGATGTGCCGGCGACCCAACGCCACGAGGTCCGTCACGAGCTGCTCCGGATCATGCAGCTCGGCGATGAGCATGCCGAGCGTCTCCATGAGCCTATGCCGCTGCTCGTCCATGTTCGCGCGCGCGAACATGGCCGGTGTCTCAGGGTCGAGCTCGAAGAGCTTGTCGTAGAAGTAGCGGGCGTGGTCCGCCGCCTTCGGCTCGAACTTTTTCCAGGTTTCCCGAACGAGTTGCTCGCGTTCCGGAGTCATGGGCGTGTCCGGTTTTCAGCTCTGTCGCGCGATTGCGAGTGCGTCCAGACGCCCGTATTATCGCTAGGCCAGTCACCATGGAATCACCGTCGGCGAGACGGTACGCGATCGTGTTACGGTTCAAGACCTTAGGTCAGGCCTACCTCGAGCGCGACGGAACGCGCGTCGCCGGCGCGGCTTCGCAGCCGCGTCGACTCGCGCTACTCGCCATCATCGCTGCGGCCGGTAGCCGAGGCGTATCCCGGGACCGCCTCATCGGCCTCTTGTGGCTCGACACCGATGAGGAAAAGGCGCGAAAAGGGCTGAACCAGGCGCTCTACGCGCTCCGCCATGAGATAGGAAGCGACGACGCCATACACGGCACCCGAGACCTAGTGCTCGCGCCCGAGCTCGTGAAGTGCGACATCGCCGAGTTCCGCGCGGCATTCACGGCGGGCGATCTGGAAAGGGCCGTTGGAGTTTACGAAGGCCAATTCCTCGATGGGTTCCACCTGCCGGCCGCGGCGGGGTTCGAGCGGTGGTTGGAGGGGGAGCGGTCCGGGCTCGCCCGCGATCACGCGACGGCACTTGAGCGGCTCGCCCGCCGCGCCGAGGACCGACACGATGAGGCGCAGGCGGTTGACTGGTGGCGGCGGCTGGCGTCGCTCGACCCGCTCGACGGGAAGACGACGCTTCGGCTGATGGAGGCGCTCGTCCGCTGCGGCGATCGTGCGGGGGCTCTCAAGCAGGCGCGCATATACGAGGCGCTGCTCTCGCAGGAGCTGGAGCTGCCGCCCGACCATGACGTGATCGCGCTCGCGGACCGCATCCGAGCTGCCGATGGTGCGCCGATCCCTACGCCGGCCCAGACGCCGACGGTGACGGTCGCGGCGCAGGCCCGGAACAGGGCGGCACCAACTCCTCCCGGCGGAACGCCGGCGGCCACGCCTGGCATCGCGACGCGCTCGCCCAACGTGGCATTCCCGGCTGCTCCGGCGGAGCGCCAGGAGGCCAGCGTGGCGGTGCTCGAGCCGGAAGTTGCAGAACCGTCGCAGCCCAGCATCACGGCTCCGCCGCCTGCCATTCAACGGTCGAGCGTCGAGCGGCTGGAACGCGCGCCGATCGTGTCGAAGCCCGGCGGCGTGGTCGTGCGCGGCGGCGTGCGACCGCGCTGGATGATTGCCGCGGCACTCGCGTCGGCGGTGCTCGGGGCGTCGCTCATGGCCCGCGCGCGGCCCGCGTCCGACCAGCCGGCGTTAGGTGCGATGCGAAAGATCACGCTCGACGCCGGGCTCGAAGTCGACCCGGTGCTCGCCCCCGACGGTCGTACGCTCGCGTACGCGGCGGGTCCCGAAGGCGCCATGCGCATCTACGTTCGCCGGCTCGACGGCGGCCGAGCGGTGCGGGTGTCGGCCGAGGTGCCGGGCGACCACCGGCGACCGCGCTGGTCGCCCGACGGCTCGCGCCTCCTCTTCCAGGCGGGCGGCGGGATCTGGATGGTGCCGGCGTTAGGCGGCGTAGCCCGGCCGCTGGTCGCGGCGCTTCCCGTAACCTCGGCGCGTGCGCTGTACCCGGAGTGGTCACCCGATGGCCAAACGCTGGCGTGGGTGCGTCACGACTCCGTGCTGGCACGGTCCGTTGGCGGCGGGTCGGTTCGGCTCCTCGGCACGCTGACCGAGGCGCATTCGCTCGCCTGGTCGCCGGATGGCCGGTGGGTCGCGGCGGTGTCCGGCAACGAAGGGTTCGTGTACGGCGCCGCCGCGTCCCAGATGGACGTGGGGTTCATCAGCATCGGGAACCTGGCGCCGAGCAGCGTGTGGGTCATCCCGAGCAAGGGCGGCGAAGCCGTGGAGGTCGCCGACGGCGACAACCTGAACACGAGCCCGGCGTGGCTCGGTGCCGATCGTCTCCTGTTCGTCTCCGACCGCGACGGGAGCCGCGATCTGTTCCTGGCCAAACTCAATCGTAACGGGCAGCCGATCGGTTCGCCGAGCCGCCTCACGACGGGGCTCAATGCGCACACGGCGTCGGTCCAGCGTGACGGCCACGCCATCGTGTATTCCGTGTTCACGCAGAGCTCCAACGTGTGGGCCGTGCCGATCCCGTCGGGGGCAGCGATTGGTACGACCGGTGCGACGGCGATCACGAGCGGTTCGCAGACCATCGAAGCGATGGAGGTCTCGCCGGACGGCAAGTGGCTGGCGTTCGACTCCGACGGCGCCGGCGGTGAGGACATCTACCGCCTCCCGTTAGGCGGCGGCGACGTCGAGCGAATCGTCGACAGCCCGACCGACGATCATCGTCCATCGTGGGCACCCGACGGACAGTCGATCCTGTTCTATGCGTTCGTGAACGGTGCACGGCGCGCGTTCGTCGCCCCGGTGGACGGCGGGCAGCCGCGGATCCTGCAGCCCGGCGGGCGCGATGAGCAGCACACGCCCGTCTGGTCGCCGGACATGCGTCACGTGCTGTTCCACCGCGCGGTGAGCGGCGTCGATCAGCTTTTCGAGCTCACGCGCTCGGCGGATTCGACGTGGGGCGTCGCGCGACAGCTCACGAAGCGCGGCGGCTTCGGTGGGCGCTGGTCGCCCGACGGGGCCAACCTGGCGTACGTGGCGCCGCCGAGCCAGGTGCGAATCATGGGCCTGGGTGAAAGCGGCGAGGCGACGTCGCGAATCCTGTACGGCGGCAACGACACGAACTTGGTGAGGCCAGTCGCGATTCGCTGGTCACCTGATGGCCGAACGGTCTACATGAAGACGTTCGACGCTCGCGGCGAGGCGGCGCTGTGGGCGCTGGGCGTGGATGGCGGTGCGCCGCGATTGCTGGTGCGGTTCGATGAGCCGCTCCGGCCGACGCGCCGGCCCGAGTTTGCGGCCGACGCGAAGCGGCTCTACTTCACGCTCGCGCAGAGCGAGAGCGACGTCTGGGTAATGGGAGTACGTTAGGCACCGTCAGGCGGCGTCACGGCGGAGCCCGACGAACGCTGACCGTGCCGGGCGGACCAAGAAACGTCGCGAGCATCGCGATGCGGTGCTCTCATACGGTCGCCGACTCCGCGAGCCGGCACAGCCTGGTCGTTAGGTGCGACGTGCGGGCCCACCGGTACGCGGACACCCAGGAACCGATCGCTCGAGCCTTACCGACCGGGGCTGATTTTGAAAAAACCGTTGACGGAAGACCGCATCGTCGGCGTCCGCCTCGGCGCGAGGATCGCGACGAACCGCGGCGATCTGGCGTGCGCTCACGCCGCCCGTTGTTGCGTTCTCCGCAGGCTCGCGAGCAACGCTGCACCGTAGACGGCCCCGGCGAGCAAATACAGGGCCTTGATCCCCATTGCAAGGGAGGTGTACTCGAGGGCGCCGCCCACGATGGCGCCGAGGAGGTTGTACGCGAGCGCGCGTGCGGGGTCGATCCGCTGCGCGAGCAGGGTGGAGAAGATGAGCGACGCGAACAGCACCGGCAGTGCGACGAGCAGCCCGCCAAGCACCCACTGGCCTAACGTACCGAGCCAGAGCAAGTCGCTCACCGGGATCACGTAGGCGATGCCGAGCGATGCGAGAAGCGCGGCGAACAGCGGCGTCGTGTTGAACGGCTTCGTGCGCTGCACCGCCAGGTTCGCGAGGAGCACCATCACGAGAATGGACGTGAACACCATGAGGTTCACCATCCACGTGGACCCGAACAAGAGCGACATCTCCGTCACGCTCTTCGTCTCGACGAGCAGGAACCCTGCGCCCATGAGGAACATCGTGCCGTCCAGACCGCCGCGCAGAGTGCGACCGGCGCCGACGCCGACGAACAGGGCCGTCACGAGCAGCATCGCGCCGAGCGCCACGATGTAGTGCGCGGGTACCCGGCGCCCCTTGAGGTACAGGTACGGCCAGTCGTCGTGCGGCCGCTCCACCGGCTGGCTCAACAGCGCTGCCACGTCGGCCCTGGGCGCGGGGACCGCCGCGGCACCGGCGCCGGCGACGAACGTGTAGTTGAACAGGTAATGGAAGTCGGAGAACACGCCCGGGGGTGCCTCGAACGCCTCACCGAGCATCTGGTAGATCTTCGCCGCGATGTACGGGAAACCCGACATATGGTAGGCGATGAGGGTGCCGTCGGGCTTCAGCGCTTCGCGGGCCGAGCGGAACGACTCCACCGTGTACACGTAGTTGTCGAGACGGACGGAGCTCATGCCAGAGAGGAGCGTCTGGCTGTCCAGTGTGCCAAAGACAATGACGTCGTACTTCCGAGCCGCCGTGCGCAAATAGGCACGCGCGTCGTTGACGTGCAGATGCACGCGCGGGTCCGCGTATGGCTGCTGCGGATGCCCCAGGCGGCCAATCCCGGCAATGACCGGGTCGATCTCGACGGCGTCGATATGCTTCGCGCCGAAGCCGAGGAGAATGGCGAGGTCGTTGCCGGTGCCAGCGCCCACGACGAGCGCGGTGTCCAGCCGCTTGACGAAGTGGTACGGGCGCTCGTAGCCGCTCGCGGCGATGCTCGTGTAAGGGTCCTTCTCCACGTGTGTCGGACTCAGATCCATCATGAATTGGTGGAGCGAGCCGTTCACGTCCACCTGGAACCCGCGCGGCTCGGCCTGCCTCGCGGCGATGTTGATGCGATAGTAGGGCGACCAGTATTCGGGCTTCACGCCCTCGGTCTTGCCGACGAGGAACAACGCGATGACGCCTGCGCCTGCCAGAGCCGCAGCGAACTTCTTGTCGTGGATCACGGTCACGCACCAGGCGGTGATGCCGAGCGCGAACCACACCATCGGCGGCTGCCGCGTGGCGCTCAGCAGACCGAAGAGCGCGATACCGGTAAGACTGCCGAGAATGTCGGCCGAGTAGGCGCGAAGCGCGGGAAGCTTGCGGAACTGGGCGCCTAACGACGCACCCAGTGGCACGAAGAAGAGCGCGGCAAGCGCGAACAGCGCGGCGACGACCGGCAAGAGCGGAATGCGGTGTGCGCCCTCGCGGTCCTCGAAGATCGCCCACACGTACTCGTCCGGCGTGGCCGGGACGGCGATGGCCGCGCGGCTGAAATAGTAAATCGCGCAGACCATGGCCAGGAGCGCCGGCACGGCGAGCCACTTGAGCGCGCCCGCCGAGCGCGCCCGCATGAGCCCTACGCCCATGCCGAGGAACGTCGCGAGCAACACGAAGTTCTGATAGAACCCAAACACCCGGACGTACGCCGACGAGTAGCGGATGAACGCGAGCTCGAAGAAGAGAATCAGCCCGGAGAACGCGGCGACGCGAAGGGCGATGGTCTTCGGGTTCTCCGTCGCCGACGGATCGGCCACAAGGGCGGGCCCCGACGGAGTGGAGCGTTCGGGGAGGGGAGCTACGGCGGCCGACATGGGTCGGGGCTGGCGGTCTAGGGTGAACGGGACGGCTTGGTCGGCCGCGTGGCCGTAATATCCGGATACGGCCTGTCCAAGGACGAAGACGTAGGGGGCTGGTCACAGTCGTTTGGTGAGCGCCGAAACGTCGCCGCTCACCTTCGCGACGACGTTCGACGATCTGAACTTCTTCTTGGACAGCCCGGGATCGCCCGCTGAGATCTTCGAGAACACCGGGAAGCATCGCGCGACGAGCGGGGTCGCCAACGCGAAGCTACAATACAGTGGCGTCTTCGACGCGACGACTGGAATCGTAGACAATGAATTACTGGGGCGTGGTCTGCCCTCTAGCGCTCAAGGCCCCTTCCGTGTCCAATCGACCTGTTATGAACTCTCGGTTCGCCCTAGCCGTTCGGCTCGTCGCCATGCTGGCGCTATCGTTCGCGCCGACGGCACCGCTCGTTGCACAGCGCGGGGCACGTCCGGATGGTGCCATCGCACCGGCCACACTCGACTCCCTCCGCGCTCACATCCGGCGTGTGTTGGACTCGACCAGGACGCCCTCTGTCGCCGTCGCCGTGGCGAAAAATGGGCGCATCATCTGGGAGGAAGGCTTCGGCTTCGCCGATGTCGAGCGCCGCACCCCGGCGACTCCGACCACGCTCTACTCGATGGCGTCCATCTCGAAGCCCATGACTGCAACGGCGGTGATGAAGCTCGCGGAGCAGGGCAAGATCGACCTCGACCGTCCCGCCAACGACTACCTGGGATCGGCGAAGATCAGCGGGCTCGCCGGACCGGCTTCGGGCGCCACCGTTAGGCGCGTGCTGTCCCACACGGCGGGACTCCCACTGCACTATCGCTTCTTCTACGAGGGCGGATCGGTCACGCGCCCGTCGATGGACGAGGCGATCACACGCTACGCGGTCACAGTCTTCCCGCCCGGCGCCGTCTACAGCTACTCCAACCTCGGCTACGGGGTGCTGGAGGAAATCATTGCGCGGGCATCGGGCCAGCCATACGAGACGTACATGCGGGACGAAGTGTTCCGCCCGTTAGGCATGACGACCACGACCATCTCGACCGGCGCGGGGCTCGTCAACTCCGCCGTCCGATACACCGCGCAGGGAAAGCCGATCGCCTTCTACGACTTCGATCATCGCGGCGCGTCGGCCGTGTACGCGAGCGCGCACGAGCTCGTTCGCTTCGGGATGTTCAACCTCGAGAATCACCTGCGTGACCAGCGCCCGGTGCTGAAGGACTCGACGCTCGACGCCATGCACCGGCTCGCAACCCCGGGCGATACGGCGAATGGCTACGGGCTCGGTTGGTTGATTGGCAACGAGCAGGGCATGCGCGTGGTGTCACACACGGGCGGGATGCCGGGCGTGGCGACGTCGCTCAAGCTCTACCCTCAGCACAATGTCGTCATTGTGGCCCTCGCCAATACGGGCGGCGCGACGCCGCATCGCATCGCGCTGGACATCGCCGCCGCAGTGATTCCCGGGTACAAGGCGCCAACGCCGGGGCGGACGCCGCCTGTTCCCGCGGTCGCGTTTGCCAGTCCGGCGGAGCTGATCGGGGAGTGGACCGGGACCGTCCGGAGCTACGACGGCACCACGACGCCGATCGCCCTCGTCGTCAAGTCCGACGACGTCCACGTTAGGCTCGGCGGACCGGATTCGCTCTGGACCGTGCTCAACGCGCCGACGTTCCGCGACAGGGTGCTGAGCGGGCGATTCGCCGGAACGATTCCGAGTGAGGAGGCGCGACGCTTTCCGCACGCCGTGGGCGTCGCGCTCCTCGTGCAAGGCGACAGCCTGCGTGGTTGGGCGGCGGCGATGACGACGGACGATCCGCTCACCGGTGCGATGTCGTCGTACGCCGAGCTGACGAGGAAGGGGGCGGCGCCAGAGCGCTGATCGAGGCGTCCGGCTCGCACGGGAGAATTCAAGGCGCTGCGTCGATTGGGTGATGCGGCGCCTTGAACGCCTCCTACCGAAACAGATCCAGCGACCTCCGCACCACCTGCCACACGCCCCACGCGAGCGGGATCCCGACCAACGCCCACGCGGCCACGAGCCGGAGCACTGGTCTCATGCGGTAGCAGCCGACGACGACGGCTCCTCGGCGACAGCGTTGCGCGCGTCGACGGGACGCACCAGCAGGTTGCAGATGAACCCGACGATCAACAGCCCCGCCATGATGTGCATCGTCGTCGTGTAGGCATCCGCCTTGGCGACGCCATGGCCGATCTCGTATTCGCGGATGTAGTTGACGAGCACCGGACCGAGGATGCCGGCCGTCGACCAGGCCGTGAGCAATCGACCGTGGATCGCGCCGACCTGCAGGGTGCCGAACATGTCGCGGAGGTACGCGGGAATCGTCGCGAAGCCGCCGCCGTACATGCTCATGATCACGGCGTACCCCGCGACGAACAGGACGACGCTGCCGATCTTGCCGGTCGACGGCACCGCGGCGTACAGCGCCGCGCCCAACAGGAAGAACGTCGCGTACACGGCCTTTCGACCGATGTAGTCGGACAGCGACGACCAGACGAATCGGCCGGCCATGTTCGCGAGACTCAGCAGTCCGACGAAGCCCGCGGCGGCCGTCGCCGTGATCGCGCCGGGAAACATCTCCTGAATCATCGGCGATGCCTGGCCGAGCACTCCGATCCCGGCCGTGACGTTCACGCACAGGACGACCCAGAGCAACCAGAACTGCGGCGTCCTGATCGCGCGATTGGCAGTCACGCCGGCCGGCGCCAGCAGCGCGCCAGGATGCTCTGCTGTCATCCAGCCGATTGGCCGCCGCTCGGGGCGCGGAATGCGGATGGTGAACACGCCGAACATCATGAAGCAGAAGTAGAGCAGGCCTAACGTCACGAACGTCTGCACGACGCCCGGGCCTGTCGCGGATCGGAAATGGGCCATGAGGGTCGTCGAGAGCGGCGACGCGATCATGGCCCCGCCGCCAAATCCCATGATCGCCATGCCGGTGGCCATTCCCGGCCGGTCCGGAAACCACCGAATCAATGTCGTCACCGGCGAGATGTACCCCAGCCCGAGTCCGACCCCGCCAAGCACGCCGTAGCCGAGCAGGAGCAGCCAGAATTGGTGCGTGGCTACGCCGAGCGCCGCGACCTCGAAGCCACCGCCGAAACAGAGCGCTGAGACGAACATCGCCTTGCGGGGTCCCGCGCGCTCGAGCCAGGGACCAAACAGCGCCGCCGAAAGGCCGAGGAACACGATGGCGATGCTGAAGACCCAGCCGATCGTGCTGAGCTTCCAATCGGCGGGCGCCGAGTGCGTGACGCCGATGCGCTGCGACAGCGGAAGATTGAAGACGCTGAACGCGTATGCTTGCCCGATCGACAGGTGGATCGCCAGCGCCGCCGGCGGGACGAGCCAGCGGGAATAGTGCTCGTCGGCGATCGAGCGTTCGCGGTCGAGAATCGAGAGAAGGGACATGACGGGAGATTCTGTCGTCGGATCCGCCGCCTGGGCAAGCGGCATGACGAAAGCGCCGTCACCGAGAATTCGGCGTGCTACCCGTTACCGTCGCTGGGCGCGGCTGACCGACCCTGGCATGTCCATCGCGTTAGGCGTCCGAACTCCCAGATAGATCCATCTCAGGTCTTCCTGTAAGCGTTCCTCTAAGCGTTTCCTTTAAGACACCACGATAAGGCTCATGTCGACAACCAGTTACGTCACTCGCTTCGCGCGGACCATGAGCTGGTCGGATAGTCGGCGAAAACCGGGCCCTCGATAGGGCCGTTACAGATAGCGCAGTAGTACCAGGTCTTTCCGCCGCGCTTTGACGCCCGCGTACCACCGGCAGGGGAAGTAGAGCACGATGGCCCCCAGGAACCAGCAGACGTACACGTCGCGTAGCGTGCCGCCAAACACCGGCGGCGGGGTCCCCATGAATGTCTCGGCTCGCGATTGGAAGTGCGCGGCGATCGGCATCCCGTTAGTAGCCGAGAAGATCAAGCCACACCCGTGCGCCCACATCCACTGAAGGAGATAGAAGAACATGGGCACGCGACCGTAGGTGATGAGGGCGCGGGTCAGTGGATTGCTGAACGTGCGCCCTTGGAGAAAGGACAGGAACAGCAGGCAGGGACCGAGTGTGGCCAGCAGATAGAGCAGCGACGGCGGATACTTCTGCACGTTCATGAAGCTGGCGATGCTCTTGAAGAGTGTGTCCTGCGGCTGCCAGCGCAGCGGGTCGCCGTACAGGTTGGGAATGCGAAGCGCGACGAACGCCACGACCATCGCCAATCCCAACTGCCAGAGCACTCGGCGACGCTGTTCCGTGGGCAACAGCCAGAGGTCGGCAAACACGTAGCCTAACGCGAGCACGCCAATCCACGGCAGCAGCGGGTAGTTCACGCGCACCATTGGAACGGGGAAGCCAAACAGCGGGAACAAACCGTTCTGGTGCATCACCATCCACAGCTTGCCCAGGGCCGAAGGCGCCGGCATGGCAGGGCTGGTCCAGGCCGGAACGTTGAAGGCGTCGAGCAGATTGTGTCCGCACACAATGAGGAGGCCGATGGCCAGAATGGCGCGCTGCGGCAGGCGAACCAGCGCGGCCAACACGACCATTGAACCGCCAATAGCCCAGATGACCTGCAGATTGGCCAGGTAATTGGGGTCCACATTAAAGGAGCCCAGCAGGCGTATGATCGTGAGCTCCATCACCATGAGGCTCAAGCCTCGGGTCCACAGAAAGCGCGACAGCGCGGGAACCGATGCACCGCGGTGACGCTGAAAGCCAGCGCTGGCGCCGGCCAGGAAGGCAAAGCCCGGTGCGCAGAGGTGGGTGATCCAGCGTGTGAAGTAGAGGAGGGGGGTGGTCGTGGCCAAGGCGAGCGGGTCGACCGACATTCCGTCCCGGTGCACGTAGTCGCGGGTGTGGTCGATCAGCATGATGACCATGATCAGGCCGCGAAACAGGTCCACCGAATCGAGGCGCTGTACCGCCTGCGCAACGCCGGCGACCGTTTGGCGAACGGTGGCTCTCAATGTGGCGGTGGCGGGGCCTGGATCGAGAGTGGACGTGGGAGTGGCTGTGATCGAATCCATTGGTCCGCGCGAGAGAGTGGTGCGACGCCATCGTCGCCGGCTCGGGTGATCGCTTCGGTTCATGGTTGTCCGGCATCTGAGGAAACGGAGTGGGTTGGTTCTGCCGGACATTTGAAACCGTGCGCGGTGCCACGGTCCCGATCGAATCGGAACCCTGAACGTCGAACGCCGACACCGCATTCCATTGTGCGGGCCGGCGTTTGTGCGTTAGGCAAGCTGGCATCGAGACGACGGGTCTGCCGGACTCCGTGCCTTATGTCTTTCTCTAAGCGACGACCGTAATGCCCTATTCGGTCAATAGTTACGCGACATCATTCGTGCGGCACATGAGCGCGCCCAGATCAAGCAAGAAGAGCCTTGGTCAGCTTCGAGCGCACGATGGACTCAAAGAGGGAGTCCGGGATCGTCGGCGAAAACCGCTGTAAAGTGCAAGCGCTGACGGCCACGCTCCTCTACCTTCACGCGTCCGCCAATCGAGGAACGCAAGCAATGAAGGTCGTCGCAGTCGCACTCGCACTCGTTAGCGCCACACTCCCGCTCTCCGCGCAAGTCGCCCCAAGCGTCGCCACCACGCTCCCTGCCGCCGAGCTCACCACGCTCGAAGCGGTCCGGAAAGCCGTCTGGGTCGATTGGTTCTCCGGCGACACCGCTGCGCT
>Ga0105249_10002912_pt1 | contig 14766 bp, 13 predicted proteins | sample KBSS44metaG_FD_81522 | JGI IMG/M metagenome (GOLD analysis project Ga0105249, IMG submission 81522) | Switchgrass rhizosphere microbial communities from Kellogg Biological Station, Michigan, USA - KBS S4-4 metaG | ecosystem: Host-associated > Plants > Roots > Rhizosphere > Soil | place... | reverse complement strand
ATTATGGTATTAAGGTAATATTCTACCGTGGTTCTATAGCCGCTGGAATAATGCCCTAATACCATAATACCCCAATACCTTAATACCTTAACCCCTAAACTTTAAACCTCAAACCTAACTGCTCTTGTTTATTTTTATACTCTTATGAAAAAAACGCTGCTGGTTTTTGCAATTTCAATTTTTTGTATCGCTGCGCGATCCCAGACAACCAAACAGACCGAACACCTGGAGCAAATTTGGTTGGCTGTTTTTAATCAAACGCGCTTCAGCAATCATTGGGGAACCTGGTTGGATATACACCTTCGGACCAAGGACGATTTCGTAAATAATTTGTCCCAGCTCATTACGCGTGTGGGCTTAACCTACTACGCGAACGACGATCTGAAATTTACATTGGGTTATGCCTATGTAAATATTTTCCCTGCCGATAACCACAAACAGGTTTCTCAGCCGGAGCATCGTATCTGGCAACAAATGCAATGGCATACGCGGGGAAAGAAAACGCGTACCATGCAATGGTTGCGACTGGAAGAAAGGTATCGCCGGCGCATTGCCAATGATTCCACTTTGGCGGAAGGCTACAATTTCAATTTTCGGTTGCGCTACAACTATCTTTTCCAGGTGCCGCTTACGAGCAAGGGATTTTCACCAGGCGGACTTGCATTTGTGTTGAACGATGAAGTGCACCTGAACTTCGGCAAGGAGATCGTGTACAATTATTTTGACCAGAACAGGTTCTTCGTTGGACTTTCCTACCAAACCGGCAAACAAAGCAATCTGCAATTTGGATACATGAATGTATTTCAGCAATTGGCCGCCGGCAATCGATACAAAGTGATTAACGGAGCGCGTATATACTTCTTCCAAAATTTTGATTTGAGGAAGAAGAAGTAACTCCTTTGCCCCTTTGCGTGAAGACTTGTACCTTTGCACAAATTTGGATAATGATCAATATTGAATTGGAAAGGGTGGAAGGGGACTTTGGATTTGAGGCAAAGGACGCCAATGGCCACCTGGTAAGGATCGACTCCAGCCTTGAAAACGGCGGGACCAATTTCGGAGTCAGGCCCATGCAATTACTACTGATGGGTTTGGGAGGCTGCAGCGGCATCCACATCATATCTATTTTGAAAAAGCAGCGCGTTGACGTGAAGGGTTTCTCCATGAAACTTGAAGGCGAACGTGAACAGGGCACCGGACCGACGCTCTGGAAAAATGTACATATCGTTTTTGAGCTCACCGGGGAAATCGACCAGGCGAAAGCAAAGAAAGCCTGCGATCTATCCATGGAAAAATATTGTTCTGTTGCTGAAACCCTGCGCCACGCCGGCTGTACACTTTCCTGGGAAGTGCGGGTAAAGCCAAACGATTAAGGCCATCCCCCAACATTTTTACCAACATCATCGACTCTAATTTATAGCTCTACATGTCACAACACCCCCTTACACAAGCCATCCGTATTCAAACGGAAAGAACCAATGAAATGGAACATTCCACGCCGTTGTTCCTGACCAGCAGTTTTGTTTTCGACAATGCGGAAGAAATGCGCGCAGCGTTCGCAGATGAAAGCACCGATAATATTTACAGTCGTTTCAGCAATCCCAATGTGCAGGAATTTGTCGACAAGGTTTGTGCCCTCGAGGAAGCAGAGGCCGGCTTTGCCACCTCAACAGGCATGAGCGCGGTGTTCGCATCTTTCATGGCGCTGCTAAAAAAGGGCGATCACATTCTTTCCTGCAGCGCAGTATTCGGCAGCACGCACAACATCATTACCAAATATCTTCCCAATTATGGGATTGAATCGTCTTACGTGCACGCAGATGCATCAGAGGCAGAGTGGGAGGCGGCGATTCGTCCCAATACCCGAATGATTTATGTAGAAACGCCGACAAATCCGGGACTGGAAATTCTTGACCTGGAATTCCTGGGAAAGCTTGCCAGGAGAAAGGGCGTGATTTTGAATGTTGATAATTGTTTTGCCACGCCTGTGTGCCAGCGTCCGCTGAATTATGGCGCAGACCTGGTGGTGCATTCGGCCACCAAGTGGTTCGATGGACAGGGTCGTGTGTTGGGCGGCATCGTGGTGGGCAGAAAAGATTTGATTCGCGATATCTACTTATTCGGGCGCAACACTGGGCCCTCTTTGTCACCGTTTAATGCCTGGGTGCTGAGTAAGAGCCTGGAAACCCTTGATGTGAGAATGGAGCGGCACGCGTCGAATGCAATGCACATCGCATCAGCCCTGGAGAAACATGAAAAGATCAGCTGGCTTAAATACCCGATGCTGGCTTCACATCCGCAACATTCCATCGCAAAACGTCAAATGAAAAATGGCGGCGCCATCGTGTGCTTCGAATTGAAAGGCGGACTGGAAGGCGGCAGGAAATTTTTGAACAATTTGCAGATGTTGTCGCTCACGGCGAATCTCGGTGATACCCGAAGTATTGCTTCTCACCCGGCCAGCACCACGCATAGCAAATTGACGGAAGAAGAAAGGAGGGAGGTGAACATCACACCCGGACTGATCCGCATTTCGGCGGGGTTGGAATACAAGGATGATATTCTGAATGATATTCTGCAGGCGCTGGATGCTTGACTTGGCGCGAGCATTCGCTCGTGCCTTCTCTTGCCTGATAATATTAGCCAGCTAAAGTCCGGGCTTTAGCCCGTCTCTCTCGATTTTTATACCCCCCGTTTCTAAGGATAATACTTGCCGATTCTTCCTGAGGCACCCTTTTACCTAAATCGAATCTCCTTGATATTTACATTTCATTGTTAAGCTAACAATGGATGTAAAGCAGGATACATGAGTCGAAAGTTTAAATTCTCTGACGCAGATAAATTGTACTTCATTACATATTCCGTTGTCTACTGGATTGATGTATTCACAAGAATTGAATACCGGGATGTTTTGATAGAAAGTTGGAATTATTGCCAGAGAAACAAAGGGCTGGAAATCTATTCCTGGATAATCATGACAAATCATGTTCATCTCATAGTTAGATCCAATAAGGACCCATTGGAAAATATAGTGAGGGACATGAAAAGGCATTCCAGCTCGCAAATAAAGCTTTTGTTAATGGCGGGGAAAAAAGAAAGCAGGCGTGACTGGATGCTGATGCTGATGAAAAAAGCAGGGCTTTCAAATAGACTCAACAATGATTGGCAATTTTGGCAGCAGCACAACAAGCCTCTTGAAATTGTTGACGATAGTATGTTTTACAGGGCCGTTGATTACATTCACCATAATCCTGTGAAAGCAGGATTCTAGAAAATGAAGAAGATTGGTTATATAGTAGTGCCAGGGATTTCAAGGGAAGAAAAGGATTAATACAGCTATGCAATTTACTCTGAGAGAAACGGGCAAATGCCCGGTCTGAATCCTCACTACTATTTCGAAAAAGAGAAGGCACGAGCAAATGCTCGCGCCAAATATTTTCTACCAATTATTCATCTGTTCTTTAATCACCCTTTCGGTGACTTCTTTCTTAATCTCATTTTTTTGCCAATCGGGGTCGTACTTCACAAACCACGATAGCCACATGCTTCGCGACATCCGCATCAGGATGGGTTGCAGCAGGATCATCAGCACCGAGTTGATGCCCAGCCACCAGAAGAGGCGGTGGTCACCGTCTTCTATCGAAAATCCGAAAATAACATACCAGGCCAGGAAGGTAGCCACACTGAATGCCACCGTGAGTGCGTAGCTAACGTAGGCCGTTCCATAATAAAAGCCCACTTCCAGTTCTGTAGGCTGACCGCAAACCGGGCAGGTTTCATTCATTTTCAGCAATCCCTTCTTATAAGGGTTTCTGTTCATAAAGATTTTGCCCCTGCGGCACCGCGGACAACGATTATCCAGCGTTGAAATCAAATATCCTGGTTTGGAAACGTCTTCACTCATATGGACCATGTTGCTTCACCGCAAAGTTAAGATTGCAAACGCGATCGGCCTAAGAAAATGCGTCGAGTAGATTTTCCATTTTCATGCTGCGGGAGCCTTTGATGAGAATGGTGGCCTGCTGCGGAGGATGGTGCGCGAGCCAGTCGCGCGCTTCCGTAGAAGTATTAAACTGGAGAAAAGGATGGCTTACGCGCAGGAAATCGCCGCCCACCAGTGCCACCTGTTGCCAGGCGTAGCGTTCAATAAGATCCACGATTTCACGGTGTTCGGCAACGCTGTCTTTTCCCAATTCCATCATACCGCCCAGCAACAGCATCTTCTTATCACCGTCCATTTTCGCGAAGTTTTCAATCGCCGCCTTCATACTGCTGGGATTGGCGTTGTATGCGTCGAGTATAATTCGATTGGTTCCTTTTTCCAATAATTGAGACCGGCTGTTGGAAGGCGCATATGCTGCGATGGCGGATTGGATATCGGCGTCGGATATATTGAAATGATGACCTACGCAGGCTGCAGCCAGTATGTTGGGCAGGTTATATTCGCCCACCAGTTGGGAATGGATTTGAAACGCAGTATTGCCTTCCCCGATCTGTACTTCTAAAAAGGGTTCGCTTCGCTTAACCGTTCCCGTTATATTGGCATCGTGTGTACCGTAGGTCACGATATGCGGAATGCCCCTGCTCATTTTTCGCAGGTAATCATAATCCCACATAACGAATGCCGTGCCCTCGTACGAGCGCAAGTAGTCGAACAATTCGCCCTTGCCTTTCTTTACCCCTTCTTCACCACCAAAGCCTTCCAGGTGGGCCTTTCCGGCATTGGTGATTAATCCGTGCGTGGGCCTGGTATAATGACAATAACCCGCGATTTCTTTTTGGTGGTTTGCGCCCATTTCAATCACGGCCATCTCAGCATCACGTGGTACGCGCAGCAGGGTGAGGGGAATGCCGATGTGATTATTAAGGTTGCCAACGGTGGTGGATACCCTGAATTTTTCCGACAGAACAGCGTGTATTAATTCCTTGGTGGTTGTCTTTCCATTGCTTCCGGTGATGGCGATAAAAGGAATGTTGAATTGTGAGCGATGAAAACCGGCGAGTTGTTGTAGCGCTTCAAGCGCGTTGGGTACACGAATGAAGCGCTCGTGCAGGGGCTGAATGTCTTCGTCAATCACCGCCCAGGCCGCACCTTGCTCCAGCGCTTGCCGCGCGAAGAGGTTGCCGTTAAACTGATCACCTTTTAGCGCGAAAAAAATATCACCGGGTTGCAGTTTGCGCGTGTCGGTTTGAACAGAAGGATTTTGCAGAAAAAGTGAATAGAGCGATGAAATGGTCATGGTGTAAAAATACCGTATAATAACAAAGCCTCCCGACACAATTGTCGGGAGGCTTTGTATTGCAAATACTATTGATTTTTATTGCTTACGTGTGTTTTGACGCTTCTTGCTCCACTGGTTACCGGTTTTGAAACCGTTACCTTCCTGGCTACCTACGCGATCCATTGCGCAACGGAAACCGATGGTGTTGCTTGATTTGTCTTCTTCAAGGAAGCGACGTGTACCAGGGCTCAGCCAATAAGGCCTGTCGTCCCAGCTACCACCTTTGATCACTCTTGATTTGTCGCTGATGAGTGTAGACACGCCGTATCCGTAAGTTACCTGTGAAGTAGAGTCACCATCAAGATAGTTGATAACATTACCTTTTTGGTAGTTACGACGGCTGCGGCTTTCGTCATCTGTTACATCCTGGTATTTCATGCGGCCAAGGCTGTCTCTTTCGAATTCGCCCTGTGCATTCTTATACAATTTCTGGTATTTATTACCACGATAGTAGTTGAAGTCATCACCGTCGATGGTAGTCAGCGGACGATAAACGTCGGCTACCCACTCACTCACGTTACCACTCATGTTATAGATACCAAATCCATTGGGGAAATAAGTATTAACAGGAGCAGAGATAGAAGCGTTGTCATTCAAACCACCCGCAACACCCATGTTATCACCAGCACCGCGTTTGAAGTTGGCGAGGAATTTACCCTGCCAGCTGCCATGACGCGTATCGCGCAGACCATTCACGTTTTGACTCCATGAATAAACCTGTTTGTTAGCGATCAACTCTTCACCTCTCTTGCCTTCTTTTTTCTTGGGATTGGGATTCTGGTTTACATAACCCAATGCTGCGTATTCCCACTCGGCTTCTGTCGGCAAACGATAGTTCGGCAACAGGAATCCGTCTTCGAAGGTTACGTAGTTACGGGGTTTGCCATTGGCATCCATCAAAGGATTGGTCTTTTTGTTGGGTTTGCCCGGCTGGGGAGAGTATTGGCCCATCAGGTAACTCTTTGTAGTGAAGTTATCCTGGCCCTGGCCAATCATTGATTTTAATTGATTCTTATTAATGTATCCCTTTTCAACCAGGATCCTTTCGTTTACACGATCAGACCTCCACAAGCAAAAATCATTCGCTTGTTTCCAGGTTACGCCCACAACGGGATAATAATTATAGGAAGGGTGGCGGAAATAATATTCAACCAGCGGTTCATTGTAAGCCAACTCACTTCTCCAGCAAAGGGTATCGGGGAGTGCGGCTTCACGAACTTGTTTAAACTGGTCGTCATCAAACACCGCGTCCAACCAGTGAAGGTATTCGCGGTAATGGATGTTTGCCACTTCGGTTTGGTCGATGTAGAAGGAAGACACAGTGATACGGCGGGGTATGTTGTTCCAGTCGCTCATCACATCTTCTTCGGTAGCACCCATGGTAAAGGTACCACCCTGTACAAATACAAGTCCGGGACCGGTTTTCTGTTCCTTTTCTTTGGAAACATTATAACCACCCATGTTCTTGTCATTGTAGTTCCAACCGGTAACGTCGGATTTCTCCATCTTCTTCTTACCAAACAGTCCGTTTTTGCAGGAGGAGAATAGCACAACGCCTGCCAGTAAGAATACGAGGTTTTTCAGGTTCAATAGTCTTTGCATTTTGCTGGATTTAAGCTCATTGATAACGGAACAATGACCCTATTATTGTATAAACCCTTTGATTTCAGCCAGAAAATAGGCCTAAAACGCGAATTTACAGGATTTATATATTTGGGCCGGTTGGGTGGGGACAAAAAAGTGCATATTAAATGCTAAAGTTTTCCTGCACCGCACTTCAACTCTGATATACGGGTATTAACGCCCATTTGGTTGTTTTCGTACCCGAAAACATAATTCGGTCCGCTTCGTCTCAAAAATGCCAGACCTTGCACCCCGAATTGATGTCCTGGTGACTACTGGCAAGTTTCGGGCCGCAAACTTGTTAATGCAGTGAAAACCATAGATAATAACAATAAATGGGTACGAATTTCGTTTGCAGGAAAAGGTGACTGCTTTTTCGGTTGTTTCAATCATGGCATCACTATATACCTGATCCGGTTAACCCACCACTTTTTCGGCGTAATCGACCCTATTGAGAGTTATGATTGTCAATTATTAGGTACAATAATTGCCTATAGTCAAAAACCTTTATTTTTGCACGCAAATCCAAACAAGAATCAATGAAACAATCCATGATGAGACTAACCGCTGTGGTGCTGCTATTGTGTTTTACCGTGTTAACATCCTATGGACAAGCCGACTCTATCAACGTTGTCACAACCGCTGTTCCTTTCCTTCGTATCTCACCCGACGCGCGGGCAGGAGGTATGGGCGATGTAGCCCTCGCTATTTCACCTGATGCAAACGCGCAGTTTTATAACCTGGCGAAATATCCTTTTGCAAAAAGCAAAGGTGCCGTTGCTGCCACTTATACACCCTGGTTGAAAGACCTTGGATTGAATGACGTGTACATGGCCACCCTCGCAGGTTATTATAAATTCAGCGAACTGGAAGCGGTTTCCGCCTCACTTCGCTATTTCAGTTTGGGCAGCATTCAATTTACCGACAACCTGGGAAATGATATCAGCACGTTCAGGCCGCGCGAATTTGCATTCGACGCCGGTTACTCACGCAAACTGAGTGAACGTCTTTCGCTGGGTATCGCACTTCGCTATATCTATTCCAACCTCGCCAGTGGAACTTTTAATGGCGTATCCTATAAGCCCGGACATGCCGTAGCGGGTGATCTTGGCGTATACTACACCACGGTTCAGGAAGATGGACATGGCTGGAACCTGTCTGCCGCGCTTACCAACCTCGGTACCAAAATTTCATACACCACCGACGCAACACAAAAAGATTATATCCCTGCCAACCTCGGTATGGGCGCCTCTCATACCTGGGCATTCAATGAAGTTCATAAGTTTACCCTGGCCATGGATGTGCACAAACTGTTGGTGCCAACACCGCCCAGCCAGTACGATTCTGCAGGCCTTGCCGACTATCGAAACAAAGGCGTTGTGGGTAGCTGGTTCAGCTCATTCAGCGATGCACCCGGCGGCGCGAAAGAAGAGTTGAAAGAATTTATGTTCGGATTGGGCGCAGAATACTGGTACAATGATCAGTTTGCTGTACGCACCGGTTATTACTATGAAGACAAGACCAAGGGTAACCGAAAATATTTCACCATCGGTGCCGGTATCAAATACAGCATGTTTGGATTGAACTTTTCTTACCTGATTCCTTCCGGCAACGGCGTGAACAGGAACCCGCTCTCCAATACCATTCGCTTCAGTGTGATCTTCGACTTCGATAACGACGAAAGCGCAGAACCCAAAACTGAACAGTAAAATAGTTTCACATAAATTATCACAAAGCATCCCCCAATTGGCGGATGCTTTTTACTTTTATCCAAAAACCCATGTCGTACAGGATTGGTCAGGGTGTCGATTTCCATCAATTTGCCGAAGGCAGGGACTTGTGGCTGGGCGGGGTAAAAATCCCTCACCACAAGGGTGCGCTCGGTCATAGCGACGCCGATGTGTTGTTGCATGCCATTTGTGATGCATTGCTGGGTGCGGTTTGCCTGGGCGATATTGGCGTTCACTTCCCCGATACGTCTGCTGAATTCAAGAATATTGACAGCAAAATCCTTCTTCAAAAAACCCATTCTTTAATCAGCCAAAAAGGCTGGCGGGTAATAAATATCGATTCTACCATTTGCCTGGAAAACCCGAAGATTAAAAACTACGTTAACGATATGCGGGAGGGCATCGCCAAAATTCTGTCAATTGCCCCCGACTCAGTGTCCATTAAGGCCACTACCACGGAAAAAATGGGCTTTATTGGCCGCGAAGAAGGATTGGCAGCCTACGCAACTGCCCTTCTGGAGCAGATTTGAGACGCTTTGGCGCTATTTTACTAATTTAGCCGACTATTCTCGTTGTAACCCCTTGTATGAAGACATGGCTAACATACCTATTACTTTTTTGTAGCCTTGCAAGTTATTCTCAAAAGGAAGCGAATCACTGGTATTTTGGTCATCTCGCCGGTCTTGATTTCAGCAGTGGATCTGCAGTAGCCGTCAACGACGGAACATTGGTAACAGAAGAAGGCTGCGCTTCCATTTCTGACAAAGCCGGCAATCTCCTTTTTTATACCGACGGAAGTGTGGTGTTCAATCGCAACCATGCCATCATGCCCAATGGCAGCGGACTGAAAGGAAATATCAGCAGCACGCAAAGCGCCGTGGTAGTGAAGAGTCCCGGAAACGACAGCATCTATTATGTATTTACAATTGGGTCTGAGAGTCAGACCACAGGCTTTTGCTACTCCATCATCAACATGAAAAAGGACAATGGCAAGGGCGATGTCATACTCAAGAATTTGAATCTTTATCTCGGTGCTCATGAAAAGATCGGCGCCGTATTGCATTGCGACCAGAAGAATACCTGGGTGGTGATCAGGCAATGGGAGTCGGATGCTTACCTGGCCTACCTGGTAACAGCGAGTGGCGTTTCGGGCGCACCAGTGGTTAGCCATTCCGGAACGGTGATCGGCGGTGATCCTGCAAATTCCATTGGCGTATTGCGATTTTCGAACGACGGCACCAAGATGGCGGCGGCAAATGGTTATGGTGGCAATTTTGTTGAGCTGATGGATTTCGACAGCAAAACAGGAACACTGAGTAACGCCCGGATTCTTCGCACACATCCCACGCCATTTGATATTTTTTGCGGCACTTACGGTGCCGAGTTTTCGCCCGATAATAAATTGTTGTATATCACTTCCTTTATTTCCACACGCGGATTTGTCGACCAATTCAACGTCACACTCGGAACGGAATCGGCTATCCAGGCGTCCCAGCAAACTGTGCTGGATGTAGATGAAGGTTCCATTGGTGCCGCGCAATTGGGTCCGGATAAAAAAATATACGTGTCCTCCTGGAACAGCAACAAGCTTACGATTATACAAAACCCCAACAGCATTGGCGCTGCCTGTAATATTCAGTACAAAGTCCTGGTGGTGGGCGATTCAATTTCCAGGTATTGCCTGGGGGGCTTGCCGTCTTTTATGCAGAGTTATTTTTCCGAAGAACAATTCGCTTTCGATTTTACGCGCAGCGGCGTCTGCAGCAATACCGATATCAATTTCCTGATCAATAAAACGAAGGGTGCCGATTCAGTGAGATGGGATTTCGGTGATCCTTCCTCCGCCAGCAATATTTCCACATCCTTCAACCCAGTACACAACTATGGGGTGGCGGGCACTTATCCGGTTACGCTGATTGTATTCAAATCAGATTGTACAGGATTATACGATACACTGAAAAAATCCATTTGGATCAATCCTGTTGCAGGCAATGTGCTCGGTCCGGATCGTAAAATATGCGAAGGCGAATCGTTGCAGGCCAATATACCCGACGGCAATACCAACCTATATTGGAGCGACAGTACCAATGGTCCTTCTATGGCAGTGAACGCATCCGGTACTTATTGGGTGACCATAACACAGGAAGGTTGCAAGCAAACCGACAGCGTAAATTTAACCTACGCCCCTCTTCCGAAAGTAAACCTTGGCATCGACAGCGCGATTTGTCCGGGACAAACGATTATGCTAACGGCCGGCAATCCTGGCGCTACCTATGCATGGAGCAGCGGCGAATCATCTCAAACAGTGATCATTGAAAAAACCGGCTCTTATTCAGTGAAGGTTACTTCACCCGATAACTGCTCAGCCTCCGATACCGTTAAAATCAAGCCGGGTGTTTGCGATATCTATATGAGCAATGTATTTACGCCCAATGGAGATGGCTTGAACGATGGTTATGGCATTTTAACTTCTACCGGTTTGGTGAAATATCAATTGCAAATTTTCAACCGTTGGGGCGAGCTCATCTTTGTTACAACGGAGAAGGTTAAACGATGGGATGGCAGTTACAACGGAAAGCACGCGCCCGCCGGAACCTACACCTGGATACTGGGTTACCAAACCGTAACCGATCCGCAATACTACACCCGCAAGGGGACGGTGACCTTGATAAGGTAGTTCGTAGTTTGTGGTTTGTGGTTCGTAGTTTAATGTTGAATTACCTTCCACCCTAACTTCAAACCAGAAACTACGAACCACAAACCACAAACTACAAACTACATAGTTTACATTTGCACCATGAGTCACGTTCCGGTTAAAATTATCAATCGTTCCAACAATCCTTTACCGGCCTATGCCACGGCGGGTTCATCAGGCATGGATCTCCGTGCGAACCTGGATGAATCTGTTCAACTGGCGCCTGGTGAGCGACAATTAATCCCTACTGGCATCTTTATTGAATTGCCCCTTGGATATGAGGCCCAGGTGCGGCCAAGAAGCGGATTGGCATTGAAACAGGGGCTCACCTGTGTGAACTCGCCAGGTACAGTAGATTCAGACTATCGCGGCGAGTTGAAAGTAATCCTGATCAACCTTTCCCGGGAAAATCAGGTGATTCATCATGGTGACAGAATCGCTCAAATCGTCGTGCAAAAAGTGGAAAGGGTGGAATGGACACCGTCAGAAGAGATCGCAGCGAGTGAAAGGAACCAGGGCGGCTTCGGACATACGGGGAAAAATTAACCCAACCTGTGAATTGTATTTACTTCGTGTCTTTGTGCCTTCGTGGCTATTTTTTTGCCACTTAGTCGCAACGAATCGAATCTTAGATAATAGTTTAGAAGAGAACCATAGCCGAATTGTAAATCGATGATATGAAATCACATCTTATCCTTTCCTGGTTAATGCTGTTAATCGTGACTGTTAGTTGCCGTTCTACACGGAAAATTCAGTCAGCCATGAACCAGAAGGATTCTGTAACCGTGATTCTGAACCCATCTGCCAATGATTCACTGGCGCTTTTGAAGCAGGTGAAAGACAAGGTTGCTACCAATCACATTGAATTTAAAACCTTCTTCGCCAAAATAAAGGTAGACTATGAGGACAGTCGCGGCAGGAGCTACGACTTCACCGCTTTTCTTCAAATGCGCAAAGACAGCGCCATCTGGATATCCATTAACAAGTTGGGTATTGAGGCCTTCAGGGTGCTGATTACGCCCGACAGTGTAAAAGTGATGAACAAGCTGGACAAATATGTGCAGTTGCGGACGGTGAGCTATTTACAAGAAGTGGCGCAGCTGCCCTTCACCTATTTCACCCTCCAGGACCTGATCGTAGGAAATCCGGTTTATCTCGACAGCAATATCATTGCATTGAAAAGAAGCGCCACCCTGGTATCCATCATCACCACCGGGAACGTATTTAAGAACCTGGCCACTTTCGATAACCAGAATTATTACCTGCAACACAGCAAACTGGATGATATGGATCCCCTGCGCAACCGCACGGCTGACCTGTCATACGATAGTTACGACATGGAAGCCGGAAGGGCTTTTGCCAGTTTGAGAGAAATCACCATCACAGAGAAAACAAAATTGACCATCAATCTCAAATACAACCAGGTCAAGTTTGATCAGCCGGTGAGCTTCACTTTTAATATCCCTAAAAATTACACGATTAAGTAATTTTAACATATTGACTAAAAATTTAGCCGGAGAATTACCGTTATAACCGCGTTCCCTTTCAAATCCTTCCGTTATTTTTGCAAATCATCAAACGCTGTTCATGCGCAAGTTCATCGTTTTTATTTTTTCGGCTTTTCTTCTCCTCAACACCCAAACCCTCGTGGCGCAGGGCGGCCAATCCAAGGACGAGCTTGAAAAAAAGCAGAAGCAGATTCAGCAGGAAATTGAAGAGCTTCGCCAGGCACAGAATGATATCAAGAAGAATAAGAAAGCCAGCCTTTCCGACCTCAAACTGGTGCAGGCCAAATTGCGAAAAAGAACAGCCGCCATCGAAAATATCAACGACCAAATGCAGTTGCTGGACAATGACATTTTCCAGAACAACCGCGAAATTTACCGCCTTCGCAAAGAGCTCGACACGCTTCGCGTGCAATACGGCAAAACGGTTGAGTATGCCTACAAGAACCGGAGCAACTACGACATGCTGAATTTTATTTTCAGCTCGGCGGGCTTTAACGACGCTGTTAAACGCATTGCCTACCTGAAATCTTATCGCAACTATCGCGAACAGCAGGTCGCAAATATCGTAAGGACGCAAAACCTCCTTCAAACCAAAACGGCCAACCTAAGCGAAAACAAGAAGCAGAAAAGCAATATCCTGATTGAGCAAACCAAGCAGCGCCAGGTATTGGAGGATGAACGAAAGGAGAAGGACGAAGTGGTGGCCAAATTAAAAAGCAGGGAAAAGGAAATCGATCGCGATCTGGCGGTGAAAAAGAAAACTGAGCGTGATTTGAAGAACGCCATCGGCGCCATTTTGCGCAGAATTGCGGCCGAAGAGGAAGCCAAGGCTCGTGCTTTGGCAAAGGCAAACGCCGCTGCCGCAAAAACAAACAATACCACGGTGGCCAAAACGGCAAATTCAGATAACGCCAAGAAAAGAGCCCCCAACGTTTATGAAAATAGTCCGGAAGCCGTAAAGCTGTCTGAAAATTTTGAGAGCAACCGTGGAAAGTTGCCCTGGCCAGTTGACAAAGGCAAGATCACGGAGCAATTTGGACGCCAGTTCGATCAGGATTTGAAAATCTGGACAGACAATATCGGTATCGCCATCGGCACGCCGGTTGGTCAATCGGTGAAAGCTGTGTTTGGAGGAAAAGTGGCTTCGGTAAATGACATCGGTGGTAACTGGGCGGTCACCATCAGGCATGGTAAATATCTAACTACGTATAACAATCTCTCCTCTGTTAATGTAAGTAAGGGAGACGATGTGAGCACGGGACAATTATTGGGCAAGGCAGGTGAGAACAGCGATGGCAATGGAGAGATCAACTTCATCGTTAACAACGGCCCTCAGTTTGTGAATCCCGAGGGATGGCTGCATAAATAAATTGTACTAAAATATTCTACAGAGACCCGGTTTGTTGAGAGACCCGGGTCTTTTTAGTTTGAGCTACGCAAAGCGCATACAACTCCTCATATTGCGGAACAATATTGCTGATGTCGAATTTCTCTGCCTGCCTCAGGGCGCCTTTCGTGAAATGTTCGTAGGTGGCAGGATCTTTCAAAATGGTGATTGCGTTCCTGGCCATGTCTTCCACATCTCCCACATTGCTCATGAAGCCATTTTCACCGGGGATCACAATTTCCGGCAAACCGCCTGCATTAGAGCAGATCACGGGAGAGCCACCTGCCATTGCTTCGAGTGCCGACAAGCCGAAACTTTCATATTCAGAGGGTAGCAGGAACAAATCGGCAACGGCAAAAATGTCTTCCATATCCTGTTGCTTGCCCACGAAACGAACTTCATCACAAAGGTCAAGCTGGCGAACGAGTTCTTCTGCGACTGGTCTTTCGGGTCCATCGCCTACCAGTAGCAGGCGGGAAGGGATCACTTCATTTACGCGCGCAAAAATTTTAATCACGTCGTCCACCCTTTTTAATTTCCT
>Ga0105249_10002905_pt1 | contig 14782 bp, 9 predicted proteins | sample KBSS44metaG_FD_81522 | JGI IMG/M metagenome (GOLD analysis project Ga0105249, IMG submission 81522) | Switchgrass rhizosphere microbial communities from Kellogg Biological Station, Michigan, USA - KBS S4-4 metaG | ecosystem: Host-associated > Plants > Roots > Rhizosphere > Soil | place... | reverse complement strand
TCGCATTTCTACTGCGTAACGACAAGTTGATCGGTGAACTCAAACAGCTCGTTGCCTCGTTTCGGTTGAAAGGCAATGCCTTTCTAGAAATCGTCAAGATGGGTCGCACAGAAATGCAAGACGCGGTCCCGATGACATTAGGTCAGGAGTTTCACGCCTTTGCTGCGAGCCTTGAAGATGAAATCAAATTGCTTCGCGATTCAGAAAAGTATTTGTATGCGGTAAACATGGGCGCCACTGCGATCGGAACCGGCCTAAACGTTCCCAAGGGCTATCCTGAAAAGTGTGCTTTCAATCTTGCAAAGATAACCGGAAAACCGATTGTTCCGGCGTCCGACATGTTGTCGGCCACGTGGGATCAGCAAGGCTTTGTGGTCTATTCGTCCGCATTGAAGAGTCTTGCAATCAAGCTTTCGAAGATCGCGAGCGATCTGATTCTGCTTACTTCCGGTCCGCGCGCCGGCCTCGCTGAAATCAACCTTCCTGCTCTGCAACCCGGCTCCTCGATCATGCCGGGCAAAGTGAACCCCGTAGTACCGGAAGTCATGAACATAGTCGCGTTTCGCGTGATGGGAAATGACTACAGCGTAACGCTTGCCGCCCACAGCGGGCAGCTGCAGTTGAATGCTTATGAACCTCTTGAAGGTCTCGCCGTAATGGAGTCGCAGAGTCTTCTCTTCAACACCTCCATTCTATTCCGCACGAAATGTGTCGACGGCATAACAGTAAACGAGCGAGTGCTTAGCCGCTACATGGAAACAACGGTCGGCATCGTGACCGCTCTAAATCCGGTGTTGGGTTATGAAAAAGCAACAGAGTTGGCTGGCGAAGCCTACAAGTCTGGGAGAGGTATTCTGGAGATCATTCGAGAAAAGAAACTCCTTACAGAAACACAAATAAAGGAATTGCTCGATCCGGTGAAACTTACCGGCTTGGACAAGACCAAGTATCAGCAATAACGACAATGATGGCCCCTTGCGAGCAAAGGGCATGGTAAGACCGGCAGAGGAGACAAAAGTACAAGCTTGGCCCAGGCGATTGCACAACAGGCGAGCGAATCACACACGCGCTCCCGCGTGAAGATGGCGGTTGTTGTTTGGATACTGACCGCCATCTTCTATTTCTATCAATACGCAATGAGGTCCGCGCCGGCGGTCATGATGCCGGAATTGACGACGGCTTTTGGCGTCAGCGCGTTGGGCGTTGCATCAATCGTTGGTCTTTTCTACTACGGCTACTCGCCTTTTAGTCTGGTGGCGGGTGCAGCAATGGATCGCCTGGGGCCGCGATTGCTCGTTCCGTTCGCCGCAGCAAGCGTGGGGATCGGTGCGCTTCTTTTCGCTAGTGGTAATGCGCAGGTTGCAAGTGTTGGACGTTTTGTGCAAGGCGCGGGCGGAGTGTTTGCCCTGGTAGGAGCGATCTACATTGCGAGCAAAAACTTTCCTGCGTCCCAGGCTGCAACACTAATTGGCGCTACGCAGATGTTTGGAATGGCGGGAGGCGCGGCGGGACAGTTTGTCGTCGGGCCTATGATCGCTGCAGGTCTGGCCTGGAATCATTTTTGGATCGGGATGGGTGTTCTGGGTTTGCTTATCGGTGTCATCCTTTTCTTCTTGATGCCGAGTGAAGGTGCGGGGCAACAAACCTCAGGAGGATTCAAGGTTGTTGCCCAGGCCTTCGCCATAGTTTTCAAGAATCCGCAATCGATCCTGTGTGGCTTGATCGCCGGACTGTTGTTCATTCCCACCACCATCTTCGACATGATTTGGGGTGTGCGCTATCTGCAGGAGGCACACGGTTTCGACTATGGATCCGCAGTAATGCGCTCAGCCACGGTTCCAGTCGGCTGGATCATCGGCTGCCCATTACTTGGTTTGCTTTCCGACCGCCTCGGTCGACGTAAGCCGGTAATCATGAGTGCTGCCGTAGTGTTGTTTGGATGTCTGGCCTGGATTCTTTACGGCCCGATCGGTGTCCTGCCGCCGTATGTGCTCGGTCTCGTGGCAGGCATAGTTTCCGGTTCGGCTATGCTGCCCTACACAATCATCAAAGAAGCTAACCCTCCTCAACTCGGTGGAACTGCTACGGGTGTCGTTAACTTTCTCAACTTCACTTTTAGCGCGCTTCTGGGTCCCGTCTTTGGCTGGAGATTGTTACGTGTATCCGGCGGCGAGCTCATGGATCTTGCCGACTATCAGATTGCTTTCAAGCCACTCTTGTTTGGTGTCGCGGTTGCGATCCTCTTAGTACTGCTTCTCAAAGAAACGGGAACAGCGGTGCGCACACCGGCAAGCGAAACTAAGGAGATATGAAAATGAGTCAGGGCATGGCAACTGGAACTGGGAAATACGAGAAGCTCTTGGAGAGGTGTCTGAAACTTGAACCCGTTCCTACTGCAGTTGTTCATCCTTGTGAGGTAACCGCACTATCGGGCGCGGTAGAGGCTGCGCAGAAAAGTCTAATCACTCCAATCCTCGTTGGCCCAAAGGACGAAATTGCCAGGACTGCCAAGTCAGCGGGTCTAAGGCTGGACAATTTAGAAATCGTAGACGTTTCTGACAGCCACGCTTCCGCAAGGAGGGCGGTAGAACTCGTACGGGAAGGTCGTGCAGAAGTGTTGATGAAAGGGAGTCTGCACACAGACGAGCTGATGTCGGCGATTGTTTCTCGTGAAGTAGGACTGCGAACCGGTCGAAGAATTAGTCACGCATTCGTAATGGATGTACCGACCTACCACAAAGTACTTATCGTCACAGACGGGGCCATCAACATTGCGCCTACGCTGGAGGATAAAGTCGACATCTGCCAGAACGCGATCGATTTGGCTATCTCGCTTGGTTGTGAAAAGCCCAAGGTTGCGATTCTCGCCGCCGTTGAGACCGTCAACTCAAAAATGTCAGCCACGCTCGATGCCGCTGCACTTTGCAAGATGTCAGAACGCGGTCAAATCAAAGGCGGTGTACTTGATGGACCTTTAGCGTTTGACAATGCAATCAGTGTGGATGCAGCGAATACGAAAGGTATTCAATCAGCAGTTGCTGGAGATCCTGACATTCTCCTGGCTCCCGATCTGGAAGCCGGAAATATCCTCGCCAAGCAGCTGAGTTTTCTGGCGAATGCGGACAGCGCGGGCATGGTGCTGGGCGCGCGAGTACCCGTAATTCTTACGAGTCGTGCTGACAGTGTGAGGTCTCGTATTGCCAGTTGTGCAGTTGCCATGTTGGTAGCGCATGCCAGACGCCGAAAGCCATAGAGGTTTTGTATGGATGACTATGCCTTAGTACTAAATGCTGGATCATCGAGTCTGAAGTTTTGCGTTTTTATGCGCCCAGAGAAAGGGGAATGGCGTTTGGAAGCGCGGGGCCAGATCGAAGGCATTGGGACCTTACCCAAACTATCTGTCAAAGGAGAAGACGGTCAACGAGTGGCAGACGAAACACTCGATGCAACTTCCGTCCGTGATGGTAGCGGTGCCGTTGAGTCGCTTGCTCAATGGTTGCGATCCACGTATGGCGGCTCGAGGGTGTTGGGTGTCGGTCACCGCGTAGTTCATGGCGGAGCGCACTTTGCCGGTCCGACCATTCTTAATGCTGAAGTTCTTGAAAAACTTGAGGCTCTAATTCCCCTCGCGCCACTTCATCAACCTTACAATCTTGCCGCCATCAAAGCAGTTTTCGAGCGCTTACCTGATGTGCCGCAAGTGGCCTGCTTTGACACCAGCTTCCATCGAGGTCAATCAGCGGTTGCAGAGCTTGTCCCCTTACCCCGTGATCTCCGCAAAAAAGGCTTGCAACGATATGGATTTCACGGACTCTCTTATGAATACATCGCATCAGTGTTACCGGAGGTAGTTCCTCCTGGGATCGCGAAGGGCCGCGTCATTGTGGCTCATCTCGGCAGTGGAGCCAGTCTGTGCGCGTTGAAGGAAGGGAAGAGCCTTGACAGCACGCTTGGCTTCACTGCGCTAGATGGTCTCTGTATGGGAACCAGGCCGGGTTCGATCGATCCTGGCGTTGTGCTCCACCTCTTTCAGGGTCTGAAGCTCTCACCGAAAGACGTCGAGACAATTCTTTATAAGAAATCAGGGCTGCTTGGCATCTCTGGAATCAGCAATGACATGCGTGATCTTCTTGGTCGAAGCGAACCCGACGCACCTCTTGCCGTTGATTACTTTGTCTACCGGGTGGCGAAAGAGATTGGCGCATTAACTGCCGTCCTAGGTGGCATCGACGCGCTCGTTTTCACGGCTGGCATTGGAGAGAACTCTCCCGAGATTCGCCAGCGCATCTGTGAGAAATCAGCCTGGCTCGGAATTGACGTGGACAGCCTGGCGAACGAAACGAGGGGTACGCGAATTTCTACTACGCGGAGCAAGGTCTCTGTGTGGGTAATCCCCACAAACGAAGAACTAATGATCGCACGTCATACGGCATCCCTCTTGGGTTTGAAACGAGCACGTGCAGCAAATTAGGAGGTTGATTATGGCCACTGCAGTCTCACCGGACATCATTCGAAATGAAGCTGCGCGCGCATGGGACGGGTTCAAGATCGGTCTCTGGCAAAAGGAGATCGATGTTCGCGACTTCATTCAACAAAACTACGAACCTTACGAAGGAGACGCATCGTTCCTATCGCCTGCGACTGAGCGGACTAACAAGATCTGGGCGCAACTGAAAGAGCTGTTTCTCGAAGAAAGAAAAAAAGGGGTACTCGAAGTTTCGCAGATTCCGAGCTCAATTACTTCGCATGGTCCTGGGTACATCGATAAAGAAAACGAAGTGATATTCGGTTTGCAAACGGAAGCACCCTTACGAAGAGCAATCATGCCCAACGGTGGTCTACGCATGGTGGTTAATGCGCTAAAGACTTACGGATACGTTCCCGATCCACAGGTTGTAGAAGCCTTCACAAAGTATCGTAAGACGCACAATGACGGGGTTTTCGATGCGTATACCTCAGATGTCAGACGTTGTCGCAGCTCCCACATTCTGACCGGATTGCCAGACGCTTATGGCCGTGGTCGCATTATCGGAGACTACCGCCGAGTCGCACTCTACGGTGTGGCTCGACTGATTCAACATAAAGAGCAGGAAAAAGAGAGTCTCGACGCATTAATGTCGACTGACGAAATCATTCGTGATCGGGAGGAATTGAGTGAACAGATTCGGTCGTTGAAAGAGCTACAAAAAATGGCGGCCAGTTACGGTTTCGATATTTCAGTGCCCGCTCGCACTGGCCAGGAAGCCGTCCAGTGGCTTTACTTCGCTTACCTTGCAGCGGTCAAGGAACAAAACGGCGCCGCAATGTCACTCGGTAGAACCTCGACATTCCTCGACATTTACTTCCAGCGCGATCTTGATGCAGGAGCACTTACCGAGTCACAAGCGCAGGAGATCATTGACGACTTTGTGATCAAGTTGCGCATCATTCGCTTTCTGCGCACACCCGAGTACGACGATCTTTTCGCGGGCGATCCAACCTGGGTCACTGAATCTATTGGCGGTATGGGGGATGACGGTAGGACTCTGGTTACCAAGAGCAGCTTCAGGTACCTGCAAACGCTCTACAATCTTGGACCAGCGCCCGAACCGAATCTAACGATCTGGTACTCCCCGCGATTGCCCGATGGCTTTCGCAGCTTTGCCGCAAAAGTAGCCATCGATACGAGCTCTATTCAATTTGAAAGCGACGAAATCATGCGAGCCGCGTGGGGAGACGACGGAGCGATTGCGTGTTGTGTGTCACCAATGCTTGTTGGAAAGCAGATGCAGTTCTTCGGCGCGCGCGCCAACCTGGCAAAGTGCCTCCTCTATGCTATCAACGGCGGCAGAGACGAAATCACTGGCGACCAGGTTGGACCTGTAAGTAGTCCGGTGACGGGTGACTACCTCGATTTCGATGATGTCATAGATCGATTTGACGGACTGATGGATTGGTTGGCCGGAGTCTACGTCAATGCCATGAACATCATTCACTACATGCATGACAAATATGCTTACGAACGAGTCGAGATGGCGCTGCATGATTATGCGCCGTTAAGAACCATGGCATTTGGGATGGCGGGTCTATCCGTGATAGCGGACAGTCTGTCGGCGATTCGTTATGCGCGGGTCCGTGTTATACGCGATGAGACAGGTCTGGTTACTGATTACCAAACCGAAGGAGAGTTTCCGAAGTTTGGTAATAACGACAATCGCGTTGACCACCTCGCTTCGTGGGTTGTGAGCACATTTATGGGCAAGCTGAGAAAGCACCCAACCTACCGTAAAGCGCTGCATACACAATCCATTCTTACGATCACTTCCAATGTCGTCTATGGCAAAAACACTGGGAACACTCCCGATGGTAGAAGGAAGGGAGAACCTTTTGCGCCAGGCGCTAACCCAATGCATGGACGTGATGTGAACGGCATTCATGCGTCGGCCGCTTCCGTCGCAAAGATACCTTATCGGGATGCCGCTGATGGCATATCCCTGACGACCACCTTAGTACCCGAGGGACTCGGACGCATTGCTGCTGATCGGATTCTTAATCTGAGAAGCATGCTCGATGCGTTCTTTGGTGTTACCGGCTATCACATGAACGTCAACGTGTTGAATCGTGACACGCTGCTGGATGCAATGGACCATCCCGAGAAGTATCCACAGCTGACCATTCGTGTGTCTGGATACGCGGTAAATTTTGTACGCCTGACGAGAGAGCAGCAGATGGATGTGATCAACAGGACTTTCCATGGGAACTAATGGTTAGCCCGACTGCAGGCTGTTTAGAAAAGGGAGATTAAATGGTCGATACACAGGCCACTGCCGTTCCGCTCGAGGCTGCTTCACCATTTGAGCTTCGCGTGCATGGCAACAACATTTCTGAATCGGCAGTTAAGTCTGCTTTGAGAACAGGAGAGATGGGCTTCCTCCATTCATTCACAACCGGCTCTGCTGTTGATGGACCAGGTGTTCGTTTGGTTGCCTGGACTGCGGGTTGTCAGTTTCGTTGTCTTTACTGCCACAACCCAGATACCTGGAACATGATGAACGGGTTACCAGTCACCTTGCAGCGGGCAATCGACGTACTTCGCAAGTATCGGCATGGATTGAAAGTTATGTCAGGAGGTTTGACGGTCAGTGGCGGTGAACCCTTAATGCAGGATCGCTTTATTGTTCGACTTTTTACAGCAGCCAAAGCAATGGGCACTCACACGGTACTTGATACAAACGGGCATTTGGGAGATCGACTGACTGACGACGAGCTCGAAAAAGTTGACCTGGTTTTACTAGACATAAAGAGCTGGGATCGCGAACGACATCGCCTGCTCACGGGTAAGGACGTCGAACCGACGCTCAACTTTGCCCGCCGTCTCGCGAGTCGCAAGCGATCGATGTGGTTGCGATATGTCTTAGTACCTGGCCTGACCGACGATCTGGACGACATAAAGCGACTCGCAGCCTTTGTCGCGACACTCGGAAACACCGAACGAGTAGACGTGTTGCCGTTTCATCAGATGGGCCGTTACAAATGGAAGAAGCTCAACATGGATTACGAACTTGACTCGGTTGACCCTCCTTCACGTGAACTCGTGGATCGAACGTGTGAAGCTTTTAGGGCCGAGGGTCTTAACGCCTATTGAAAACTTAGCGAACAGACTTGCCGGTGCGTATCCGGAATCAGGCAAATAATTCCGTCAGACAAGTGAAGTCCTGTAGGAAAGGAGTCTGACATGAAGACTCATCGCAAATTGCAAATCTTGTTTCTTATCGTCTTAGCGTCTTTGAATTGTCAGTACTCCCTTGCCCAGGCGAAGAAACCCAACATCGTCATCCTGGCCACGGGCGGCACGATCGCGGGAGCCGCGGCGACAGGAACACAATCGGGCTACCAGTCAGGAGCAGTGACCATTGATGCCATGATTGCGGCTGTACCAGGCATAAAAGATCTGGCAAACATCAAAGGCGAACAGATCTCAAACGTCGGATCGCAAGACATGTCGTTCGACATCATGCTTTCGCTGGCCAAGCGCATTAATGAATTATCGGCGAAGAGTGACATCGACGGTATCGTCGTTACACACGGCACCGACACGATGGAAGAAACAGCATTCTTCCTCAATCTCGTTGTGAAGACCGACAAACCTGTAGTCATGGTTGGCTCGATGCGTCCATCAACAGCGGTCAGCGCGGACGGTCCACTAAATTTGTACAACGCAGTAGGTGTGGCAATCGATCCATCGGCTCAGGGTCGTGGTGTTCTAGTCGTGATGAACGATTGGATTCATGCAGCCCATTCTCTAACCAAGACAAGCACTACGGCAATTCAGACGTTCATGTCGCCTCTGCGTGGAGTTGTCGGCGTTGCGGCGTATGGCAAGAACGACTTCTACAACGCCCCCGCCTGGAAACATACGACTGGGAGCGAATTCGACGTAACAAATGTCTCCAGGTTGCCGCGCGTGGACATCGTTTTCGCGTGTGCCGATATGCCTTCTGACCTGATCGATGCATCGGCAAATAATGGCGCCAAAGGAATCGTTATTGCGGGCGTGGGCAATGGCAACATGAACAAAGCTTCTGTAGAAGCTGCCGCAAGAGCGGTCAAAAAAGGTGTGGTTGTTGTCAGAAGCAGTCGCGTCGCCACAGGTACGGTAGGACGAAATGTCGAGGTGAATGACGATGAGTTGGGCTTCATCGCGTCTGACGAACTGAATCCCCAGAAATCCCGGATTCTTCTGGCGCTAGCTTTGTTGAAGCCGCACAGCCCGGCAGAGTTGCAGAAAATGTTCACCAGTTACTGATGTCATCCGTGAGGGGCGGTGGCTGATGATCTGGATTGAACTAGTCATTCTTTTAAGCTGCATCGTTATTGGCGCACGTCTAGGTGGAATCGCACTCGGGACCGTAGCTGGCATTGGGCTGGCGATCTTCGTTTTCGTCTTTGCATTGCCACCAGGTGGTCCACCTCAAACTGTTATCGGCATGATCATCGCGGTGATAACCGCGCTGGCAACAATGCAGGCTGCCGGTGGTCTGGACTATCTGGTTTCGCTTGCGGAAAAGATCATGCGCAAGCGACCTCAGAACATCACCTTCGTCGCCCCGGTTGTTACTTATGTACTGGTAATGGCCTCCGGCACTGCTCATGTAATCTACGCACTTCTGCCTGTAATTGCCGAGGTTGCCCGGAAAGGAAAGGTAAGACCCGAGAGACCCCTTTCAATCAGTGTAATCGCCGGCTTTCAGGGCGTGGTCGCTTCTCCGATTTCTGCGGCCACCGTTGCCATGCTTGGGCTGCTAACCGCCAGAGGCATTTCGCTTCCGCGAATGCTTTCAGTCACGATTCCTTCAACCTTCATAGCAGTGTTAATTGGAGCATTCTCCGTCGGCTGGCGTGGAAAAAACCTCGACGACGATCCCGAATATCAAAAGCGTTTAGCGAATGGGGTCGTAAAGGCCGTGGAAACAACTCCGCAACTCCAAGGTAAGACATTAGTCAACGCCGTCGGATCGACCATGCTGTTTATGACCGGCATCTTGATCGTCGTTTTGATAGGGATTTTTCCGCAGTTTCGACCGGCTTACCACGTCACCACAAACGGCGTGATGGAAACAGATCAGGTCGACATGGGAATGGCGATCATGATCGTGATGATCGCGATCGCAGGTTTAATCATGATTGTGTTTAAGGCGTCGCCCGGAACGGCGCTAAAGGGAACCATTATGAGTAGCGGCATCACAGCCGTGATTTGTATCGTCGGCGTTTCCTGGTTGGGCTCGTCGTTTTTCGAAGGAAATCGATCTTACGTTGTGAGCAGTATCGCGAACCTGATTCAGATGTATCCGTGGTCTTTCGCGGCTGGGCTGTTCGTTCTGTCGGCGATGCTTTCAAGTCAGGCGGCAACTGTGGCGATCCTGGTGCCCGTGGGTCTCGCGCTCGGCGTATCTGCTCCGATGTTGATTGCCCTATATCCCGCGGCGAACGGTCTCTTTTTTCTTCCAACTTACGGGACTGTGGTTGCGGCTGTCTCTTTTGATCAGACTGGCACGACGAGAATTGGAAAGTACTTGTTGAATCATAGCTTCATGTTACCAGGACTGGTGACGGTATTGTCGACGGTGGTCATTGCGCTCTTGTTAGAGAAGGTTGTTTGAGCACGACCCAGACCCGAACTACCGAAACAGATCATTGCCCATGAAGGCGGCAAGGGATGAAGAAAGAAGATCGGTAATGTCTCAGAGTCTCCGACGAGGACGAAATTCCAAATGGGGCCTATGCAGTTACGCACAAGCAATTGGCTTGCTCGTGTTTTTGATGCTTTTTTGTTGCTTGTCGATTGTGGGTCAGACACAAGAGCCCGCTGCGAGAGCGACCATCGCCGATTCAGATGTTGAAGCTGAAACGCCTACTGCTCCAGTTGAGATAGACGGAAATACTCTGTTTTCAATACGTGGTAATTCAGTGTTGCCCGTTTCTCAGCGTGCGTCAGCCATTGCGGGCCGGATCAAAGCTGTCGCAAGCGATCCAAACATCTCTCCAGCCGATATTCGTGTGGTCGAAACCGAATTCGGCTCCGCTATTCTCGCTGGCGCTGAGCGTCTGATGGTGGTTTTTGATTCCGATGCCAAACAAGCCTCTTTGCCTCGAAGCGCGCTAGCTGAACTAATCGTCGCCAAGATTCAAAATGCAGTAAGCGAATACAGGCAGGCTCGAAGCCGCGATGCTCTAGTCAAGAGTGTGAGTCTGGCACTTGTCGCCACCCTTGGGTTGTTGGCGATCATTGCTTTCATCTTTTGGCTTTCACGCGGATTGAATGTGATTGTCGAACGAAGATATCACCGCCGTATTCAGGCTGTGGGCATCCAATCCTTTCAGGTTGTTCGCGCTGAGCAAATTTGGAATTTCGTACAGCGGTTGATCACAACCGGACGTCTGTTACTGATCCTGGCATTCTCCTTTATCTATCTAAGCTTCACCCTGGCCCGATTCCCCTGGACACGAGCTACAGCGCATCGAATGCGAGGTTTCATCATCAGTCCTTTGCAGACCATGGCGAATGGGGTCGTGGCCCACATTCCATCGATCATCTTTCTAATAATTCTCTACTTCGTCACCCGCGCCACTCTCAAACTGATTCATAAATTTTTTGACGCCCTACGGGCTGGCGAAGTGAGAATCACTGGCTTCGAGGCTGATTGGTCGGAGTCGACTTACAAACTCATTCGTTTAGGCGTAGTCGTCCTGGCCCTGGTAGTTGCTTACCCGTACATTCCGGGCGGCCGTTCTGAGGCTTTCAAGGGTATCTCGATCTTCATCGGACTTGTCTTCTCACTCGGTTCCTCCTCTGCGATCGCCAACTTAATAGCAGGCTATACCATGACCTACCGTCGTGCGTTCAGAATCGGGGACCGCGTAAAGATCGGTGACACAACTGGCGATGTCATTGAGATGCGTCTTCAGGTTACTCACCTTAAGACTGTCAAAAATGAAGAAGTGATAATTCCCAACTCAGCAATTCTGAACAACGAGGTGGTGAATTTCAGTTCCCTGGCTCAACAGCGCGGTCTAATTCTGCATACCACTGTGGGTATCGGGTATGAAACCCCCTGGCGTCAGGTTGAGGCTATGTTGCTCTTAGCAGCAGAGCGTACACCGGGAATCATGAAGGAGCCTCCTCCATTTGTTCTGCAAAAAGGTCTGGGTGATTTTTCTGTGACTTATGAAATCAATGTTTACTGTGACAATCCCAAAGCAATGGCTGCCACCTACACCGCGTTGCATCGTAACGTTCTCGATATCTTCAATGAATATGGCGTGCAGATCATGACACCGGCCTATGAAAATGATCCCGATGCGCCAAAGGTGGTGCCAAAAGAGCAATGGTTCAGTGCGCCCGCGAAGTCCGCAGAAAGTGTAAAGGCGACCGTATGAGTATTGACGATGCTGCTGCTCTAAAAGGTGACAGGCACGTAAGCGTAGGTTTTGACAAGTCTATTGCTGTGCGGAAGTTCTTGCGGAATCCAATGAACTGGTTACTCCTGTTTGTGCCTCTGACTGTTGCTTTAGAGCACGTGCATGGTTTACCTGCGACAGTGCTCTTTTTCTCGGCTGCGGTTGCCATTCTTCCGATAGCAGGTTTGATCGTGCATGGTACGGAGCAACTTTCAACACGCACGGGAGACGCAATCGGTGGTTTGCTCAATGCCACATTTGGAAATGCGCCGGAGCTGATCATTTCCATTGTGGCCTTAAAGGCAGGCTATCTCGATATGGTACGCGCCTCGTTGGTAGGGGCTATTCTCGCGAATTTACTGTTGGCGTTGGGAGTCGCATTTCTTCTAGGCGGGCTGCGACAACACAATCAGCGGTTCAATCCTGCAGCAACTCGTGCCTATAGCACGATGATGTTCGTTGCGGCTGTCAGCATGGCGGTGCCCAGTGCGTTCAGCAGGAACTTTGCACCTGAGGCCTTTATTGTGCAGGAGCGCCAGCTGAACCTGGGGATAGCAATAGTTTTGCTTTGCGCGTATGGGCTGTATCTCTTCTTTTCGCTGAAAACACATCCGGGCGAATTTGCCAGTGTGGAGACTGAAGATGCTGAAGGTCATGAGGTAGAGCAATGGCCCATCCCAGTGGCCGTCGGTTGTTTGCTTGTGGCATCCGGTCTCGCCGCCTGGATGAGTGAAATTCTTGTGGGTGCTGCGGAGGCAACCGGCAAGGCTTTGGGAATGTCGCAGGTATTCATTGGCATCGTGTTTGTCGCGATCGTCGGAGGTGCCGCGGAAAGTGGATCGGCGATCGCAATGGCGAGGAAGAACAAGATGGATCTGTCGATCGGTATTGCGCTCGGCAGTTGTATTCAGATAGCACTTTTCGTTGCGCCAGTGCTTATCCTGTTAAGTTACTTCATCGCGCCCGCTCCGCTCGAACTGGCATTTGGTCGTGCCGAAATCGCATCACTATTCATTGCTGTGCTTATCGGCGCAATGGTCTGCGGTGATGGTCAATCAAATTGGTACAAGGGCATACAGCTCATGACGGTCTACGCCATCATAGCGCTGATGTTTTATCTGCTGCCTGAGATCAGGCACTAGTTGAGCCTTGTCAGCTCCCACAGCTCATGCATACGTTGCCGATTTCAGGGTGGATTACTTTGGCGATCTTGATCGTCATGTTTGCCTTTCTCATCTGGAACAAGCTTCCGAGCTGGTTAGTGTTTGTTGGCACGTTGACAGTTGCGATAACCCTAAAGCTGGCCCCGGCAGCAGCATTACTCAAGGGATACAGCAATACCGGTGTCGTTACGGTTGCTGCGCTCTATCCAGTTGCTGCGGGCATGTATTCGACCGGGGCGATTTCGTTGATATCCGAAAAGCTGATTGGTCTTCCGAAGTCAATTCTGGCGGCACAACTAAAAATATTTGTCCCAGTCACTTTTGCGAGTGCGTTTCTTTACAACACCCCGCTCGTTGCGATGATGATCCCAGCCGTGCGTGACTTAACTCGCAAAACCGGTTTGCAAGGTTCAAAGCTCTTCATGGGGTTGAGCTACATGGCAATACTCGGTGGCACCATCACGCTGATTGGAACTGCCGTAAATTTGATCGTTGCCGGACTGGTCGCCGAAGCACTCGCGAAAGGTGAACTGCCTCCGATGAAGCCGATTGGTCTGTTTGATCAAATGTGGATTGGTATACCCGCCGCTCTAACAGGATTGACATACATGATCCTGATTGGCTCGCGGCTGCTACATGATCGATCCGCTACGGGTGATGCCACTGCACCAAAGCGGATTTATCGAAGTGAGTTTCGAATCGAAGCAAAATCAAGTCTCGATGGCAAAACGGTGGAGCAAGCAGGCTTCGCGCAACCAGTCGGCTTTCAGTTGGAATCCATCAGGCGAAACGGTTCAGGGATTCAACGATCACCTGAGACCCGACTTGAAGCCGGTGACCGCCTCATCTTCTCTACACCGTCGGATGTGCTACCGTCGTTATGGACCACGGTTGGCCTCGTTCCGGCGTATTCGACAAACATGACCAGTGGCCGGCACGATCACCAACTCGTAGAACTGATTTTATCGCCGCAATCGCCCGCAATAGGTCATCGCGTTTCGGATTTACCACTTCCCAATAGTTCTTATGAACTAATGTTGGTGGGCGTCTCGCGCAACGGCAGAGCTCCTCAAGAGACACTTGACGATCTACGTCTCGAACCTGGCGACGCAGGAGTGGTAGAAGTAAACGACGCCTTCTTTTACGAAAATCGTCGCGAAACAGATTTTGCATTGATTAAACGTCTGGAGGGTTTTCGAGTCCAGCGCGTTGATAGAGCATTCGTGGCAATTGTGATCACAGTTGGCATGGTGTTAATTGCAGCCTCCGGATGGATGAGCATGCTCAACGCCGCGCTATTAGCGATGTTGGCGATGCTGGTTACGGGCTGCCTGACGATTCAACGCGCGTGGCAGAGTGTTGATTGGCAGACGATCGTCGTATTGGGAGCCGCTGTGGGACTGGAATCAGCTATCACCGGGAGCGGACTCGCAAGAGTAGCAGCTGACTTCTTCGGTGCAATAGGAGGAGCTAGTCCTTTCGCAGCATTGGTTGCAGTGTTCGTAGGAACAGTGCTTCTGACGAATGTGATTACAAACGTTGCCGCAGCGGTGCTCATGTTTTCAGTGGCGGTATCGTTGGCAACCAGCCTGGGTGTCAGCTTCCTACCATTCGCGATGGTTTTAATGAGTGGAGCCTCATGTGCGTTTATTAACCCTGCTGGCTTTCAAACGAACCTGATG
>Ga0105249_10002904_pt1 | contig 14783 bp, 12 predicted proteins | sample KBSS44metaG_FD_81522 | JGI IMG/M metagenome (GOLD analysis project Ga0105249, IMG submission 81522) | Switchgrass rhizosphere microbial communities from Kellogg Biological Station, Michigan, USA - KBS S4-4 metaG | ecosystem: Host-associated > Plants > Roots > Rhizosphere > Soil | place... | reverse complement strand
TAGTGGACTTACTTTTTCTACAATGTCAGAGCAAGATAAATTGGAATCCCGTGCAACATGGAGTATGAAAGATGTAGTGCTTTCAGTATTGCTCGTTGTACTTATCATTGCAGTTTATATGTACTTTACGGGTTAAATAATAATATGAATTTTAGAAATCCTAAATACTGAGTGTATTTAGGATTTCATTTTTTTATTTCAACTTTTACCGACATCTATTATGAAAAAAGCCTCTCTTATCATTCTTGCTATTTGTAGCGGATGCGTATTGTCATTTTCACAGGCTCCGGCTTATAAAAATAAAAGCCTTTCTCCGGAAGCAAGAGCAAAAGACCTGGTTGGAAGAATGACGCTGGATGAAAAAGTAATGCAAACACAATGTTTGTGGGGACAGAAATCTCTTTTATTAAACAGTAAAAGGGAATTTGATGAAGCTAAAGCATCGCAAAATTTAAAAAACGGGTTGGGAGAGTTGGCAAGACTGAATGAAAACGCAGGGCAAAACAGTTCAGGTTATCATCCCGGCGAAGCGGCTGCTTTATATAATAAGATTCAGCATTTTTTTATTGAAAAAACAAGGTTGGGTATTCCTGTAATGGTACATGAAGAATCGTTACATGGGCAACAAACACAGGATGCCACTAATTTTCCAATACCTATTGGTCTTGCAAGTACGTGGAATGAAAGCCTGATGACGGAAATATTTACGAAAGTAGCTGAAGAAGTAAGAGCAAGAGGTGGACAGCATGTATTGGCGCCGGTAGTAGATGTAACCCGTGATCCTCGTTGGGGGAGAACGGAAGAAACATTGGGTGAAGATCCTTATTTAATATCAAGACTTGCTGTTGCACAAATAAAAGCTTACCAGGGTGATGGTGTGTACCTGGGAAAAAATCATGTAGCCACAACATTAAAGCATTTTGGTATTCATGGTCAAAGTGAAGGCGGCGAAAATGTTTCGCCAAGTAATATCGATGAAAGGACAGCAAGAGAAGTTTTCTTTAAGCCTTTCAAAGCTGCTGTGCAGGAAGCACATGCCATGAATGTAATGGCATGTTACAATGAAATATTTGGGTTGCCGGCACACATCAATAAATACATTCTTACTGATATTTTAAGAAAGGAGTGGGGTTTTAAAGGATTAGTCGTGTCCGATTATTATGCTATCAATGATATACAGGGCTTGCATAAAGTAACTCCTTCATTGGATGAAGCAGGACTTTTAGCCTTCAAAGCAGGCGTTGATATGGAAACACCCGATCCCGGAGGTTTTAAAAATTTAAAACAATTAGTTAGCAGTGGAAAAATTTCAACGAAAGAATTAGATGAAGTGGTGACAAGAATTCTTATTACAAAATTTCGCTTAGGCTTATTTGATGATCCTTATGTCGATGAAAGCAGGGCAGAGCAGATCGTGGGAAGTGCAGCTAACAGAGCTGTAGCATACAAAGCGGCCCAGGAAGCAATGGTGTTACTAAAAAATGAGAATAATTTTTTACCGCTTGATAAAACAAAGATTAAAACCATTGCCTTTATTGGGCCAAATGCAGATAAATGTTTATTGGGTGGCTATTCAAGCAAACCACGTATCACTATATCTCCTTTGCAGGCTATCAAAGAAAGATATGGAAACACCATGAACATTTTATATTCAGAAGGAGTAAAGATTACCGATAAGAATAATTGGTTTGCAGATACTATCAACCTCGCAAATCCAGAAGACAATAAAAAGAAAACTGCAGAAGCTGTAGAGGTTGCAAAACAAGCTGATGTTATAGTACTGTTTGTCGGTGGTAATGAAAGCACCAATAGAGAAGGATGGGGAACCAATCATCTTGGCGATCTGCCAACATTAGAGTTATTAAATGGACAAAACGAATTGATCAAACAAATTGTCGCTCTTGGCAAACCAACATGCGCATTTGTAAATAGTGGTCCGCCTTTAAGCATCGGTAATCTTGTTGATGCTGTTCCTGCAGTAATGCAATGCTGGTATCTTGGCCAGGAAGGTGGTTATGCAATGATTGATGCATTATTTGGTGATGTTAATCCAAGCGGCAAGCTTCCTATTTCTTTTCCAAGAACAACCGGGCACATCCCTGTTTATTATAATTATAAACCATCAGCAAGAAGAGGATACAATCTTGGATTTGATGTGAGCCCGTTATTTCCGTTTGGTTATGGATTAAGTTATACCACTTTTGCTTACAGCAATTTGAAATTATCTTCTACGAGTATGAAAACAAATGGAACAGTTACAGTAAGTATTGATGTAAAAAATAGCGGTAATCGTAAAGGTGCTGAAGTCGTTCAAATGTATATCCGGGATGATTATTCATCCGTTCCCCGGCCAGTAAAAGAATTAAAAGGGTTTAAAAAAATTTGGTTAGAACCCGGTCAATCGCAAACTGTAAGCTTTGTTATTAACCCCGAGCTGTTATCTTTTTATGACACGAATATGAAATGGGTGATAGAACCAGGTGATTTTACAATTATGGTAGGAACTTCTTCAGATAAAACACAAAGCATCAAATTGAGTGTAACGAAATAGATAGATACTACAGAACTTTCTCTGCTTGTGCGAAAGTGAAATAGAATCGTAACCTTCTTATTATTTCCTTATGAGGCAGAAAGCAATTTTATCGGCAAGTTTCTTAATTACATTAATCATCATTATTTCCTGCGGTAAAAACAATTCAACAGGTGGTAGCGGAACAAATCCACCACCAACAGGGCCAACAATTTTAAAAGATGTATCCAGTATTCCGATTGGTGTTGGCATTAGCTATGACCTGATGAAAAACAATGCGACATACTCTGCATTGGTCAAGGCCCAGTTTGATCGTGTAACGGCTGAATATCAAATGAAGCATGGAGCCAATGTTAGGAATGACGGAAGTTTTGATTTTACCAGGACAGATGATTTTTTTGCAATCACACAGACGGCAGGGTTAACAGTTCATGGGCATACATTGGCCTGGCATGCGAATAACAATGGAACCTATCTTCGCTCCCTTTCAACATCACAACAAGTAAGAGATGCACTAAAAAACTGGATTACGGCAATCGTTACTCGATATAAAGGAAAAGTAACCGGCTGGGACGTGGCCAATGAGGTAGTGGTAGATGGTACTGGTAGCTTAAGAACAAGCGCTAATTCTTCAGGAAGTGGCGGTGATTCTTTTTATTGGGCGGATTACCTTGGCAGAAGTTATATTGACAGTGCATTTGTTTGGGCAAATGCTGCCGATCCGACTGCAAAACTTTTTATTAATGATTATAATCTTGAAATTGATAACCGTAAGCTTGATTCTACTATCAAAATCATTAATGAATTAAAAGCTGCATCTGTTCCTATTCACGGAGTAGGTTTGCAAATGCATATCAATATTAATACGAGCAATGCAAGCATTGATAATGCATTTCAAAAACTGGCAGCAACGGGATTATTGATCCATATATCAGAAATGGATATCAGGATAAATCCATCTAATACAACTCCCTTTACTCCTACATCTGCATTATTGGATCAGCAGGCTGCGAAATTCAAATATGTTGCTGAGTCTTATTTTAGAAATATACCAGCGGCACAGCGCTATGGCATTACGGTATGGGATCTTACTGATGCCGATAGCTGGATCGTTGTAGGCGGAAAACAAGATGCACCAACTTTATTTGATGCTTCTTATAATAAAAAAGTAGCATTTACTGAATATATAAAAGGATTGCAATAAAATTATTTGTCAAATAAAAGAATCGTCGGATTAAGAGATAACTTGACGTTTTATCTTTATAAAAAAATATCCTGTATGTTGATGGAAGAAACGATGCGTTGGTTCGGGCCTGTTGATCCTGTTGGATTATGGGATATTCGCCAGGCTGGATGCACCGGCGTTGTTACGGCTTTGCATCATGTACCCGTTGGTGAAATATGGCAAACAGAAGAGATCAATAAAAGGAAAGCCTTAATTGAAGAAGCAGGTATGACTTGGACAGTAATCGAAAGTCTTCCTGTAAGTGAAGACATCAAAAAACAAACGGGCCATTATCTTCAGCATATAGAAAATTATAAACAAAGTTTACGCAATGTTGCTGAATGCGGATTAAAAGTGGTGACGTATAATTTTATGCCCATCCTGGATTGGATGCGTACGGATATCAATTACGAAATGCCGGATAAAAGCAAAGCATTATTTTTTGAAAAATCAGCCTTCATAGCATTTGATCTTTTTTTATTGAAAAGACCTGGTTCTGAAAATGATTACACAGAAGAAGAAAAAGATAAGGCAAAGAAAAGATTAGAATCAATGACGTCTGAACAAAAAGAGATTCTTTACCGAAACGCTTTATTAGGATTGCCGGGAAGTGAAGAACGTTTTACTCCTGAACAAATTCTTGCTGCATTAAAAACATATGAGCATATTGATGCAAAAAAGTTAAAACAACATCTTTTTTATTTTTTACAACAAGTTGTGCCAGTTGCTGAAAAATGCGGATTAAAGATGGCGATCCATCCGGATGATCCACCATTTCCTTTGCTCGGCCTACCCAGAATCGTAAGCACTGAGCAGGATGCAAAAGAATTGATAGATGCGGCACCATCACCAGCAAATGGCCTCTGTTATTGTACGGGGTCGTATGGAGTAAGGCCTGATAATGACCTCGCGGGTATGGTAAAAAGATTAGGCGATCATATTCATTTCATTCATTTGCGAAGTACAAAAAGAGATGCAGATGGAAATTTCTTTGAAGCTGATCATTTATATGGGGATGTAGATATGTATGCAGTGATAAAAGAAATTGTAATAATGAGCAAGCGGCGAAATGTTTCGATACCGATGCGACCCGATCATGGGCATCAAATGCTGGATGATCTTAAAAAAGCAACATATCCTGGTTACAGCGCTATAGGAAGACTCCGTGGGCTTGCGGAATTGCGGGGATTGGAATTGGGAATTTCAAGAAGCCTTGCAGATAAAAACTAATTTATCTTCCATAAAAATTTATATGTGTTCAATCCGGATAGCAAATGAAAAAGATGCAGAAGGAATTCTCGCTATCTATGCTCCCTATATTAAAAATACTTCCTTCACTTTTGAAACTGCAATTCCAACAATAGATGCATTTGCTGAAAGGATCAGCACTTATCTTATTGACTGGCCATGGCTCGTTTGCGAAATTGAAGGTAAAATAGCAGGTTATGCTTATGGTGCAAAATATCGTGAGCGAACAGCTTATCAATGGTGCGTTGAAAGTTCAGTTTACATTCACGATGATTTTCAAAGAAGCGGTATAGCCCGTGCTTTATATATGACGCTTATTGATATTTTAAAAGTACAAGGGTTTAGAAATGTATATGCCGTTATCAATTTGCCTAATGAAAAAAGCGTGAGCTTTCATGAAAGTTGCGGATTTAAATATTTTGCTACCTATGAAAAAGTTGGCTACAAATTAGGTAAATGGAAAAATGTGGGTTGGTGGCAATTAGTGATCAATGATTATACAATGGAGCCTGCGGCGCCAATAAAATTTTCTGAGTTAAACAAAGACTTTTTACCCTTTCTTTTTGATAAATATTCCGGTACAATAAAGAAATAAAAATGGCTGGCTCATTAATATGAACCAGCCTGGTTTTTGTACCGATCCTTGAAAAATAATTTATTCATTAAAAAAGATCACCTGGGAATCGCTTATTATTTCATTGTTTGTGGGTGTTTTCTTTCTTAACTCTATTTCATTTGTTAAATAATCAATGAACAAACGGCACTCTTCAAACTCTTTTTTTAAACCACCTTCCGTACGTATCTGTGAATATTTGGCTGTGTATTCCGAAAGCTTATCTACAAGCTGGGAAAGTGATAAATTTTTAAACTGCTCCATGGGTTTTTCGGTTTTTTCAACAAAATTTATAATCAAATAACATGCTAAATAAAAACCTGGCACTCCAGCCTTGATCTTTGTTAATATCTTTAATCTTAGGAATAATTGGGCAAAAAATACCTCCTCTCAAATGATTATCGGGGATAATCAGGACTATTATTGAAGGATTTCTATTTTGCTGATGGGATGTATTTCATTCCATCCATTGTGTGTATCCAGGACTAAACTTCCCGATACTTTTACATGAGCTCCGACAGAAGGAATGCCAATATGATTTACATATCCCTTGCAGGCACTGCCTACTTTTTTTTCTGTAATATTATTTATACAAATTGCCTCGATCACAAGATTTCCTTTTTTATTCTTTAAGTTTTTTCTTGTTAATAAACTTTCGTTTCCTCCATCAGGTTTCAGCAATAAATGCTGATCACCGTCTGCCTCTGCATGAGATTCAGTTATAACTCCAGTCACTGTTATGCAATCTTTGATCACTTTAAGTCTTGAAGGATTATACACATGTTTCCATATTTCAGGGTCGCAGGTTGCTATAAGGGAGCTATCATTAATTCCTGATGAGCCTGAAATGATGGTTTTTGATGCCTCTTTTTGCTGGCCTTTATACGAAGAGAACATTAACAGGAAAAGAAATAAAATTATAATGACTGGAAAATAGTGATTAAATATTTTCATCTTGTTTTATAAAAAACTTTGCAAATATTAATCCAAAGCTGCTATTATTTTACCATAGCATGGGCAGTTGCTTCTTCCAGGATCCTGCCGGGATATTGCATTAGTGCATTTTCCAAACAATCCATCGCTTCATTGATTGCATCAAGATTTAATACATATGCCAATCTAACTTCGTTTCTGCCTAATCCGGCTGTGCCATAAAACCCGGTGGCCGGAGCCAGCATTATTGTTTGGCTTTTATAAGAAAAACTTTCCAATAACCACTGACAAAATCTATCACAATCATCGATAGGAAGTTTTGCAATAGCATAGAATGCGCCGCCGGGACTTGGGCAAAAAACTCCGGGCATTGCATTCAACCTTTCTACTAATAAATTTCTGCGACTTAAATATTCAGCTTTTGGAATATCAAAATAATTATCAGGAAGATCAATTGCTGCTTCGCCCAATATCTGGGCCAGTCCAGGCGGGCTTAATCTCGCCTGGGCAAATTTCATTGCAGCATCGTACACTTGTTTATTCTTTGTAACTAAAGCCCCTAATCTTGCACCACAGGCACTATATCTCTTACTGATCGTGTCCATCATCACTACATTTTCTTCCATGCCTTTTAAATGCATGGCACTGGTATGCTTTCCCTCATAACAAAATTCACGATAAGCTTCATCACTGAATAAATATAAATTGTGTTTGATGCAAATATTTTTCAATGCTTCCATTTCTCCAGCACTGTATAGATAGCCTGTCGGGTTATTGGGACTGCAGATCAATATAGCTTTCGTACGATTCGTAATAACTTTCTCAAATTCCTCAATAGGAGGCAATGCAAAACCTGTTTCTATATACGAAGTGATCGGCACTACATTTACACCTGCAGCACAGGCAAAGCCATTATAATTTGCATAGAAAGGTTCAGGAATTATTATCTCATCATCAGGATTGAGGCAGGTGAGAAATCCAAATATGATGGCTTCACTTCCACCGGTAGTAACAAGAATTTGCTCATGTGTAATTTCGATACCAACTTTTTTATAGTACTGTACCAGCTTGCGACGATAACTTTCATTGCCTGCGCTATGACTATATTCCAGCACTTTTATTTCTGCATGACGAACAGCATCAACTATAGCAGGTGGTGTTTCAATATCGGGTTGGCCAATATTAAGATGATAGACTTTTATTCCTTTCTTCTTTGCAGCTTCAGCAAAAGGAACCAGTTTACGAATGGGCGAGGCCGGCATTTGTTTTCCCCGCTGTGAAATATTGAGCATTTATCAAAGGTAAGAAAGGGAGCTATGAGGAACAAGACACAAGGAACAAGGTACTTAATTCTTATTCTTAAAATCTCCTCGTTTCCATGCCTGAATAAAATCCGCCCAGGCTGCCGGATTGAAAATATTCATAGGAGGAGTCTGGCCATAATAAGTTGCCTTGTTTGCAATTTTATTGAATTGTACTTGTGTGGCTTCACCGCCATCGCCTGGTGTGGTTTGCAATAGTATACGTCGCTTAGCTGTATTAGTATTTTGTCGTGCTATCTCAATATCGTCATCCGGTACTTTATTATTGACAAAATCACGGGCAAACTGTGCCGGTGTAGGCCGGGGTCTTATAATGGTAGCCGGTAAATAAACAGTATCAATAATCATCAACTGGACTACGCTGTATTGATTGCCTTCGATATTGCGGGGAATCGTGATTGTTTTTGGTTTATAAGTAACGTGGGTAAATTCAACCTGGTCTCCTTTCAATACAACGATTGAAAATACACCTTGATTATTAGTGATGGTTCCCCGGTTTTGCCCTTTTACCGTTACACTTACTGCAGGAATGCCAACAAGGCTATCGGCCGTCATTACAATACCATATAATTGTACTACTGAATCACGGGAAGCTTCAAACTGAGCCTTAGTGGTGCGGGGGAAAAGAAAAATAAATAATCCTGTATAAAGTAAAATTTTCTTCATCGCTCCAAATGTAAAGACAAGTTGCTGAAATCGTAAAACAAAATGGCCGTCTGTCAGCTTACCTTTGCGAATAATTAAGTTTTTTAACATGGATTTGAGATATAGAATTTAAATGACTTCTTTTTACCCTTTAATCCATTAAATTTTAAAAACCTGGTTCTGTATGACCAAAGAAAAAGTACTTGAAGCCTTGAGCAATGTGCAGGAGCCTGATCTTGGCAAAGACCTCGTAACGCTTAATATGGTAAAAGATATAGAGATCGAAGGGAACTATGTTTCATTTACAGTTATACTTACCACGCCTGCTTGTCCATTAAAGGATATGATCAAAAATGCATGTGTGAATGCTATAAAATTATTGGTGAATAAGGAAGCAACGGTGAACGTAAAATTTACTTCGCATACAACTACAAAGCGTAATGATAACGGGGCAGTATTACCTAAAGTAAAAAATATTATTGCTGTAGTTAGCGGTAAAGGGGGCGTAGGTAAATCTACTGTGGCTGCTAATCTTGCATTGGCTATTGCCCAGGGTGGCGCCAAAGTCGGTTTAATGGATGCCGATATATACGGACCAAGTGTGCCGATCATGTTTGGTGTAAGAGGTGAACGGCCGATGATGATGGATATTGAGGGCAAGGGGATGATAGTGCCACTTGAACGTTATGGAATAAAATTGATTAGTATCGGTTTGCTTGTGGATGAAAAAAGCGCTGTTGTTTGGCGGGGTCCAATGGTAAGCAGCGCTATTCGTCAATTTGTAACCGATGTATATTGGGATGAGCTGGACTATTTAATTGTGGACATGCCGCCAGGTACCGGTGATATTCATTTAACTCTGATGCAAACAGTTCCAGTGACGGGAGCTGTGATTGTGACTACACCCCAGGATGTTGCGCTTGCAGATGCAAAAAAAGGAATAGCAATGTTTGGCCAAGCTCAACTTAATACTCCTATCATCGGGTTGGTTGAGAATATGAGCTATTTTACCCCGGCGGAATTACCCAATAATAAATATTACATCTTCGGAAAGGAAGGTGGTAAACGATTGGCCGAAGAATATGATATTCCTTTTCTTGGGCAAATACCACTTGTACAAAACATTCGTGAAGGCGGTGATACCGGTGTGCCTGCCATGATGGGTGATGATGAGATCACTAAGAAATCGTTTGAAGAATTTGCCGGACAGGTTGTAAGAAGTGTTTCAATGCGTAATGCAAATATGAGTTCGATAGAAGTTGAGAAAGTGTTGGATTAATGTCCCTTTTTATCTCAGGCGAGATTGTTGCGCCACTTCATTGTTCTTCTCATTACTGAAGATCTTGAGAGTTTACTTTTCCTCATTATCCTTATCTTTCCTGCTAATCATAATTCTCATGCATAGATATGCCATCATAGTTGGCGGCGGTTCAGGTACAAGAATGGGTGGAGATATTCCAAAACAATTTCAATTACTGAAAGGCAAACCCGTAATGTGGCATGCGATCAAAGCTTTTGTAAATGCTTATGATGATATACAAATTATTGTCGTTTTGCCATCTGCATATTTAAACAAAGGGGAACAATTAATCAAAGAATTCAGATCTCATTCTATTCGTATAACAACTGGTGGTGAAACAAGATTCCATTCTGTAAAAAATGGATTAAAACTGATTAAAGAAGAGTCCATTGTTTTTGTTCATGATGCCGTTCGTTGTTTGCTGACCACCGAACTTATTCATCGCTGTTATAAGCAAGCTGTTGAAAAAGGCTCTGCAATCCCGGTAATAAAATCAAAGGACAGCCTTCGACTTATAGATAAAAGTGAAACCAGGCCAATTGATCGTAATAATATAATGTTAGTACAAACACCTCAAACTTTTCAAAGCAAAATTTTATTAGCTGCTTATAATGCAGAATACGATGAAAAGTTTACCGATGAAGCAACAGTAGTTGAAAATGCAGGACAAAAAGTTTCAGTAATCGAAGGAGAGGAGAATAACATTAAAATTACAAGGCCGGTTGATATGATGCTGGCTGAGCAAATACTTGATGCTATAAATCAGAGTTAAAAGCCTGGGCATCAAATTTCATTTCTTTATCCATCTCAAATAGAAAGGAAGTTTATTTAACCTTATAGCGGTATAATTTTCTTCTGCTGCGCCAAAACTGCTGTAAAACAAGGCCAGCCCCGGAATATCAGAACCTTCAAAATCCAATAACAAATTTTCATCTGCATGGTCTTTGATAAACGCATCAATTAAAGCATGCGAAGCTCCGAGTGTTTTGCCTTTCGGGTCGTTGCCTACCAAAATATAATAGACTCGGTTGTGCGAGAAGAAGAAAACGCAGGAGGCCAGCAATTCATTTTGTGCAGAAATAATTCCGTATGTGATCGCTTTCTTTCTTTCATGCAAATATTTATAGAGCTTTCGAAATCGTTCTGCATTGTCTGCTGATACTTTTGAATGGCTTTTCATTTGTTGCCATGCGAGCTTAATAAGTTTTTCTACATCCAGATCTTTTTCTGCGTTGCATCCTGCTTGTTCGGCTTTTTTAATATTACGCTGAATATTTTCTTTATAATTTGTGTATAGCTGCTCGTAAGGTTTATTGAGACCGAGCGCAAAATTTTTTCGCTGGTAAAGATTAAAGCCATCTATTGTGAATAAATTCGAATGATTAAGGAATATATCCCAATATTTAAACTTTGCAGGTATGGTTTTTAAAAACTTCGAAAAAATTTCCTCACTTATATTTTTACCAAACAGTCCAAGCTGGGCAGTAAGAAAAGGCTGATACAAATAATAAATCCCATATTTTTTATTCCACGTAAGAGGCATTACAACTTCATAATCATTAAGGACAAGTGCATCCCAATGAACAGCCATGTGATCAAGATAAAATGAGTAAGCGTATATCAACCCATTATCAGCATTATCAATACAGGCATCCCATTTTGTTTTATCGATCTCCTTATTAGTGAGGTGTTGTATATGATCTGATGAGCTCATTCAAAATCAATATGGCGTACATATTTTCTGATATTGAAATCAGAAATATCAATAGAGAAAGAAATTCGTTTCCAGAAACGTTCTTTTTTGAGATAGATCGATTGAATGTAGCTTTTATATTCATTGCTATAAACAAGCGGTACATATATATTGATCAGTTCTTTGAATAAGGGGATATGAACTCCTGCATCAAAAAGAAAACGGCTTGTCGCCGCATCTTTTTCCCATGCTTCAGCATAAGTGCCTATATCGACAAATAGTTTTAATGGGATTTTTACAGGCAATAAGCTGAGTGGATTGATAGTCGAAGGTACAGTTGTGCTCAGGTTGATAGCCGCCAGCCAATCATCTGTCTTACCTATCTTATCAGCCAGAAGATCGGTCTTTATTTTAAAACCGCCATCTCTCACCATTATTTGCTGGCTTGTTAATCCTTCAAATTTATTTCTGCCGATAAAATAATCGCTGTAAGTATAATCTTCAAATCCATTAGCGCCTGTCATATTCAGGTGATAGCGGTCTGTTTCAAACTCTTTGGTAAATGTTTTAGAGCTTGTATAAAAAAATTTGCCGGCAAAGAGCCGCACGTTGAGTCCGCCTTGTTTTGGGTAATTAAAAAAATAATTGCCGGTAAATGCAGCCTTGATAAAATTTTCTGCTTGTTCCACTTTTAGTTCTCCTTTATAAGGATAAAGTGCACGATAATTTTCTGCAACAAGTGTAAGTTGATTAAGATAACGATCAGTAGTTTTAACCTGGACAGTTTGATTGATGATGACATTAGGCGGGGTTCCTGTCGTATCGTATTTAATAGTGCCATACGTTTCTTCATTAATGAAAAAGGTTTTCCATTGAATAAATTTGTGCCTGGTGCTTCTCGGATCCTTTTCTCTCAGTGTTAATCTTAATCCAGGTACAATTTTCGAAAAAGAAAATCTGAGTTTTTCATCATTTATTTTTAAAAACTCGTCATAAGAGAACTTAGATGCATTTAAAAAAAGATCAGCTTTTCTGATAACGCCATGATCTGAATAAAAGCTGTAGTTCAATTTTGCTATTCCTGCAAGATCCTTTGCTCCTGTCGAATACATTGGGGCTAAAAAGAATTGAAATTTGGAGGGAGGTAATTTGTAATTGCTGATAAAACCGCCGATCATTATATTATCGTAGCTATTAGCGCCAACAGCGGGCCCAAAGAGTAAAATATCTTTTGAAGGATTCCTGAGATAATCTTTAATTCCTTTTGGTTGTAATGTAAAAATTACTTTAGTTCCACTTCTTTTTTGATTAGGCAAAATGTCCTTTTTGTCCATATAAGCGAAAATAGAATCAATATTTCTGCCAGAGCTTTCTTCAAAAGCGTTTTTAAAATCTTCGGGTTGCGGATGTTTGAATTGCCAGCGATGAAAATATTCATGCATGGCCTTATTAAATGTTTCTGTTCCTAATTCTTCTTCAAGCCAACGTAACCATTCCGCAGTTTTATAATAGGCCACAAGATTATAATTTCTTTCGCTGAATTTTTCTGAAGTAGTATTAATTGGCTGATCGATCTTTTCTATTGCTCTTGTTTCAAAACTTATTTCATCTTTTTTCTCCAGCTGGTCTCCATATTTCGATACATTATATTTCTCATCATAAAAAGTATTGATGCCTTCATCCATCCAGGGATGATCTCTTTCATTACTTCCTAATATTCCGAAGAACCAATTATGGCCTATTTCATGTGCCATGGTATTATCAAGTTCATTTAAAGATTCACCCGGAGAAATAACAGTAACGGTTGGATATTCCATTCCTCCGCCAAAACTTGCAGGCCCTTGTACAACACTCACGATATTGTATGAATATTCTCCGACAAGATTCGAATAATGATGAATTGCATCTTTACTGAACTTTATTGCATGTTGCCATTTCTCTTTTTCCTTAGGAGTATAATAAGCAAATACATCAATAATTTTTCCTGAAGCAAGTTCGCAAGTATCATGGTTTACAATAAACCGTTTGTCCGCAAACCAGGCAAAATCATGAACATTGTTTTGCTTATACTGTAATGTTTTTATTTGTTTATCTGATTGCGGGAAAAGCTGAACTGTTGTTTTATATCCGCCGCCCTTAATTTTCTCTTTATTCTTTACGGCTTCCCAGGCATAATTTTTTCTCGTATTCAGCCATAGTTTTTCATCTTCATTTTGTAATTCACCTGTTGCCGCTACTACATAATTTTTTGGCAAAGTAATGCTCACATCAAAACTTCCAAATTCACAGTAAAATTCTCCCTGGTCGAGATAGGGCATAGGATGCCAGCCTTTATTATCATACACAGCAGGTTTGGGATACCATTGTGTTATTTGATAAGTCTGGCCATCATAACCACCGCGGGAATAATTATATGGAAGCTTTTCATGAAATGGCGTAGTGATGATAGTTTTTTGTCCGGGTGGTAATGGAACTGGTAAAATGATCTTTATTATATCAATATGCTGAGGATGGTCTTCCGTTGTTGCTGTTATATTATTTACTTTAAAATCCAACCGGTTTATATAACCTTTTTGTTCCTGGTCAGAAAAATAAAATTTGGTGACTCCATTTTCCAGCAACTGATCATTGAAAGCAGTCTTATCATTTTTATATGCATTTGGCCAAATATGAAACCAGATAAATTTTAAGGTATCGGGAGAGTTATTAATGTATTCAATTCTTTCAAATCCATCCAGAGTATTTTCTTTATCATTCAGGGAAACGTCTATTGTATAGTTGACTTGTTGTTGCCAGTAGTTCAATTGGCAATAGGCAACAGGCAATAAGCAGTAAGAAGTAATAAGAAGAAAAAGTTTTTTCAATGGGATATATGTTTCTCAAAAATATAAAACAAATCGTCAATTGCCAATTGGATATTGCCTGTTGCTCATTCTTACTTTCCTTTTCCTTTTAAAATGATACGCAACGTATGTATCATGATCTTGAAATCGAGAGCCAAAGAAATATTTTCGATATATAAAAGATCAAATTTGCTTCGTTCGATCATTTCTTCCACATTTTCGGCATAACCGAACTTTACCATGCCCCAACTGGTAAGCCCGGGTTTTACTTTCAGCAAGTATTTGTAATAAGGAGAAGATTGAATTATCTGGTCAATATAAAATTTTCTTTCAGGCCTCGGTCCCACCAGGCTCATTTCTCCGGTTAATATATTCCAAAGCTGCGGCAATTCATCCAATCTCCATTTACGCATGGTCTTTCCCCATTTGGT
>Ga0105249_10002902_pt1 | contig 14785 bp, 18 predicted proteins | sample KBSS44metaG_FD_81522 | JGI IMG/M metagenome (GOLD analysis project Ga0105249, IMG submission 81522) | Switchgrass rhizosphere microbial communities from Kellogg Biological Station, Michigan, USA - KBS S4-4 metaG | ecosystem: Host-associated > Plants > Roots > Rhizosphere > Soil | place... | reverse complement strand
CTTCCTCAGCCTCCTCACCGCCACGAAGACGCGGCCGCCGTGGCGAAGTCGCCTCTCGATCCAGCCGACCTGGGCCGGCCTGACGGTGACGGCGTTCGCCCTCGTCATCTTCAACTCGATCCAGCCCTCCTTGCCGCAGCAGAAGTTTAGGTCGGGGACGCCGGCGGCGAGGAGGAACATCTCGATCGGCTGAAAGTCGAAGTGCGGCAGGTGAAGGCGGAGGACGTCCCTGAGGCCGCCGTCCTTGGTCACGGCAGCGCGGCGCGCTTCCTTCGCCGCTCCGCCAGCCAGTGGCGGGCGGTGTGGAGGACGTCGGCCTGGAAGTCGGACTTCGACGTGATCCACGCCAGGTAGTCGGTGTCGACGTCCTCCCAGAGCTTGCCGGCGTGCTTGCCGAACTTGACGGTGCGGAGGAGGACCGGCGTCGTCGTCAGCTCGACGAGGCGATCGACCGTGTTGGCCTCGAGCATCCGCGTCAGTATCCGCGACGTCACGATCGCGTCGGACAGCGCCCGGTGGGAGGGAAGATCGCCCTTGACCGGGCCGCCGATGCCGAGGTGGTAGCGCAGCACCTGGTTGCCGTAGGACGGGGCATCGGGGAAGACGTGAAGCGCGCAGCGCCAGGTGCAGATCGTCCGCGGCGGCAGCGCCGCCGCCGGCACCCGGGACTGGCGCAGCATCCGAAGATCGAACTCGGCGTTGTGAGCGACGAGAACGTCGGCGCGGAAGAAGTATGGATCGTGGAGGAGGAGGTCGGCCATCGTCGGAGCCCGCGCCAGGTCGCGGTCGGAGATGTGGTGAGCCGCCCGCGCCTCGACCGAGATCGGCACCCGCGGCCGGATCAGGGACGACGCCGATCCGCCGTCGAGGCGAACGACGGCGACCTCGATCACCTCGTCGGCGTCGCCGAGGCCGGTGGTCTCGGTGTCGACGACGATGATCTTCGTCACGCCACGCTCCTCCGACGAGCCGTCCAGTAGGCGTTGCGCTCCTTCTCCCTGGCGAGGAACTCCGTCATCATGTCGCCCCTCACCGTCGGGTTGTCGAGGGTGCCGAGGCAGCGGACCTTCTTGACGTCGAACATCCGAAACCTGTCGAGGACCCGCCCCGACATGGCGTAGATCACCGTCCCGATGTCGCCGCGCTCGATGATCTTCTGGCCGATGCTGAGGTAGCGGTCCATGCCGACGTGGCAGTGTATCTCGTCGTCGTCGTCGCGAAGCGACAGGTTGAGGACGAGGGTGTTGGCCTTCCCCTCGATCCGCCGGCCGCCTCGCTTGGCGATCTGGGTCAGGTCGTTGAGGTCCTTGGGGTTGGCCGCCCTCACCACCCCGATCAGGATCACGTCGGTGGCGACCCCCACCACCGCCCTGGATATGGGCAGCCGCCACCTGACGTCGATGTTGTGGCTCCTCATGTCGATCCTGGACAGGGCGTCGGCGACGGGGGTCAGGCTGTCTATGGCGGTGCGCGGCGCTGCCAGTAGCCTTCTGAGGCCCGCCGGGAGGGGCTTCCCGGTCCGTCTGGCTCCCAGGATGGCAGCCATCTTGACCGGGCCTATCCCCTGGACGTTGGAGAGGGGGCCGACCAGCCGCCGGCCGCCCCCTGGCCTGGGGGCGATCTCCCACCTCTCGGTGGAGCGATCGGGGTCGATGGCCACGTAGTCCACCCCCTCCGCCCTGAGCTCCCGAAGCAGGGACACCTGCTTGGCGGGGTCGGCCTCGGCGTCGAGGGACGCCGCCGCGAACTCCACCGGGTGGTGAGCCTTGAGCCAGCAGGCCCAGTACGTCACCATGCCGTAGGAGACGGCGTGAGCGCGGTTGAAGCCCATGGCGCCGAAGGAGCACATGTGGTCCCACATCGCCTCCGCCGCCTCCCTGGGGATGCCCTTGGCGACGGCGGTTGCCTTCCAGGGGTCGCCGTAGCGCGAGAAGAACTCGGTGCCGAGCGACTTCGACATCGCCCGCCTGAGGGCGTTGACGTCGTCCCACGACAGGCCACCGACCTCGCGGCCGATCCTCATCACCTGCTCCTGGTAGATGGCGATGCCGAGGGTGTCGCGAAGGTACGGCTCGAAGACGGGGTGAAAATAGGTGACCTCCTTCTTGCCGGTCTTTCGCTCCATCCAGGTCCTGGTGCCGCCCGACGACAGCGGCCCCGGCCGGACGAGGGCGATCAGGCTGACGATGTCCTCGAACGACGTGATCGAGCCCGGCCTCATCTGGCAGAGGTCGGTGGTGATGGCGGCCAATGCCGATCCCGGCATGAACTGAAAGATGCCGGAGTAATGCTGGTTGTTGAGGATGTCGAGGGCGGCCTTGTCGTCGAGGGGGAGGCGCTCGAACCAACCCGACACCGGCCGCTCGCCGATGAGCTCGAGGACGCGCTCGAAGGTCGACAGCTGGGTCAGCCCGAGGGCGTCGATCTTGAGGAGGTTGAGGGCCTCAGCGTCGTACTTGTCGCACATCGCCGAGCCGGTCCTGGCGTCGACGGCGACGAAGTCGCGAACCGGCGTGGCGGTGAGGACAACGCCGGCGGCGTGCTGACTGGCGGCGGCGGGGTGGCCCTCGAGGCGATCGACGATCTTCATCTCAGGATAGGCCCGGAGCATTCGCTGGCCGGCCTCCGTCTCGACGAGGGTGTCGCCGAGCTTGGAGTCGGCGCGGCTGTCGCCCTTGCTCCGCTTGAAGAGGACGTTGGTGACGTCGTCGACCATGTTGAACGGCACCTTGAGCTCGGCGGCGACGAGGTTCAGCGCCGACCTGCCCTGGAAGGTGTTGACGTTGCCGAGGCGCGCCACGCTGTCCCTGCCGTAGCGCCGCTCGAGCTCCTCGAAGACGAGGTGGCGATGCTTGTCGGAGAAGTCGACGTCGACGTCGGGGAGGTCCGACCGGGTGGTGTCGATGAAGCGCTCGAAGACGAGGTCGAAGGGAATGGGATCGACGGTGGTGATGCCGAGGAGGTAGCAGACCAGCGAGCCGCAGCTCGAGCCGCGGGCGGGGCCGACGATCATCCTGTCGCGAGCCCAGTTGATGACGTCGGAGAGAAGGTGGAAGTAGTCGGAGAACTGCTTCTCCTCGATCAGCCGTATCTCGCGATCGAGGCGCTCGGAGTAGACGTCGCTGGCGAGATCGATGCCGAGCCTGGCGGCACCGGCGACGCAGAGCTCGCGAAGGGTGGCGTGCTTCTCGGGCGAGAACAGGGTGGCCTGACGAAGGACGGCGCGGCTCCCGTCGATGATCGCATCGCGAAGAGCCAGGGCGGCGTCCTGATCGGCGGCGTCGGCGAACCAGGCCACCGATCGCCGCCACTCGTCGTCCGACAGGATGTGGGTGGGATAGGTCTGGATCGAGCTGAAGCGAACGGCAATCCGATAGAGCTCGCGATCGGTCTCGCGAGGGTAGTAGTTGTCCGACATCGCGACGAACTCGAGGCCGCGACGCCTGGCGGCGCGATAGGTCGCGGCCGGAAGCGCCGGCGACAGGCCGACGCGGAAGTCGCCGCCGGCGGCGTGGTCGAGCAGCACCCTGGGTCCGGCGATCCTGACGACGCCGGGCATCGCCACGGCCTCGGCGTAGGTCAGGGCCGGCGCCTTTCGCTGGGTGGCGGCGTAGACGGCGTCGTGCAAGGGCCTCAGCGAGTCGACGGCGAGGAAGGTCCAGGCGTCGTACACAGGCTTCTTTGCCGCCGGGTCCGGCGTCACGTTGAGCCTGACGCCGTAGACCGGCCGGAGGCCGAGGTCCTGGCACTTCTTGGTGAACCTGACGAAGCCGAAGGTGGAGGTCTGGTCGGCGATCGGCGCCGCCGGCCAGCCCAATTCCTTGACCCGCGACAGGACGTCCGCCAGCGACCCGACGGCGACCTTGAACGAGTAACCGGTGCGGATCATCTGGTCATCCTTATCTCTGATCAAACCTCCAGGGGTCCATCAGGATAATCATCGTCGATGTTGTTGTCAACCAGCCAGGCAGCATAGTGGCGCTCCATGGCCTTGATGAAGTTGAGGGCCGGCTCGAAGTCACCGATCCTCTCCAGGCTATCGTTGGTGGTGATGCTGATCTTCATCTGACGAAGGACGTTGCCGGGGTCCTTCATCGACTCGGCCTGCCAGCCCTTGTCGAGAATGTGCTGATAGCGACGCGCCACGTTGCCGGTGAGCTGGCGGCCGTTGCTGGTAGTGGCGTGACCATTGCCGTTCTTGAAGACGACGGTCTCGCCGCCAATCATCCTTCGACTCAAGATGTCCTTGATGAAGCTGTCGTTGGCGTCGGTCGAGAGGAGGAGATGAAAGAGCTCGAGCGACGACTGATTGGCGAGCGCGCTTCTAGGTGTGATTGCCACGACTGTTCTCCATGCTTGCTAAGAATGCTTCGACGCCGATCACTTTCTTATTTTTTCCTCGACTTGTCCAGTCACAGCATGTCCCTCCTGACCAGCTCGCCGATGCAGCGAATGAGGGCGGCGACGTCGACCTTGGCCCGATGAGCCCCCTCGAACCTCATCCCCGTCAGCGCCTCGTGGAGGTCCGACAGCGTCAGCCGGTGGCCCCTCAGCCCCATCGTCTGCTCGATGGTGCACAGCAGCGGCGGCCAGACGATGGCGACGCCGGCTCGCCTGGCCTCGATGTCGATCGCCTCGCGGTCGAAGGTGGCGTTGTGAGCGACCACGACCGGCGCCGCCTCGATCATGGCCTTCAGCCGCGGCAATACCGCCCGGAACGCCGGGGCGTCGCGGACCATGACGTTGGTGATGCCGTGGCGCGACCCCGACTTCGAGTCCTCGACGATCGGCCGCGACGGCTTGACGAGCTTGTCGAACTCGTCGGCGATGACGTAGCCGCCGTCGTTTGAGAAGTCGACGAGGGCGGCGTAGACCTCTACGATCTCAGGCAGCCGGTCGTCCTTGATGGTGGCGTTGGGGATCAGGCCGGTGGTCTCGGTGTCGACGACGAGGGCGCGCCTCATGGCTTCGGCTCCTCGCGGCACTGGGCGTCGTACTCCTGGAGCATCTGGGAGTAGACGCTCAAGTCGTCGAGCGAGTCGACGTGGCCGCCGGTCTTCAGCGTTCCGGCGTAGCGGGCGAGCTTGTCGGCGAGGTGGAGGAACAGCGACAGCCGGTTCCAGTCCTCCTCCGCGGCGAGCGTGACTGGATTGGGAAAGAAGCCCTTCATCACCCGGCCGAAGTTCTTGTAGGTGTCGCCGTAGACGGCGTTGCGCTCCTTGTAGATGGCTCCGAGGTCGGCGAGGGCTTGAGGAACTGACTTAGGCATCGCCTGACTTCCTCCCTGTTGGCTGCGTCGTTGTAGATCAGGTTGCGCCCCGACGGGTGCGGCAGGAGCGTGAAGGTGGTGGCGCCGAACGTCGTCGACGCGAACCAGGGGGCGTCGTCGAGGCCGAGGGCCTGCCAGACGTCGCGACCGAGGACGATGACGCTGCGGCCGCGAAGGCGCTGCCTGAGCCTGCGCCCGACCGTCCTGGCGTGCCACGGTCGCCACTGGCGAGCGTCGACGAGGTTGATCCGCTCGAAGGTGGCCTCGTAGTCGGCGAGCGACATCCCCGACATCTGCCAGAGCCGGTGGCCGGCGTTCTTGTCCGCCGTCGGCGACAGCGGGTCGCCCTCGCGCGTAGGGTTGTTCATGCCGATGATCACGGGCCTCACTTCTTCTCCTCCAGCGCCTCTCGCAGCACCCTGGCCGCCGTCGCGACGTGGTTGCTGCTCATGAGGTGAAGCGCTCGCTTGACGGCGCCGGTGATCCGGCGAAGCGCGAGGGCGTGGTTGACGAGCTCGCGATCGGTTTCCTCCCCGACCGCGATCGCGGTCTTCAGCTTCAACCGAAGGACCTCGACCTCCGTCGTCACGTCGCCACCCGATGGAGCCCGCTGGAGCCGCGATAGTCCTCCTTCGCGGCCATCAGCTTGAGGAGCTTGAAGGCCTCGCCGACGCCCTTGACGTGGGCCTGGGCGCAGCCCTTGAGCATCACGTTGAGGCCGAAGTCCTTGTCGGTGTAGGTCACGATCGGCACTCCCTTGCCGAAGCCGTAGCCCATCTCCCATATCACGCCGAGGTCGCGATCGTCGATGACGGCGAAGATCACGTCGGCCCTCGCGATCTCCTCGCAGTTCTTCTCGAAGATCGACAGCGCGGCGGCGTCGCGCTCCTCCTGGGTCATCTTCGTCAGCACCCCGTCGACCCGCGGCGAGTAGAGGACGAGGTCGGGGATGGCGTTGACGATGCCCTCGAGCCGGACGACGAGGTCGAGCTGGGAGGGCGTGAAGAACGGTGCCGCGAGGTAGAGCCTCATCGCCATGGCGCGATCTCCTTGAGCTTGACGAGGAACTCGTTGGGGATGAAGCGCGAGTGGCCGTCGTCGAACTTCACCTCGCTGACCTCGACGCCGAGGCGAACGACCTTGCCCGGCCGGTCCCGGTCGTAGGTGGTGACGATGCGGTCGCCCTCGATGATCTTGCTGACGTTGACGACCTTCTTGGTCACTTCACACTCCTCGCGCTTCGAGATTCAAACTCTCTTGACCCACAAGACGAAGATAGCCATCCCTTCGAACATTTGCCCGATGCGAAAAATCTTCCACGTTTCTGTTCTTCAGCTGCCACTCACGAAATACCATCGAGGCCCCAACTCTTTCCTCGGAAGCGAACAAGAACCCATAGCAACATCTGCTTTCTCCACAAACCATAGTGGCGACGTGATCAAGGTTGCGTTCGGGCATGAAATCAGCTTCTTCCCATCTTGGATAATGATCCAAGATGGCCTTTGTCACCGGCAAGATGTGTCGATCCATCAATTCCATGGCGCGACGAAGTCGCCTCGCATTGCTTCCTGGAGGTGCCTTCCTGTCTGTTGTGGAAGATATTTCCTGGACATACACCTTGCGAAATGCAACCTGCGGGCAATCCAAAGAAGCCAAATATGAAAGTGACACACCAAAGCGTCCGCCCATAGAAGGCTGCGAGTCAAACAACAACCTGAGACGAGGAAGCGCCAGATCGGTCATGTCTCGCGCTTCTTTTCCTTGCACGATGATCCGCTTCACCATATGTTCAGCGTACTCCCGATCAGTGTTACTTGTCACGACGTCCTCCGCTCGGTTATGGTGATTACTTCTGCTCCTTCGGTAAGGAGCCTTCTCTTCAGAAGTCTCAGCAAATCAATGGAACGAGTAATGCTGTCCTCGATCTTGTCACGAGCCGAACTAGATATCTCGCCGCGCATAGACGCCAAGGCAGTCATCTTACGGCCATCAACCATGGCCTTGATCTTTTCCACCAATTCCTCCATCAAAATGTTGGAATACTGGCTCGGATTGATCGGGTGATGAATAGCTCGGCCAGGCTCATGTGTCGCCACTCTTCGACTGGCGCTCTGGCCGGCATCCGTCCTCATCCGCTCGTAGGCAGCGTCCGGCACCGACGCCAGCCGCCGAGCCCGGTGGGCGAGGTGCGTGTCGATGCCGGAGCTGCGAAGACTGGGCCTGTTTTCTGGCGAATCCCGTACGGTCTCGCCAGAAGAATCGCGACCTCGAAGCTGGCCTCGGGTGCCGCGACTCATCTGGCCGGTCCGGCGCGCCTCCTCCATCATCTTGCCGATCTGACGCTCGGCATCCATCTTGAGAGCAGTGGCGTTCTCGATCAAGCTCTTATCCTTCGCCCGCCTGGCATATTCCCTCAAGGCCGCTGTCTTGTCGACGATGGCCTTCACCTCCCGCAGGGTCTTGGCCTCGGCCAGCGCCTTCTTGGCAGCGTCGAAGAGCGAGATGCCGCCGCTCCCAGTAGTTTGAAGCGACCTCGTCATCGGTCGTCCTCGATCCAGTTGTCATAACGGCGCTCGGCTTCCTGGCGCGTCATCGTGGGGTGACTCAGCATCAACTCGCCGACTGCCCAGGACTTGCGCTGGGCCTCGCGTTCCTCCTTGGTCATCACGTAGTCCCTCGCCTTGGCCAGCAGTTTCTCCAGTTCAGGGCGGTCCTTCATCGGTCGATCTCCTCGAGCCAGTAGGGGTGGCGCGATCGCGCCGCCACCAGCATCGCCTCGCGCCAGGGCGCCTTGTCGATGGCGTTGATGTTGCAGAACCGCGGGCAGGGAACGCCGGGGTCGGCGCCGCTGACGCGGAGCGCGGCGTCGCCGTGGTACGGGCAGCTGCCGCCGGCGCACGGCAGCATCTCCGGGCGGAAGCCAAACTGGTCGATCAGCTTCTGCCAGGGATCGCGGCCGCTGGCGAGCGAGTCCTGGGCGAGCCAGCAGGTCCGCTTCGACAGGACGCCGTGCCAGAACTCGATCGGGGTCGCGATCTCCATCCTGATCGGGGTCTCGATGGTGAGGTCGAGGGCGTCGGGGTTGGAGATGACGCGCGAGAAGAAGTCATCGACGAAGGACAGCGGCCGATGGCGCACGATCTGAGCGCGGAGCCAGAGCGGCACCTCGAGAACCATCAGGTAGAAGCCGGCCGATGCCACCGTGTCGCGCGGCGCGATGGCTCCCTCGTGGAGGAACTTGACGCGAAGCGACTTGTCGAGGGCGACGTCGGACTTGGCGATGCTGCCGGTGAACTCGTCGATGACGCAGCGAAGCTCTTCCCGGACCATGCCGAAGCGAGCCGACAGCGACTGCGACTTGACGGCGGCGTGGCCGTCGAGATAGTCGAAGTAGTTGGTGATCTTGACGAGGTCGCGAAACGACATCCGCGTCGTCCAGGACGTGAGGGACGTGACCGGGAGGTGGCGCCGCCACTCGTCCTGGGACAGGCCTGCCGCCTTCTCGCGGTTCATCGCGGCGAACGACCGATCGTTGGCGAGCGAGATGAGGCTGATCGGTATCCTCGACGACAGCGGGTCGTCGACGTGCGACGTCCTCGCCCAGGCGACGTGGTTTCGCGGCGTGGTGAATATCTCGCGCTCGACGATGGTGAAGTCGCGGAAGTTCAGCACCGCCGACGGCAGCTCGTTGACGGGCAGGTCGAGGGTGTAGACCTCGTCCCAGGTCGCCGCCGCCGCCTGGTGGCGCGACAGCCGCCAGCCCTCGAGGGCGCGGTCGAGGCCGTCGATGGCGAGGATGTCAATTCGCACGGGGCTTCTCCTCCATCATCGTCCCGAGGATCGGCTCCTCGCGGCCCTGGGCTACGATCATGACCTGGCTGGCCTCCTCGAGGACGGACCGAAGGAAGTCGGCATCGCGACCGGAGAACTCGGTCGCCACTCGCGTCATCAGGGCGCGAAGCTGGTCGTCGGCAGTGAAGGCCTGGCGGAGCATCGCGCAGTTTCCTCGCACCACCACCTCGCCCCAGACGGTGTGAACGACGGCGAGGACGTCGGCGATCGCGACGATCAGTCCGACGGGACCGGACTTCGCCTCGGAGTGGTAGTGGGCGAGGTAGCCGGCGAAGGTGGGGAAGTCGGAGTAGAGGTTGCCGGCGATCCGCCTGACGCCCATGTCGGCGAGGTCGTCGAACATCCGCTTGGCATCGGGCGAAGAGTACTTCGTCGGCCGGGCGACGTCGCCGACGACGACCTCGTCGAGGTCGTGGATCAGGGCCTTCAAGACGACGGCGCCGACGTCGACGTGGTCGATCTCGCTGGCGAGGATAGCCGCGATCAGGCTGACGAAGCCGGTGTGCTCGAGGACCGACTCCGAGTGCGACAGCCGCTCCATGCTGAAGCGCTGGAGGTTGGCGAGCCGAGATGTCATCGTCAGCAACTTCAGGAGTTTCACGGCTCGCCCCCTGTCACATCGCGTCGGCGCTGGCCGCGACGGCGGCCTCCTCGCCCTGGTCGACCCCGACGGTCTTCTCCTTCCGGCCGAAGGCATCGGCGAGAGCCCTGCCCATGTCGTTGGCGATGTGCCAGTCGTCGATCGCCGACGAGTTGGCGAGCTTGACCGGGTTGCCGACGTCGATCACGAACCAGGTCCCGGCGTTGTTGCGCCGCTGGCTCGTCGTCAGCTTGTAGACGTGAGACCAGAGCGGGTAGCGCTTGGTGGTGCCGGGAAGGTACAGCCGCCGCGCCTTCGTCATCCAGTCCTTGGCGACGGTGTGCCCGGTCGACTTGAAGTTGATGGCGTACTCGAGGCCCTGGCCGTCGACCCAGGCGATCCCCGCCCACTGGCGATAGTGAACGACCTCGTTGCCCGACGGCATCACCAGGCGGTAGCGCTTCTCCGGCACCGCGCCGCGGGGCGGGATCGGGTCGCCGCGCTCGTCGACGATCGGGTCGCCGCTGGAGTTGACCTGGAACGGGTGCTCGGCGACGAAGCCGCCGCCGTCGTCGATCGGCTTGAACTCGAACCAGCGGTGAGCCTGGGCGCAGGGCTGAAACCAGACGCCGTCGGCGCCGCGAACCGGGGCTCCGGCGATGAGGAAGTCGCCGGCGCGAGCGCCCTCGACCTTGGCGTCGACGATCTCCGGCGACAGCGGCTGGAGGACCTTGATCTGCGGGATGATGTTGTCGAGGGCCGAGTCGCTGATGCCGGCGTCGGCGCTGCCGAGCATCTCGCGGTCGAAGTCGGAGAGCTCGGCGACCTGGCGCTTCTTGTGGTTGCCGTTGGTCGTCTGAACAGCCTTGTGGTTAGCCATTGGTCTTTCCTCTCGTTCGTGACTGTCTCACCTTGATCGGTGCCGGGCGGTAGTGGGAGTGCGTGGTCTTGACGTAGTCGCCGAACCGCTGCCAGCGGCAGCGCCTCAGCGGGTCGGCGATGTCATGCTTGTCCCAGACGTGATCGAGGACCTCCTTGATCGGCCTCGCCTGGCTCGTCACATCCCCTCACTTGATCTTCACCACCTTGCCAATCACGGCGCCGATCTCGTCGAGGGCCTGGCCGTCGAGGTCGGCGCCGCGGTCGCGGAGGTCCTTCACCGCCGCCGTCAGCGTCCCCCAGTGAACGTCGCGCGACCGCTGATAGACGACGTTGGCGTCCTCGAGGAGCTTGGCGACGCGCCTCGCCTCGGCGTCCTCGCCGCGGTTGAGCGTGACGCTGATGACGTTCTTGACGATGTCGGACAGCCCGAGGGCGTCGAGGCGGTCGAAGGCGACGCGCTTGCGGTCGTCCGGCCAGTCGGCGCGGATCACCGCCTTGCAGTAGTCGCCGAGCGACCCCGTCATCGCCGGGTGGTTGCCCTCGGCCGGGACCCCGAGCTTGGTGATCCCCTCGGTCGCGAACAGCTCCGGCAGGATGGTGTAGTCGATGTCGTTCTTCCGCTGGCGCTTGGCGCTGATCTTTTCCTCGAGGTCGGCGATCTCGAGGTCGAGGTCGCGGCGCTCGCGCATGATCCGCTTGATGCGCTCCTTGCCGTCCTCGCCGACGTCGATCGCGTCGGCGAGCATGGCGTCGTCGAAATCTGTCAATGTCAATCTCCGTTCTTCGGCTTGCGCTTCTTGTAGAAGCGCTCTCTGACGTCGTAGCCGAGAGTGCGCAGTATCTTCTTCGAGACGTGACCGCGCGAGGAACTCAGCACGTTGGCGATGGTTGGATAGGTGACCCCGTAGCGCTTGGCCATCCGGTCGCGGCTGTGACCAGAATTCTCGTGCTCGGCGCGAAGGAAGCGACGAACGTCGTTGTCGCCGATGAGGTCGGGAAGGTCGTCGGGATTGTGCTTCATGATCGGCCAGCCTACAACTGATTGCGGGAACCTGTAAAGAATTTATTTCAATTTACATCAAAAAACTAGATGGGATGGACAGCGATCGGAGACTAGAATATGCCAGGGTTGCCCTCGAGGGACGCGTGGCCGCTCCCTCGCGGAAAACATTCCTATCACAAGCAAGATGAGCCGCCGATCAGGCGGCCGGGAGAGCCATGCGATGTCAGCGATCCGCGACGCGGCCATACAATACGCCATCAATCGGAACTGGAAGATATTCCCGGCGGTCGCCGGCGGTGCCAAGAAGAGCTACAAGGCGGCGCGCCACTCCGGCGGCGCCAACTGGGGAATGACCAACGACCCCGACGTCATTCGCAGAGACTACGATCGCTGGCCGGACGCCAACGTCGGCATTCCGACTGGGGAGGTCAACGGCTTCTTCGTCGTCGAGGCCGACACGCCGGCGGCCCACAACGGCGTCGACGGGATCGCCTCGATGCGCGAGCTCCAGAGGCTCCACGGGGAGCTGCCCGACACGCTGATGGCGATGAGCCCGTCGGGCTCGACCCACTGGTACTTTCGCCATCCCGGCGAGGGCATCAAGATACAGCAGTCGGCGGGCAAGCTGGCCGCCGGCATCGACGTTCGCGGCGAGGGCGGGATGGTGATCGCACCGCCGTCGATCAGGGGCGACAGCTCCTACGTCTGGGTCAACGACCTTCCGATCGCCGACGCCCCGCAGTGGCTCCTCGATCTGGTCACCGCCAAGCCGCGCCGCACCAACGGTGCCAACGGCGGCGGTCACGAAGAGGCAGTAGTCACCGTCGACTACGACGCCATCGCCGCCGCCCTCGAGGTGATCCCCAACAACGACGTCGGCTGGGAGGACTGGAACCGGGTGGCGATGATCGTCTTCGTCGCGAGCGCCGGCACCGCGCGGGGCTTCGACCTCTTCTCGAGGTGGTCGGCGAAGTCGAACAAGCACGACGCCGACAAGGCGAGCGAGAAGTGGGAGAAGCTGCGAACGTCGCCGCCGACCGACCTGTCGGTGGCGTCGCTCTACTACCTGGCAGACCAGGCCTATCCCCGCTGGCGCCACATCACCATCGACGACTTCTACGCCTACATGCCGATGCACAACTACATCTTCGCCGCCACCGGCGACTTCTGGCCCCTGGCATCGATCGACGCCAGCCTGCCGCCGGTCGTCGTCACCGGCGACAACGGCGAGCCGAAGAAGATCAAGCCCCACTCCTGGCTCGATCGCCATCAGCCGGTCCAGCAGATGACCTGGGCGCCGGGCGAGCCCGAGCTCATCAAGGACAAGCTCGTCATCGGCGAGAGCGGCTTCAAGGCTCGGCGCGGCGCTCGCGTCTACAACCTGTACAGAGGGTGGCACCACCCGCGGGGCGAGGCGACTCGCGCCGGCCCCTGGCTCGACCTCGTCGACAAGATATTCGGAGACAACCGGCACCACGCTCTGTCCTGGCTCGCTCACCGCATCCAGCGGCCGGAGGAGAAGATCAACCACGCCCTCGTCATCGGCGGCGGCCAGGGCATCGGCAAGGACACCGTCCTGGTTCCGATCAGCCACATCGTCGGTCCCGGCAACTTCAGGGACATATCGCCTCAGCAGATCGTCAGCCCCAACAACGCCTACATGAAGAGCATCGTCTTGAAGATCAACGAGGCTCGCGACCTCGGCGAGGCAGGCCGCGGCCGGTTCGATCGCTTCAAATTCTACGAGACCATGAAGGGAGTCATAGTGACGCCGCCGAACACGCATCCGGTCAACGAGAAGCACATCAAGCAGTATGACATTATAAACGTCTGCGGCGTCATCATCACCACCAACCACAAGCAGGACGGCATCTACCTTCCGCCCGACGATCGCCGCCACTTCGTGAACTGGTGCGACCTCACCTGCGACGACTTCCACGAGACCTACTGGAATGAGATTTATGGCTGGTATCGCGACGGCGGCATCGAGCACGTCGCGGCCTACCTCGATGCCTACGACATCGCCGACTTCGATGCCAAGGCCAACCCGCCGCGGACGGAGGCCTGGGCGGCGATCGTCGACTCCAACAAGCCCTCCGAGGACATGGAGATACAGGACGCCATCGACCGGCTCAACAAGAACCTCGACGACGGCGGGAGGCTCAAGGGAGCCTTCATCGTCGACGAGCTCATTCAGCGGACCGAGTTGTCGGGGCGGCTCGACACCTGGCTCGAGGACCTCAGGAACGCGAGGGCCATCCCGCACCGCCTCGAGGAGTGCGGCTACCTTCCGATCAGGAACCCCGACCGCGCCGACGGCTACTGGTTCCTCAACGGCAGGCGGCTCCGGATGTACGTCAGCAGCACCCTGACCGAGCGCGAGAAGATGGCGGCGGCGCGGGGCTGCGCGGCCCGGATCGACGATGGCTGGCGCCCCTGAGGGGGTGAGTCCAAAAGGGGAACAAGTACAAGCAGTACAGGCCTTGCCATAAGGTTCATATTCTACACGCTATTCTATACTATTATACCTATAAAAGTGTGCATAAAAGGGAGATATAGAAGATAAAGAAAATACGGTAAAAGCCATAGGGTTATGGCAAGGCCTGTTCGGCTTGTACTGGGGGCATTCGGTGCCAATGAAACCAGAGGTTGAAAAGGGAGGAATTGATGTTCACAGTCATACATGTGGCCAAGAAAAAAGGCAGTAGCGGAGGCCTCGTGTGTCGCATTTGCGGGAGTGACCGTGGCGCCTGCCCGTCTCTCGACTACGCCGCCCTCAACAATCCGTCCGAGGGCTTCTGCGGCTGCCTGGACTATGCCATCAGCTGGCGGAACTGGCGGAAGACCAATCTTCGACTCCCGGTCGAGCTCCGGGACGCGCTGCGCGAGATCCTCGGTCACTGGAACCGGAGCGAGCCATGCCCGCCGGAACTGAGGGCGCGGGCGATGGACCTTGGCGCCCTGGTGCCGGCCGAGGTCAGGGGAACGCCAATCCCGGTGGTGGTTGGGTTGGTGAGAAGGGGGAAAGGGGGAATGGCCTGATCAACCCCTGTGTGTCATTCCCGACACAAAGGCATGTACTTCCCCAGAGTTCCGTCCTATGACATGGGCCTAGCATCAATCTTGTGAATCCGGTTTACTCACGAGCGTGGCAGCCGTGAACCCTGGATCGACCGCGCTTGACCTGGTCGCTGGCTGT
>Ga0105249_10002900_pt1 | contig 14786 bp, 10 predicted proteins | sample KBSS44metaG_FD_81522 | JGI IMG/M metagenome (GOLD analysis project Ga0105249, IMG submission 81522) | Switchgrass rhizosphere microbial communities from Kellogg Biological Station, Michigan, USA - KBS S4-4 metaG | ecosystem: Host-associated > Plants > Roots > Rhizosphere > Soil | place... | reverse complement strand
GTGATCGATGCGCTCGCCGAAGATTTCGGTCAAGGCTACCCGGACAGGTTCAGGGGGTAGCGTTACGCGCACCGTCGGCGCTTGGACAGCAGCAGCGCGCCCAGCAGGCCCATCAAGACCAGACCGAGCGACGCGGGCTCTGGCACGCTGTTGAAGCGGATGCCGACCATGGCGTCGCTGCCGAAATTGACCGAGAAGCTGCCGATCGCGACCGCGCTGGAGAAGAAGAAATCGTTATCGAAGATCTGCGCGAGCAAGCCGCCGGACGTGTCGAAAATCGACGTGATCGTAATGGCGTCGAAACCCGGCGGGCGCACGATGTCCTCGCAACAGAATTCGATGCCCAGGGAGAACACCGAGGTCGGCAGCAAGGTGCCGGGAACGACGAAGGAGCCGTTGATGATGCCGTTGAAGTCGGAAACGGTGCTCTGGTCAGCGCCCAGACACGGCACGGGAACGCCACAACCGACGTTCAGTGCGAGTGTCGGCGACGAGAGCAGCAAGCCTTTGGAGATCCACTCCGTGCCATTGACCTCGCCGTTGCCGGTGGGAACGTTGGCGCGATCTTCGAAAGTGATGAGCGTCGCGAACGCACTGTTCATCCACAGCAGCGTCAGCAACAGCAGCCCGCTCCATAGCTTGGACACGATGGCACCCTCCCCGTTGTTTCTTGGCAATCTACTCTACATCGTGGCCTCGCGGTGCCGCACGTGACAATGGCCAAACGTCTGTAGGCAGTTTTATGTCTTCCTCTTGCCGATACAGAAGGCAGCGACTCACTTCGCACTCCCGCGTCCTCGTATGAACTTGATGAGGTCGATTACTACTTTCAGAAACGCTGGCGCACCGCGCACCGGGTCTCTTTACTCGTAGCGGCAGGTGCACTCTGCAATCAGTTGAGCTCCAGTCCATTCGACGGAGCGGGTTTGTACTCGCAGCCATGCGCGAGCTCGAACTGTGGAAACACGCCGCGGTAGGTTCGGAGGGATCGAAGCGCTGCTCCTATCACGCATCGTCCGTTGCATGGTGCGTCTCGTGCCATCCCTTTCAACCTCCGCTTATCGATCATTCTTAGAGTGGGCCAGACCTACTGCGGAAAGATTACTACGGGATCGCATCCGCTTCGCGGTACGTATCGGTACGTACCGTATCTCGTTGCGCTCCGTCCCACTGGGAATCGCCGGCGAGCTCGGTCAACTCCCGGACCATCGCCTGGGCTTGGCGCGGCAACTTGTGCCGAATCGGCGCACCGACAGACAGTTTTGGACAGAAAACAGGCTATTTTGTAGAGATTAGGACATCGATCTGGATGGGGCCAGACAAGGCTGGATAGCTCGCTACTTGCCGATGCAGAAGCTCGAAAATATTCGGCCGAGCAGGTCGTCGGAAGTAAATTCGCCCGTGATCTCGGCGAGTGACCGCTGCGCCTGACGCAGTTCTTCGGCCATCAGCTCACCCGCTCGTCGCTCGAGCAGCTGTCGCCGCGCTTCCTGCAGATGCCGGTCGGCGCGCGTCAGCGCGTCGAGATGCCGGCGGCGCGCGGAGACCGTGCCCGAGTCCGCACCCTGAAATCCCATGCACTCCTTCAGATGTTCGCGCAGCAGGTCGATGCCTTCGCCGGTAATCGCGGAGACGTATAGCCGCGGCGGCTGCGACTGTTCGTAGCGCGACGTCATCGCAAGCAGGTCGATCTTGTTGATGACCAGCGTCACGGGAACATCCTGCGGCAGATTCGCGAGCTCGACCTCGGCAGGGTCGGCGCGGAGCTCGCCGTCCAGCACATATAAGATGCGGTCCGCGCGAGTCATCTCCTGGCGCGCGCGGCGGATGCCTTCTGCTTCCACGACGTCGGCTTCATCGCGAAGGCCGGCCGTGTCGGCGATGTGCAGCGGCATGCCGTCGATTGCGATGCGTTCGCGCAGCACGTCGCGCGTCGTGCCGGGAATCGCGGTGACGATTGCCGCGTCATAGCCGGCGAGACGGTTGAGCAGACTCGACTTGCCAGCGTTCGGCCGACCCGCGATGACAACGGTCATGCCCTCGCGGAGCAACGCGCCCTGACGCGCCTTCGCGGCGATCTGCGCACATAGCTCGATCGCGCCGTCGATGCGCGCACGCAGTGTCGTATCCGCGAGGAAATCGATCTCCTCTTCCGGAAAATCGATGGCCGCCTCCACGTGCATGCGCGTCTCGGTCACAGCCTCGGTCAGCGAGTTCACGGCGACTGAAAATTCGCCTTGCATCGAGCGCAGCGCTGCGCGCGCGGCCTCGACGGAACCGCTGTCGATGAGATCGGCGATGGCTTCTGCTTGCGCCAGGTCGAGTTTGTCGTTGAGAAACGCGCGGCGGGAAAACTCACCGGCTTCCGCTACTCGCGCGCCGAGCTGCAATGTGCGGGCGAGCAGCATGTCCATTACGACCGGACCGCCGTGGCCGTGCAGCTCGAGAACATCTTCGCCGGTGAAGGATGCCGGCGCGGCGAAATACAGCGCCAGGCCTTGATCGAGAGTTTGTCCGTCGGCGTCGCGAAACGGGCGGATGACGGCGCGTCGCGCCCGGGGGAGTTCGCCGAGAATTTCGCGTGCGATCGAGGCAGCGAGCGGACCGGAGACGCGGATCACGCCGATGCCGCCACGCCCGGGCGGCGTGGCGAGCGCGGCGATCGTATCGCGCATCGCGTTCACATCCTTACGTCTTCTGCTGCTCCGCTGCCACGAGCTTGTTGATGCGGTATTGCTGCGCGATCGACAGCAGCGTGTTCGTCAGCCAGTACAGCACGAGGCCGGCGGGGAACCAGGCCATCGTCACCGACATGATCACTGGCATGAACTGGAACACCTTGGCTTGCATCGGGTCGGTGCTCGGCATCGGCTGCAGCTTGAACTGCGCGAACATCGCTGCACCCATCATCAGCGGCAGGATGAAGAACGGATCGCGCGAGCTGAGGTCGTTGATCCAGCCGAGGAACGGCGCCTGTCGCATCTCGACGCTTTCCAGCAGCACGCGATAGAACGCGAAGAAGAACGGAATCTGGATCAGGATCGGCAGGCAGCCGGCGAGCGGATTGATCTTCTCGCGCTTGTACAGCTCCATCATCTGGCGGCCGAGCTGCTCGCGATCGTCCTTGTAGCGTTCCTGGATCGCTTTGATGCGCGGCGCGACGTTGCGCATCTTCGCCATCGAGCGGCCGCTCGCTGCGGTCAGCTTGTAGAACGCGAGCTTGATCAGGAACGTGACGATGATGATCGCCGCGCCCCAGTTGCGCACGAGGTCGTAGACCTTCTCGAGCAGCCAGAACAGCGGCTGCGCGATCGGCGTCAGCCAGCCATAGTCGGTGACGTGATCGAGCAGCGGTGCGGTCGCCTTCAACTGATCCTGCAGCTTCGGGCCGACGAAAAGTTTTTCCTGGAACGTCTGTGTGCCACCGGCGGGCACGACCTTGGCCGGACCGATGTACGACAGAGTGAAGTCGTTGCGAGCGTTCAGGCCGAGCTGGAACTGCGCGGTTTCCGGCGCAGGCGGCACGGCCGCGGTGACGAAGTGATGCTGAAGCGCCGCGATCCAGCCGTTCTGAATGTTCGCCTTGAAGGTGCGGTCTTCGTCCTTTTCGACGTTGAGCCGGCGATAGCCTTTGCCGTCGGAAATTGCCGGGCCGCGATATGCGTACGTTTCCACTTTGAAATACGAGCGCTCGACGTGCTCGTAGTGACGTACGATCTGCACGTACGAAGCCGCTTTCCAGTCGCCGCTGCTGGTGTTTACGACGTCGTAGCTCAGGTCGATGCGATACGTGCCGGGATAGAAGGTGTAAGTCTTCGTGACGGTGATGCCGTCCTCGCTCCACGTGAGCGGCACGACGAGCTTCGACGCGCCAGCTTGCATGCGGTACTCGTCAGCGGCGGCGTGGTACAGCGCGAGATGATTCGGCTCCGGACGTTTGTCCGCGGCACGCAAGCCCGACTGTGCGACGTAGCGCGGATCCTGAGGATTGAACAAGCGCACCGGCAGATCCGGGCGATTCTTCACCTGCGCGTACTTCAGCAGATCGGCCCGCTCGAGATCGCCGCCGCGCTTGCTGATGTCGATCGAGAGCACGTCGGTGACGACGCGCACGACGCCAGCGCTGGTCTCCGAAGTTTCGACAGCTTGCCCGGGCGCCGGCGCCGCTTTCGCTTGTGGCGCCGTGGCATTTGCAGTGTCGGACGGCAGTTCCGGCAGAGTGTCCGGCGGCGGCGTGTTCGGCGTCGCCGACTGCGTCTGCGTCGTCGCAGTGACCGGCGCGGCCTGCGGCGCGTAGTCGCGCTGCCATGCCATGTAGTTCAGATACAGCACCAAAGCCAGTGCGGCCCAGATGAAGACGCGTTGGTTATCCATGCGATGCAGGCTTTATCGAAGAGGGCGGCGGCACCGGGTCGTAACCACCGGGATGCCATGGATGACAGCGCAAGATGCGACGTGCCGCGAGATAGCTGCCGCGCACGATGCCGTGATGTTCGAGTGCTTCTTCGGCGTAACAGGAACAGCTCGGATAGAAACGACAGTTCGGTCCGAGCAACGGACTCACGAGGTAGCGATACAGACGAATCAATCCCTTCAGGACGGCGCGCATTGCTTCACTACCGTGCGCCAATGCCGCTCGAGACTGCGCGTGATCGCTGCGTTGTCCGCATCGCGCGCGCCGGAGCGCGCGTTGACGACGAGATCGACGGCAGGCAATTCATGTTGATGCTGGCGAAACGATTCCCGGACCAGACGCTTGATGCGATTGCGGCGTACCGCGTTGCCAACGATGCGGGCGGCAATCGCCAATCCAAGGCGAGGCACCGGCGCGCCGGTGTTACGCGCAAATATCGCGAAAAAAGCGTCGGCCGAGCGGCGCGCATCCCGATACACGCGATCGAATTCGGATTTTTGTCGGAGACGTTGCGCGGGTTTGAACGGTCGTGCGGGAGACAAGCCCAAGCAGACAAACGAGTGTGAGCGAACGGCGCAGCGAAGCGCGCGCAGCGGCTCAGACAGTGAGACGCTTGCGACCTTTCGCGCGGCGCCGTGCGAGAACTTGACGACCCGCTCGCGTGGCCATGCGGGCGCGAAAGCCGTGAGTGCGCTGACGGTGCAGGTTGCTAGGTTGGTATGTACGCTTCATGCGGGCGGTCGCTTAGTAAGATTGGCCTGGAAAAGTGCGCCAAAACAAGCACATGGTGGGCGCAAAGAAAGGGCGGCAAGGGTACGCAGCGCCTCCTGCAGTGTCAAGCGCGGGGAAGACTCCTGCCGTCAGAAAGATCGCGCTCGCAGGCTGTGGATAACCTCGCGTCAATCGATATAGACTCGCCCTCCTTCCGCGTAGCCCGCGCAGAACAATTCTTTGGCTTTGGCTGGAACGATAGGGGACGAAACCGTGCAGGGTTCGTTATGGCGGCGCTGTCTGACTCAACTCGAGGCGGAACTGCCGGAAGCGCAATTCAACACCTGGATTCGCCCGCTCCAGGCCGTCGAGGACGGCCGCACCCTGCGCCTGCTCGCGCCGAACCGGTTCGTGGTCGACTGGGTGAATGAGAACATCGTCGGCCGGATTTCCGAGCTCGTCGACGCCGTCGGCTCCGAGCCGGCCCCGTCGGTCGTGCTGGAGGTCGGCTCGCGTGCCTTGCCCGCCGCACCGGCCGTCTCCGTGGCGGTCCAGAACGGTCGCCCGCAGCCCAAGGATCTGCCCTCGCTCCTGGGCAGCCGACTGAACCCTGACTTCACGTTCACGAGCTTCGTCGAGGGCAAGAGCAATCAGCTGGCCCGGGCCGCGGCCGTGCAGGTCGCCGAGAATCCGGGTCGCGCTTACAACCCGCTGTTCATCTACGGCGGTGTCGGCCTCGGCAAGACGCACCTGATGCACGCGGTCGGCAACATGATCCGCAGCCGCAACGAGCGTGCGCGCGTCGCGTACGTTCACTCGGAGCGCTTCGTCGGCGACATGGTGAAGGCGCTCCAGCACAACACGATCAACGATTTCAAAACCGCGTATCGCTCGCTCGATGCGCTGATGATCGACGACATCCAGTTCTTCGCCGGCAAGGATCGTTCGCAGGAAGAGTTCTTCCACACGTTCAACGCGCTGTTCGAAGGCCAGCAGCAGATCATCCTGACGTGCGACCGTTATCCGAAAGAGGTCGAAGGCCTCGAAGAGCGGTTGAAATCGCGCTTCGGCTGGGGACTCACCGTCGCGATCGAACCGCCCGAGCTGGAAACCTGCGTCGCGATTCTGATGAGCAAGGCCGCGCAGACACGCGTGGATTTGCCGGAAGAAGTAGCGTTTTTCATCGCCAAGCGCATTCGCTCCAACGTCCGCGAGCTCGAAGGCGCGCTGCGCCGAGTGGTTGCGAACTCGCAGTTCACCGGCCGGCCGATCACGATGGATTTCGCCAAGGAAGCGCTGCGCGATCTGCTGGCGCTGCAGGATCGCCTGGTCACGATCGAGAACATCCAGAAGACCGTCGCGGAGTACTACAAGATTCGCGTCGCCGATCTGCTCTCGAAGCGCCGCAGCCGCTCGATCGCGCGGCCGCGTCAGGTCGCGATGGCGCTGGCGAAAGAACTCACGAGCCACAGCTTGCCGGAGATCGGCGATGCTTTCGGCGGACGCGACCACACGACCGTGCTGCATGCTTGTCGCGTGATCAAAGAGCTGCGGGAATCGAATACGCGCACCAGCGAAGACTACTCAAACCTGTTGAGAACCCTCGCTGGTTGACTGTGGATAGAGTGTGCAAGACCTGAGGACCGTATCGATCCACAAACAGCCCACAGCTTAAGGACATGTATCGGCGACGTTGCTGGGTACGTCGTGCTTGCCGCAAGTGGGTTGAAGGGATTAGCGAAAAGACACTTATTCACAGCGCAACGCGCTGCTCATAGTTACTACAATTCTTAAATATCAATTTCTCTAATTAAGAAGTCGGACAGGTGGAAAGATGAAGTTCAGCGCAGAGCGAGAAACGATCCTCGCGCCTTTGCAGGCAGTGATTGGTGTGGTCGAGCGGCGGCAGACGATGCCGATCCTGGCGAACGTGCTGGTGGTCGGTCGAGGCGAGCAGCTCTCGATCACGGCGACGGATCTGGAAGTGGAGCTCGTCGCCAGAACCAACGTGAGCCTGCAGCAAGCAGGTGACGTGACCCTCCCTGGACGTAAGCTGCTCGACATCGTGCGGGCATTGCCCGAGAAAACGCAGGTAACGGTGTCGATCGAGAGCGAAAAGGCGACGATCCGGTCAGGGAAAAGCCGTTTCACGCTCGCGACGCTTCCTGCTTCCGACTTTCCGACGGTCGAAGACATCCGTGCGCAGCAGACTTTGACGATCGCTCAGCCGGCATTGAAGCGCTTGCTGGATAAGACCCATTTTTCGATGGCCCAGCAGGATGTTCGCTACTATCTCAACGGCATGTTGCTAGAGTCGGATGGCAAAGTGCTGCGAACGGTAGCGACTGACGGACATCGGCTCGCTTTCTGCGAATCTGCTCTGGATAGCCAATCGTCTGCGTCCCAGCAGGTAATCGTGCCGCGCAAAGGCGTGCTCGAGCTCCAGCGCTTGCTGGGCAATGAGGGTAACGTCGAGCTAGCAATCGGCAGCAATCACGTTCGCGCGCAGATCGGTGATATTCGTTTCACTTCGAAGCTGATTGACGGCCGATTCCCGGAATATGGTCGCGTAATCCCGGCTGCGCCGCCGAAGAAGATCATGGCGGATCGCGACATCCTGCGCGCTGCGCTTCAACGCGCGGCCATCCTGTCGAACGAGAAATACCGCGGCATCAGGCTCGCAGTTAAAACCGGCGTTCTGACGCTGCAGTCTCACAATCCTGAGCAGGAGGAGGCCGAGGAGGAGTTGGAGATCGCGTACTCGGGCGAAGAACTCGAGATCGGCTTCAACGTCAATTACCTCCTGGACGCACTGGCGGCCATCGACGTCGGCCAGGTCGAGCTCGGCCTCACCGATGCCAACAGCAGCTGCCTCGTCAGCGCCAGTTCGACGCCGCAGGCCAAGTACGTCGTGATGCCCATGCGGCTCTGATCGAGCCGCCCGCGCGATGTGCTGACCACGATCGATATCGAGAATTTCCGGTGCATCCGCGCTGCCCACCTGACGCTTGATCCCCAGGCGACGGGGATCGTCGGAGAAAACGGCTCGGGTAAAACCAGCCTGCTCGAGGCGATCTACTTCCTGGCGCACGGCCGCTCGTTTCGCGCGAATCAGCGCGAGAAGCTGCTTCCTCCTCAGACCGACTTCCTGCGTGTCGTTGGGCGCGTTCAGACGGCGCGCGGCGAACTCGTCGCGGGCATCGAATACGGCAAGCAGGGCACTCGCGCGAATCTCGCCGGCCAGGGCATTTCGGGGATCGCTGAGATCGCCGAGATCCTCCCGGTTCAGGTGATCGACCCGGGCGTCCATCGCCTGATCGAAGAAGGCTCGGCCCGCCGGCGCCGGCTGCTGGACTGGGGTGTGTTCCACGTGAAACACGAATTCCTCGGCGTCTGGCGTCGCTACCAGCGGGCGCTCCAGCAGCGCAATGCCGTGCTGAGGTCGAATGGCGATGAGCAGCTACTGGCGGCGTGGGAAGGTGAGTTGGGTACGGCCGGCCATCGCGTGGACACGCTCAGGAGCGAGTACGCGTCGCAGCTGCTCCCGCACTTCGTCGGGATCGCTGAACAGCTCCTTGGCGCTCAGGGCGCCCGATTCAGCTATCGCCGAGGTTGGGCCGCGGAGCACGAGCTGGTCGCCCAGCTCATCGAATCCCGGCCTCGTGACCAACGACTTCGCACGACCACAGTCGGCGCACATCGAGCCGATGTCGCGTTCGCCTTCGAGGGCGCGCCGGCGCGCGACCGCGTTTCGCGTGGTCAGCAGAAGCTGCTCGCTGCCGCCTTCATCCTTGCCCAACTGGCGTTCCAGGCAGCACAGGGAGCGCCGCCCGCCTGCCTGATGCTCGACGATCCGGCGGCCGAGCTCGATGTGGATAATTTGGGGAAACTGCTCGCAGCCGTCTCAAAAATTCCCGCGCAACTCGTCATCACCTCGGTCCACGAAAGCGGTCTGGAAGGCGTGAAACTCGGCCGAAAGTTTCACGTGAAACAGGGCAATTTCTTATAATTCCGCACCTCATTTTCCAGGCCGAACCATGACCGATTCCGACGTTTACGACTCAAGCAAAATCAAAGTATTGAAGGGTCTCGACGCCGTCCGAAAACGGCCCGGCATGTACATCGGAGACACCGACGACGGCAGCGGTCTGCACCACATGGTGTTCGAGGTCGTCGACAACTCTGTCGATGAAGCTTTGGCCGGCTATTGCTCGCAGGTCACGGTCACCGTTCACGCGGATCAGTCCGTAACTGTCGAGGACGACGGGCGTGGAATTCCTGTGGATATCCACCCGGAGGAGGGTCGCTCGGCCGCCGAAGTCATCATGACCGTCCTGCATGCCGGCGGTAAGTTCGATGACTCTTCCTACAAAGTCTCCGGCGGTCTGCACGGTGTGGGCGTCTCGGTCGTTAACGCCCTGTCCGAATACCTGCTCCTGACCATCCACCGCGACGGCAAGCTCCATCAGCAGGAGTACCGGATGGGCGAGCCGCAGGCGCCCCTGGCGGTCATCGGCACGACCGACAAGCGCGGTACGATCATCCGTTTCAAGCCCAGCGCTACGATCTTCACCAACATCGAGTTCAACTACGACGTCCTCGCCAAGCGTCTGCGCGAGCTGTCGTTCCTGAACTCCGGCGTCCGCATCGAGTTGATCGACGAGCGGGACGACAAGCGCGAGGTCTTCCAGTACGACGGCGGAATCCGCGAGTTCGTGCGCTATCTCAACCGCAACCAGACCGCCATCCACGAAACGATCATCTGGTTCCGGACCCAGCAGGACGCGGTGACGGTCGAGCTCGGCCTCCAATGGAACGACTCGTACCAGGAGAGCATGTACGCGTATACGAACAACATCCCGCAGAAGGACGGCGGGACGCACCTGGCAGGGTTCCGTAGCGCGCTGACCCGCACGCTCAACAACTACATCGAGAAGCAGTTTGCCGCGAAGGACAAGATTCCGACCTCGGGCGAAGACGCGCGCGAGGGACTGACGGCGATCCTGTCGGTGAAGATGCCCGACCCGAAGTTCTCTTCGCAGACGAAGGACAAGCTGGTCTCGTCCGAGATCAAGGGCATCGTCGAGTCCGCCGTCGGCACCAAGCTCGACGAATTCCTGCAGGAACATCCGCAGCAGGCGAAGGCGGTCGCGTCCAAGATTCTCGAGGCTGCGCGCGCACGAGAGGCTGCACGCAAGGCGCGGGAGATGACCCGTCGCAAGGGTGCACTCGACCTCGCCGGCTTGCCCGGCAAGCTCGCCGACTGCCAGGAACGCGATCCTGCGCTGTCCGAGATGTTTCTAGTCGAGGGCGATTCCGCAGGCGGCTCCGCGAAGCAGGGCCGCGATCGACGCACGCAGGCGATCCTGCCGCTGAAGGGCAAGATCCTGAACGTCGAGAAGGCGCGCTTCGACAAGATGCTGTCGTCGGCCGAAGTAGGCACGCTCATCACTGCGCTAGGTACCGGCATCGGCGTCGATGACTTCGACCTCTCGAAGCTGCGCTACCACCGCGTGATCGTGATGACCGATGCCGACGTCGACGGCTCGCACATCCGCACGCTGCTGCTGACGTTCTTCTATCGCCAGATGCCCGCGCTCATCGAGAACGGGCACATCTACATCGCGCAGCCGCCGCTCTACAAACTGAAGAAGGGCAAGAGCGAGCACTACCTCAAGGACGAAGCCGAGCTCAACGCGATGCTGCTCAAGCAAGCGCTGGAAGACGCCGAGCTTTACGGCGACGCGTCGCAGCCGCCGATGTCCGGCGCCGCGCTCGAAACACTCGCCAAGCGCTGGATGGAAGTGGCCGCGATCCTGCGACGCTCGTCGCGTCGCTACGATCAGCGCGTCCTCGAGCAGCTGCTCTACATGCCCGAGGTAACACTCGCCGATCACGATCGCGTCGACTGGCTGACGCAGTGGGGCCGTACGCTCGAAGCGCAGCTCAACGCGCAGGACGATTCGGCGCGGCGCTATCGCGTTCGTGCGATCGGCACGACCGACGGCGGGACGCCGCGGCTGCTGGTCGCGCGCACCGAGCACGGCACGACGACTGAGAAGCACATCCATCGCGAGTTCTTCGAATCGGCCGAGTACCGCCGCATCGCCGAGTTGGGCAAGACGCTCGCGGGCCTGCTGCAGCCGGGCTCGTACGTGATGAAGGGCGACCAGCGCCAGGAAGTCACCAGCTTCAAACAGACGATCGATTGGCTGCTCGACCAGGCACGCAAAGGTCAGCTCATCCAGCGCTACAAAGGGCTGGGCGAGATGAATCCGGAGCAGCTCTGGGACACGACCATCAATCCGGCAACGCGTCGACTGATCCAGGTGCGAATCGAAGATGCACTGGCGGCGAACGACATCTTCGCGACGCTGATGGGCGACGCGGTGGAGCCGCGGCGCGAGTTCATCGAGAAGAACGCGCTCGCAGTCGCCAACCTCGACATTTAGTTTTATCAAATGATCGTGGCGAGATTCGCCACTATCAGCTGCCAATCACAAGCTTTTGGTTGATTGATTCGGCACGATCGCGGCGAGCTGATGCTCGATCCACGCGCGCACTTCGTCGTTGAGCTCGCGGGGATCACGGCCGGCGGCCTCGATGGGTGGCCCGATCACGACGCGAATCATCCCGGGCTTCTTCACCCAGCCGCGGCGCGGCCAGTAGTAACCCGCGTTGTGCGCGACCGGCACGATCTTGCAGCCGGCACGTGACGCGAGCAGCGCGCCGCTCACTCCGTACTTCCGCGTCTCGCCGACAGCGACGCGAGTGCCTTCCGGAAAGATCAGGATCCACATGCCCGCGCGCAGGCGCTGCGTTCCCTGCTCGATCACCTGAGTCACGGCAGCTGCTCCGGCTTGGCGATCGATCGCAATCGGCTTCAGGCAATGCACGGCCCAGCCGACCAGCGGGATCCACATCAGCTCGCGTTTCAGCACCCAGGATTGCGGCGGGAAGACGGCAGCCTGCGCGATCGTTTCCCACGCGGACGAGTGCTTCCACATCGAGACGTGAGCGCCGGGCGGGATGTTCTCGCGGCCTTCGATCGTGTAGCTCAGCCCGCACAGCGTTTTCAGCAGCCACAGATGAGTGCGCGCCCACGAGCGCGCAACGACGTACAACTTCGGGCTCGGCAACCAACCCAATGCGACGACAGCGACGGCATAGAGCAACGTGCCGATGAACAGGCACGTCGTGAACAGCACGGACCGCAGCAGCTGCAACTCGGTTCTCCGCTCAGCCGGGCAGTCGCGACAAGTCCGCGAACTGCAGGAACAGGCCGCGTAGCCGCAGCAACAGACCGAGCCGATTCGCGCGCACGTCCGCGTCTTCCGCCATCACCATCACCGAATCGAAGAAGCGATCGACGTCATCGCGCAGGCTCGCGAGTTGCGTGAGCGCCTGCGCATATTCACGTCGCGCGAACAACGGATTCACTGCGCGCTCCATCGAGATCACGTGCTCGAACAGTTGCCGCTCGGCGCCGTCCTGCAGTCGACTCGTATCGACCGCGCCGCTGAGATCGCCCGGCGCCTTGCGCAGGATGTTCGCGATCCGCTTGTTCGCGGCCGCGAGACTTTCGGCTTCCGACATCTTCAGGAAGCGCTCGAGCGCACGCAGCCGCAGATCCATGTCCAGGATCGATTGCGTGCGGCTCGCCACAACAGCGTCGAACATTTCCGTCGTGACCGTGCGCGTGGCGTCGCCTTCCAGATAGGAGCTGCGCAGCCGCTCGACGATATAGGTCCAGACTTCTTCGACGACTTCCGGCTTCTTTTCTACCGGCTGCGCGGCGACCGCGCTTTCGACGAGCTGCCGCAGATCGAGATCGAGCTGCCGCTCCAGAATCGTCCGCAGCACGCCGAGCGCTGCACGTCGCAGCCCGAACGGATCGCGGGTGCCTGTTGGCTTCTGCCCGATCGCGAAGATGCCCGCGAGCGTGTCGAGTTTGTCTGCAAGCGCGAGCGCGATGCCCGTGCGAGTTTCCGGAACGTGGTCGCCGGCGAAGCGCGGCCAATATTGTTCTTCGAGCGCAGCGCAGACTTCCGGCGGCTCGCCGTCGTGCTGCGCGTAGTACTTGCCCATCAATCCCTGCAGCTCGGGGAACTCGCCAACCATCAGTGTCAGCAGATCGCATTTGCTCAATTCAGCAGCGCGGCGAGCGAGAGTTGCATCGCCATCGCTCGACTCGGCGATACGTACTGCGAGACGGCCGACGCGCTCAGCTTTGTCGTGCAGCGAACCGAGCTTCGCCTGGAACGTGACGCTCTTGAGCATCGGCCGCCGCGCTTCGAGGCGCTCGCGTCGATCGCTGGTCCAGAAGAAATCGGCGTCGGCCAGGCGGGGTCGAATCACGCGCTCGTTGCCGTCGCGGACTTTGTCGGGATCGCGACTGTCGATATTGGCGACCGCGACGAATTCGTTACGCAGCGCTCCATCGGCAGTGCGCACCGGGAAATAGCGCTGGTGATCCTGCATCGTTGCGATGGGCACTTCCTGCGGCAGTTCCAGGTAGCGCGCGTCGAACCGGCCGAGCAGCGGCACAGGCCACTCCACGAGAGCGGTCACTTCATCGAGGAGCGCGTCGTCGATGACTGCCTGGCCGTTCGAGACCAGGAGTGCCTTGGCCTTGATGAGTTCGCGTCGCTCGGCGACCTCCGCCACGACGTGAGCCTTCTTCAGCGCCTCGACATACTTCGCGGGGCTCGCAATCGCCAGCGGCGCCGGCGCATGAAAGCGATGCCCTCGCGAATGCTTACCGGCGCTGACGCCAAGCATCTCGCACTCGACCACAGCCGTGCCGAACAGCATCACCGCCCAATGCACCGGCCGCACGAACTCGGTATCGCCCGCGCCCCAACGCATGCGCTTCGCAATCGGCAACGCGTCGAGCGACGCCTTGACGATGCCCGGTAGCAGCGCAGTGGTCGGTTCACCTTTCTTGGTGCCGACGAACATCAGCACGCGGCCCTTCGGCCCATCGACCTGCTGCAGCTGATCGACGCCGACTCCGCACGACGCCGCGAATCCAGCCGCGGCTTTCGTCGGCTGACCGCTCGCATCGAATGCATTCGCGACCGCGGGACCTTGGCGCTTGATCTCTTGATCCGGCTGCCGCTCGGCCAAGCCATGCACACGCACAGCAAGTCGACGCGGCGTGGCGAACCAATCGATCTCGCCATGCGCCAGGCCGGCCGAGGCCATGCCTTTCTGCACGCCGTCGGCGAGCGCTCGCGCGAGCGTGAACAAAGATTTCGGCGGCAGCTCTTCGGTGCCGAGCTCGAACAAGAAATCTCGCTTGGCCATGCGCTCAGGCTCCGCCCGCAGCGCGCTTGAGCATCGGGAAGCCGAGCGCTTCGCGGCTCGTGTAATAGGCTTCCGCGACCTGCTTGGCGAGATCGCGCACGCGCAGGATGAAGCGCTGGCGCTCGGTGACCGAGATCGCCTTGCGCGCATCGAGCAGGTTGAAAGTGTGCGAGGTCTTCAGCATCTGCTCGTATGCCGGCAGCGCCAGTCCGTTCGCTAGCAGCATGCGGCAAGTAGCCTCGTGGTCGTCGAAGTGCCGGAACAGCTGCGCAGTGTCGGCCAGCTCGAAGTTGTACTTGGACTGTTCGACTTCATTCTGGTGATAGACGTCGCCGTAGGTGACGCGCCCGAG
>Ga0105249_10002895_pt1 | contig 14804 bp, 9 predicted proteins | sample KBSS44metaG_FD_81522 | JGI IMG/M metagenome (GOLD analysis project Ga0105249, IMG submission 81522) | Switchgrass rhizosphere microbial communities from Kellogg Biological Station, Michigan, USA - KBS S4-4 metaG | ecosystem: Host-associated > Plants > Roots > Rhizosphere > Soil | place... | reverse complement strand
CATTTTTTAATATCTTAGTGATAAAATAGAAAAAAATTAATGAAGCCATTAAAAATTGAATTTTTCATCTTCCTAAAATATCTCTTCTTTGATTAACTAATATCCTTTGATTGCTCATCGAAAATCTTAACCCACCGAGACTCTTTTTTTCAAAAAAAGCAATTTATTCTCACTTAAAATGTAATTCATTTCATCAATAAAAAAAACATAAGCATAAATTCAGTCAAATGCATTTTTTCAAAATGGATCACATTTCCATAAAATTGCTCACCGTTTAAATCTAAATACTTCAATCATTGAATCAATCTCTTTAAAAGCTTCCAGTTCGAACTAATTCCACAATGATCAAAAAATAATTTATTCAGCAGGCTCTAACTCATATTGGATTTACTAAGAAAAAAATCAATTTCATCAAGAGCCCTACTGGTAACCAAAACCAGTTTAAAGGCTATACAGATACTCCATTTTTTAATGAATTCGATGAGATAGTCATTAAAGCTGAACAAGCAAAAAATCATTGGTCTCCTTTGAGAATACAATCAAAATCAAAACTTATTTTAAGAGATGTGTCCTAAAAATCTCAGTCTCTACTTATTTTCAATAGGAAGTGAGCTCTTAATCTAAAGCAATCTGGAAAAGGATTTATAAAAATCCTTAAAAATTTATGAAATAGCTAAAATTTGTTATTTTTTTTCTTGAACCATTGCTTGAAAAATTGAAAATGATACATTCCAAAAAATAAAAAATAATTTAAATAAAGAGCGATAAAAAATCCTCGTTGTTTCCAACTTCCTAATAAGCATTCAAGAATAGCGTAGACAATACTAAGCCAGCCTATCCATTTTAATTTTGCTGGAATAAAGAAAAAAATACTGACTTCATATTCTGGATAAAGAGTGGCTAAAGCTAAAAGCAAAGTAGATTCAAAATATCTTACATGAAAAATAGGATAATCAACTCCGAGGGCATAAAAAAGTGTGAATAGAAGAGAAATCAAGGTGTAAAGAGTAATTTTAAAAGAACCTAATTCTCTTTCTAAAGTATTAAACAAAAAGTAAGCAAACCATATTGCAATGAGCTCCCAAAAAAAATCAGTACTCAATGGCAATGCTAAAAACGTAATTAGACGCCAAATCTCTCCTTTCCATACTGCAGATGGGATTAAAGCTAGTCTTTCAAGCCATATAGGATCTGCAGATACCATTAAAAATCCTAATACTTGAAGAGTCACAAACAAAATTCCAATGGAAGGAACAGCCAACCATCCTAACTTTCTTTCTAAGACATCTAACCATTTTGGCATTTGATCAATATTCACTCGATTTACTCCTTTTCATACGCAAAAAAAATAGATTGAAAAAGTACTCTTCGATGTTCATAAAAATGAGCTAAAAATTGTTAACTCATGTACTCAGGCTTGGAAATTTCTTGCGGAGCAATAAATTGCGAAAAATTTTTTGTACTCTTTTTTTTCAATTCAAGTTCCTGGAAAAAAGTCTTTGCTTCTTTTTTTCGCAAGTAACGGGCAATTCCTAAATCAATTAATTGAGTTAAAAGCTCTGTATATGAAATGCCTGAAAATTCCCAAAGTTTAGGATACATACTAATGGGAGTAAATCCAGGAATGGTGTTCACTTCATTAACAAAAAGCTCCCCTGTTTCTTGATGTAGTAAAAAATCAACCCTCGCCATTCCTGAGCATCCTAATATATGAAATACCTCAATTGCTTTCTGTTGAATTTCATGAATTTGAATTTCAGTTAATTCTGCAGGGATACTCAAAGTTGCTCCATTTGGATCCAAATATTTCGCTGAATAATCATAAAACTCATAATTAGGAGAAACTATAATTTCTCCAGGAATACTCGCTAAAGCTTTTTCCCCCCATATTTGATTTTCTAAAACTGAAACTTCTATTTCTCGTGCAGGAATAAAAGTTTCAACTAAAATTTTATTCCCATATTGTAATGCGTTTAGCAGTGCATTTTTTAATTCTTCTTTTTTTTTAACTTTGCTATTTCCTATACTTGAACCTGAACATGCATTTTTAATCAATAAGGGAAATTTTAAAGAATCATGAAATTTTTGAATCCATGAATCAACTTTTTTCGGAACTAATTGAATACAAAAACCTGGAACTCCCAGGATCTTTGCCTGGAACAAACATCGCTTAGTCACCTCCTTATCCATCCCAATAGCGCTGGATAAAACTCCTGGACCCACATAAGCTACATCAGCAAGTTCTAAATAACCTTGAAGACATCCATCTTCGTATAAAGGCCCATGAGTCATTGGAAAAATAATATCAACTGGTTGAGCTACTGTATGGTCTTGGAAAATTAAATTTTTTCTAGTGTCTTTTTGATAAATTGGCAAATGCACTTCCTGAAGTGTATCAAAAGAAGAAAAATTCTCTAAGGTAATATTCTCCTGCTGGAGTGGATTAAGGTGCCATTTTCCTTGCAGGTCAATTAACACTGCACTCACCTTGAATCGATTTCGATCTAAATGCTGGATAATTGAGAGGGCTGACTTTAAAGAAACTGCATGTTCTATAGACTTCCCTCCACATAAAACTAATACATTTAATTTTTTCCTCATTTTATACTTATATAATTATCTCAGTCTTTTTAAAAATAAAATTTTACCTAATCCAAATTTTTGAAGGCCTTTTTTAATTCAGATTGACTTTTTCTCCTATGACTCATAAGTTAAAAATAATCATTAAAAATTAATATAAAGTTCCAGAATTGATTTTTTTCATTAATTTGCTATTAACTGAATATCCTTGTTTTAAAAGAGGTCATTATTAATCAAGTTCTTTTAAAACTGAAACCTCATCCTTCCAAGACGCTTTTAGATGCTGTCAAATCTAAAAGTCAAGTGATTAACTTAGGGATCAGCATTCCAGATTTTGGACCTCCTTTGTTATTTAAACAACGACTGCAGGAACTTCTCGCTCTTCATGTTTCTTTCAGTGAATATGATTGTTATGCAGATTCTAGAGGATTATACGCCCTCAGAAATGCTATTACTAATAGGTATTTCAAAAAGTATGGAATAGCTCTGAATGCTGAAAAAGAAATTTTAATTACTCATGGAGCTGTTGAAGCCATTTGGTTAACTGTATTTAGTACCACTAATCCAGGCGATGAAGTTTTAATACCTGATCCTTCTTATATGATTTATGAATCCATTGTTAAAGCTTGTGGAAGAATTGCTATCAAAATTCCTACCTATGCTGAAAATGGATTTGTCCTTTCTCCCAATGATCTCAAAAAAGCCATTACAAAACGCTCTAAATTATTATTGTTAGATTCTCCTGTCAATCCTACCGGTGTAGTTTATAGCAAAATCCTTCTCCAAGAAATTATCCAGGTAGTCAGTGCAGCCGAGCTTTATATCATGCATGATGAAGTTTTCGATGATTTTACTTATAAAGGCGATTTTACACCTCTGATTCAATTCGATTCTTACAAAGAAAAAATCATTATGGTCAATAGTTTTTCAAAACGTTTTGGTATGACAGGATGGAGAATAGGTTGGTTAGTGGCTTGCAGTCAATTGACTGAGCAAATTTTAAAAGTCCATACCTTTACTCATCTTGCAATGAATCATATGGTTCAAAGAGCTTTAGCAGATGTAGTCAATTCTGAGTCTATAGAAAATGAAATTCATGCTAATAAGAATAAAATTCATCATCAAGCACTTGAATGCATTCGAGATTTGAATAAAATTTTTGGATTTCATTTCTTAAATTTGGATATTCAAGCAGGAATGTATATTTTTCCCGAAATCAAAAGTCTATGTAAAAAGTTTATTCCCCATGCGGATTCAAAAAAAGATAGAAGTACTGCCGTAGCAAAATTTTTGCTAGAAAAATTTAAAATTGCAGTAGTACCTGGTTCAGCTTTTGGTCAACAAGGAGTAGACTATATTCGTATTTCTATTGCAACTTCTTATGAAAAACTTCAAGAAACAGTATATCGCTTAACCCAAGGACTAGGGCTTAAATAAACTAATTAAATTAATTTTATTTAAAAATAAAAACCTTAGACCGATGAGAAATAAGTAAGAAAAATAAATTATTATCTTCGAATCCTTGGGAGGGAGGGTATGAGCATTAGTAATAGTATTAATACCAATATTCCCTCTCTGACTGCACAACGTTATCTAGGTATCAATCAAGAAAACCAAAAAAATACATTTGATCGTTTATCTTCTGGCTCAAGAATTAATAAATCTGCAGATGATGGAGCAGGATTAGCAATGAGTGAAAAATTGAAAGCAGATATTTTGAGTATGCATCAAGCGATTCGAAATGCCAATGATGGGGTTAGTTTAATTCAAGTTGCTGAAGGTGCTATGAATGAAGTGGGACATATTTTAACGCGTATTCGAGAACTATGTGTTCAAGCTGCCTCAGATACTATTGGAAAATTAGAAAGGGAATTTTCAGATAAGGAAGTCCAAGAATTAAAAAATGAAATCAACCGAATTGCCTACTCTACTGAATATGATGGTATTAAACTTTTAGATGGAAGTGTTCCACCTCTTGAAATTCAAATAGGCATTAAAAATAACCCTGATACAGATCGTATTGTATTTGATTTTCAAAATCTCAAAATTACTGTCAATGCTTTGGGCTTAGAAGATACTGCTACAAAATTAAAAACAGAAGCACAACAAAGTTTAGAACTCGTGGATCAAGCAATTCTCAACCTAAATGAAAATAGAACAACTTTAGGTGCACTTCAAAATCGACTGCAATCTGTCATCAATAATTTAAGAATTTACACAGAGAATTTAATCTCTGCAAATAGTCGCATTCGAGATACTGATATGGCTACTGAAGTTTCTGAAATGATCAAGTCAAATATCTTAACTCAATTTGGTTTTAATGTTCTGAGTCATGCAAATGCCTTACCCCAACTCTTTCTTCATCTTCTTAAATAAACTGATGCTGTCATCAAATATTTCCATCACGTCTTTTTATTCCTATTCCATAACCAAATTTTAAAAAATGTAGCATTTTAATATTCTGAAACAGCCTAAACCCTTTTCATTAAAGTGGAATTATGATTTGCTTTTATAAAATCTAGGTTAAGCCATCAGCTTCTCTTTTTCATTTATTCTATTTTAAATGCTTAAACTTAACATTTTAATATGGGGAAAAAACTATTCCCCTCATTTTTCCTCACTCTTTGACTGTTTTTGAAGCTCTTCTAGAAAGCATCGAGCTTTTTCATTCATGAATAATTCTGTATTCAATTTTTCTTCAAAAAGTTTGATATATGCAACTGCCAAAGAATATAAAAGTGATTCTTTGCTGACTAAATTATATATTCTTTCTAATTTCCTAGTCTCCAATTTAAGTTCTTGAATTTCCTCATGCACTTCTAAGGCTAACTCATGGAAATCACTCAATATTTCATCCTCTGTTTCACGAAGCTTTATAGTATTCTCTGCATTTTGGATAAAAGTTTTAACGCTGCGTTTTATAAGTTCTCTCCCTAGTCTGAATAAGAGATCCTCTATTTCCTCGATAGATAACTTCCCTAATTGTTCCAATTTGAGAGTCCTCTTTTGAGTATTTGACGGAGTTTCTAATTTTGGTGATGGCACAAAAGGGGTGATTTTTTTCAAATTAGGCTGAGGTTGGTTTTTATCAGATGAAGTAAGTTTACAACCTTTCCAACCAACTAATAGAAAAAAATATAAAAGAAGCCAAACTTTCATTCCTAAAAATCCTGGTATGATCAAAATGTAATTTTAAAATGACATTATCAATATTTGATAATTTTAAATTCAATAAAAACTGTTCTCCCCTCACTTCAAACACTAATTCAATCTAAAGATAGCTGATTGATATATAAAGTCAACTTATTTAATTTGGAAAATTTATAAAACGAATTTTATAAATTTTCCATTTCTTTTACAAAGTCATCTATTATTGATGGATTTTTTTAATTTGATCCTCTTCCAGATACCCAATAAATTTTCTTACATCTTTAATGAAACCTTTTTCATCATTTTCCTTATATAGCTGTCTGTTTATTTCCTGAAACAAACTCTTGTAAAAATCATAGCTTTTATCAAAAGGAATCCGATTTTTCATGTCTTCAAGTATTACTTTTATTACAAGACCTTTGTTTACATTCTTTGGGAGCGGTATAACCTCTGTGGACTCTTTCGTTAAGGTTGAAAAATTACCCCATACATTTTTCATCCATTCTTTTAATTTATATTTATGTTTTTGAAGAATAAATTTTTCAATATTAGTCACTAACTTTTTTACTCTAAGTGAAAATTCATTTCCATTTTTTCCACCTTCCTTAATTGCACCGATTACATCTATTGCGTTTATTAATAATTTTCCTCCTTGAATCTTTCCTCCTTCAACTTCATCATAAGCTTTGTATTTCTTCAAAGCAGTCTCATAGTATTTTCGTTTAATTATTTGATTAATTTTACTGAATAATTTTTCGTAAATGGAATCATTATTATTTTCACATTTTTCACTAATGGTCCGTGCCATCAGCTCAACAACTATTTCTATTAAAGCTTCTACCTCTTTTAGATTTTTTAGATCTTCAAAGTGATCTAAAAAAGTCTCTTTTTTGTGAAGTACTTTGATAACCCACCTTATCAATTTTTTATTAAATTTATCAAGCGAGATATCAAAAACAATATGTTCTTTATTTTGTTCTTCATCTAAATCTTTTTTTAATACTAATTCAATTTCCAAGTTTTTGAAGAATGAAGATAATCCAATCACTTCTGAAATTTTACTACTGTTTGCACCTTCATAGTGACTATTACCTTGGCTAATATCTTTAGTAAAAGATTTTTTAATACTACTTTTCAATGCTTTTACTAATTCATTTATCTCCTCTGTTTTTTTATTTCGTTTTTTAAGTTGACATGTTTCTTGAAGCTCTGGATTGATTACACTTCTCACATCACTAATCATATTTTTTCTTTTCCCATAGAGCTGTCTATTTACTTCCTGAAATAAACTCTCGTAAAAACTATCATCACCCCTTTTAAAATGAATCCGATTTTTCATATTTTCAAATATTACTTTTATTAAAAGATCTTTATCCGTATCTAACGGGAGTTTTATATCCTGTAATAACTTGGATTTTCGACAGAATGCTGTATATACTTCATCTATCCATTTTTTTAAAATTTCTTTAGAAAAAGATTTTTTAATGTTATCTTCCAATTTTTTCACCAAATCATTTACTGTCATAGTTTGAATTTCTTGTCTTTGCTTCTTTCCTTGAGGCATTGCATCAATTGCCTTTATTAAATCCATGACCATACTTGTTTTATTATTTTTATACAGCTGTCCATTTACTTGATTGAATATTGTGATGTAAAATTCACAATGCTCTTCTTCAAAAACATTAATATTGCTGCATACTTGTTTCTCAATATTGGTTGCTGCTACTGCTTTCATATGTTCAAATATTACTTTTATTAAAAGATCTTTATTTGTATTCTCTGGGATTTGTATAATCTGTGGAGATTTTGGCATTAAAGTTGAAAATTTATTCCATGCATTGCTCATCCATTCCTCTAACTCATATTTATTTTTTTGAAGAATAAATTTTTTAATATTAGCCACTAATTCTTCTATTTTAATGGAAAATTCATTTCCATTTTTTTCACTTTCCCTAATTGCATTGATTACATTCATTGCGTTTATAAATAATCTTCCTTCTTGAATCTCTTCTCCTTCAACTTCATTAGTATAGCTTTTGCATTTTTCCCAAGCAATCTTGTAATGCTCCTCTAAAATTTTTTCATTCATTTCCTTGAATAATTCTTCATAGGTGGAATATTGAGTAGTTTCATCTTCTTCTTCTTCACTCATGTCCAGCGCTATAAACTCAATTACTATTCCTATTAAAACCTTTACCTCTTCTAAATTTTTTAATAAATTTTCAGAATGATCTGAAGTAGTTTGTTCTTCGTAAAGTACTTCGATGACCCATTTTATTAATTTTCGACTAACACCATTAGATGAAATATTAAAAATAATATGTTCTCTCTTTAGTGCTTCCTCTAATACTGATGAAAAAAAATCACCCTCAGAATCTTCTTCTAATGTCGATTTAACCTGTTTATCAGTACTATATCCATCACTATCATTGTTTACTGCCTCACCTTCTTCTATTAATGCTTTTATTAACGAGATGAAATGATCCTCCTTTTCTAATGTTAATCTAACCTTTTTAATTAATCCTTCCATTAATGCATTTCCGCTCTCGTTTTTTCTATCTGATAAGAATTTAGGTAGCAAATTTTTAGATACTTCTTCTATTACATCTATTGCTCCTATAATTAAACTTTCCGGACTATATTCTTTACAATTTTCATATTGACTTCTGATAGAGTTATATTCTTTGTCTCCTTTTACTTTTTTCACCTGACTGAATAGTATTCTGTATGGCATTAGGTATGATGAAAAAGAGGAAATTTTTAAATCACTTTTGAAATCTTCGGCTATTTTTGCAATTATGGTTTTTATTAAAAGCTCTGTACTCTTCTTCCTAAGTAGGTCAAATAATTCCTGAGCTCCACTCTTATATTCCGTTATTATCCAATTTATTAATTCTTTATCAGCATTAGTTTTAAAAAGTTTTAAGAAAGCGCATTGAATCAAATCAGCCTGTGATGGAATTGGAATTCGCTGAGACTGCAAATTATTTTGAACTTTGTGGTTTGGGGAGAGCGGTTTACTGGCGAAATTAAGTTTTTTTGAAGTGCCTGATACCGAAGAACCTACTCTTTCTGTAAGTGAACTTCCTTGAGAATCTATAGAATTCGGGTTGACTACAACTACATTTGTCGCTCTTGTTAGGTTAATTTTACTACTACTCAAATCAAACAGCTTTTTTTGGCTAGAAGGCAATTGTCTAAATGGTTGAAGGGAATTCTCTGGAGAACTAGTATTATGATGACCCCCAGGAGAAGAAGCGGACGAGCCCGATTTTCTTCCACCTGAACTGCCTTGGCTAGAGTGAGAAGAGGATAAATTCGATTCATTTTCACATTTACATCCCGATTCATTACCTGCAAATATAGTGAATAAAATAAAACTTAAAAAAATGATCCTTTTGAAAGGAGAGAGTGAACTTTTCATAAACATGACTTATAGCATAATAAAATAAATCAATCAACTAAAATTAAAAATTTTAAAAATCCCTTAAGGGAAGCTTCAAATAGAAATATTTTTTCAAAAAATTGATAAAATAGAGGATATTTTAATGAAACATTGCATTTTTTCTCTCATGCCAACTGAAAGTCCTTCATAAAAATTGGATCAAAAAGCTTGAGATATTATCAGTCCACTGAATCTTCCTGATATTAGAGAATCAATGGATTGAAGAGCTTTCTCTTGATTTTTGGACTAGATTCCATTTCCATGATGAAATCAGGTGTTCTTAAACCCAAGGTAATTTTTCTCATTTGTCCAATTCAAAATCAATTTTTTTTCCTCAGCAACTCTTCCTTCTAAAAAACCTGTGTCTGTACATAATGGATCATTCTATGAATTTCATCACTCTTTATGAAAAACATCTCTACCCTGACAAAAAGTTCCTAGAATTGAAAAAAAGGACAGAAAATAAGAAAAAAGCACATTTAAGCCTTCTTATTGAAGAGTGATACTGAACCAGCATTTTTCAATCAGAGCATGAACTTTCCTTTGATCAAAATCCGTTCAATTTTTAACTCAACCCTCATTTTGAAGCTCCACATTTTCAGAAAAATCATTCCCTGGATTCCACTAAAGTACTGACTTCATTGGATCCGGTAATCCAACTTGTTCATGAAGTCTTTTTCTTAATTTTTTTCATGGGGGAAAAAATAGGTTTCACTGATATCCTTGATTTCCAAAGTCTATCACATCATAGTCAAAAACTGAATTTTTTATGTCTTTTGGGGATTCACCATTTCCAAATTTTTTTTTACTGATGCACAATTTCAAAATCTAAATACCGATTAAAAATTAGTGCTGCTGAAAATCTCCATTATCAATTTCCACTTATTAATTTTCCTATATGTTCATTGATCATTTAATTTTCTTCTTTTTCATATATTAATAAAATGACTTACTTCCTATTTTTTATCTTTGAAATTTTTATTTATCTCCTAAAATCATTTTTTGTATGAATTAAAACTACAAAAAAATGCCTTTCCCCAATTTTTCAAGCGTTGTTTTTATTAAAATTTCCTTATCTATGTTTAAAAACTTAAAATCCCACTCGATATTCATGAAATGAACTATACTGCAAATTTCCATCTCTATTGTCATCATCATTTTTTTTCAGTTTGAATATAAACATTCAATTTTTTTGATGAATATGTCTACTGTCTTCATCACTTGAATCATGCTAATATAAAAAAATTCTTTTTTTCTTGAAACTGAAACTTTAAATACTTACAAGTGATCAGATCACATTCTTGAAATAAAATCTTTTCATAACACTTATTGATAACGTTTTTTAACCATTGTAAAATTCAAAAATATCTTATTTTTTTCTATAATTGTCTTCATGTTACTAATAACTATCTTCACTAAAAATTCTTGTTTATATTCTGCAGGAAAGTAGACTGAAATTTTTCTCTGCTAAGGACTTTGACTACCTCATCCATGATTTTTAAATTCAATCTTAGTCACTTTTTAATTGCACGACTACCCATCAGCGCTTGCATACAATCTTTGTACTTACCAAAATGTATTACTTCGATTACCTTCATTCACCTTCCATCAAATTTTCTAAATTGCTTGCTTCATGCTGGTTTTGACCATATTTATTTGTGATAACCTCGTATTCTTCATAGATAAGGTTTTCATCCACCTCCTAAGTTTGATATCTTTCACTATTTCTGCCAGCACTATTTTTATTCAATGTTCTTCTGAGGTCATTTTTCACTCTTACCTTTGTATGTCTATTTTACCCAATCTATTCATTCTTTCTCCTCTTCATCCACAAATTCCAAAAAATTGGTGAAGCAGATCTCAAATTGAATGACCTGGAGGGAATGAAGAGAATGAATTACTCCTAGTTTGCACCCTGTTTTTTTCCTTTGTTCCTTCCATGCCTTACTAACAATTTTTCCTTCATTAGAAGACTGAGACTGCCCTCCACCTGAGCTTCCTTGGCTAGAGTGATGATGACTTTAAATGATTTTTATCCACATCTCGATTCTTTACCCGTAAATAAGGTGAATAAAATAAAACTAAAAAAAATGATCTTTTTAAAGAAGAAAATAAACTTCTCATAAACATGATTACAGCTAAACTAAGATAAAAAGAAAGAATTTTCATTTTAACGGATAAAGGTAGTAAAATATTGCATTTTTATCTTCCTTGCCTAGGACTATTTTAGGAAAATTTTAATGCATTATTTTCAATAGCGATCTTCTTTCAATTCATTCTTTCTGCATTTTTACTAAACTTTCCAATGGGCTAAACCTTGAATTTTTCAGTCATTCATTGATGAAAATTGCTCATATGACCTTAAAAATAATATTTCTTAACATAGTTCATAGAATCCCAATTGTTCAGCTGATTAGTCTCAGCTTATTTTATTGTCACTAACTTCATTTACAGATGACATCACACTTACTTTTCTTCGATACACAATTTTTCTAATCTTCAACGGTTATTCTTCGCTCTGGCCTTCATCATTTTCTTGAGAATTCCATTTATCTCTTATTTCTCTTAACAAGTCATCTATCGTTGATAGGTCCTCTCCGATTTGTTCTAATCTTGGATAAATTTCTTTAACTACACTTCTTACATCATTAATGAGATCTTCTTGATTATTTTTATATAAAATTTCACTTTCATTCACTTTATTGAATAGTTCGACGAAAAATCCAAAATAAATCGAATCTTCTGCGAAATTTTTCATGCATTCAAGCATGACTTCTATTAAAAGTTTTTTATTTGTATTCTCCGGGAGTGCTAATGTCATCTCTTCTAAGGACTCTCCTATTGGATAATGCTTTTTCCATAATTCGACTATCCATTTTTCTAAAGATTCTTTCTCAGAAAGAAATGTTTCAACATCATTTTCTAGTTTCGACACGAAGTCATCCTCAGAAAAAAATGTTTCAATATCATTTTCCAGTTCTGACACTAAGTCATCTATCGTCGTTGGGGCTTCTACAGTTTGGTCTCCATTTAAATATATTTCATTGCTTATCTTTTTTACGTCATTAATAAGATTTTTTGAATTACTTTCACTATTTTTATTATACAACCAATTATTTACACTACAAAATAGATCGACGAAAAATTCATAGCGTGCTTTTTCAGAAAGACCTTTTTTTTCCCACTCGATATAGGGGTCTGCTAATTCCTTCATTTTTTCCAGTATTGCTTTTATTAAAATTTCTTTATTTGCACTTGGCAGAAAATTCGAATCTAATAAATAGACTTTCCATTGGTAATCTATCTCATTTTTCAACATAACAATTGATGTAGACTCATCGCTATAAGAGAAATCTTCCTGAAAAAAACCATTATTACTCAGCTCTAATTTATCATTTTTACTAGTTTCTTTAAATTGGTCATTTATCCAATTTCCCAACATAGAATTTTGTGCAAAATCATTATTACTCAACTCTGATTTATCATTTTTATTCATTCCTTTAAATTCCATAATTTTATCTTTCAATTCATTCACTAAGACATTTATTTTCGTTGTGGTTTCTTTTATTTGATACTCTTTTTTAAGCCTATTATTTATTTTTTTACGCAAATTTTCACTCACTTCATTGGTCAGCTCTGAGTCGTCATTTTTACTATTCTTTTTAAAAAGAAATCCTTTTAAATTATTAAAATTAAATAAGCCAGCTTCCGCTGTAGTTTCTTTTTTTTTATGCCTTTTTTGAAGAATATCGTTTATATCTTCGAATAGCATGACGTAAAAACCATGAAAAACACGAAAAGCATCAACATCATTATTATTGTTCTCTGCTTTCATGAGGTCTTCCACCCATTTTTGCATTTTTTCGATTATTACTTGTATTGAAAATTTTATCTTCGCCTCCCCTATATCCTGCAAAAAATTTGGACCACATTCTTGAAAATATTCCAATCGTTTATTTATCCATCCATCCGCATCCTCTGGATCTTTTACTAACCCCAGGTTAATGTTAACTTCGTTATGTGAAGGTAGTTCCTTCTCACTCTGAATCGATGACGACTCATCATCTTCAACTTCAAATATTTTTGTTCCTTCTGAGCTCTGAGTCGATAACGGGTTGTCACCTTCCTGAGAAGAATTTTGAACTGTTCCTACTTTAGTTTCGACTGTTCCTTCTGAACTAATTTCTAGTTCTGAATTAGGAAATTTGGATTGCTTTCTACTTGAATTTCCTTGACCTGAGTTAGAGAATGGTAATGGTGATTTTGATTCATTGCTCTGAGTCGATAACGGGTTATCACCTTCCTGAGAAGAATTTTGAACTGTTCCTACTTTAGTTTCGACTGTTCCTTCTGAACTAGTTTTTAGTTCCGAATTAGGAAATTTGGATTGCTTTCTACTTGAATTTCCTTGACCTGAGTTAGAGGATGGTAATGGTGATTTTGATTCATTTCCACATCCTGAACCTTCACCAGCAAATATAATTAATAAAATAAAACTTAAAAAAATTATTTTTTTTAGAGAAGAGAATAAGTCTTTCATGAGGATGACTTATAGCATAATAGAATAAATTAATTAACTAAGATTTAAAACTTTATGAATCATTTGATAGAAGCTAAAAAAACTCTAGAAATAGGTCATTTTATTTAAATAAGTCTTTAATTTTTTAAAGGTTTTTATAAATACTAAAAACTGAATTTTTTTTACTTTTTCAAAGCAAATTTGAGTATTATCATGATTCATTTCTTAAGTTTTCATTTAAAACTTCTTTATTTGCTACGAAGATCAGTCATTTTTTGTTAATTAAGCGATAACGACTATTCAAAAAACGATGATTAAGAAAAATTCACAAAGAATTTTGATAACCAAATTAGATCCTTCACTAGTTTTCAATATTTTTTTCAGTTTCCTTTTTTGATCTCATAAGGCTGACCTTGATGATCTTAGAATGTGTTAATCATCATGAAATCCATGTGAAACTCGAATTGAAAATTTCTAGATAGATTTTTCAGTCATCGGAGAACTCATTTTGCAAACTATTTGACTCAAATGATGAACATTACTAAAATATGATCCATTTTGAAAAAATGGATTAGAGTTGCATTTTTTTTGATGTAGTCAATATTAATTTTGCTTCAGGAAACTTTCAATAATATCTATGATTCATAGAATGACAAATTATCTCATTCAGTCTATTAGTATAGGTTCATCTTCATGTCTCACTTTTTTAAATTTTCAGAAATAAATTTTTTGATGATATCATCTTCTATTTCTTTCACGAAGTCATCTATTGTCAATGATGATTTTTTACGTTTGATCTTCTTCTGAATACCCAATTCATTTTTTTACATCTTTAATGAAATTTTTTTCATTATGTTTATTATACAGCTTTTTACTTACTTTTTTGAATAGCATGACGTAAAACAAAACCCATTTCTAAAAAAATTAATATTACTCTTTTCTTCCATAATAAAGGCGTTCATCTTCGTTAACATGCTTATTTTTTTGAGAACTTTGAATAGGCTTCTTATGCTATTGCTACCCATTTTTTAATTCATTCGCTTCCTACACCAATTTTTCTCCTGATTCATTTACTATTCATTCTCAGGATCCTTTTTTAATACTCATTTT
>Ga0105249_10002891_pt1 | contig 14813 bp, 12 predicted proteins | sample KBSS44metaG_FD_81522 | JGI IMG/M metagenome (GOLD analysis project Ga0105249, IMG submission 81522) | Switchgrass rhizosphere microbial communities from Kellogg Biological Station, Michigan, USA - KBS S4-4 metaG | ecosystem: Host-associated > Plants > Roots > Rhizosphere > Soil | place... | reverse complement strand
TGCGCGATCCTGTCGCAGGCTGAGCTCGCCGAGCTTCGTCGCATCGAGGACGTCGTGCGGATGGGGCATGTGCAGTCGGTCGAGGCGGGCCGCGTCACGCTCGAAGACGGTGTGCGCGAGATCGACGGGACGGCGCTGTATATCGACTGCACCGCAGATGGTTTCGCGCATCGCGAGCCGACACCGGTGTTCAGCGACAGCCATATATCGCTACAGGCGGTGCGTACCTGCCAGCCCGCGTTCAGCGCGGCCGTCATCGCCCACGTCGAAGCGAGCTATCCCGACGACGAGACCAGGAACGCCTTGTGCGGCCCGGTGCCGTATCCGCGCGAACCGATCGACTGGCTGCGAATGATGCTGGCGTTCAACAAGAACCAGCTTCAGTGGTTTACCGACCCCGACATGATGGCATGGGTCGACGTGTCGCGGCTCAACGTGCTGCACCACGTGTCGGCGGCGGTCAGCGAGCGGGCCCGCGAGAAGATCATCTCGGTGCTCAACTCGCAGATGCCCGCGATCAACGACAAGCTGGAAAAGCTGCTGGCGCAGGCCTAGATCCGTGATTTGTGTGCGTTTCGGAGCGGTGAGCGCTCCCGAACGCACACAAATCTAAGCAAGCGACTCCACCCAGGCGCGATGCAGCGCGGCGTACCGGCCGCCGGTGCGGCCGATCAGTTCGTCCGGTGCGCCGTCTTCGACGATGCGGCCGTGGTCGAGCACCAGCACCCGATCCGCGACTTCGACCGTGGACAGCCGGTGGGCGATGACGAGCGAAGTGCGGTCGGCCAGCACCGTTTCCAGCGCCCGCTGCACCATCCGCTCACTGGGGATGTCCAGCGAGGACGTCGCTTCGTCGAGGATCAGCACCGCCGGGTCGGCGAGGAACGCGCGCGCGAACGCCACCAATTGGCGCTGCCCCGCCGAAAGCCGGCCGCCGCGCTTGGCGACGTCGGTGTCGTAACCGTCGGGCAGCGCGTCGATGAAGCGGTCCGCCCCGACAGCGGAGGCCGCCGCCACCATTTCCGCATCGGTGGCGTCGGGGCGACCGAACCGGATGTTGTCGGCGACGGTGCCGTCGAACATGAAGTTCTCCTGCGTGACCATCACGACGTGGCGGCGCAACTCGCTCTGCGAAATATCCCTCAGGTCAATGCCATCCAGCGTCACGGCGCCCGAGGTGGGGTCGTAGAACCGCGCGATCAGCTTGGCCATCGTCGTCTTGCCGGCGCCGGTGGTACCCACCAGCGCGACCGTCTGGCCCGCCGGGACCGAGAAGCTCAGGTCGGGCAGCACCGGGCGGTCTTGCACGTAGGAGAACTGCACATCGTGGAATGCGACGTCGCCCCGCACCCTGTCGAGCGGTACGGGGTGTGACGGCTCCTTGATGCCCGGCCGCTCTGCGAGCACGCCTGCCAGCTTCTCGAGCGCCGACGACGCGGACTGGAACGTGTTGAAGAACTGCGAAATCTCTTGCATCGGTTCGAAGAACATCCGCAGATACAGCAGGAACGCCGCCAGCGTGCCGATGGTCATCTGGCCGTGCAGGACACGGTAGCCGCCGTAGAGCAACACCACACCGGTGGTCAGGTTGCCGACCAGCTTCACGCCGGGCATGAAGATCGCGAGCAACTGGAAAGTCCGCTCGTTGTCCTCCTTGTATCGATCGGCGATGTCTTCGAAGATATCTTGGTTGCGCGGCTCCCGCCGGTAGGCCTGGACCGCCTTGATGCCCGTCATCGTTTCGACGAACTGCACGATTACCAGTGCCGCACTTTCACGCACCCTGCGGTACGTCTTGGCAGACTCGTTGCGGAACCACCACACCAGCGCTACCAGGATCGGGAAGGCCGCCAGACACATCAGGCCGAGCCGAACATCCAGTGTGACAAGGAGAATGGCCGTGCCGATCAACGTGAGCGCGGCGGTGATCAGGCTGTCGAAGCCGGTCTCCAGCATGTCCTGGATGGCCTCGACGTCGTTGGTGGAGCGGCTGACCACGCGGCCCGATGTGTAGCGCTCATGAAATGCGATGTCCAACCGCTGGAAGTGCCGGTAGATCCGTCGGCGCAATTCGAGCAGCACCTTCTGGCCGATGCGGCCGGAGCGCTGCAGGAAGAACATCCGGCTGGTCGCCTGGATTACGACCACCCCGCTCAGGACGGCGACGACGACCATCAGCGTGTGCGCCGAGCCGCCGGCCAGGATCGGCGGAATGCCGTGGTCGATACCGCGCTGCACGAGGATCGGAACCGAAAGGCGGGCAAGGTTTTCCACCACGACAACGATCGCGAGCAGGGCGACCGTCATCTGGTAGGGGCGCAGCAGCGAGACGAGCAGGGCCCTGGCTTCGCGGCGACGCGGCACGCTTTCGTCGATGGGCAGGTTGTCGTCTTGGTCCTCGTCGAGGCGGCCTCGCCATTCGGTCGTCGTCATCGGCGCTCAGCCTCCGAGGACACGTAATCGCGCGGCTCGTGCTCTTCGACGAAATGCTCTACCCGACTGCGGTCTTCGTCTTCTTCCCATACACAACTGCGTTCAGCGCCGTCATCGAGTTCGTCGTCGGCGGCCAGCAGGTAGCGGTACTGCGGCACACTGGCCAGCAGCTGAGCATGTGTGCCGATATGCGTGATGGTTGCCCCAGAAGAACCAACCCGGCTCAGCAGCGCCACCTTGTCGGCGAGCAACACGGTCGACGCCCGATGCGCCACGACGATGCCGGTGACCGAGTGCAGCACCCGGCGCAGGGCTTCCTCGACGACGGCCTCGGTATGCACGTCGAGCGCGGACAGCGTGTCGTCGAGCACGAGGATCTTGGGAGCGGCGAGGATGGCTCGCGCCAGCGAAAGCCGTTGCCGCTGACCGCCGGACAGGCTCATACCCTGCTCGCCGATGCGGGTGTCGAGGCCGAACGGCAGGTCGTAAACGAAGTCTGCGGCAGCGATCTCGATGGCCTGCGCCATCTGCTCGTCCGTCGCTGGATCTTTCGAGGGACGGCCGAGCGCCAAGTTCTCTGCTACCGACATCGAGAACAGCGTCGGGTCCTCGAACGCGGTGGCAACGGCCTGCCGAAGCGCGGACAGGCTCAGCTCGCGGATGTCTTGGCCGTCGATGCGGATCTCGCCCTCGGTGACGTCGTACAGCCGGGACAGCAGCGAGGCGAGCACCGACTTGCCCGAACCGGTCGAACCGACCAGCGCTAGCGTCTCCCCCGGTTCGACGGTGACGTTGACGTGTCGCAGCGCCCAGGTGTCAGAGTCGGGGAACCGGAAGCCGACGTCGACCAGTTCCAGCCGCCCGCCGCGAGGCGTCTGGCTCGACGGACCGTCGGTGATTTCCCGTGGCGCGTCGAAGATCTCGGCGATCCGGTTGGCGGCGGTGAACGACTCCTGCGTCATCGACAACAGGAAGCCCAGCGACGCGATGGGCCACACCAGCGACAGCATCATCGTGATGAAGGCGACGAGCGTGCCCATCGTCACGTAGCCGTGGCCCGCGGCATACGCCCCGAAACCGAGCACGACGATGAGCGTCAGGTTGGGGATGACCTCCAGCAGCGTCCAGAACTTCGCTGACACCGACACCCTGCCGACCTGGGTGTTGTAGAGGTTGGTCAGCTGTTCGTCGAACCGGGCGTAGGCGTAGTCCTCGCGGCCGAACGACTTCACCACTCGTACCCCGAGCGCGGATTCCTCGACGTGCGTTGCGACGTGGCCGGACTGGTCCTGCGCCAGCCGCGACAACTGGGTATACGTCTGCTGAAAATGCAGGACTGTCAACGTGATTGGCACGATGGACACCACCACGACAACACCGAGCGGCCAGTACATCGCCAGCAGGATCGCCGTCACCACGGCGATCTGGATGGTGTTCAGCAGCAGGAACAGCATGCCGAACGACATGAATCTGCGAATTGTGCTCAGGTCGTTCATGATTCGCGACAGCAGCTGGCCGGACTGCCAGCGGCCGTGAAACGACATCGGCAGAATCTGCAGCCGCGCGTAGAGGTCCTTGCGGATATCGGCCTCCACACCCATGGTGGCGCGGGCGACCAACCAGCGGCGGATGAACCACAGCACCGCCTCCGAGACGCCGACACCCATCGCGGCGGCGCCCAGTACCCACAGGCCGTGCTGGTCCTGATGGCGCACCGGACCGTCGATGACGGCCTTGGTCATCAGCGGAATCGCAACCGTGGCAGCGAGGCTGGCCACCGCGATCAGCACCATCGCGATCCACCGTGCGCGGTAGGGCAGCAGATAGGGCATCAGGCGCCATAGATCCGAGCCGGTACGCATCCGGGCCGGCGGTCGCGCGATCGCCGGCGCTACGCGAAGCGAGGTGTGGAGGGGTTCAGACACGAGACCTCAATTGTCCCATGCGCCGCAAACCTTTAATCCGCGCGCCGAAACGGACACATGGGCGGGAAAGTGCGAGTGCAAGCCGCCAATACGTCGATCTCGGCGCGGGATTCATGCAGCGACGGGATCCTCTTGGGGACCGAACTGCGTTTCGTACAACTCGGCATACCGGCCGCGGCGCGCCAGCAGCTGGTCGTGGGTGCCGCGTTCGACGATGCGGCCGTCTTCGACGACGAGGATCATGTCGGCCGCGCGGACCGTCGACAACCGATGGGCGATCACCAGAGCGGTCCTGTCGGCCAACGCTTCGTCCAGCGCCTTTTGCACCGCGGCTTCCGACGCCGAATCCAGCGACGCGGTCGCCTCGTCGAGGACGACGACGCGGGATCGCCCCAGCAGCAGGCGGGCGATGGTCAACCGTTGCCGTTGACCGCCCGAAAGCCGATAGCCGCGCTCCCCGACGACGGTGTCGAGTCCGTCAGGCATGTCGGCGATGACGTCGGCCAGTCGCGCGCGTTCCAGCGCGCGCCACAACTGATCGTCGGTCGCATCGGGCGCGGCGAGCTTCAGGTTGGACCGGATCGACTCGTGGAACAGGTGACCGTCCTGGGTCACCATGCCGACGGTGTCCTTCAGCGAGGCGAATGTCGCATCGCGCACGTCGACGCCGTTCAGCCGTACGGCACCGGAGTCGACGTCGTAGAGCCGGGCCAACAGCGACGCGGTCGTCGACTTACCCGCGCCGGACGAACCGACGAGCGCGATCATCTGCCCGGGCTGCGCGGTGAACGAAATGCCGTGCAGCACTTCTTCTCCGCCACGTAGGTCGGTTTCGCTGAGTACCGCGACCTCTTCGAGCGAGGCCAGCGACACCTTGTCCGCCGAGGGGTAGGAGAACCGGACGTCGTCGAATTCGACGGACACCGGCCCATCGGGAATCGGAACCGCGCCCGGCTTTTCCTGGATCAGCGGCACCAGGTCGAGCACCTCGAAGACCCGCTCGAAGCTGACCAGCGCGCTGGCGATCTCGACGTGAGCGTTGGCCAGCGCGGTCAACGGCGCATACAGCCGGGTCAGCAGCAGGGCCAGCGACACGATCGCCCCGGCCTGCAGGTGCCCGCCGATCGCCAGCACCCCGCCCAGGCCGTACACCAGGGCGAGCGCCAGCGCTGACATCAACGTCAGCGAATTCATGAAGACGGACTGCAGCATCGCGGTCTTCACCCCGATGTCCCGCACGCGGTCGGCGCGGGCCTCGAACTCGCGCGACTCACGCGACGGGCTGCCGAAGAGCTTGACCAGCGTGGCGCCCGGCGCCGAAAATCGTTCGGTCATTTGGGTATTCATCGTCGCGTTGTTGATCGCGGCCTCACGCGACAGGCGCGCCATCGTCCGCCCGATGCGGCGGGCCGGCACGACGAACAGCGGCACCAACACCAGCGACAGCAGCGTGATCTGCCACGAGATCGACAGCATCACCGCCAGGGTCAACGTCAAGGTGACGATGTTGGAGACGACACCGGACAGCGTGTCGGAGAACGCCCGCTGAGCGCCGAGCACATCGGTGCCCAGCCTGCTGACCAATGCGCCGGTGCGGGTGCGGGTGAAGAACGCGACCGGCATGCGTTGTACGTGGTCGAAGACGGCGGTCCGCAAATCCAATATCAGGCCCTCGCCGATGTTGGACGACAGCCACCGGGTGACCAGCGAAACGGCGGCCTCCGCGATTGCGACCGCGGCGATCACCGCCGCCAGCATCACCACCACGCTGGGCGCGCCGCCGCGCACGATCTGGTCGACGACCTTGCCGGCCAGCACCGGGGTGGCAACGCCAAGCAGCGCACTCACCACGCTGACCGCCACGAAGCCGCCCAATCTGCGATGGTGTCGTTCTGCGAAGTGCCAGATACGCCGAAGTAGCTTGCGGTCGGCCAACGACCGTAAGTCACCGCCGCTCGCGCGAACCTGCCGATACAGGGTCTGCCGAGCTACTGTCTCAAAGCTCATGAAATCACCGTAGAACCTCAACAATGGATGAGGTCAACGCCTTCCCAAGGGTGTCGTCAGACGATGCCGAAGTACCCCAGTACGCCCGCAGCGAAAACCACGAGCAATGGATTGGCCTTGGTGAAGATGAAGATCGCCGTGCACACGGCGGTGAGCAAGTAGGCCCGCCAGTCGTGGTCGGCGGCGCGGCTCATCACCAGCGACGTCGCCATGATCAGGCCGACGGTCAACGGCGCGAAGCCCTTTTCGACGGCGATCCGCCACTTCGATTGCTGCGCCTTCTTCCAGAACAGCGTGACGGCGTACATCAACGATGCGGCGGGCAGCAGCATCGCGACGGTCGCGATCAGCCCCCCGACGATCGCGCCAGGGACGCCGCCAACCGTCAGCCCCGCCCCGTACCCGACCAGCGTCACGATCAGAATGCTCGGCCCCGGCGCGGTCTGCGAAATCGAGAAGATGTCGGCGAACTGGCTGTCGGTCATCCAGTGGTGACCCTTGACCGCCTGCAGATGCATTTCGGGAAGCACCGCGTTGCCGCCGCCGATCGACAGCAGCGACAGCGACGCGAACAGCCCCGCCACTTGCAGGTAGGTGTGGATCATGCGGGCCGCAATCTCGGCCACGCCCAGAACAGACTGACCGGCGCCAGAATGGCCAGCACCACCGGAAGTGGCCACCGCAGAAGGCCGTTCAGCACAAACGCCGCCGCGAAGAGCAACACCGGCATCAACCCCGTCAGGCACTTGCGGCCCGTCTGGATGACCATCGCCAGCGTCAACGCCACCGCGGCAGCCGAGGCGCCGTGCAGGACGCCCTTGACGGCGGGTATCTCTTTGAACCGGAAGTAGAAGAAGCCCGCAATCATGATGAGCACGACGGGCATCAGACAGAGCCCGAACACCGCCGCCGCCGCGCCCGGCAGGCCCCGCATCTTCGATCCGGCGAACACTGCCATGTTGACCTGATTGGCGCCGGGCAGAATCCGGCACATCGTCATCGCGGACAGGAACTCCGCTTCGCCCATCCATTCCTTCTCGACGACGAGCACCTCACGCGACCACGCCGAGAGCCCGCCGCCGAACGATGCGAGCGCGATGTGGTTGAACGTCCACGCGAGCTCGAAGAGCGAGACCTTGACTGGCCCCGCGTCGACCTCACTCATGCATGAGGTCGTGATCGTGCGGGAAGTCGTCCTCGTGGTGCTGGGACGGATCCATCGGATCCGGGGCCTCGTAGTGGTGAGAAAGCTCCCAGTCGCTGTCGAAGACCTCTTTCAGCCGCCCGACGATGGCCGGGTCTTCGGTCATGATGCCCAGCTCGCGGCGCAGATCGAAGGCGCTGCGGTCGATGTTCATCGACCCGACCAGCGCGCGTTGGTTGTCGACGATGATCAGTTTCGCGTGCACGCGCAGGTTCTTCTGTTTGTGCACCTTGACGCCGAAGCGCCTCAGCGTCCGCAGCGACGCGAAGGTGTCGAGAATGTCCCATTCACTGATGCCGTGCTTACCGCCGCACAGCACGTGCACTTTGACGCCGCGATCGGCGGCCGAAGCAAGCCGTTCGAGGATGACCGCGTCCACATACTTCGGGTGCTGCACATCCAGCCGCTCGGTGGCCGAGTCGATGAATTGCGCCATGTGATACCGCGAATTGGAATTGCTCCACAGCAGACCCTCGTAGGCCGAGCAGTTCCAATCGCGATGCTCCCAGTCGGCATTGAATACTTCGACGATCTGCGCGACGTGATAGGGATTATCGGTGATCACCCCGTAGTCGCGGGTCAGCGTGAAATACTTTTCCATCAGATTGAAGGTCGCGACCAGCGCAACTTTCTCGTCGACCACAATCGATTTCTCGTGCGTCACGTAGAACTTGGGATTGGCCCACTGAACGGCGATCCCGGCGTTCTGAAATTGCTCGTAGGTCTCATCATTGGCTCGATCGCCGCCAGATCGCGCCGCATTGAGCTGCACCCGCACCTCGACGCCTGCGTTCTTCCGGTCAATGACGGCGGCGACCAAACTCGGCTCGGTGAACGTGAATTGCTTGACCAAAAGCGAATTCTGCGCGGAATTGATGAATTCGCGGACGGGATCCAAGCCATCATCGGGCTCGACAATCAGGCGCGGAGAGAGCGGCAGCATGATTTCGGGATGCTAGCACCGGGCCATTAGCGTCGCTTTGCTATCGCGTGAACGTTCAGCTGGCCGTGACACGCCGGTGATAAGACCGCCGCCACGGTGATACCGAGTCGCTTGGGTACCTGTCACATCCGCGGCACGACTTCAGGCAAGATTGCGGGCATGGACAGTGGAGCGGCTTCGCCCCGCGTGCTTGTAGTCGACGACGACCCTGACGTGTTGGCGTCGCTCGAGCGGGGCCTGCGGCTGTCCGGATTCGACGTAGCGACGGCCGTCGACGGCGCCGAGGCATTGCGCAGCGCCACCGAGACCCGGCCTGACGCGATCGTGCTGGACATCAACATGCCGGTGCTCGACGGCGTCAGCGTGGTGACCGCGCTGCGGGCGATGGACAACGACGTGCCGGTCTGCGTGCTGTCGGCCCGCAGCTCCGTCGACGATCGGGTGGCCGGCCTGGAGGCTGGCGCCGACGACTACCTGGTCAAGCCGTTCGTGCTGGCCGAACTCGTGGCGAGGGTCAAGGCGCTGCTGCGGCGGCGGGGTGCGACCGCGACGTTCTCGTCGGAGACCATCACCGTGGGTCCGCTGGAGGTCGACATCCCCGGCAGGCGGGCGCGCGTCAACGGCGCCGACGTCGACCTGACCAAGCGCGAGTTCGACCTGCTGGCGGTGCTCGCCGAGCACAAGACCGCGGTGCTGTCTCGGGCCCAGCTGCTGGAGCTGGTGTGGGGCTACGACTTCGCCGCCGACACCAACGTCGTCGACGTGTTCATCGGCTATCTGCGCCGCAAGTTGGAGGCTGGCGGTGCGCCGCGGCTGCTGCACACCGTCCGCGGCGTGGGGTTTGTCCTCAGGACGCAATGAACCTGCTGTCGCGGATCTTCCGCAGCACGCCTTCGCTTCGAACCCGAGTGGTGGTCGCGACAGCCATCGGCGCGGCGATTCCGGTGCTCATCGTCGGGACCGTGGTGTGGGTCGGCATCACCAACGACCGCAAGGAACGCCTCGACCGCAGGCTCGACGAAGCGGCCGGCTTCGCGATCCCGTTCCTTCCCCGCGGACTCGACGAGATCCCGAAGTCGCCGAACGACAAGGACGCCGTCATCACGGTCCGCAAGAACGGCCAGGTGTCGTCCAACTCGGACGTGGTGCTGCCGGAGCTGCCTGCCGGCTACGAGGACACCTATGTCGACGGCGTGCGGTATCGCGTTCGCACAGTGGAGATCCGGGCGCCGGAGCCGATGGCCGTCGCCGTCGGGGACACCTACGACGCGACCATCGCCGACACCAACAATCTGCACCGGCGGGTGATCATCATCTGCTTCTTCGCCATCGTCGCGTCGACCGTGTTCGGTTGGATGCTGGCCACTTTCGCGGTGCGGCCGTTCAAACGGCTCGCCCGCCAAACCAGTCAGATCGATGCGGGTGACGAACCGCCGAACATCGAAGTGCGCGGCGCCACCGAGGCGGTCGAGATCGCCGACGCCGTCAAGGGAATGCTCGAGCGCATCTGGGAAGAGCAGGACCGCACCAAGGCCGCGCTCGCGTCGGCGCGCGACTTCTCCGCGGTGTCCGCGCATGAATTGCGAACCCCGCTGACCGCGATGCGGACCAACCTCGAGGTGCTGTCCACCCTGGATCTGCCGGAGGAGCAGCGCAAAGAGGTGGTCAACGACGTCATCCGCACTCAGTCGCGCATCGAGGCCACGCTCGGCGCGCTGGAGCGGTTAGCGCAGGGCGAGCTGTCGACTGCCGACGACCATGTGCCGGTCGATATCACCGAACTGCTTGACCGCGCCGCGCACGACGCGATGCGGGTGTACCCGGACCTGGATGTCTCCCTGGTGCCTGCGCCGACGGTCATCATCGTCGGGCTGCCCGCGGGATTGCGGCTGGCCGTCGACAACGCGATCGCCAACGCGGTCAAACACGGCGGCGCGACGCGCGTACAGCTGTCGGCGGTCAGCTCGCGGGAGGGTGTGGAGATCGCGATCGACGACGACGGCGTCGGCATCCCCGAAGAGGAGCGCAAGGTGGTGTTCGAGCGGTTCTCACGTGGGTCGACGGCGTCGCACTCCGGCTCCGGGCTCGGCCTGGCGCTGGTGGCGCAACAGGCCGAATTGCACGGTGGCACAGCCTCATTGGAGGACAGCCCGCTGGGCGGCGTCCGGCTGCTGCTGCGGCTGCCCGGCCCGAGCTAATCCCGCGCCGAAAATGAACTTATGGTCGAAAAATCGAGAAAATTTCGCACATAAGCTCAGGTTCGACGGTCATCACCTCGTGCCGAGCAGGTCGATGACGAAAATCAGCGTCTTGCCGGACAGGCGGTGTCCGCCACCGGATGGCCCGTAGGCCTGCTCCGGCGGGATGGTGAGCTGGCGACGGCCGCCGACCTTCATGCCGGGGATGCCGTCCTGCTAGCCCTGGATCAGGCCGCGCAGCGGAAACTCGATCGACTCGCCGCGATTCCACGAGCTGTCGAACTCTTCGCCCGTGTCGTACTCGACGCCGACGTAGTGCACCTCGACGGTGCCGCCGGGCACGGCCTCCGCGCCGTCGCCGACGACGATGTCCTTGATGACGAGGTCCGTCGGCGCCGGTCCGTCGGGAAACTCGATCTCTGGCTTGGTACTCATCGCACTCACCGTAGTCTGGGTTCGTGGCCAAAGATGAAGACATCCTTGCTCAGGTCAACAAGCTCGTCGCCGAGGAACAAGAGCTGCGGGCCAAGCTGCAGAGCCGCGAGATCGACGAGTCCGAGGAGCATCAGCGGCTGCGTTCGGTAGAGGTGGCACTGGACCAGTGCTGGGACCTGCTGCGGCAGCGCAGGGCACTGCGCGAGACCGGCGGCGATCCCCGAGAGGCGCAGGTCCGCCCCGCCGATGAGGTCGAGGGCTATCTCGGCTAGCTTGGCTGACTGACCTCATGACCGAACCCGACGTCGTCATCGTCGGCGGCGGCCACAACGGTCTGGTGGCCGCCGCCTACCTGGCCCGCGCAGGCCGCCGGGTTCAGCTGCTCGAAAGGCTGGATCATGTCGGAGGTGCCGCGGTGTCCGCGCACGCCTTTGACGGTGTCGACGCGCGACTGTCGCGCTACTCGTATCTGGTCAGCCTGTTGCCGCAGCGCATCGTCGAGGAGTTGGGCGCCAGGGTGCGGCTGATGCGACGGCGCTACTCGTCGTATACACCCGACCCGTCGACGGCCGGTCGCACCGGGCTGTTGATCGGGCCCCCGTCGACGTTCGCGGCGGTCGGGGCTTCCGATGACGAGGCCGGTTTCGCCGAGTTCTATCGGCGATGCCGCGGCGTCACATCCCGGCTGTGGCCCACGCTCTTGGCACCCCTCTGTAGCCGCAACGAGGCGCGCCGGCGGGTCGGCGACGACCAAGCGTGGCGGTTGTTGGTCGACGAGCCGATCGGGCATGCGATCACCGCGGCGGTAGGCAACGATCTGGTGCGCGGCGTGATGGCGACCGATGCGTTGATCGGCACATTCGCCCGCGCCGACGATCCGACTCTGGCGCAGAACGTGTGCTTCCTGTACCACCTGCTCGGTGGCGGCACGGGCGACTGGGATGTCCCGGTCGGCGGCATGGGAGCGGTCACCGGCGCGCTGGCCGCGGCGGCTGCCGGGCACGGTGCCGAAATACTCACGGGTGCAGACGTTTACGCGATCGACCCGGACGGCGATGTGCGATATCGCCGGGATGGTGTTGAGCATCGGGTGCATGCCGATTTCGTGTTGGCAAATGTGACGCCGGTCGTGCTGGCCGGGCTGTTGGGAGAGCCCGAGCCGACGTTGACGCCTGGGGCGCAGGTGAAGGTGAACTTGATGCTTCGAAGGCTGCCGCGACTGCGCGACGACAGCGTCACGCCCGAGCAGGCATTCGGCGGCACGTTTCACATCAACGAGACGTTCAGTCAGCTCGACCTCGCGTACACGCGCGCCGAGCGCGGCGTGGTGCCCGATCCGCTGCCGTGCGAGATCTATTGTCACTCGCTGACGGACCCGAGCATCTTGTCGGACCGGCTGCGGGAGTCGGGTGCGCAGACCTTGACGGTCTTCGGCCTGCACACACCGCACAGCCTGATCGCCGGCGGCGACCCGGATCGCGCGCGGAACGCGTTGACATCCGCAGTGCTGAACTCGCTGAATTCCGTTCTGGCCGAGCCGATTCAAGATGTTCTGCTAGAGGATGCGGCGGGTCGGCTGTGCATCGAGGCGAAGACGACGCTCGATTTGGAACAGACGCTGGGAATGACGGGCGGTAACATCTTTCATGGCGCGTTGCAGTGGCCGTTCGCAGAGGACGACGAGCCGTTGGATACCCCCGCCCAGCGCTGGGGCGTCGCAACCGGGCATGATCGAATTCTTTTGTGCGGCTCGGGGTCTCGACGCGGCGGCGCGGTGTCCGGCATCGGCGGCCACAATGCGGCGATGGCAGTACTGGAGAGTTAAGGCGCCGGGCCACATGTCAAAAGTGCCCGCGTACGGAGCGACAACGATAGTGTCGCTCGCGACGTGGGCAATTTCAAATATGCACTTGCGCTGTGATTCCCGCCCCTAGGGCATCGCGGCAGCCAACGCCATGTGGCCCTCGAAGCCCAGTTCGTTAGCCATGGCGCAGTAGCGGTCCCGGTAGTCGCGATATCCCGTCTTGTCGTCGCGAGCACGGGCGAGCAGCGCGCGCATGCGCAGCAGCGGTAGCTCGTTCAGCACGAAGCCAGGTTCAGTCGGCACTGCCGCCAAGCCATCCATCGCGCCTTCGGCTCGATGCAGATCGGCCTCTGTGCCGCGGTCAATCAAGAACTCAACCAATGCGAGCACCGCAGCGCCGTGATACATCATTTCTCCGTTGTCGAGTTGGTCGTCCACAACCGTCCGGACCAGTTCAATGGCGCCGTCGAGGTCGCCGTGTCGCGCCTTCTCGTATGCCCGTTGAATGTCGATCGCAGGTTCCGCTGCCATGGTGAAGCGCTCGGCAGCGGCGGCTTCACGAGCGTTCGTAAGAAGCTCAAGTCCGTGACCGCGATCCGGGCCCGCGTGATTCAGCAAAACTAGTCCGCGTACGAATTGCGCGGTGGCCAGCGCGGAATCGTCGCCGGACCGCTCCGTAAGTGCAAGCACCTCCGCGGACTCTTTCAGATCACTGTCTGTGGGCAACAGGGCCCCGTTCACTATCCCGCCCGAAAACTTGAAGAAACTTACAAGCGCACGGGTCGCCGGGTCGAACGGCTTCGCCATCGCGGCGGCACGTTCCATGTCTGCCTTCCATCCGATACATCCCAGGCTGGATCCGGCGACCGCTTGCAACATCGTCGCGGCCGCCAGCGGCGAGCCAAAAAACAGGTCGCCCTTGGTGGGGTTACCGGCGGCCATATCGATGACCCGCTGCGTCAACCGCAGAACCACGGACATCTCGCCGACGTAAGCCTTGGCGGTGTAGGCCGCGTATAGCAGTGCAACCGTCAACGTCGGATCGCCGACAACCTCGAGCAGATCGGCTGATTCGGAGCCCACACGCGATGCTTCGCGATAACGGGCATGGACAAGTAGAGCAGCTACGTGCCCCGTCATCCCGATAGCAAGCGAGGTGTTGTCGCCTGCAGCGGTGGCCAGCTCACGGAGTTCCTCGAATCCGGCGTCCGCGACGCTGCCACCGATTCGCCAGGAGATCCCACAGAGCAGCGTTCGAGCTGCGATCCGCATCGAAGCGCGTTCCGGATCGGTGTCTGGCATCCGGTCCGCAACGTCCCGAGCGCGCTGCCAACTCATCCATGCCGCCGAGATATCCCGATTGGTCGACATTGTTCCGGCCTTCATGTGCCAGTCGAAGGCGTGGCGCAGATCGTCGGCAGCTTCTAGGTGTTCAGCAATCAAGGTAGCGTTCTCGTCGGACGAACCCGCGGCTTCGATGGTCTCGGCCAGCCGCCGATGTAACTGCGCGCGATCCGACTTGAGCTGTGACTCGTAAGCGACGGCGCGAATAAGCCCATGCCGGAAGGCGTATTGGGGTCGCGGGCCGAACACAGTTTGATCGATCAGCTCAGCTAGCACCAGGTCGGTTAGCGCCGGTTCGATCTTCAACGCCGCCAGCGTGTCAGGGCTGAATTGAGATCCGACCACCGCCGCGGCGTTCAGCGCACGCTTCGCAGTGGGTTCGAGGCGGTCGATGCGTGCGGCAATCACCGCCTGCAACGTGCTGGGCACGCTGACGTCGCTAGCCGGCTCGATGCACAGATAGCATCCTCGCCCGCCGATCAACACGTCCCGCTCCTTGAGATCCCGAACGAGTTCTTCG